>Ga0172372_10008251_pt1 | contig 13797 bp, 7 predicted proteins | sample LakKiv5m_2_FD_114544 | JGI IMG/M metagenome (GOLD analysis project Ga0172372, IMG submission 114544) | Freshwater microbial communities from Kabuno Bay, South-Kivu, Congo - kab_092012_9.5m | ecosystem: Environmental > Aquatic > Freshwater > Lake | place: Democratic Republic of the Congo...
CGTCGCGTGCGGCGCCGTCGCGCGGTCCCGCGCCATCGATGCGCGCGTCGCCCGGCGCGGCGTCGCGCACCTCACCGCCGTCGGCGCGCGAGGCATCGAGCGGCACGCCGACCCCTGATTCGGCGGCGCATGCGGCGAGCGCGCAGAGCGAGATCGCAGCGGCCGTGCGCGTGCGGGAGGCGAGGGACGTCACGCCCCGCGATGCTAGTGGGGCTCGCCCGCGCGGGTCAATCGGACGCCGTGCTCCGCACGCGCCGGGTGCGTGGCGTCGATGCGGGGCGTGCGGTCGCTGCGCGCGCATCTCGCGCGAGCGGTGCTTCGGTCAGCGCTTCCAACTCCTCGCCGAGTGCCGTCGTGCCTTCGAGCGAGGCGCTGCGACCCGCGAAGAGCAAGTAGCTCCACACGGCGACGCCCACGACCGCGGCGAACGTCAGCTTCAGCGTGTAGGGCAGGATCGGCTCGTGGATCTGCGAGATCGTGCCTTCGATCAGCCCGGCGAGGACGAGGATGGGCATGCCGCCGATGACGAGCTGCATCGCGCGACGGGCTTCGTCGGCGAGCGCGTCGCGGCGTGAGCGCCGCCCCGGCAACCACAAGGCGCGCGCGAGGAGCAGCCCTGCGGCCCCAGCAACGAGGATCTGCGTGATCTCGGGGATCCCGTGCGGGAGGATCCACGCCCAGAAGAAGAGGCCCTTGCCGAACTGGTGGTACTGCATCGCGAGCGCGCCGATCGGGACGCCGTTGTAGAAGAGGAGGCTCACCGAGCCGACGCCGAAGGTGAGCCCGAGCGCGAAGACGAGGAAGGTGACCTGGATGTTGTGCGTGAAGAGGAAGCTCGAGAACGCGGCGCCCTCGTCGCCGGAGGCGGCCTCGCCCAGCTCGTCCTCGGCGACGCGCTCTGCGGGCGTTCTGCGCTGGTGATCTTCCGGGAGGAGGACGGCCGCGGCGCGCGGGTCGAGGCCCACCGCGACGGCGCCGACGGCCGCGCCGCCGAAGAAGAGCAGCGCCGAGAGCGCGACGGCGCGCCACTCGCGCCGGAAGAGCCGCGGGAACGCGTGCAGCAAAAAGGACGAGACGCGCCGCGCCCGCGCGGTGCGACCGGCGTGGACGTGCGCATAGGCCCGCGCGACGAGGTCGTTCAGGTGGTCGACGACGCTCGCGTCGACCTGCTCGCCGCGGGCGATCAGCAGATCGCTCGACACCGCGCGGTAGAGCCGCCCGAACTCCCGCGCGCCGTCGATCCCGCGCGCGGCGAGCCCGCGCTGGTCGACGTCGGCGAGCGCCTCCGTGAGCGCGCGCCACGTCGCGCCGCGCTCGTCGAGGAAGCGCTGCACGTCGAAGGCCCGCATCGCGGGCGAAGATATCCCGCGGCAGGAGCCCGTGCTAGACACGCCGCGTGCGCGACCTGCACGCGATCCGCACGCCGGAGAACGTCGTGTTCGAGTTCGAGCGGGCCGGCGTCGCGTCGCGCGCGCTCGCGTGGAGCGTCGACCTCGCCGTGATGATGAGCGCCATGACGGCCGTGTCGTGCCTCGTCTCGGCGTTTCAGCCCGTCGCGGGCGGCTTCGCGCTCGCGCTGCTGTCGATCGCCGTCTTCCTCGTGCAGTGGTGGTACGGCGCGCTCGCCGAGTGGTGGTCGGGCGGGCGGACGATCGGCAAGCGCGTCGTCGGCCTGCGCACGCTCGATGCGCGCGGGCTGCGCATCACCTTCGCACAGGCGGTCGTGCGCAACCTCGTGCGCGTCGTCGATCTGCTGCCTGCGCTCTATCTCGTCGGCGGGGCCTGCGCGCTGCTCGATCCCGCGGGACGGCGGCTTGGGGACCTCGCGGCGGGCACGGTCGTGGTGCGCGAGCGCCGCGCGCCCGAGCCTTCGCGGCTCGTTCCATCGACCGAGCGCGCCCACGCCTTCCTGCGCGATCCGCGGGTCGCCTACGCCGCGCGCCGGGTCGCGCCGCTCGAGCGCGAGGCCATGGTCGCGCTCTCGCTGCGCCGCGAAGCGCTCCCGGAGCGCGTGCGCCACGCGCTCTTCGCGCGTCTCGCCGCGCACCTCGCCGCGCGTCTCGGCGTCGCGCGGCCGCCCCACCTCTCCGAGGAGAAGTACGTGCTGCTCCTCACGACGCTCGTGCTCACGGCGCCCGCGCCGACCCCCGTGTCCGCTTCTTGAGGAGGCTCCGATGACGCGTTCGTTCACCATCGCCTACCATGGTCACTGCTTCGACGGGATGTGCTCGGCCGCGGTGCTCACGCAGCTCATCCGCGCGCGCGAGGGCGAGGACGTCGCGTTCACGTACCGGGGGCTCGATCACCAGCCGGGCGGCTCGTTCGTGCCCGAGGCCGTGCTCGACGGCGACGACAACGCGGTCGTCGACTTCCGCTACACGACCTCGCCGAAACTCACGTGGTTCTTCGACCACCACCAGAGCGGCATCGTCGGCCCCGAGGAGCGCGCGAGCTTCGATGCCGACACGAGCGGTCGGAAGTTCTTCGACCCGACCTACGGCTCGTGCTGCAAGCTGATCGCCGACGTCGCGCGCGACCGCTTCGGACTCGCGTTCCCGGAGCTCGACGCGCTCGTCGGCTGGGCGGACGTCATCGACGCGGCGCGCTTCCCGAGCGCGGCGATGCCCGTCGAGCTGCGCGAGCCCGCGCTGCGCTTGATGACGGTGGTCGAGGTGCACGGCAGCGATTCGTTTCTCGCGCCGCGCATCGAGCGCCTCGCGCGCGGGGCGACGCTCGACGAGCTCGCGGCGGACGCCGACGTCACCGCGCGCCTCGCGCCGCTGCTCGTGCAGCACGAGGAGACGCTCGCGCTGATCCGTGACCGCGCGCGCCTCGAGTCAGGCGTCGTGCTCTTCGACCTCGTGGGCGTCGGCGGCGATCGCTACAACAAGTTCATCCCGTACTGGCTCTTCCCCGAGGCGCGCTACTGCGTGGCCGTCACCGCGGGCAAGCAGCGCGCGAAGGTGAGCGTCGGCAGCAATCCGTGGGCGCCTGTGCCGCGCACGCACGACATCAGCGCGATCTGCGCGCGCTACGGCGGCGGCGGGCATCCGGTCGTCGGCGCGGTGAGCCTGCCGCCCGGCGAGATCGAGCGGGCGCGCGTGATCGCGCGTGAGATCGTCGGGATGCTCTCTGCCGATTGACGAGGGCGCGGCGCTCAGGCTATGAGGCCGGCGCCCTCACGGTGGGGGTCACGATCTGCGAGACGGTACAGCCCACAGACAATCGAAACGGGCGCACGGTCACCCGCGAGACGGGTGGGGCGAGACGGCACGAGGCCGCGCTCGCTCGAGGGAAGCCGGTGAGACACCGGCACGGCCCCCGCCACTGTGACCGGGGACTCGCGCGGCACGATCCACTGGCAGCGTCCGCTGCTGGGAAGGAGCCGCGACGGGGTCGATCCGGGAGTCAGGAGACCTGCCGCGCGCGCCGACGTGACCGGGCCCACGGGGAGTGGGGCGACGGGCTCTCTCGCACCACGCTGCCGCGGGGTGCGTGCGCGCTGGCCGCTCCACGTGTTCTTCGTCAGGGACCGATCACGACACCGCAGGCGCGGGGAGGCGCCTGCTGCGAGGTCGGTCGATGAAGTGTCCAAATGCGAATGTTTTCAAGTGTTTATGCGTAGCGGTCGCGCTCTGTGGTGGAGCGCTCGCCGGGTGCGGTGACGACGACGGTGGAAGTCTCGTCGATGCTGCGATCGTCGCGGACGCGGGCGCCGATGCGGGAGAGGTCGATGCAGGCGCGAACGACCTCGGACCTGCTGACGCCAGCGTATCCGACCTCGGCGACGTCGATGCCGGAGGCCCCGATGCGGGGCCGCCCGACTGCACGCCGACGCATCTGCTCGTCACCACGAGCGACTTCGTCACGGGAGGGCTCGCGACCTACGCGCTCGACACGGGCGTCGTGACGCTCGCGACGGCTCCTGCGGCCGATCAGGACACGCTGCCGATGCGCGCGGGCTGCGACACCTATCTGCTCGAGGGCGGCTCCGGGCGCGTGCGCCGGCAGGCCGCAGGCGACCCGCTCACGACCGTCGTCACGCTCGACGTCGACCCGCCCGGGACCGCGGCGGACGCCTTCTACACCTCGACCCCGCAGGCGATCGTCGAGGCGGGAGGCGCCGCGTACGTCACGCGCTTCGGGCAGTCGAGCGCGGTGCGCATCGATCCGCTCGCCGGGACGCTGCTCGGCGAGGTCGACTTCACGCCGCTCGCGGCGTCGATGGACCCGGGCGCCGTCGACATGAGCCGCATGCTCGTGAACGACGGGCGGCTGCTCGTCGCGCTCGGACGCTTCTACTTCTCGCCGACGTTCGAGCTGCTCTACGCGGCGCCGAGCCTCCTCGCGCTCGTCGATCCTGCGTCAGGGACGCTGCTCGACGCCGACGCGGCGACGCCGGGCACGCAGGGCATCGAGCTGCCCGTCGGCAACCCGGGCGCCATCGCGCGGCTCGATGACGACGTCGTGCTCGTTGCGTGTCTCGACGACGGCTTCGATGACACCGACGGCGTGCTCGTCTCGGTCGACGTGCCCTCGGGCAGCGCGACGCAGACGTCCGCGACCGAAGCGACGCTCGGGGCGTTCAAGGGCCTCCTCACGACGGACGCGGGCCGCGTCTATCTCGCGGCGGGCGGCGCGCTCCACGAGCTGCGGGCCGACTCGGGCGAGGTGCTCGACACGCCGGTGCCCGCGAGCGTCGGCGTGACGTCCTTCGTCCTCGACGGGGACACGGCGTATCTCGTCACGAGCGCGGGTCTACGCGTCTGGTCGTTGGCCACCGGCATGGAGCAGACGACGGCGCCCATCACGTTCGGAACGCTGCCGATCTACGGGATCGCGCTCGCGCGCTGATCACTCCCGCGTACGAAGAGGGCCCTCGGCACCGGGGGCTCTCTTCTTCGAATGTCGAGCCGCGGGTGGCGCATCGCGTGGCGGCGCGCATCTCTCGCGACGTCCCCCGCTGCGGACGGCTCAGTGGGCGCTGTGCCGGAACGGATCCGAGGGGGGATGGCTGGGGCGTGCGGCCTCGCGCTCGGCTTCTGCGCAGAAGAGGATCGCGCAGTTCTTCCAATCGGACTCGCGGATGCGGGTGCACAGCTCCGCGAGGTCGTCGTCGGCGTCGACCACGGCGCCTTCCGTCGCGCGGCCGGAGTGCTCGTCGTAGCGGCAGCTGTCGAGCGCGACCCAGCGCCCACGGAACTCCTCGTGATTGCAGATCTCCGCCCAGCTCATGCGCTCCATGCTGCTCTCCCATCGCCCGGCCCGCGTGACGCTGACCGCGGATGCGTGCCCCGCGAGCGTATCGTCGCCCGGTGACGGTGCCGCCTTCGAGGCGCGCGGGGCGCTCGAGTCGCGGTGCCAGCCGGGGTTGCGTAAGGACCAGGCCATCCGGTGTGTGACTCGCGAGAGGGGGCCGCGGTGTGGCCGCGACGACTTGCCGTCGCTGATTACGCCCGCGCCCCGGAGGCGTCAAGCGACACGCCCGCGCCCCGCCGCTGGAGGTCACGGCACGGCGTGATGAGCGAGCGCGGGGCGACGGTCGCACCGCGCGTCATGGTCGCCGGCACCAGTCGCCGAAGTGATCGCGGGAGTCGGCTTCTGCGCCGGCGCTGCGGAGCTGGCGGAAGAGCGCTTGCGCCTGCTCGCACTGGCCGCTCTGGATGAGGCTGCCCACGCGGTTCGAGCCCTTCAGCGTGATGCGGCGCCGGAGGTTCGCGATGCTGCCGTGGCTGCGACCGACGAGCCGCTGCGCGCGGCTCAGCGCCGCGGCGGCGCCGGGGACGTCGTTCTGATCGAGCGCGGATTCGCCACCCTGCGCGATCCGCTGGGCCTCGGCGATCTGCGCGCCCGTCGGGCCGTCGTTGCGGGAGGGGGTCGGCGTCGCGGTGGTGGGCGGATCCTGGGTCGCGACGACCGTCGGCGGAGGCGTCGGGGGCGTGGTGGGCTGGGTCGGAGGGACGACGGTCGGCGGCACGGCCTGAAGGACGACATCGCCGGCCGGCTGAAGCACGGTGGACGGCTGCGGCGTGGGGTTGGGCACGACGAGTCCGGCGTTGCCGACCACGGGTGGAGGCGTCGGGGTTGGGGGAACGGCGGGGGGCACGCTCGGCGTGGGGCCGGGGTTGGCCGTGACCGTGTCGTCATCGCCGCCGAGCTGCGACAGCGCGAAGACGCCGCCGATGCCGAGACCGCCCAACACGAACACCCCGATCACGCCGAGCGCGATCCACTTACCGGCCCCGCCGCGCGAGGGCGCCGGCATCGAAGCGCCATAGCCTGCGCCCGGATAGCCCTGCGCGCCCGGATAGCCCTGCGCGCCCGGATAGCCCTGCGCAGGAGCGCCCGGATAGCCTGCCGGGGGAAGCGACGCGGGGTGCGCGCCGAAGCCCGGCGGCGGTGTCGATGCGCCCATGCCGCCCGTGCCGTAGCTCGGCGTCGGTTGCGTCTGCGGCATCGGGCCGGGTGTGGGGAGCGGCGTGCGCGCCCCGGGCGCGGTGACGTCGCCCGACTTGGGGAGGATCGCCCCGCCGGCGCTCGTCGCCATCGTCCAGGCGGCCTGCGCGTCCTGGTGACCGGTGAACTCCTGGAGGAACTCGAGCACCGTCGACTGGCGGGCGTCGCGGTTCTTCTGGAGCGCCTTCATGACCGCGGCGCGCTTCGCCGGCGGGACGTGCGCGGCTCCGGGGTGCGTGTCGAGCGACTCCGGGGCGGCCGTCAGGTGCTTGGTCGCCCACTCCCACGGGGTGCGCGCCTCGAAGGGCAGCTTCCCGGTGAGCATCTCGTAGACCATCACGCCGAGGGAGTAGATGTCCGAGCGGGCGTCGAGCGCCTGACCGCCGAACTGCTCCGGGCTCATGTAGGGCGGCGTGCCGAGCACCATGCCCTGCTGCGTGAGCTTGCCCTTCTTCTCGTCTTCCGCCTCGCTGCGCTTGGCGATGCCGAAGTCGAGCACCTTCACGAAGTCCGTCTGACCGCCGCGGTTCGTGAGCAGGACGTTGTCGGGCTTGAGGTCGCGGTGGACGATGCCGCGGCCGTGCGCTTCGTGGAGCGAGCCGCAGATCTGGATGAGGATTTTGTCGCAGCGCGGGAGGTCGAGACCCCGACCCGCCTGCCGCTCGAGGACCTGCGCGAGCGCGGCGCCCTCGATGAACTCCATCACGATGTAGAGCGTGCCGTCGTCGAACTTGCCGAAGTCGTAGAACTGAATCGTGTTGGGGTGGGAGAGCTCGATGACCGTCTCGCACTCGCGGTAGAAGCGTGCGACGAGCTGGGCGTCGCCGCCGAGCTCGGGGTGCAGCGTCTTGATCGCGACCTTGCGCGTCGCCGCGCCCATCTTCTGCTCGGCGAGGTACACGCGGCCCATGCCGCCTTCGCCGAGCACCTTCGCGATGCGGTAGCGGTCGGCGACGATCTTGCCGACGAGCGCGTCTTCCCCCTCGGCGGCCGTCTGTTCGACCATGGCGCCGCAGTTCTTGCAGAACTTGTCGTCGGGCTGGAGCGAGGCGCGGCACTTGGTGCAGGTTGCGTTGGACATGGTTCCCGAGGCGCCTCCGACGCACGAGCCGCCGAAAAAGTCCGTCGCGAGTCTAACCGCCGCGGATCAAAGGTCAAAGCGCGGTGCGCGCGCCACGTGGGACGCGAATCGCCCGCGATTGCCAGGGGTGGGCTTCCGTGGAACCTTCGCCACCGACTGCCATGACTTGGAATCCTCGCGCCCGTTCCTTCCCCTCCCTTCACCACCTCCCACTTCTCTCCCTCGCGGTCCTCGCGCTCGGCCCCATAGCCTGCGGAGACGACGACGCGAGCACGCCGCCGCCGCCCACCGCGACGACGCCTGATTTCGCGCTCGCCGCGGGGCCGATGGCGCTCGGGGACATCCCCTGGCCCGACGACCTCTACCGCGACGCGGACGGGCGCATCGACGTCCGCGAGGTTCCGGGCGAGGGCGGCCGCGGCGACGCCGAGTTCCTCGGCTCGCTGCGCACGACGCTTCGAGAGTTGGATGGCTTCGGGCAGGTCTCTCCCGTCTTCTTCACGTTCAGCGGGCCGCTCGATGCGAGCTCGCTCCCCGCGACCCCGGCGGCGTCGGCCACCGAGGCGGCGAGCGCGTTCCTGCTCGACGCCGACACGGGCTCGGACACGCCGCTCGCGCGCGTGCCCGTCGAGGTCCGCTGGAACGTGACGCGCTCCCAACTCGCGCTGCGACCCGCCGACGGGCACCCGCTGCGCGAGGGCGGGATGTACGCCGCCGTGCTGACGGACGCGCTGCGCGACGCCGAGGGCGAACCCCTCGCGCCGAACCCGCGCTTCGCCGCGATTCGCGACGCCGACGCCCGCCCCGCGGACCCGACCGAGGCGGCTGCGTGGAGCGAGTACACGCCCGTCCTCGACACGCTCGCTTCGATGGGCCTGCCGCGCACGCGCATCGTCGGGCTCGCGGTCTTCCACGTGCAGACGGTGACGGGCGATCTGCGGGATGCGCGTGAGGTGGTGCGCGCCATCGCGGCGCCCGTCGCGACGGTGCGCGAGGCGATCGTCGGGACCGCGGCGCTCGACGAGCGGCTCGGCGTCCCGGAGATGCCGCTCGCGGGCTCCGACGTGCCCGGCGGCGTGTTGCACACGCACGTCCGCGCGATGGTGCACGGCACGATTCCCTCGCCGAGCTTCGCCTCGCCCGGGCCCGGGCGACACGGGCGCTTCGAGCGCGACATGGCGGGCGCGCTCGTCGTCAAGCGGACCGAGGACGTCCCCTTCACGCTCTTCGTGCCCGAGGTCGCCGACCTCACCGCGCTGCCGCTGCTCGTCTTCCAGCACGGGCTCGGTGGCAACCGCGGCAACGCGCTCGGCATCGTGGACGCATGCGCCGAGGCGGGCTGGGCCGTCGTCGCGATCGACGCGCCCTACCACGGGCTCCGCGCGGCGGGCAGCGCGCCCGACTTCGAGAACGGCTTCACCGGCGCGGCCGTCCCCGACGGCTTCGGCGATGCGACGGGCACCGGCATCGTCCTCGATTTTACGGGCATCTCGGACGAGGCGGGCGAGCTCGTCGCGTTCTCGCCGCTCTACTTCCGCGATGCGCTCCGGCAGGCGGTCGTCGATCTGATGGCCGTCACGCACACCATGCGGAACGGCGATCTCCGCGCGGTGCGTGAGGCGGATCCGGCGCTCGCGACGCTCGGCTTCGCGTCGTCGCGCGTCGCGTTCGTCGGCATCTCGCTCGGCGGCATCATCGGCACGATGTTCGTCGCGACCGAGACGGATGTCGGCGCGGCGCTCCTCAACGTCACGGGCGGGAGCATCGTGCGGTTCGTGACGACGAGCCCCGCGTACGCGACCTCGTACCTGCCGATCCTCCTCCAGCGCTTCGGGCTGCGGAGTGGGATCGCCACGGACCCGAACGATCCCGCGTACTTCTACGAGGAGTCGTCGGTCTGGCAGACGCTCTTCGATCGCGGCGATTCGATCGGCTACGCGCGCCTGCTCCGCGAGCGCGACGTCGACGTGCTCATGCAGATGGCCGAGGACGACGAGAGCCTGCACAACGTCGGTACCGAGTCGCTTGCGCGCGCGGCGCGCATCCCGATGCTCGATGCGACGCCGCGCTATGCCGACGTCGCGATGGGCGCGTTCCCCGCCCGCGCCAACGTCGAGCTCGCCGACGCGGGGCGCATGGCGACGCGGGGACTCTCCGTGTTCGCGCCGGCGTCGCACGGGATGCTCACGTCCCGGCGCGGTGCGGCGGAGGTCGAGCACCCCGTGGTGCCGCCCTTCCGCGACGTGTCGCCGAGCGTGATGATCGACAACCCCGTCGACGCGGCGCAGCGGCAGATGCTCCACTTCTTCGAGAGTTGGCGCATGGGCATGTCGGAGATCACGGCGCCCGTCGCACCGATGCCGTGAAGGGCGTGGGGCGTCCGCGTGTCGGCGGGCGTCGACGCGCACGTCGCGATTGAATCCGCGCGGCGCGGGCGTGTAGCCTTGCGCTGATGTACCGAATCGCCGTCCGCGTCGCTCGCCCCGGCAGTCTCCGATGGGTGTCGCTGGTCGGTCTCGCGCTGCTCGGCGTGGTCGCGGGCTGTGGCAGCGACCCGTGCCCCGCCGGGAGCGCGTGCCGGGCCGATGCGAGCACGGACCTCGGTGAGCCGCTCGACGCGTCCGGGGATGCGCTGTGTCTCGAGGGCGAGGCCTGCGCGCTCGCGGACGCGCCCTGTCGGCTCGGTGCGATCCGCTGCGGTGCGAGCCCGACGTGCGTGGACACGGGGATGTTCGCGGCAGCGGGTACCGTATGCGGCCCGGGCGGCGAGCGCTGCGACGGCGCCGGTGGCTGCGGGACGTGCGTGCCCGGCGTCGAGTGCGACACGGGCAATCCCTGCGCGCCCGGCTACATCGATTGCGGAACCGGGGCGCCGCTGTGCATCCCGGACTTCCGCGCGGCACCCGTCGCGATGTGCGGCACCGTCGGCGTGTGCGGGCCGGGCGGCGCGTGCAGCGAGTGCCTCCCGGGCGTCGTGTGCGACACGGGCAATCCCTGCACGAGCGGTCGCATCGACTGCAGCACCGGCAGCGCCGTGTGCGTGGCCGAGGACGACTACCCGATGGGCGTCGGCTGCGGGGCGGGCCTCGCGTGCACGGGACGCGGTGCGTGCAGCGTGTGCGTGCCCGGCGCGGTGTGCGACACGGGCAATCCGTGCGCGACGGGGCGCGTGGACTGCGGCTCCGGCAGCCCCTACTGCATCGCGATCGACGACGCGCCGCCCGGCACCGCGTGTGGCATCGGCGGCCTGTGCGGCGGTGCGACGACGTGCAGCGTGTGCGTCGAGGGCGCGACCTGCGACACGGGGAACCCCTGCACGAGCGGGCGCCGTGATTGCAGCGGCGGGGGCGCGGGCGTGTGCGTGCCGACGACGGATCTCGCGATCGGGACGGGCTGCGGCGTCGGTCTCGCGTGCAGCGCGAGCGGCTGCACGACCTGCGTCGCCGGGACGCCCTGCGTCGTCGCGGACTCGTGCGGCGCCGGTGTCACGGCTTGCACGGGTGGTGTCCCCTCGTGCGTCCCGGGCGGCGTCGCGCCCGCCGGTGCGGTGTGTCGCGCATCCACCGATCCCTGCGATGTGAGCGAGCGCTGCGATGGCCGCGCGGGCCTGTGTCCCGCCGACGTCCGCGCGCCCGCTGGGACGCTATGCCCGGGCGGGACCTGCGACGCGGCGGGGGCGTGCGTGCCCTCGTGCACGGCGGGGGCGGCATGCAGCACCGGCAATCCGTGCGAGCGCGGCACGCTCGACTGCACGAGCGGCGCGCCCGTGTGCGTCGCAGCGGGCCCTGCACCTGCCGGGACGGCCTGCCGGGCGGCGAGCGAGGTGTGCGACGTCGCCGAGGTCTGCGATGGCGCGGGCACCGCGTGCCCGGTCGATGGCTTCGCCGGCGCGTCGGTGGTCTGCCGCCCGAGCGCAGGCGAATGCGACGCGGCGGACGCGTGCGATGGCAGCGGGCCTGCGTGCCCCGCGGATGCGCCGGCCGCGGTCGGTGCGCCGTGCGCGCTCGGCTCCTGCGGCGCGGGCGGAACGTGCGAAGCCGGCTGCGCAGCGGGGGCGCCATGCTCGACCGGGAATCCCTGCGAGCGCGGCGTGACGGACTGCAGCAGCGGCAGCGCCGTGTGCGTCGCGTCGGGCCCTGCGGCCGCGGGCACGGCGTGCCGCGCATCGGCGGGCCCGTGCGACGTCGCCGAGGTGTGCGACGGCGCGGGGACGGTCTGCCCGGCCGATGCGGTCGCGCCCTCGGGCGTGTCGTGCCGGGATGCGGCGAACGTGTGCGACGCGGAAGAACTCTGTGACGGCGTGGGCACGAGCTGCCCGGCGGATGCCTTCGCGTCGGCAGGGACCGTGTGTCCGGCGGGCGCGTGCGACGGTCGCGGCGGCTGCGCGCCCTGCACCGCGGGGGCGCCTTGCAGCACGGGCAACGCGTGCGAGCGCGGTGTGTTCAGCTGCGCGAGCGGCGCCGCCGTGTGCATGGCTGCCGGGCCGCTGGCTGCCGGGACCGCGTGTCGGCCCGCTGCGGGCGTCTGCGACGTCGCGGAGGTATGCGACGGGACGGCGGTCGTCTGCCCGCTCGACGCGCTCGCGCCGCCCACCACGGCGTGCCGCGCGGCGACGGACGCGTGCGATGCGCCGGAGTCGTGCACGGGTACAGGCCCGCTCTGCCCCACCGATGGCCTCGCGCCGGCGGGGGCGACGTGTCGGGCTTCGGCGGGCGTGTGTGACCGCGCCGAGACGTGCACCGGCCTCGGCGCCGCGTGCCCGAGCGATGGCTTCCTGCCGGGCGCGACACCGTGTCGCTCGGCGAGCGGTGCGTGCGACCTCGCGGAGTCGTGCACGGGGACGTCATCTTCGTGTCCGGCGGACGCGCGTGTTCCGGCGGGCAGCACCTGCCGCGGCGCGGTCGGGCCCTGTGACGTGGCCGAAGAGTGCGACGGCGTCGGGGTCGCGTGTCCGAGCGATGCGCTGGCGTCGCTCAGCGTCGTGTGTCGGACGGCCGTCGATGCCTGCGATCTGAGCGAGAACTGCAGCGGGGCGTCGCCCGCGTGCCCGACGGACGCGCGCGCACCCGCCGGGACGAGCTGCACCGGTGGCGCCTGCGACGGGCTCGGCGGTTGCGGGGCCTGCACCGCGGGTGCGCCGTGCAGCACCGGAAATCCCTGCGAAATCGGTCGTATCGAATGTGGTACGGGGGCGCCTGTGTGCGTCGTCGCGGGGCCTGCGCCCGCGGGTACGTCGTGTCGCGCGTCGGCCGGCCCCTGCGATGCCGCGGAGGTCTGCAACGGGGCGAGCACGGTGTGCCCGGCGGACGGCTTCGCGGGCGCGGGGACGGTCTGCCGCGCGAGCGGCGGCGCGTGCGATGCGGCCGAGACGTGCTCGGGCGCGAGCGCGACCTGCCCGGCGGATGCGCCCGCGACCGCTGGTACGGTCTGCCGCGCGTCAGCGGGCGCGTGCGACGACGCGGAGGCGTGCACGGGCGCGTCGTTCGCGTGTCCTGCCGATGCGTACGCCCCGTCGAGCACGACGTGCCGCGGCGCCGTGGGTGGATGCGACGTCGCGGAGACGTGCAGCGGCACCGGGCCGAGCTGCCCCGCGGACACGCTCGTCTCGGCGGGCACGCAGTGCCGCGCGGCGAGCGGGGCGTGTGACGTCGCCGAGACGTGCAACGGCTTCGTCGGCACCTGCCCTGCGGATGGCTTCGCCACGACGGGGACCGTGTGCCGCGGCGCGACGGGCGTCTGCGACGTCGAAGAGGTCTGCTCCGGTGCGAGCGCGTCGTGCCCGTCGGATGCCGTGGCTCCGTCGACCACCTCGTGTCGTTCCGCGACCGGGCCCTGCGACGCGCCCGAGTCCTGCGACGGCAGCGCGAAGTCGTGCCCCGCAGACGCGTTCCGCGGTGCGTCGACGACGTGTCGCGCCTCGGTCGGCGTGTGCGACGCGGCCGAGACGTGCTCGGGTACGAGCGCGCTCTGTCCGACCAACGCCTTCGCGTCGGCGGGGACGGCGTGTCGGAGCGCCGCCGGTGCCTGCGACGTCGCGGAGGCGTGCACCGGCACCTCGGACGCTTGCCCGGTGGATGGCTTCGAATCGTCGGGGACGTCGTGCCGTGCGTCGGCGGGCGTGTGCGATGCGGCGGAGACGTGCACGGGCGGAAGCGCGTCGTGCCCTGCGGACGCCAAGGTCGCCGCGGGGACGCAGTGTCGCGCGTCGAACGGCGTGTGCGACGTGGCCGAGGCGTGCGACGGCGCGTCCGACGCGTGCC
>Ga0172372_10008252_pt1 | contig 13797 bp, 13 predicted proteins | sample LakKiv5m_2_FD_114544 | JGI IMG/M metagenome (GOLD analysis project Ga0172372, IMG submission 114544) | Freshwater microbial communities from Kabuno Bay, South-Kivu, Congo - kab_092012_9.5m | ecosystem: Environmental > Aquatic > Freshwater > Lake | place: Democratic Republic of the Congo...
CTCAGCCGCCGCCTGCTCCACGGCCCGCTGGCGTTGCGTCACGGTCGTGGCCATCGCCGCCAGCCTGCCGTCGCCGGTGGCCACCAGCGGGGCCGTGTGCGCGACTGACCACAGCGTGGGCTGCAGGGTGGACGCCCAGTCCGCCACCGCCTCGGCGGCCAGTCGGGCTTCCATCAAGTAGTCATCCACCAGCTTGGCTTGCTCCGCCCGAACCGCTGCTGACAACGCCGCTGCGTCCCCTGCTCCCGCCAACCGGCCCGGGCACCCGGCGCTCACGGCCAAGGCCAGCGCTTTGATGCGCTGTCCGTGGTCTCCTGCTGCGCTCGCCAATTCATCCGCCAGCAACGAACGCAGCCGTCTCGGCTCGGCATATACCGCCGCCCGCTCCCGCTGCCACAACCGCGCCAGCGCGGCGCGGAAGGGATCCACAGGCTGGGATGCCGGAGCAAGTGAGGCTGGGGAGGACGTAGCCGCGCTTGATGATTCGGAAGAGGACGAGTTCGGTGGCTTCCCCGCTGCTTGCCGTGCCGCAAGCACAAGATTCTTGGGAATGCTGACGGTGGCCTTTTTCGGCGTTGCACCCGATCCGACGGGAGGCTGTTTACCTGGCTGGCTCACGCGGCAATTAAGTGCGCTCCGCTCGTGAGGCGGCAATGCTTTTCCTGCGCGCCCACGCCGACAAAAGCTAAAGCCCGGATTTCGCGAGATACAAAAATTGATGCTAACCGACAATTCTTCTTGCCTCGTCGGCATACGGGGGTTGCAATCCAGTCCGTTCAGCAAAGGTCTTTCAGGCGTTCACGAGGTTTGCATGCACACGTCGCGCGAATGGAAACACCGGTGTCCCGGCTGCGCGCCGACTTTTGCACTGGCAGCCTTCCAGCCATAATACGGAGCCACACGATGCCCACCCTCTCACCCGAAGCTGTCGCCGCAGCCTTGCCCCAACACCCTCGGCTGCGGAAACAGGTGTTTCGCCTGCCCGGCCCGTTTGTGCGGGAGGTGCGCGGGGTCTTCGGGTTTTACGTCCCCGCACAGGGCCGCTTGGACCTCCTGCACGGCAGGGAGCTGTGGAAGCTGATTTGGCTGCTGGACGAAGCGTTGACCAGCGCGTTCCGCCCGTCGTTGCGGTTGCGCTCCCCGGCGGTGGTGCTGGAGTTCAACCGGGCCTTGCCGGATGCCGGAGCCGTTTCTGCCAGCACCGCGCCATCCCAGCCGGCGGCCCCGGCAGAGAACATTGACCTCCAGCGTGCCGCCGAGTTCGTGCAGGCGGAGAGCCGGTTGCTGGCCACGGCCCCGCCCTTTGACTTGCTGGAGGCTCGTTATGCCGAGGGAAAGATCCTGATGCGGGGTTTGTTCGGTGAGGACAAGCAGGTGGTGGCTTCGGACCGGCGGCAGTTGAGTAAACTGGCCAGTGCGATTGAAGCCGTCCTCAAGGAATTCTCGGACCTCGACTGGCTGCGCCTCGATGCGGTCACCGTCATTTTCAATCCGCACGATTACTCGGGGCCGCAGATCAAGTCTGCCCCCGCCGCTCAACGCGTTCCGGCCAGTCCGGAATCCCCTGTGGCGAGCGCAGGCGAGAGTTTGGCTGGCCTGCCCCAGGCACCGCGACACGGTTGGGGTGAAATCGTGCTACCGGCCGAGGTGGAGCAAAAGCTCGCCGAGTTCTTCTTTGAGTTTCAAAATGTCGACTACCTCTTTGCAGCCGAAGGCCGGGATTTAGGCCGGATCGGCGGGCGGCAGGCTTTCGTATTGAACCTCCACGGCCCTCCCGGCACGGGCAAGTCCACCTTGGCTCATTCCATCGCCGCGAAGCTGGAGCGTAAGATCATTGAGGTGACTTACGCGCAGATCGAGAACTCGCTTGTTGGCGAAGCGGCGAAGACCTTGCGCCGGACCTTCCGAGCCGCCGAGGAGGGGGATGCCATCCTGTTCCTGGACGAAGCCGATTCACTGTTGAGCCACCGCCCGACCACGTTCTCGCAGGGCACGGACTACCACATCTCCTCGCTCCGCAGTGAACTCTTCACGGAAATCTCCAAGTTCAAGGGCATCCTCATCCTCGCCACGAATAATGCGAGCGCTTACGACAAGGCGTTCGTATCGCGAATTTCCCTCGCGGTGGAGATGGGGCTGCCGGACGCAAGCACACGGCAGAAGATCTGGGAAGTGAAGCTGCTACCCCAATCCAGCCGGAATCCGGAGCTGGGCTGGAGTGAGATCGTCACTGCCAGCGAGGGATTGTCGGGGCGCGATATTCAGCGCATCTCGAAGCGGGCGGTTATCCAGGCCGCCATGCAAAGCCGCGAGCAACCGGTCCAGACCGAGTCGCTGGTGCAGTTGATCCAGCGCTACAAGGAAGACTTGCAGACCTTGAGCGCAGCTGCCAAACCCGTGCTCGCCACAATCACACGCATTCCGAAGGGCCAAACTCAGGAACTTCCCTTGCTCCCGAACGACCATGCCGGGACGCAGGTGGAAACGACACCAAAACAACCTTAATTGACCGACTATGTGGCATCAAATCTGGGAGTGCGTTAAAGCGATCTTTCGCGGCGTGATGTGGGCCATCCGCTCCATGGCTTCCGTCTGGGGCGGGTTTGGGCGTCTGATCAGCAAGGTTTTCGGCTTCGTGCTGAAGGTTCTCCCCACGGGACTGGCGTTGTGGAAGAATTCCGTTAGCTCGCTCCGTCAGCGCGACGATGGCGTTGTAGATGTGTCAACCGTGCACATGAAAACGGACGGGGGAGCAGCACATAATCTGGAATCGTTGAGCGCGCAGGAGTTTCAAGGCTTCAACCACGCCGAGGCCAGCGAGCAGGAAAAGGCGATCCATGCGGCCATTCAGGAGAACCTGCGCTCAGGTGCCACCGTGAACATCAGTATGACCAAGTAAGCGGAGGCACACCGTTCCATTTCGTCCATGACCGTCAAAGCACAACTGGATTCACTGGCCGACCTGCTCAAGCTCTGGTTTCGCGAGCAACGGGTGATGGCCCTGACCACCGCCCGCCGACAGTTTCTGCCGGCACCAAACGAACTGGGAGACCCGCCGGTTGCCGCTGATCGCTTGCTCGCCTGCCTCGCCTTGGATTTCCTCGTGCGCGAGCTTGCCTTGTTCGCGGACGAGAAGGCCAAGCTGGTTCAGTTGTGCCAGCAAGCCGCGCAGTCCGGCGATGAGGCAGTCGCGCAAGCGACTTGGGTCACCCGTTGGCATTTCTTCGACAAGCGCCATGCCGCGCTTAAAAAGTATCGGGAGGCGCTGCAAATGGAATTCCCTGCGCAGCGTCGGACCGTGCTGGAAAAGCTACGGGGCAACATGGCAACGCATACGACCGACGCTCCCACGATGATCAGGCTGGAGTTCGGACGGGACGATAGCATCGACATCTTCAAACTCACCAATCCACTAAGCCGCCAGTTGATCGCAGGTGCCACCGGCTTCATTCGCGAACAACAGGCGTTGACTCACCGATACTTGGAGAACGTGCATCGCGACGTTGAGAAGAAGCTCGACCGGAAGTGCCTCCCTCCGCCCGACGTGGAGTTTCTGGTGGACAACCCGGCGTCGCAGTTTCACGAGGATGGCTTTTACGACAAGCTTCAGACGATCAATCAAGTAATCCGTGGCGGCGAGATGAATGCGGGCCAGGCGGGCTTACCTAGTTTCATCGCAGGTCCGATCGAGGCGCAGAAGAGCGCTTCCCGAGTCCGGGAGAAGTTTTTCGATCACAACCGCCCCTACATCAGCGCGTGGTATCGCAAGTGGTCGAACGACTTCTCGCAGGTGACCAAGCTGCAACTGGAGCGGTCTGAACGCTACTTCCTCGGTTTGGTGGACGATATTCTCCAATGCCATCAACTGCGCCTCGACCTGCTGCAACGCAAGGATCACCTGCTCTCCGCTAAAGCCCCGGTGCGTCTGAATATCCCCGCCATCTGCCAGTCATACAGCGCAGAAGTCCTCCGCCAGGAACTGGCTGCTCTGAAGTCGGTCGGCGAAGCCGTGGAGCGGCTGCGAAACGCTTGCGCGACCGAGACGAAAGGGAATCCCCGTTAACACGCGATGCAACTTGCCGAAGAAACAACGGTCGCGCGCGATGACGATGATCTGAAGCATTGGCATCACGACCCCGACGGCCACGGTGATGATGGGTCGGGCGGAACCGGGGATTCAGGTGCCCAAGCTAACCCGCCGGACTCGGATCATGCCGCTACTCCCAGTTCATCCGAACAACCAGGCGACAACGACAATCATGCTCCCAGCGGGGGCACTCAACCAGAGGCATCCACGCCCGAAGGTGGCCCTGGCGGACACGCCGAGGACACGCAACACGACCCCGGCGAGCTGGGTTCCTCCGGGCCAGCAGCAACCTCGTCGCCGGATGCTCATTCCTCCCCGGATGCCGCCGGTGGATCATCTCCGGATCAAGGTTCAGCGGGATCCGATTCGCCGCACGCTGAACCTGAGGCATCGCCTCAGCAGGATTCCGCCGGGACGTTCCATCTTTCCGCCACCCACAATGAGCCGGAACCCTCGCAAGCCAGTTCTTCTGAGGTGCCCAATCCCAACGACACCGACCACGACGGGGTCCCAACCTCCTTGGATCCGAACGAGTTTCCGGACACCCAGCGGGAAGTCGCGGACAACCTGATGGAGCGGACGCAGCAAGAGCACCAGGAATACCAGGCCAGCCGCGCCCAAGAGGAAGCGCGGGAAGACCTACAAGGCAATGCGCGGGATGCCGTTGTGCTTGGCTCGGAAGTCGCATGTGAGGCAGGAGTCAAGCAAGCATGCGCCGTGGCACCTGTTGCTGAAAGGATTGATCAGATTGCTGACACCGCCGATGCCCTGCGAGACGGTCGCCAAGATCTGCAAGACCAGCACGAGTCGCGATGCGCCGAGCTCGGCGTTCAGGGCCTCCAAGAGATGAAGATGGGGGAGGATTCCTCGAAAACCGAGCAGGCTTATCACGACGAAGGATGCCGCGACATTAACTTTGGCGCAGCCAAACAAGCCATCGAGACCTCCTCAAATTCCCAGGAGGCGATGGCCACCTACGGAAACCTGACCCAAGTGGACAATTCCATCGCCGTCGCGACCGTCCATGCCGAGATCGTGACTTTCAGTGCCGCTGACTTTCCCGGGGAAGCGCACGCCGCCGAGGCCGGAGCAGCGGATTTTGGCGATGGCATGGGTCGTGACCACGGTGGTGGTGCCCACGGTGGTGGTGACCATGGCGGCGGTGACCACGGCGGCGGTGACCACGGCGGCGAAGGGGGCGGCGGGGGTGAAGGCGGAGGCGGAGGTGGGAGTGAAGGAGGTGGAGGCGGAGGCGGAGGCGAATCGGGTGGGGCTAGCGTCTGAATAGTTCTTGGGTCAACAACGTGAATAACAAACCATGAGCACAGACGATACTGACCACGACAGCAGCCACGACAGCAGCCACGACGCGAGCGGCGAGCACGATGCCGGCCACGACGATCACTCGGATACGAGTCATGCCGAGGATGGCCACAGCGAGACCGGATCGGGAGATCACTCCACCGAGGATCACACCGCCGACCATGCCCATGACGATCAGGACCATAGCCAGGACGCCAGCCACGCTGACTCCCACGACGATGGCCACGCTTGACCGAAGCACGAAACACCCACCTCAGTCCGAACCGCCAAGCTTGCAACCCGCAGGTATCTTGGTCGCGACTGGTCTGACCCGTATCATCCATGAGCATTCTTGAAGTTGCATTTGAAGTCGCACTCATCGCAGCCGCCGTCGTCGCGCTGATCGTCATCCTCCGCGCAATATACGAATCCATTAAGCCACTGGCTGACGAGCTCGCTGCCCGATTTTCTGGATGGATTTCTGGCTTGTGGCAGTCGTTCACCCAATCACAGACCGTCAGTTCCTTTAACCAGTGGGCGAATTCCGTTCTGGCCGCCTTGGCTGAACAGGGCCACCCGATGACCGAGCAGGCCGAGGTCTTCACCTTCGTCAACCGGGAGAACGCCGTTGCGACCACGGTCTTCGCACCTGATGGCAAGAATGCCTTCTACTCCGAAGGCTTTGTCACCTCCAACCCGGCCGAAGCCATGGCCGCCCATCAACACTTCCTCAACCAATGCAAAGGCCCGGTCGTTGAGTTTAGCGACATCGTGGCGAAATACTCCCATCTGTAGAACGCTGGCCGGTAACACTTCGTTGTCATGACGCCTCCCGAACCCCCGCAACCGCGAATGCTTGAGGACGCCGAGCGTAAAGTTGAATCCCTGTGCCCTTATGGATTAAATGGCGACGGTGAAATAATTGACACAGAAGGTTGTCTCTTGTGTGGGAATCTGCGCCTTGAACCCTCGGAGGTCAGGTTGCTTGGTGTCAACCATCTCCCCCCTCGCTTCACGGCTGACATGTCAATGAACGAAGATCAAGACAACTTGCTCCTGACTCACTCAGACATCCTCAAGTGGCTATTCGTCGCTAGCCGGGTCAAAACGGCAGATTGGGAGCTCTACGCTGTTCAGTTGGCGGCAGTTTATACGCAAGCTTACGTGTTGGCGTGGGACAGGGCCGAATCCGAACACGACAAACAATCCATAAGTGCTCAATCCAAAAACTTTTTCACCATGTTTCGCGATGATTGGAAATCCGGAACTCCAAGGCCAAGCACGAGCTTAACGAGCTTTCTAAGGCAACATCTGTTGAGCCATTTGCACGGCGCGATTGTGAGCAACCTTTGTCATCCGCAGATTACGGCAATTTTGCTCAGTCCACCATTACTCAAAACCACACCGCAAATGCGTATTGTGAAATTTGCAAGGGCGTTTATCCCCCAATCTCGGCTAGAAACGCTGATGCGGAATACATCGCCAGATGACAGCGACCCGGTCGTCAGAGCAGTCAGGGCGCATTGCATAGCAGGCCTTTAATGCTGTCAGCCCAGGGAACTCATCCATGAATCCAACATACGGTTCCCAATCAGGCAAAGCGTCTAGCCGCCTCACCGCGCTGGCGGCTGAAGTGGCACGACGGGCCGAGGCGGAGGCACGCCGACAGCAAGAACCGGCACGCCAGCAGGCCGAGGCTGCCCGTGCCGCCACCGAGGCGGAAGCCCGCTTGCGACGGGAGCTGGCCGAACGCAAGGCAAAGTTCGAGCAACTCTACGCCCTCTACCAGCAGGTGCGCAGCAGCGGCCAGGCGACTGCTTCCGAGGTGATGGAAGCATGGCTGGAACTGGGTCGTGAGTTGGGGGTGCAAGTGCCTGCCTATCCTGGCGAATTGGAATGGGAATCGGATGGCGTGCGTGTGAAGGAACTCAGGCTGGATGTAGCGGCCAGGGAGCGGCCATACGAAAATAGCTTGGGAATGCGCTTTGTCCCGGTGCTTGGAACTGACGCGCTATTCAGCATCTGGCTGACGCGGGTGCAGGATTACAAGGTGTTTGTGAATTCGACTAATCGGACCTGGGAGTTGCCCGGGTTCCCTCAAGACCCAACTCATCCCGCGGTTCGTATTGACTGGTTTGAAGCGAGTAGTTTCTGCGATTGGCTGACACAACAGGAGCGTTGTGCAGGGCGATTGCCTGATGGCGCCAGATATCGCCTGCCGAGCGATCGCGAATGGAGCGATGCCGTTGGGCTTGATGAGCCGATTGAAGGCACTCCAAAAGCCAAGAAAAGAAAAGCAGCTGGTCGCTATCCTTGGGGGCGGAACTTTCCGCCTCCCCAGGGAGCCGGAAACTATCATCCGAACCGTAAGGTTGATGACTTCGAGCACACATCCCCGGTGGGCAGTTTCGCCGCCAATCAATTTGGCATCTTTGATTTGGGCGGAAATGTGTGGGAGTGGTGCGAGGATTGTTTCGACGAGGATAAATTCAGATGTTTCAAAGTGCTACGCGGCGCTTCGTATGCTGATTACGAACCCGACCGCATGTTGTCGTCGTATCGCAACTGCAATCTACCACACCATAGTGACAGGAGCATCGGTTTTAGATGTGTCTTGGCCGAAAGCCCGAACTCCTAACTTGGTTCACGTCTCTCTTGTTCAGTGCAATAACTGACTCCACAATTAGGTCCCCAGCATGAACGAATTCCAATGCCCGTTTTTCCCCAATGAGCGGCCTGCCGGTTCTGCACCGCACACGCGTCCACTATCAGCACCGCGTCCTAAACGGCAGATTCGAAGCGCCGATGAGTTTGCACAGCTTCTGGGCACTCTAAACGCCGGTCGTGGTCTCGCGGAGGAAGATAGTCATCTACGAGATGAAGTTTGGACACAGTCGAATGTTCAGTTATTCCATTCACAGCTTGTCCAGAAGAGGATGGTCGAATACTTCGACAAGCTTGTCGAATCGGATTTACCAACTTTGAGTCGTGTAATGAGCGGCGCTTTACTCAATTCGTTTATCCAACACGATGAGTTGAGGAAATGGGCGCCCTTGCCCGAACTTCTCCTTAAGTATTACGCCCTTTCGCCTGACGAAGGCAGACGGAGAGCCCTTTTCTGCAATCGGATAACAACTTACTGCGGCATCGATGAGTTCGGGCTGACCTTTTCCAGCTCAAAGTGGTTGGAGCTAGAGAAATGTAGAATTCCAGTGCTCCAAAGTTTGACCCGCCTGGGACCTGATAAGCTGTTGCACGGTGATAAATCGCTTGTGAACAAAGACCTTAAAGAAAGATGCGATGGCGAGAGACGTATCACATCCCATTTACCCGACTCAATATTGCGACAATTTGCACAGAAGGAGGTTGAATGTATGGCTGATATTCCATACACACGTTTTAGTGACACAACCGGGGATGTTATTATGGATAATGCGACGTTTCCTGCTGTCTATTTGTCAAATGATAAGCGTGAATTGCTGCATCTGCTCAACTTCGATAGAGGCTGTGCGCGGGAACTACGATTCGGCGATAGCTTCCGAGGTAAAGATTGGCTTGTCGATCTGGGTGCTTATCGAGACAAGGTCGATCTCGGAAGGCAGGTCGGAAGATGGTTGGCATGCTATTCCTGGGTGCGGCAGCAACGGCAGGTGAGTCCAGATTGCTCTAAATGGGATTTCAGTGCGCGTGAGTTTATCCGGCGCATGCCAGCCAAATACCGAAGCCTTTATCAAATAGGGTTTTCCAACTTGAGCGAAGAGATGAAATCTCAGCTCGGTCCTCGCCTTCAGCGTTAGCCGGAGTAATCCCCATGCCCACACCTGAAACCATCATCGCAGAACTTGAGAGCATCGCCAGCCTGCTGGCTGGGGGGCTTGATTCCGATGGGGAACTGATGCCCGCCGCGTTCGAGCCGGATGGCGAATACTCCGAGCCGGGGAGCCTCAGACGCTACCCCATAGAGCGTGCCTTGAGACAGTTGGGACGGATTTGGCGGGCCTCCGCAAACTTGACCGAGGAACAGCTCGACGAGACGCGCGACGCATTCCGCAACTGTATCGTGGCCGCCCTCAAGCTGCGGTCTAGCGTGCCCATAGACCAGGATATGCCGACTGAGGCTGTCGCGCTGACTCTGGATGCGCTTTCCGAGGAGTTGCATGATTTCTGGCAGGGAGGTGGATGGGGGCATCGGACGCGGCACGAAACGGGCCGAGGGGGCTGTTGGCACTATTATGAGCGTGTGGCGTTCGACCCCAACCGAGAAGAGGTCGCTCGGAATAAGTTGCCAAGGTTGGAATGTTGCTGGGGGTGTGGTGATTTGACTTCCCCCAGTTATCCGGCGGAGCGTTGGACCGCCTTTCGCAGTGATGTGCGCAGAAAGTTCGGAACGGAGGCCGAAGATTTGGTTCGAGATTGGATTTTGAACGCCACCAAAGCCTATGCGGAGCATAAGTTCAGACAGGCCGTGCGACGCTTTGAGGAGCATGACTTTGCGGCGGTCGAGAATCTCTGCGTAGAAGCCCTAAAACTCATGCCGGGCTTCAGCGGGTTTGCCGACCAGATGGACTTGGATTGCATCAAGCACACCGCAAAGGGATCTAGATACCAATCCCAAACCGGCGAACAGCTGCTCCAGCGCAGCGAGGCACTGCAAAAGGGTCAAAGAATAGTTGGCCCGCTCGCCCGCTTTCATCCGCTGGCTTCCCAGACTTTGCTTTTGCGTGGAAAGCAGCGGTTACATTTGAGTAATACTGTGCTCAAATGGCTATACGCCATCGAGGCAGTCAACTGCTTCCGCGTGGCGAAGGCGCTGGGCTACAAGCAGCCGATTGAACCGCTCGAAGTGCTGGCGCACTTCTCCGGCGCATTGGATCTGGAATGGGCCTACGCCAAGCTGCCCTCAACGAGCGCCGCCGCCTTGCTGGATACCGGTGTGCCCAAGGAAGTCATAGCCGGCATTTTCACCGCCTCCGCGAAGGAGGTCGCTGAGGCTGGCCACCCGAGGGAAGCGTTGAAGATTTTGGAGAAGGGCCTGCAAGTTTGCCCCGACCACCCCGAGGCCGTCGCCCTACGTCAGACCTTGCAGCCCGTGACCCGCACGGCGAAGCCGAATGCGCCCACCCCAAAACCCAGTAGCATCACGACGAGCCGCCCGAGCGTTTTCGAGGAAGACTGAAGCGCTGCTTCATGAACTAAGAGCCGTTGACTCCAAGAAGCACTTCGCCCAAGCTCTGAAGGGTGAGTCTCGTTGTTCGAGGTTTGACCAAAACTCTTTTGACTTTATGAACTCTGACATAGACCAACAGATAGTATCCTTTCTTGCTTTGGTTGTCCCAAACAAAGGAGTTGCAACTTTTCAAGAGTCCAAATCACGCGCCGAAAACTTGAGGGCGCTGCGGCGCGCGATTCAGCATTGTGCATCGAATGCCGAATCCGACCGGGCCGTTTCCGCGTGGGCCACGGGGAAGGGCATAGGGATTTCACCTGCCCTCGCCAAGGTTATCGTAGAGGCCCTCAAGTCGCCTGCCGATAAGCTGACATCCGCTGATGGCGGGAGTGATTGGCTTGCAGTGCTTAATACTTGGGATGCGCAAAATCAGACGGAACAGGTTGGGTTGTTCATGGAGCAATTCATTTCTCAAGGAGAACCGTTTGCACGGAGGCGTGCGACGAACCTCAACAACCTGAAGCGGGCCGTAGAGCAGTTTACAGATGACAAGCTCGCAGATGCAGCTGTGTCGAAGCTTGGGGCTAGTATGGGTTTCTGTTTTTCTCCTATCGTGGCGGGGAATTGTTTGGAAGCATACAGGAGGATGAACCCGAAATTGTCTAACTTCTTTGGTGGTAAAGCAAACCACTGGCTTGGGTTTCATGCTGTTTGGTGGTTCAAATGGTTTGTTGTGCCACACCTCCGCTGATATTGCAGGAGGAGTGCGAATGTGAATAGGCTGAGATGATTGGTATCACAGCAACCAAGAATTCTTGATCTTGGGTAATGCGCCGAAGGATGCGGCGCTCGCGGCGGTTTGCCGCGCTCGTTGCGCTTGTGTAGCGACCAACGCTAGCCGGGCAAGTCGTTCGGGTCGCAGGGTTCACTGGTTGGTTATTCAACTCAAAACCAATAGTGCGACGGCCCGACACTTTTGCGCGCTCACTTGCAACTCAACTTCTGCAATACGTAAGTCTCCGCCCCATCCGTCAACTTCTCGACGTAGGAGTTGACGACCACGCCCACGATATTGGGCCGCTCCGTGGGCACACAATCTTTCATGGCGATGCGCCGCAGAGCAAAGAGCAGGTCCAGGTTATCCATCTCCAGAGCGTCCAGCGGGGGGAATCGTTGTCGGGAGGCATGCTCCCGAATCAGCAACTTCACTGAGGCGGCACGGAGGTAGTTGGGATGGTTGCTGTCCCAGATGCTCTCCAACTCAATATCCACGATGTCGGCCCAACTCAAGGCGTGGCCCTGCCAGCGCAGTTCCTCCCGCGTTGCCGTCAATGGTCCGAATCGCAACGCTTCCCCGTTGAGGAAAGCCTGGATGTTCCGCTCCATCCACCCGCACTGGCGGATCGTCGCACGCAAAGCCCACAGGTCATGCACGACGTTGCCGTTCTGGGTCACGTCCTTCCAGTCACTGAGCGTGAAGCGTTTGCCGCCCTTGAGCAGGATCGTCATCAGCGGATACGGCTCCCATCCGACCTTCTCCCGCCAGCCGATGGCGGGGGCTTCCCATAGGCCAATCACTTCCGACCAACGGAAGCAATCTCGCTCCCGGCCCCAGCGCCGCACCCGCAGGCCCCCGGCGCGGGCCACGAAGCCATCGCGTTTGCCCAGATGGTTCACCCACAAGACAACGCAGGTCGTAATGAAGGCACCCAAGCTGACGCATTTGAACACGGTCATGGCCGTGCGGCTGTCCCGCTCACGTTGGGTTTCCTCCGCAGGCACCGGCGGGGGACGTTTGGGGCCATTGAGCAGTTCCGGCAGCCAGCACACGGCGGTGACGAAACTCAGAAACAGCACCAAGGCTCCCACCTGCCCGTGAGGGCGCCGATGCTCGGAGACAACGGGCCCGTAATCGCCGCCGTCTTCAATTGGCGGTGGCTGGAGCACTCTCCATGGCGCGGCACCCCCCGGCGGCATTTCGCAATAGACCACCCGGCGCGTTCCCGCGTATGCGCCCGGCTCTCCTACGGCACGCGGCGGGTGCGGCTGTGAGTTCGAATCAGAGTTCACGTCGAAGATTCGGGATTCGCCGACCGAGCCAATTAAGGCAACGGGTCCACCGCCAGTCGCGCACGCGGGTCCGCGCGGCGGATCACCATGAGCGAGGAGCCTCTCCCGCTCCCGCCGCGATAAGCCCACGCCACGGAGACGAGCGCGTCCTCGTTTCCATCCCGGTCAAAGTCTCCACGCGCCAATTCAGTGAGCACGTAGTGGCGGGTGTTGGTGTCGAAGCGGAGTTCGGTGCCAACCGGTTGAAATTTCCTGAGCTTCCCAGCTTGGCTGTAGTCGCTGAGGGTCTTGCTCTTGGTCGTGTCAGCCTTGAGCAGCTTCGCTGCGGCCGAATCCTCGGGCTCCAGAATCTCAACCGGGATCGCAGGCAGCAACTGCTCGGGCAGCAGCGTGCGCTTGGATTCTACCGCCCCGCTGGCGAACTTCACCACCGCCGCCGCCCGGGCAGCCCACCCTTCCATCGCCATGTCGAAAGTAGTGAGCGCATAGGCACCACGCTTCAACGCGGCTTGATACTGCTCCACATTCTCCACGCGAATACGAACTTCTTTGGCGGGGGAATCCGCGTTGGGCGACTTCTGCGGTTTGACTGGCGTAGGCGAGTCAAGCACCAGAAACTCGTAGGCGTCCGCCTCGTCACTGCCCAGCTTGAGCTTCTCCTTCAGCAGCCGCTGCGCACCCGCAGGCGTGATCCGGCCGATCACCGTGATGTCCGCGAACTCCAACGGAGCGAGCAGGCGGACGAATAGGTCCGGTGGCTCGGCGGCTGATCCAAATCTGGCCACAGCGAGCAGGAAGGTTCCGCCAATCAGGAGGCAACCAAACAATCGTCGGGCGAGCAATGGCAAGTAATGCGAAAACATGGCGCACCCTACTAAGGCGGACGCACCCTGTCCCGACTAATGAACCGTAACTGGGCTGCGCCTCACTTTTACCTTTCCATTGGATGGGGACTCTGCCAGACACCACACGGTGCGTCCGGAAAGTTCATCTGCAAGTTCGGGTGCCGGGCCGATAGGCGCATAGCAGGCAAGCCCAACAAACCTTCCACTATGGCGAACATCGCGATTTTAGGCACACGGGAGTCTGGCAAGACGGTGCTGATGACGGTGCTGGCGCGGCGCTACCGCAACCGCAACGGGGACGCGCCGTTCCTGCGCTACGAGGATCC
>Ga0172372_10008253_pt1 | contig 13794 bp, 8 predicted proteins | sample LakKiv5m_2_FD_114544 | JGI IMG/M metagenome (GOLD analysis project Ga0172372, IMG submission 114544) | Freshwater microbial communities from Kabuno Bay, South-Kivu, Congo - kab_092012_9.5m | ecosystem: Environmental > Aquatic > Freshwater > Lake | place: Democratic Republic of the Congo...
GCCACATTGGCAAATTTGGGACGCTTGATTGATTGATATACTGCAATATAGGCAATATAGCTAGCAAGGGAACTACACTCAGGGAAAGTGCTGTGGCTGACTTAGTAGGCAATTTGAGTAACATTCTAAACAGAGGCACCATGATAATTCCTCCTCCAAGCCCTGATAGAGAAACGACAGAACCCGCTAACAATCCGACAAAAATTCTGGGGGACAGGTTGGAATTTGTTGTATGTAAGCCATGATCCGAGCCTTTACTGAATAGCATGTTGGAGATTGAAATTGCCAAAAAAACCAGAAATACGTAAGAAAATCTTTGATGGTTGTACCAGCTGCCTTGTTGAATGAGATAACTGGTTACAGCTGCTGAAATAGCGCCTGGAATTCCCACGCTCAATGAGTTCTTAAAGTTGTAAATACCCATTCGATATTGTCTGACAATGCCCGAAATTCCGGAAGCAAAAACCAGTGCAATGGAATTTGCAAGTGTGAATTTTACAATTTCATCGGTGGGCAATCCTTGTTGGGTGAATAAATAAGTTAAAACAGGTATGAAAATCAATCCACCGCCTACACCCATGATACCGGCTAAAAGTCCGCCGATGGAGCCAATGAGAATGAGGAGGAGGAGCATTTAGTGTAGAGTTTAGAGTTTAGAGTTTAGAGTTTAGGGTTTTGGTGATTTTGGTGGGGTTCAGAAGTAAATCACCGCATTGTTTGATTTCAGGGTCAAGGGAGAGCCAAACTGACTGTTGTTCGCTGTTGGAGGGAATGCGTTGTAGGAGTTCTTTTGTAAGGGCAATTTTATAGTCGTTGGGGTGATTTTTGAAAGAGGCCATGATTTGTTCTTTCATTTGTTGTTCTTGGAATTTTAGAAGTTGAAGTTGATTGACCCAAAGGCTGTCAGAGGACATTTTTTTGGAATGTTCTTTCAATGATTTTTTGAGAATTGAGGGTGCTTCCTGAAGGCAGAAAGTTTTAAAGCTTTCAAAAATCTCATTTTGATTGATGTTTTGAGGATTAAAATTCGTTTTAGAATAATATTGGTTGGCCCAATCAAAAAGCAGGTAATTTTTATTCATCCAATGGATGAGTGAATTGCCATTGAATAGGGGTATTTCTATATCGGGATCAACACCTGCCGCGTCAAATACAATTCTACCTTTCGTAGTTTTGAACGATTTTTTAGCCTGAATTTTGGCATTGCCTTGTTCATCACGGTCTTGGTATTGAAGTCTTTGAATGCATCTTCCGGAGGGGGTATAATAGCGGGCAGTGGTTAATTTCATTTGTGTTCTGTAGGGGAGCATGGCATAGTTTTGAACCAATCCTTTACCAAATGAATTTTGTCCAAGAACAACAGCTCTATCTAAATCTTGAAGACTTCCGCTAACAACTTCAGAAGCAGAAGCTGATTTGTTGTTAATGAGAACTACTAGAGGAAGATTGAGGGCTATGGGTGGATTTTGGGTTTTCCAGGTTTTAGGACCTTTTTCATGAGCGCCTTTGAGGGTAACTACCGTGGTACCTTGAGGAACAAACGCACCAACAATATCAACTGCTTGGTCAAGAAGTCCGCCGCCGTTATCTCTTAAATCAAGAATCAGGCCTTGAAGGGTGCCTTCAGACTGCATTTTTTTGATGGCATTTCGAATTTCATCTGCACAACCTTGTCCAAATTCATCCAGCTTAATGTAGCCGATGTTTTTATAGGTTGGATTTGTTAAGTAGCCGGAATGTGATACACTTTTGGTTTCAACCAGGGTTCTCGTTATTGACTTTGTTAGGGTATCGTTGTTTCGTCTGATGGTAATTTGGAACTTAGAGTTTGGAGCACCTCTAAAATATTGCATAAGTTCATCGGGCGATTGATTTTTGAGGTCAATATTTCCAACCTTAATTACGTAATCACCCAATTGAACACCGGCTTTATCAAATGCATATCCTCTAAAGAGTTCAGCAATCATGGGATATTGATTTCGTTGGATTACCCTACAACCCACTCCACCATATTCGCCTTGTCGTTCTATAAGGGCTTCTTCGGCTTGATATTCTGAAAAGTAAACAGTGTAAGGATCGAGGCTTTTAAGCATGGCATCGATGGCTTTTTTGGATAGATCACCGGGTTCAATATCATCAACATAGGAGTTTCCCAATTCTTCATAAATGGCGGCAAAAATCTCTAAGTTTTTGGCATAATCGAACAAATCAGCAGACCACTTTGCACCAGTGCTCAGAAAAAAAGTAAGAATTGATAGAATAAACCACTTTGGCAATCGAATATGCATACTTCAAAAATAGGGTTTCAAACTTGATTTCTTACCTTTGAATATTCATGAATAAGACAATTGGTATGGAAGCAAGAATAGCAAACTGGGTATATAATTGGGTATTATCTTGGGGCGTAGGTGTAGAATCTGCGAATTTGGTCAAATTACTCTTCATGTTAGGGTGCCTGATATTGATGGTGATTTTATTGGATTGGATTTCAAGAAAGGTATTGGTTTCTTTGGTGAGACAATACGCTTCGAGGTCTGAAAGTCCATTATTGAAACTAATGGCTGAGCAAAAAACATTCAAGTTTTTAGGTCATTTGGTGCCATTGGTTTTTGCTCGTTTAAGCTTGCCAGTTGTTCTACAAGGTCATTCCATTGCCGAAAAGTGGGGTGGAATTGTTTTGGGATTGTTAACAGTACTTGCAATTCATGCCTTCGTACAATCATGGTTAAAGGTATTGAAAGCCATATTAATGAATTTGGATTCCATGAAAGACAAGCCCATTGCGTCATTTGCGCAACTGGCGGGAATCATTGTTACATTGCTTGCGGTTTTATTTGGGATATCAATAGTTACAAGCCAATCAATTTTAAATTTATTGACTGCCTTGGGTGCTATGAGTGCCGCGCTATTATTGGTGTTTAAAGATACATTGACCGGTTTATCTGCATCTATTAGAATTTCACAATATGACATGTTGAGGAACGGTGACTGGGTAGAATTCCAGAAATATGGCGCGGATGGTACAGTCATTGACATTAATTTGTCTAGTGTAAAGATTCAGAATTTTGACAACACGTACACAACCATTCCAACAGGTGCATTCACCACAGATTCATTTAAGAATTGGAGGGGTATGGAAGAATCACAAGGCAGGAGAATCAAGAGAGCTATTCACATAAAACAACACAGTGTGAAGTTTTGCAATGAGGTCATGCTAAGAAAATTGAGTGAGAGTCATCTACTCAAAGACTACATTGTTAGACTGACCCAAGAAATCAACGAGTTCAATGCAGAAGTTGAACGCACAGGTAAAGGGGTAAAAAAGCAATTGACTAATATTGGTTTGTTTAGGGTTTATTTAAAGAATCTACTGTTGGAAAATCCACACATTAGCAAGGAATTGAACGTCGTGGTGCGTCAATTGTCGCCATCAGACAAGGGTGTTCCAGTGGAGATTTATTGTTTTTCGGAAGAGAAAAGTTGGGTGAAATACGAAGACATACAATCAGATATATTTGATCATGTGATTGCGTCTATATCTATGTTTGATTTGGATATTTTTGAAAGTCCGAGTACCTCAAATGCAATGAGCAGTGAACTAGAAAATGTAGGAGGTATTGATGATAAATAAATTATTTGCGGGAGCTGTTTTTTTAATGGCTGCAAGTTTATTTGGACAATCAGCAGTTTACCCAAATGCAGGTACTTTATTTGATGATAAACTGCATGAATTGCGATTGGTCATGAGTGCAGATTCGTTTTATCATATGCAGCAAAGTGATCAATTGTGGACCAATCACCGATATTTGGTTTCAGTAGTGTACGATGGAGATACCATAGATCAATGCGATATTCGATTAAAGGGAAATACATCGAGAGGCTCTAAGCGCAAGTCGTTTAGGATTGATTTTGATAAGAGGGTGGATGGCCAAACTTTGCAAGGTTTGGAGACTATTTATATTCATGGCAGTCACAATGACCCATCCATGATGCGTGAGTATTTAAGTGCTTATGTGATGAAGAAAATGGGTGTTCCATCGGTGAGGGTCAATCACGTTAAATTGTATTTGAATGATACTTATTTGGGAGTTAGGGGTTTGGTAGAATATATTGATAAAGATTTCCTTAAAACACGTTTTGGAAGTAGTAAAGGAAACAATTACAAATGCACTTGGCCAGCTGATTTGTCGTGGTTGGGTAGTGATCAGGGGGAGTATAAGAAGTTAATCAATCCATCCCCCGAAAATGAAAGAGCTTATGATTTAAAGACCAATGAAACACTAGATGATTATAGTGATTTGGTAGAATTGGCTGATTGGGTGAACAATAAATCGAAGCAGTCAGATTTCACGACGGAGTTTCCCAAAGTTTTTGACGTTGATGGATACCTAAAAGCCTTAGCTGCTGAGGTACTGATAGGGCATTGGGACAATTACTTTTACAACAAGAATAATTATTTTATTTATCATCATCCAACCACGGGCAAGATGCTCTACATGCCTTATGACATGGACAATACTTTTGGGGTGCAATGGGGAGTTGACAATATCAATAAGAGAGATATTCACCAATGGGGAAACACCAGTAAAAGTAAGGCTCCATTGACCTATGCTTTGTTGGCACACGATGAATTTAGGTTGATTTATGAGCGATATATGTATCAGGCAATTCAATCGTTTTTTAATTTAGAACATATGGGTCCGGTAATAGATTCACTGATGTTGAGATTGGATGCAGCGGTGAAGTTGGATTTGCATTATGCAGGAAAGGTGGATACTGATTATGGATACACATACAATGATTGGCAAAAGACGGATGATGTTGCGTGGGGTAATCATGTGACTTACGGAGTAAAACCTTACATAGAAGACAGAATGAATTCGGCGTTGCTTCAGATGGATTTCAAGCACTCAACCCAGATGTTTGATGATAATAAAATTCAGGTTTACCCCAACCCTGTAGATGCTGGCCAATTGATTTATTTTGGTGGAAGTTTAGACTTAAATAATGGAGATAAAGTAATCATTTACAATTCTTTGGGGGTTGTTGTTAAGGAGTTGGTGTTGATGGATTCTGGAGTAAAAATTGAAGGATTGGTTGATGGGATTTATTGGGCACAAGTAGGTGAGAAAGAAATTGTAAAATTCCAAATCCGTCTGAATTAGTTTACAGAAGTCAGTTGTTGGCAAAACCGCTGTTAGAGTTGTGGAATTCATTTCTTATTTTTGAATGAATTCTATGAATTATAGGAAATTACATCTTTGGTTCACCCTGATTTGTTTGGGCTTTATTTCTCAAGCTTCTGCTCAAATGAGCGGAAACTATACAATTGGTGGCAGTGGCTCCAGAAATTACAGTACTTGGGAGCTTTTTGCTTCTGATTTTAATAAAAATGGAGTTAGCGGTCCGGTGGTTGTTGAAGTTCAATCGTCGTTAAGTTTATCGAGCAATGTTGAGTTTAAGCAACATTCTTCCAATAAAACAACTTCAACCAATTCGTTGACCATAAAGGGAAACGGCTATCAGATCAAGAGTAGCTTGGATAGTGAAATGATTCTGTTGAATGGGGTAGACTTTTTGTATTTGAAAAAGTTAAAGTTATTAAATGAGTCTAAGAATACTCGATCTATTGGAATAAGATTGTCAAATGGTGCCGATAGCAATGTTATTGATAGCTGCACAATATTATTTTCTGGAATAACTGCCCATACAGGAAAAGATACAGGGGCTTACATTGCTTTTGCTAAAGAAGGTAAGAATATTACCGCTGTTGGAGCCCTGCACAATGGGAAGGGAAATATCATCAGAGGTTGTACAATGTCAACTTCTGGCTCAGGTGCACTACCACCTGTTATTGGAATTTTAGACCAACAAGGAAGAACAGATTACTCCAAGTCTGTTTCAGGTAATATTATTACCGGAAATAAAATCAAGAACTTTTTTTCGGTAGGTATTTGGGTGAGATACGTGAATTCTGAATGGATTGAAACCAACGATATTTCCAGAACAGACGCTTCTTCGGGAGATGCTGTAGATACCATGGTAGCAGGTGTTTATGTGCGTTTTGCTCAGAGCTCAACCAAGGCATTTAAGGTTGATAATAACAAGATTTTTTCTCTTCCATATCCATCAGCCTCTTTTACCAGCATGACTGCCTCTATCAATGTGTTTTTAGGGGTTGATGCAGCGCTAATTTCTGGCAATTCAACGGTAAGTGCCTCAATTTCTGGTAATGTGATTGAGAAAAACATGATCAAGGGTAGAATTTTTGGAGTTTTTTCTCAATATGGTGATAGAACAATCTTGAACGGTAATATATTGAGATACAACAAAAGTGAAAACGGATATTCATACGGTATCTACGCCAATTTTGGTTCTGATTGTCACATCGAAAAAAATATAGTTTTAAAAAATGATTTTGGCAGCAATGGTACCAACGGCGTTGGCGCTTTAGTATTTGCTTACAGAGTTAAAAATGGTTTTTGGAATCGAATGAATATCATAGGTAATCAAGTAGATTCTAATACTAGTTTGGAGCAAATTTTTGGTATTTCATTGTTTCAAGGAGGAAATTGGTTTGTTAAGGCAAATAGAGTTGCAGATAACAGATCTTCCGGGTCTTGGGGACTTGGAACAGGTCTTTATTTAAATACGGTTGGGAATGTAGAAGTAGTAGCTAATGTGTTAGCAAAGAATAACGGTGATGGAGAGTCATACAATTTTATTTCTGTGAATTATAATGCCATTGGACATTTGAAAATTTCAGGAAACACTATAATATCCGATGATTTTGGTAATTCAAATACTACCTCATCTTGTGTATACACCGATGATGATTCACAAATTGACCTAATTGGAAATATACTAGAAGCCAAAGGTGATGGTGCAGTTTACATGGCTTATTTGTTTTCTTATGGGGTTGCAGGAAAAGTGGCTTCCAATAGCTTTAAAATTGCTTCATCTATCGCTGCTGATATTTACGCATTGGGTACCAATTATTATACAAGCTTTAGCACTTGGGTTGCGGATACCTATGTTGACGAGAACAATGAAATTGTAGACAATGAATTTGTTAGTTACAGCAAAGGAGATTACAGATCAAAACAAATAAAGAATCAAAACAATGTAGATGTCTCCAATTTGGTTTCAGACGGTAAAGTTGATTTTTGGGGAAGAAATAGACATAAAGTTCTTTGTGACCGAGGAGCATTTGAAGATACATTTAATTTGAAATTATCTGTGATTAGCCTGCCATCTTCCGATACTTTATGTTCTGGAACAGCTCTTGCACCAGAGGTTGAAATTTTTAATGCGTTTGTAGATACCGTTGAAGAGTTTACCCTGGGATATCTTTTGAATGGAGTTGTAAACACAGAAAAATTTAAGAAGAAAATTTTGCCTGGTAAAAGTTTGAAAGTGAGTTTTGGAAAAGCCTTGTTTATCAATAATACAGGGTTGAATTCTCTGAAAATTTTCTTGGTAACAGCCAATGATGTTGAGAAAGATGATACTTTTTCCAGGGCCTTTATGATTTTGCCATCACCCGGAGGGTCCGTAATTTCATCGGTTTCGCAGTCAGGTTCAGGGAATCAGTGGAAAATTTCTGGAGCTAAAATTACAACCATTAGAGGCATTAATACTCAAATGGATGTTACCGCACCTAGAGAATTGAATAATTCAGATTATGGCAACAGTAAAAAATGGGTTGCCAGCTCTCAAATGTATTTGCGCAACGGTAAGGCCGTAAGTGGAAGCAGTATTGTTGTTCCAAACGGAAGTGCCAATTTGCAATGGAAATTCAATCTTTCAGATTCTACCGTAGATGACTCTACCCTCACTTGGAAACTTAAAATTACCGATTTAAGAAACGGTTGTGATACAGTTTACAGTTTTTCTGTTTATGTGAGTCCAACGCCTTTGATAGATTTCAAATTGCCCGTCGCTGGATGTTCAAACGATACCTTGAATTTCTTAAATTCAACTACGGTGAGATCAACCAATGTGTACCTAGAATATGAATGGATATATGATGGATTGGATACTACAGGGGATGTAGATGGTTCTTTTATATTCACTACTGGAGGTAATAAAAAAATCACCTTAAATGTAATATCCATGCCTGATGGATATCGATTTGAAAAGGTAAAAACTTTGGCGGTGATAGAAAGTCCTAATGCAGCATTTACCCGAACTAATGCTTGCGAAGGTAAACCCATTGGATTTACAAATAGCAGCAATTTAGGAGTTGGCGGAAAATCTTATTGGACCTTTGGAAGTAAAAAAGATACCTTAATCAATTCCAGTAATTTTAATTATTCATTTGCCAAGTCAGGAACTTATACGGTGGCATTGACTGTAGATTATAAAGGCTGCAAGAATTCTACATCTTCCAAAGTGACCGTATTTGAACAACCCACAGCTAGTTTTACCATTACTGAAGGCAATTGCGTTGGGAAGGAATACTTGTTTAATACCACCACCAAAATGAACAATAGTTTGTTTGGAGTTATTTGGGATTTTGGTGATCCGAATGCATTAAGCACTGTAAAAAATACGAAATACGTATATGCCCAAAGTGGTTCAAAAAATGTGAAATTGGTGGTAAACTCAGAATTTGGGTGTAAGGATTCTGCAATCAAACAAATTCAAGTGAAAGAATCGCCGGTGGTTGATTTTTCTACCGATAGATTGTGTTTAAAAAGCAGAACATTATTTAAAAATACTACGCCTGCGGTTTCAGGATCTACTGCCGTATATTCTTGGAACTTGAATGGCAATACCGTTTCTACCAAAGATACGTTTTCAGCAGCTTGGTCTCAAGTTGGCAAGAATAAAGCGATGCTTAGTGTAAATCTGAGTAACGGTTGCAGTTCTTCGGTTGAAAAAGAGATTGTTATTCTGCAAGAAGCCGTGGTTGATTTTGATTTCGAATCGGTATGTTCAGGCGATAGCATTTCTTTTAAGAATAAATCAGAAAACAGCACAGCTGATTCTTTAAAGTATTCTTGGGACTTTGGAAATGGTGTATTGTCTAATGCAAAAGATCCGAGAGTAAGATTTACTACAGATGCTACAAGGGCATATAATGTAATTTTAACTACAACAGTTGCTGGTGGTTGTTCTACAGAAAAATCAAGGTTTGTGGAAGTTTATGAATTACCAAGAACTTGCGATTTTAAGTTTACTCCTGATTACTCGACGTATTTTTACGGAGCCAAATTGGAACCTGCAGACGGTAATCAATTGGCTGGAGGTCAAACAGGTATTTCATATCAATGGCAGTTGAAGGGAGCTGGGAATAAATATTCTTCTGGGGTAGATGCTGCTGTTATTTATGAATTAAGTTCGGACGGAACCTATGAGGTGAATTTAATTGCCATCACCGATGATCATTCATGCAAGTGTGGCACTACCAAGAACATTGTTCTTGACAGACTTTCTACTGATAAAATCAATACCATGGGTATTTCATTGTATCCAAATCCAAGTAAGACAAACATCGAAATAAATAGTCTATCGAAAATATTGAATGTTCAAATATTAGATGTCAATGGTAAGGTAATAACCGAAAGATCTGAAGTTTATACTCATTCTATAGAATTAAATATTTCTGAATTTAGCAGCGGTATTTATATGGCAAGAATTCATACGGAAAGAGGTGTTGAAACCCTTCAATGGATTAAAAACTAACATGGCTTTTCAAGGATTTAGTCCTGAGTTTTATGAGTTTTTTATTGAGTTGACCCACAACAACCATAAAACTTGGTTTGATGAAAATAGGTCTACTTATGAAAAGTTGATAAAGCCTGAATTTTATTCTTTTTTGGAAAATTTACTTGCTGGAATGAAGAGATTAAATCCAGTTTTCGAGGATATTACTGACATCAAAAGTTGTATTTTTAGAATCAATAAAGATATTCGGTTTTCAAAAGACAAATCTCCTTACAAAACATTTTGTTCTGCTGCATTGCAAATAGGCGGAAGAAAAAAGATGTTCCCAGGAGGCTTATATGTTGAAATAGGTCCAGAAAACTGTGCTTTATATTCGGGTATCTATATGCCTGAAAAAGAGGATCTTTACAAGATTAGAGAAGCAATAGCAACAAATTTAGAAGAATTTGAAAAAGCTATTTCAATGCCAAAGTTTGTAAAGAATTTCGGAAAAGTACAGGGGGAAAAGAACAAGCTATTACCTGCAGAATTTAGACAAGCTGCATCGAGACAAGAGCTAATATTCAACAAGCAGTTTTATATTGTTCATACTTTTGAGCCAGAAGATTCACTGAACCCAGATTTCGTAGATTCTTGTGTAGGTATTTGGGATAGTTGCAAAGAGTTTAATCGTATACTTGCACTCAATTTGTGATGAGAAGTCGGTTATTGATTTTCTTCTTTTGTTGTATTTCTGTTTCTTGGGCTCAAGAAGTAGATACTACTGATTTGAAACATGAGAAACCAAAGGTTCAGGTTCCTGAATGGATTAATCACATGGTTAACGATACCGGTAGTTCTGCGAAACCTAGATTTCTATTTTATCCAACTATAGGGTTTTCGCCAGAAACACGTTGGGAATTTGGAGCTAGCGGACTGGTGGTTTTTCATTATAACAACGATACAATACTGCGTTTGAGTGAAATAAGTGCCTTTGGATTCTATACTGAAATGAGGCAATTGGGTTTATGGGTAGATCATGCTATTTATGGTAAAGACAATAAGTTTTTAACACTGGGAAAAATAAGGCTTCAAAACTATCCACTACTGTATTATGGTTTAGGAAATAAAATTACTGCTCGTCCCATGGCATTAGTTCCGGCTAGTTATTATAATATTCGAGAGAGGTTCGTTTACAAAGTTTCAGGAAATTTATTTGCAGGTCTAGAATTGGATTACCAGCATCTAGATAATCCTGAATTTCGTTGGAATGAAACTAACTCAAATAGAGATAGTTTCATTCCATTAGGCGGAAATGGTAGCAGGAATTTAGGCTTCGGAATGGGAATTCTTTGGGACTCCAGGCATAACATACTGAATGTGAGAGAAGGTTTCCTTGCGGAGGTTGCATTTTTACATTACGGAAAAATCTTCAGCGAGTCTTTTCCTATGAGTACATTGTTTCTTGACGGAAGGTATTTCCATGCTGTTAAAAAGAATCAAGTGTTGGCTATTCAAGTGGTGGGGCAATTTTCATCTGGAGATGTGCCTTTCAATCAATTGAGTTTGATGGGCGGAGAGATGATTATGCGGGGGCATTATTTAGGAAAATACCGTGATAAGCAATATGTAGCAGCGCAAGCCGAATATAGATTCTTGCCGTTTGGATTTAGTAAGCGATTGGGCGGAGCTGTTTTTGCCAGCGCAGGCGCAGTTTCTTCTACATTTCCAACTCAGAATTATAAGTTAGCCGGTGGTGCTGGCTTGCGATATTTGCTTTTCCCGAAGAAGGATATATTTACTCGTATTGATGTGGGTTTTGAGAAAGAAGGGTACGGCATTTATTTTTTCATCGGCGAGGCCTTCTAAATTCCTTTTATTCGGCTTTTATGAAACAGGCCATAGCCCACCAAGTTCCATCCTTTTTAAAACCTTTTCCATGGTTGATGAGGTGGGTGCATTTCGCTCAAAGAATCACGTATCAAAGGCATACTCTAATTAGGAATGTACTTAAAAAGGAAATTAAAGATGTTTCTAATGTTTGGGATGCTGGTTGCGGCGACGGTCAATATTCTTTTTTTATTTTAAATCAATCCAATGCCCATTTGGTATCTTCTGATGTAAATCAAGGCTGGGTTTTGTTTTTGAATGATTATTGGCATAGAAAAAGACATTCCCATCGCGCCCAAGCAGTGACTGAGGAGATTGAAGACGCCAATTACAATGGAGTTTTTGATGCTGTTTTGTGCATCTCTGTTCTACCGTATGTGAGGGATGTAAATGAATCGCTCAATAAGATGCGCAAGTCGCTTAAAACGGGTGGTAAACTTTATTTGTATTGCCCGGTTAACTTTAAAATCCAGACCCAATTATACAGGAAGATGTTTGAATCGTATCAAAATTCAGAGAATGCAGCCAATTTCAGGAGAGTTTTTTCAAGCAGTGAGTTGCGAGATTTGGTGCAGGCAAATGGATTTCAGATTGTTGAACAGCATTTTGCTTATGGAAAATTGGGCAGATACGGACATGAAATCTGGTCTATTGTTTCCATGTGGTTGGGTTCAAGCCAAATTTTGCTTCAGTTTTGGGGATTTTTACTGATGTGGCCTGCAGCAGTGGTAGTGAAAATCTTGCAATGGATTGACTTTAAGCAAAAATTGGATGATGGAAATGGCGTATTATTGGTTTTAGAAAATGCTCACTCAGATGAATAGGTGGTATTGGTTTTTATTATTGATTGGATTCGCCAGTGGCTGCGGGAAAGAGCCGTCAGTAACAAAAAGTAAATTGAAGTTCGGTAATCCAGACTCAATGATAGTAGCAATGGATGTGAGTAGTTTATCTATGGTCTTGAGAAATGGGACGGTCTTTAAAGATTTCAATGGCAAGGAAATAGAAATCTTTGAATTTCTGAAAGCCCAAGGAATTAATACTGTACGATTTAGAACCTGGGTAGGAGATGTGAATTATGGCCAAGATTCAATTCTGAAGTTGGTTAATTTGGCTCGTAGTAAAGGACTTTTAATTTGGTTGGATTTGCATTATTCAAATACTTGGGCAGATCCAGGAAATCAACAAATTCCGGTTGAGTGGAGTTCCAATAACATCAACAATCTAATTAGCGATGTGGGTCAGTATACCAAGCATATGATGCAAATTTTTCAACCTGATTTTATGCAATTGGGGAATGAAATTGATGGTGGAATGTTGTGGCCTTTGGGGCGGATTTCTGATACTGCGAACTTTTATTCTCTTTGTAGGGAGGCGGTTAAACAAACCCGGTTATCCAATCCTAAGACTAAGATTATATTTCATATTTCTAGTTATAAAAATGCCGATTGGTTCTTTAGCAGATTGAAACAACATGGGGTGGGTTATGACATTGGCGGTGTTTCATATTATCCCAAATGGCATGGATACAATATTGATAGTTTATATCAGACTTTAGAAAGGGTTTATTTTTCTACGGGTAAAAGAATGATTGTAGCGGAGAATAGTTATCCATGGACCTTCGGATGGGCTGATTGGACAGATAATGTGATGGGCTGGGAGGGTGATTTACATCCTTCTTTTCCTGGTACAGCACAAGGTCAAGCAGATATTGTTCGATTGTTGGTGAACAGATGTAAAGGACTTCCTTTTCAAAGCGGATATGCCTATTGGGAGGGTGTTTGGGTTTCTTCGGATGGACCTGAATCTAAGAATGGTTCACCTTGGGAAAATCAAGCGTGCTTTGACTTTAGTTTCAAAGCTCTGCCTGTGATGAATAGTTTCAAATAATGGAATTTAACCCTTTGCATTCACCTTTAAGGTAATACCATCTACGGATTCAATTTCAACGGGACAGTTTTCTTCGAGGTAATCAAGTGAAGTGGCTTGCCAAAGGGTGCCGCGATATTTTACGGTGCCGGAATGGGTTTGATGGTTCCATTGGGTGACTATTCCAATTTGTCCATCAAGTTCTTTATAATCGCCGTCTTTAGATTTGTTAAATCGTTTTTGGAGGGGCTTTCGCAGGGCGATCAAAGATCCCAAGGAAAGAAAAACAAAGGAGATTATTTGGCCTGAAACACTCAGATCAATGCCTAGATAAATCAATATACCTGTCAGAAGTGCTCCTATCCCAAGGAAGAAAAAAACAAA
>Ga0172372_10008255_pt1 | contig 13793 bp, 12 predicted proteins | sample LakKiv5m_2_FD_114544 | JGI IMG/M metagenome (GOLD analysis project Ga0172372, IMG submission 114544) | Freshwater microbial communities from Kabuno Bay, South-Kivu, Congo - kab_092012_9.5m | ecosystem: Environmental > Aquatic > Freshwater > Lake | place: Democratic Republic of the Congo...
ACCACGAGGTCGGCTTGGCGCGGGCTGGCCGGCAGCGGGATGACCCCGAGGCGCATCACGTCGTAGCGGGGCGAGCCGAACGCGGCGCCCATCTCGATGGCGCAGCAGGCAAGGCCCCATTGGTACACCCACAGGCTGTACGAGCGCCCCAGGTTGAACAGCGAGGCGAGGGGGCGGGGCATCCGCCCGCGGTCGACCAGACCCATCGGGCTACACCCACCTCAGGACGCGCTTGCGCCAGGCGTACACGAGCCCCAGCAGCAGCACGAAGACGAATACGCCCATCTCGACGAGCCCGAAGAGTCCGTAGACCTCGAGGCGCGTCGCCCACGGGAAGATGAAGACTGCCTCCACGTCGAACACGACGAAGAGCAGGGCGAAGATGTAGTAGCGGACGTGGCTCTGCGACCACCCCTCACCCACCGGATCGACGCCGCTCTCGTAGGTGAGCAGCTTCTCGCCGGACGGACGGACCGGGCGCACCACCGACGCGACCCACAGGAGGAGTCCGGCGACCAGCACGGCCGCGAGGCCGAACCATGCGACGGTCAGAAACGAGCGGAGGAACTCAGACACCGGCGAAGAACCTACTACTTGGCCCCGCAACGACCCGAAACCCCTGCGCCGGATCTACCTTGTGAACAAGTTACGGCGCGGTGCGGGCGCAGCAGGCCCCGTCGCCACGACGTCGATGAACCACTCGACGAGCGCCCGGCTCGCCTCAGTTGCCGCGGGCATTGCCGTCCGCGTCTGCTCCATGAGGTCGGCCGGCGAGAGTCCGTTCACGGCGAGCTCGACCGCGCCCTCCCCCGAGAGCCATCTCGTCACGATCGCCTCGTTCGCCTCGGGGTGGTACTGCACGCCGAGGCAGCGGTGCATGCGCATCGCCTGCGGACCCGCGTCGCTCAGCGCGAGCACGTCCGCACCGGGCGGCACGGAGAATGCATCGTGGTGCCACTGCATCCACCGGCCGCCGACCACTGCGTGCGCCGGGGGCGCGAGCACGTCGCACCAGCCGATCTCCGCGCGCGGCGCGCGCGACACCGTCCCACCGAGTGCGGACGCCATCAGCTGCGCGCCGAAGCAGATGCCGAGCACCGGGACCCCGCGGCGGTGCGACTCGCGCACCAGCTCCTGCTCGGCACGGACCTGCTTCGCGACGCCGTCCCCATACACGGACCAATCGGACCCGAGCAGCAGCACGAGGTCGGTGCCGACGAGCGACGGCCACTGGCCGGGTTCCTCCCGCGCAACCGGCGAGAGCGTGAACCCGAACTGCTCGAGCCGTTCGCCGACGAGGCCCGGATCGGCGTCGCCCGCATTGCCGACGACGAGTGCGCGCACGGGGTCACGGTACCCTAGGCACCGCCGTGGCCAGCCTCGACAAGCGACTGCGCACCCGCACGACGGGGGCGGCGCAGTGGCGGTGACGCTCGCGGACATCGTCGCCGCGCGCGCGAACCTCGGCGGCGTCGCGCTGCACACGCCGATCGTCCCATCGGCGCACCTCTCCGAGTCGTACGGCGGGGACGTGGTGCTGAAGGCCGAGAACCTGCAGCAGACGGGTTCGTTCAAGATCCGCGGGGCGATGAACGTGCTCGCGCAGTTGGGCGCATCTCCACACCGCGGCGTCGTCGCGGGCAGCGCAGGCAACCACGCGCAGGGTCTCGCGCTCGCCGCCCGCGTCCACGGCGTGCCGTGTGAGATCCACGTGCCGGCGGGCGCATCGTTGTCGAAGGTCGAGTCGTGCCGCCGGTATGGGGCGACCGTGGTGGAGGGCGGCGACAGCGTCGACTCCGCCGTGGCCCAGGCGCAGGCGCGCGCCGCGGCGGAGGGCATGGTCTTCTGCCATCCCTACGACGCCGAGCGCACCGTCGCGGGGCAGGGCACGCTCGGCCTCGAGGTCGTGGAGGACGTCGACGACCTGTCGCTCGTCGTCGTGCCGCTGGGTGGCGGTGGCTTGACCGCCGGCCTCGCCGTCGCGGTGCGCGAGCTCGCGCCGTCCGCGCGGATCGTCGCGGTGCAGGCGTCGGTCTGCGCCCCGTACGCCGGCGGGCAGGTCCCCGACGGACCCGTCGCGACGCTCGCCGACGGCATCGCCGTGAAGCGGCCCGGCACCGTGACGGCGCCGATCATCGAGCGGCTCGTGGACGAGGTGGTCGTCGTCGGCGAGGACGCGATCGCCGATGCGATGGTGCTGCTGATCGAACGCGGGAAGATGGTCGTCGAGGGAGGCGGCGCGGTGGGTGTCGCCGCGTTGATGACCGGGGCGGTTGCGCCGGCTGCGCGCGGCCGCACCTGCATCGTCCTGTCCGGCGGAAACCTCGACGTCGGCCTGCTGCCCAACCTGATCAGGCGGCACGAAACAGGTGCCGGGCGCCGCCTCGTCATCGTCGTGCGCATTCCCGACCGACCCGGCGCGCTCGCCGGCGTGCTGCAGGTGTGCGGCGCATTCGGCGCCAACGTCATCGAGGTGCAGCACCACCGAGACGGCGTCGAGCTGCACGCCCGCGAGACGATCGTGCAGCTGGTGCTCGAGACGCGCGGGATCGGGCACTCGACGGCGCTGTGCGACGAGCTCGTCGCGCGCGGCTACGGCGTGTCGGCCGACCTGCCGAGGGGCAACTCCCCGCACTCCGCCTCGAGGTAATCGAGCACCTCGACCATCGTCGACGGATCCTTCCCCGAGCACTCCGACCGGGCCGCGTCCAGCAGGTTGGCGATGCGCGGATCCTCGTTGACGAGAAACATGCCGCGCCCGCCGCCCGCGTCGAGCGACTGCGCCGCAGGGATGAGGAAGGCCGCCGCGACGACCGCGAGCGCGGGCGCGCGCCACGGCCGTGGCGCACCGATCCACCGCGAGGCGAGCACCACCACCGCGACCCAGATGGCGACGGACGGCATCAGCACATAGTGGATGTTGAGGTTGCCGTTCAGCGCGGTGCTCACCGCCATGAACGCAGTGCCGGACGCCGCGAGCAGCGCAGGCGTCCGCCACACACCGGTTCTGGAGCCGTCGTGCGACGCTCCGCCGCGCAGCACCGCGAGCGCGGCGACGACCGCCGCGAGGATGCCGGCGATGACGAGCCAGTCGCGGAGCGACGACGGGTCGTACATCGCGCCCTGCACCGGCCGCGGCGCCAGCGCATACCCGAGGTACGACACCTCGCGCAGCAGCGAGCCGATCGACCACTCGTCGATGCGCCTGCCCCCCGAGCGCTGGACGAGGTACGTATACACCTGCACCGCTGCGGCCGAGCCCAGCACCGCCAACACGAACGACTCCGCGCGATTCGGACGGCGCCGCTCGATGGCAAGCCGCGCCACGGCGACCGCCACGAGCAGCACGCCCATCGCACTGCTCAGCGCTGCGGTGCCGAGGCCGACGAGCACGAGCGCGCGCGACCACCATCGTCGCGGCACCGTGCCCAGCACGATGGCCACGACCGCGGGCACGAGCACGAGGTGGCCCGACGCGTTCGCCTGTCCGAGGATGGTCGGATTGGCGACGGGCGCCAGCACCAGCACCGCTGCCGCCGCCGTGCCCGACGCCCTGCGGCCGGTCGCCGATGCCACGACGGCGCAGATGACCGCGGCCGCCAGCGCCCACACCGCCGCCATTGCCGGCACGATCCACGTGGCGTACTGCTCAAGGCCGGTCCTGCTGACGGCGATCGACACCGAGCGGGGGACGACCGCGCGGTAGCCCGAGATCTGGTCGAGCACCGACCACGGGCTGACGAGTGCGCGCCACCCGGACCGGTCGGGGATGAAGCCAGAGTCGGGGATCGGCCGGCGGAACCACGCCTCCTGCAGCAGCCCCGTCTCGAGCGACGAGAGACGGCCGATGCGCGACCAGCTCCGCGCCAGCACCACTGCGAACGCCACGACCCACGTGACCAGCACGACGGGCGCGAGCGGCGCGTCGCTCCGGGATTCGCGGGGTTCGCGGGCGGACACGGTCAACTACGCTCGCGTCGTCGCCACCGTCGCACCGATGCGGAGAGCCTAGTGACGCACGTGGACATCCCCGACGTGTCGGACCGCTACCGCTGGCCGGGCGACGACGCAGTGCTCGCGTCGGCGGCGTGGTCGGTGCGCGCGGACGGCTCGCGACGCCGTGCGATGCCCGAGTCGCCGGGGGAATTGCGCGACGACAGCAGGTGGCCGGCGTTCTTCCCGTCGGCGATCTCAATCGTGACCTCCATGGGACCCGACGGCCCCGTCGTCGAGAAGGTCGTTGGGGCGTCGATCGTCAACCGCTTCCCGTACGTCATCGCGCTCTCGCTGTGCCGCACCGACCTGTCGGACCGGCACTATGCCCGCACCCGTGCGATCCGGGCGATGGCCCAGTCCGGCGAGGTTGCCGTGCAGTTCCTCGAACCGGGCCCCGCACTGGAGCGGGTGCTGCGCGCGGTGCACGACGTGCCCGATGCGCGCGCCACGGAGCGGCTTGCGGTCGCGGGACTCGCCACCTCCCCGGGCGCGACCGTCGCGTCGCCGGTGTTCGACGACGCCTTCCTCGTCTACGAAGGTGCCGCAGTGCGGCCGGACACCGACTTCGACGGCAATCCCGTCAACGCGTCGCCATGGGTCGACGTGGGCTCGCACCGTGTGATGCTGTTCGAGATCACCGCCATCCAGCTGCGGCGCGACATCGCCGACGGCGAGTCGACCATCAACTGGCAGAGCCTCCCCGACTGGAACGACGGGGTGCTCGCCGGCGCGGCGGTGGCGTCGGTGCCGCAGGGCGGCTACGTGAAGTCGTACAACGCGCGGTACCGCTACCCCTCGACGGCGACGGCCTCGTTCGAGGCGGACGAGCTGGTCGGCAACCGGCGGGTGAAGATCCTTCCCCGCAGCGCGGCGGACCAGGTGGAGGTCGACAACGACCGTGCGCGCTGGCCCTGCTTCTTTCCGTCGTCGGTGGGCATGGTCACGTCGACCGACCGCGACGGCCGGCGCAACGTCATGCCGTGCGGATCGACCACCATCCTGAGCCGCGACCCGCTGGTCGTCGCCCCGTGCATCTCGTACGCGGCGATCAACGACCGGTACGCGCCGCGTCACTCGCTCGACGCCATCCTCGAGATCGGGCGCTTCGGCTGCTCGGTGCCCTTCCTCTCCGACGCAGTGGTCGCCGGCATCACCTATTCGGGCAACGTGTCGCTACGCGACGACCCCGACAAGCTCGCACACAGCGGATTCGCCGCCGACGACGAGGACGGCAGCCCGCGGCTGCTCGGATTCCCTGTGCACTTCTCGTGCCGGCTCGTCGATCGTGTGCGCCTCGGCACGCACTGGATGCTGCTGGGCGAGGCGACCTCGGTCGTCGTCGACCCGTCGGTCACCGCGGCGAACCCGCTGACGTGGTCGCCGTGGGCGACCGTGTCCGCGCGCTAGGCCGCGCTCACTCCCAGGTCCGCGACACCTCGCGCTCGAGCAGCGCCTCGGCGTCGAATCCGCGGAACCATTCGATGGTCGCGGCGATCCCCTCCTCGAGCGTCGTCGGCAGCGCGAAGTCGGGCATCGCCTCGCGCAGTCGAGACGTGCCGGCGAGCAGCCGGGGCAGGTCGCCGGGGCGGGGCTCGCCGTGCCGCACCGTCGACCGCGATCCCGTCGCCGCGAGCACGGCAGCCGCGAGCCGCGACACCGACACCTCCCGGCCGGTGCCGACGTTGACCGTGCAGCCGACGAGCGCGGAGTGCTCGGCGATGCGCACGAACCACGGCGGCGTGTCGCCGACGTAACTGAAGTCGCGCGTCTGCGACCCGTCGCCGTGCACCACCAGCTCGCGACCCGCGAGCGCGCGCAGCACGAACTTCGGGATCACCTCGCCCGAGTCGCCCTCGAAGTGCGACCGCGGCCCGTAGTGGTTGAACGGCCGGATGACGCGCGAGTCCATTCCATACGAGCGGTGGTACGCGAGCGCGACGTGCTCACCCGCGAGCTTCCCCGCGCCGTACACCGTGGTCGGCGAGGGCAGCACGTCCTCGTGGAACACCTCGACCGGAGCATCCCCGTACACCTCGGAGGACGACACGTAGACGAACCTGCCGCGGCCGCCCTGGCGCATGGCCTCGAGCACCGCGAGGGTGCCCGCGGCGTTGACCGCCAGGTTCTCCGCCGGCTTCGTGAGCGACGCGCGCACGTTGCGCACCGCGAGGTGGAAGACCATCTCCGCCGACGCGAACACCGGCGCGACCGCGGGATCTGCGACGTCGGCCACCACCAGCTCGGCGGGCGACGAACCGAGGTTGCTCCTGCTCCCGGTCGACAGGTCGTCGACCACCGTCACGCGGCACCCGACCGAGCAGAGGTGCTCGACGAGGTGCGATCCGATGAACCCCGCGCCGCCGGTCACGACGGCCGATGCGAACGAAGGTCTGGCGCTCACCGGAACGACCCGATCGCCTCGACGACGCGGCCGATCTGCGCATTGGTCAGCTCAGGGAACATCGGCAACGAGAGCAGCCTCGACGCGCGGTGGTCGGCGGCGGGGAACGCGCCCGCAGCACCCGGCGCGCCCCGATAGGCGACCTGGCGGTGGATCGGGATCGGATAGTGGCGCCCCGTGTCGATGCCGGCCCGCGACAGGTGGTCGGCGAGCTCGTCCCTCCGCTCGGCGTGCACGACGAAGAGGTGCATCGCCGACTCGCGGTCATCCTGCTGGTCGATCGTCTCGACGACGGACGACCCCTCGAACATGCGGCGGTACGCCGCGGCGTGCGCACGACGTCTCGCCGTCCACTCCGCCAGGTGCCCGCACTTCAGCTCGAGCACCGCGGCCACCAGCTCCGGCATGCGCGAATTCCCGCCGACCACGTCGCTTTCGTACTTGCGCGACTGGCCGTGGTTGCGCAGCATCCGCACCGCGGCGGCGAGGCCGTCGTCGTCGGTGGTGACCGCACCACCCTCGCCCGGAGCGCCGAGGTTCTTGCCCGGATAGAAGGAGAACGCCGCGATGCGGCCGAGCGAGCCAGCCATCCGGCCGCGGTAGGACGCGAGGTGGCCCTGGGCAGAGTCTTCCATCGTCCACCACCCCCGCGCCGCGGCGAGCGCATTGATCTCGTCCATGTCGCACGGATTGCCGTACAGGTGCACGCCGATGACGCCGACCGTGCGCTCCGTCGCCTTCGACTCGAGCAACGAGACGTCGATGTTCGAGTGGCGGTCGCAGTCGACGAGCACCGGCACCGCGCCCACGTTGCTGACCGCCTCCGCCGTCGCGATGAAACTGTTCGTCGGCAACAGCACCTCGTCGCCCGGACCGGCGCCGAGCGCCCGCAGCGCGAGCTCGAGCGCGTCGGTGCCGTTGGCGACGGCGACGCAGTGGCGGACGCCGTGCATCTCGGCGAAGCGGCGCTCGAAGGCCTCCACCCAGCGGCCGCTCACGAAGGCCGCGTGCTCCGCGATCTCCGTCCAGCGCCTCGTGATCTCCGGCAGCAGCATCCGGTGCTGCGTCGCGAGGTCGAGGAACGGGACCCGGTCGCCGCTCATGCGGGGACCTCGATCCCTTGCGACGTCCCCCCTGCCGCGAGGCTGCGACGGATCGCCTCGAGGCCGGCGAGCACGCGCAGCCCCGACTCGGCATCCGTCGCGGCGGGACGTCCCTCGCGGATCGCGGCGGCGAACTCGTCGGCGGCGAGCACCAGCGGCTCCATCATCGGCAGCGCGGGCGACTCGAGCCCGCCGACGCGATACGACACCTTCAGGCGGTGGTCGTCACCGGAGCGCACCGAGTCGATGCCCTTGTCGTAGATGGTGAGCCGCTGGGACGGATCGAGGTCGTCCCACACCACCATGCGGCGGTCGCCGCCCACGATGAAGCGCCGGATCTTGGTCGGCGAGAGCCAATTGAGGTGGGCGTGGGCGAGCGACCCCGACGTCAGGCGCATCGTCAGGTAGCCGACGCAGTCGACGCCGACGCCGAGCGGGTCGGAACCCGTCGCCGACACCGACGCCGGACGCGAGGCCGCGGGCAGCACGAAGTCGAGGATGGCGAGGTCGTGCGGCGCGAGGTCCCAGAACACGTCCGCCGTGGACTGGATGAGCCCGAGGTTGATGCGCACCGAGTCGACGAAGAGAATCTCCCCCAGCGAGCCGGACGCGATCAGGTCGCGGATCTGTGCGACGGCCGGCGAGTAGCAGTACGTGTGGTCGCACATGAGCACGCGTCCGGCGGCCGACGCCGTGGCCGCCATGCGGAGTCCGCCGGCGAGTGAGGTCGCCATCGGCTTCTCCACGAGGAGGTGCCGGCCCGACTGCAGCACCGCGAGGCCGATCGGCTCGTGCGTGTCGGGCGGCGTCGCCAGCGCGACGGCCTGCACGTCGGGATCGCCGAGCACGTCGTCGAGGCTCGTCGTGGCGCGGCAGCGGAGACCCGCCATCTCGTCGGCCGCGCCCTCGCGGACATCGCACACCACCTTCAGGTCGAACGCACGGTGGTTCGCAAACGTCCGCACGAGGTTGCGGCCCCAGTAGCCGGCGCCGACCACCGCGACGCCGATCGGCTGCGCGCTCACGCCGACTCCCAGCGGGCCCGCTCAAGGTGCACCGGGCGCTCCCGCACCTCCTCGAGCACGCGCCAGAGGTACTCGCCGATGAGGCCGATGCCGAGCAGCGCGAGCCCTCCGATGACCGAGACCACCACCATGAGCGACGCCCAGCCCGTCCCCGTGTCGGGTCCCTGCCCGAGCAGCGCGCGCACCACCGTCACCGCGCCGTAGACCAACCCGAGCACACCGACCACGACGCCTGCCACCGAGATGAGTCGCATCAGCGCCATCGACGTGCTGGCGAGCATGTCCACGGCCAGCCCGATCCTGCGGCCGATCGTCCAACGGCTGGACCCAGCGGTGCGCGGGCGACGCTCGTAGTCGACGTAGGCGCGCGGGAGCGGGAGGTTGAAGAGCAGCAGGTGCACCGGCAGGTGGCGCTCGCGGTGACGGCCCACGTAGTCGACCGCGCGACGCGACAGCAGGACGAAGTCGAGGCCCGCCGGCGGCAGGCGCAGTCGGGTGAGCAGTGCGAACAGCACGATGAAGAAGCGGCTGGCCAGCGAGAGCGCGGCGCCCTGCGAACCCCGCGAGGTACGGCGCGCCCACACCACGTCGCTGCCGCCCGAGCGCGCGGCGTCGAGCATGCGCGGGATCGCAGAGGGCGGATCCTGGCCGTCCGCAGCCATCACCGCCACGAACTCGCCGGACGATTCGGCGAGGCCGATGCGGATCGCCGCATGCGAACCGACGTTGCCCGCGAGCTCGATCACGCGGCCGCGGATGCCGAGCGCCGACATCGCGCCGACAGCACCGGCGTACGTCCCGTCGGTGGAGCCGTCGCTGACCACGATGACCTCGAGGTCCCAGGATCCGCCGACCGCGTCCCGCAACTCGGCGAGCGTGGCCCCGATTGCGTCCTGCTCGTTGAGCGCGGGCATCACGACCGACAGCGCGGGCACGCGGCGCCGCGCGGTTCGTTCGGCCATCGCCCAGCGAGCCTACCGAACCGCGCCGACGCGACCGCCAGCTCCCCAACCGCTCTCACCGTCGGTCCCGCACGAAAGCCCGTTGCTACGCTCGCCGATGTGCGCGCCCGCGGCTCCGCAGACGCCGCATCGAGCGCCATCCCCGTCGCCAAGCCGTGGCTCGGACGCCGGGAGCAGCGCGCCGCACGACGGGCGATCGCGTCGGGATGGGTCATGCAAGGGCCCGAGACCGCGGCCTTCGAGCGCGAGTTCGCCGCGGCAGTCGGCGCCGACCGGGCCGTCGCGGTGTCGAACTGCACCACGGGCCTGCACCTCGCCCTGCAGGTCCTCGGCATCCAGCCCGGGGACGAGGTCGTCGTGCCGTCGTTTTCGTACATTGCGTCGACCAACTCGGTCGTGCACGCGGGGGGCACCCCCATCTATGCCGACATCGACCCGACCACGGGAAACGTCGACCGCGACACGGTCGCCGCGGTGCTCGGCCCGCGCACCCGCGCCGTGATGGCTGTCCACCAGGCCGGCAACCCCGTCGACCTCGCGCCCCTGCGCGACCTCTGCGACGCGCGCGGCATCGCGCTCCTCGAGGACGCCGCCTGCGCGATCGGCTCGGGCTACCGCGGCTCGCCGATCGGATCGCACTCCGACCTCGTCGTCTTCTCGCTGCACCCGCGCAAGCTGATCACCACGGGCGAGGGCGGCGTCATCGCGCTCCGGCGCGACGACCACGACGCGCGCCTGCGCAGGCTGCGGCAGCACGGCATGGACCTCGACCCCGCGCGCCGGCACGAGCACGGCGGGACCGAGCAGTACCTCGAGTGCGGCTACAACTTCCGGCTCACGGACATCCAGGCCGCGGTCGGCCGCGAGCAGCTGCGGCGGCTCCCCGCCATGATGTCGCGCCGCCGCGCGCTCGCGGCGCGCTACGACGCGGCGCTGCGCGGCCTGCGCGGCGTCGCGCTGCCGCGCACGGTCGAGGGCGGCGAGACCAACCACCAGTCGTACTGGATTGCGCTGGACGGCGCGGGGCGCAGCGAGCGCGACGCGGCGATGGCCGCACTCGCGGCGGACGGCATCTCGACGCGTCGCGGCATCATGTGCGCGCACCGCGAGCCCGCCGGCGCCGCGCACGCGTCGGGTCCGCTGCCGAACAGCGAGCGTCTGAGCGACTCGTCGCTGATCCTGCCGCTGTACCACCAGATGACGCGGCGCCAGCAGGACCGCGTGATCCGCTCGGTGCTCCGGCACCTCTCCTGACCCCCTCGTCTACACTCGCGCCGCACGAAGGAGGCGTTCCGTGGCGAAGATCATCGGCGTGGTTCCGGTCCGCATGGCGGCCTCGAGGTTCCCCGGCAAGCCGCTCCATCCGATCCTCGGCCGCCCGATGGTCGAGCACGTCCACGCGCGGGCCCGGCTGTGGGACCGGTGGGACGACCTCGTCGTGGCCACGTGCGACGACGAGATCCGCACCGTGTGCGAGGGGCTCGGCCACCGAGTCGTCATGACCGGCACGCACCACACCCGCGCGCTCGACCGCGTAGCGGAGGCCGCGTCCCTGCTCGGATCGCCCGTCGCCGACGACGACGTCGTCGTGTGCGTGCAGGGCGACGAACCGATGCTCGAGCCCGGCATGATCGACGAGGTCGTGCGGCCCATCCTCGAGCGGCCGGAGGTGCACGCGACCGTACTCGCGATGGAGATCGTCGACGAGGAGCTGTGGCGCAACCCGAACATCGTCAAGCTCGTGGCGAACGAGAACGGCGAGGTGCTCTACACCTCGCGCGCCCCGATCCCGTGGGGCAAGGACGGCTTCAGCCCGTCGCTCGGGGCGCTGCGCATCCACGGCATCTTCGCGTTCCGCTGGCACGCGCTGCGCGCGTTCACCGGGTTCCGCGAGACCCGCCTCGAGCGCCTCGAGTCGTGCGACAGCAACCGCATCCTCGACATGCCGTACCGCCAGTACGTCGCGTCGTATCCCAACCGGCACTCGTTCTCGGTCGACAGCCCGGAGGACGTCGTGCTCGTCGAGCGCTACATGCCCAGCGACCCGCTCTGGGGCACCTACTAGCCGACGGCTACAAGCTGAGGCCAGCGAGCGCGTCGAGCAAGGGGCCGGGCACGACGCCGACCGCGAGCGTCGCGGCGGCGCAGGCCACCACGACCGTGCCGGTCGACGCGGACACAGGCCTGCGGTCCGGCTGCGCCGGATCCTTCAGCCACATGCCGACCATCAGGCGAAGGTAGAGGTAGGCGGCCACCACGGCGCCGAGCATCGCGACCACGGCGAGCGCGTGATCGCCCGTCGCGACGGCGGCGCGGATGACGCCGAACTTCGCCACGAAGCCCGCGGTCAGCGGCACGCCGGCCTGCGCGAGCAGCAGCACCGTCGCGGACCACGCGACCACGGGACTGGTGCGGCCGAGCCCGTCGAGCGACGACAGCGGCGCGTCGCCCGCGCCGGCGGCGTGCGCCACCGCGGCGAGCGTGCCGACGACCAGCACCGAGTAGACGACGAGGTAGGCGGCGACGGCCGGCACGCCGAGCACCGCGTCGGGCTCGTTGGTCCGCGACGCCGCGACGAGTCCGACGAGGATGAATCCGGCGTGGCTGACCGCGGAGTACGCCAGCATGCGCTTTGCGTCGCGCTGCACGACTGCGAGCACGGCTCCCACCACGACCGTGGCCGCCGCCAGCACCCAGACCACCGGACGCCAGTCGTCCGACCGCACCGGCAGCGCCGACAGGAACGTGCGCAGCAGCGCCGCGACGCCGACGACCTTGCCGACGGACGCGAACATCGCCGTCGCCGGCGTCGGCGCGCCCTGGTAGACGTCCGGTGTCCACACGTGGAACGGCACCAGCGACACCTTGAACGCGAAACCGACGAACAGCAGTGCGGTGCCGGCGAGGACGAGGGCACCGGTGGACTCGACCGGCACCTCCGACGCCAGGCGCTGGGCGATGGTGCCCAGGTTCGTCGAACCCGTCGACCCGTACAGGAGGGCGACGCCGAAGAGGAAGAACGCCGATGCGAACCCGCCGAGGATGAAGTACTTGAGCCCGGCCTCGCCGCTGGTCGGCCGGTCGCGGTCCGATGCCGCGAGCACGTAGAAGGCGAGGCTCATCGTCTCGAGGCCGACGAACAGCACGACGAGGTCGTTCGCCGCCACCATTACGGTGCCGCCGACCGCTGCAGCGAGCAGGAGCGCAGAGAACTCGAGGCTGTCGGTCCCGGCCGCATCGGACAGCACCGCGACGAACAATGTGGAGAGCGCGATGGCCGCGACCGCGACGATCGCGAAGCGGTCGACGACCAGCGAACCGGCGACGAGGCCCACCGGCTGGGCGGCGCGGTCCCATGCGGTCACCGCGAGGGTTCCCGCGGCTCCGGCCGCGAGTGCCGCCGTCCCCGCGTACCAGCCCTTCGGCCACTGCGGCGTCAACGACCCGACGGCGAGCAGCACGACGATGCCGGCGACCAGCGCGAGCAACGGTGCGACGAGGAACCAGTCGATCGACGGGCCGACGAACGTGGCGGTGTTCATGGTGCGACCTCTCCGTCCTGCGCCGCAGCGCGCACGCGCTCGACGAGCGCCGCAACGCTCGGCTCGACGCGGTCGATCATCGGCTTCGGGTAGATGCCCGCGACGAGCGCCGCGACAACGAACACGGAGAGCAGCGCGCCTTCGCGCACCGTGATCTCGGGGAACGACGCGTTCGGCCCCTCGGCGGGACCGTGGAACGCGCGCTGGTACGCCCACAACAGGTAAAGGGCGGCGAGGACGACACCGGTGGTCGCGGCAACGACCCACCAGCGCGCCTCGTCGAACGAGCCGATGAGGACGAGATACTCGCCGACGAAGCCGTTGAGGCCTGGAACGCCGATCGACGAGAGCATCACCACCATGAAGAAACCGGCGAAGACCGGCGCCACCGACTGGATGCCGCCAAGGTCGGCGATCGCGCGCGTGTGGCGCCGCTCGGAGATCATGCCGACGAGCAGGAACAGCGCGCCGGTCGAGACGCCGTGGTTGACCATCTGCAGCACGCTGCCCGTGGCCGCACCGGTGGCGAGCGCGAAGGTACCGAGCACGATGAACCCGAGGTGTGCGACCGACGAGTACGCCACGAGGCGCTTGAGGTCGGTCTGCATCGTCGCAGCGATCGCTCCGTAGATGATGCCGACGACGGCGAGCGTGAAGACCACGGGCCGCGCCCACATCGCCGCCTCGGGGAACAGCGCGATCGCGAAGCGGAGCATGCCGTAGGTGCCGAGCTTCAGCAGCACGCCGGCGAGGATGACCGAACC
>Ga0172372_10008256_pt1 | contig 13792 bp, 7 predicted proteins | sample LakKiv5m_2_FD_114544 | JGI IMG/M metagenome (GOLD analysis project Ga0172372, IMG submission 114544) | Freshwater microbial communities from Kabuno Bay, South-Kivu, Congo - kab_092012_9.5m | ecosystem: Environmental > Aquatic > Freshwater > Lake | place: Democratic Republic of the Congo...
ACCTGATTTAGAAAATAGAGTTATTGAATATTGTAGAGTTTTTACAAAAGACAGACCATATTTGTCCTATACTGATTTACAAAAATCAGGTGGTAACATTAGAAAAATGGATTACTCCGTATTAAATAACACATTTAATATAAACATCGCGCCAGAAAAAGGAGGAACTTCAACATACGCAAACGGTAAAGCTAAAAAATATATGTTTTCTATTGAAAATTTAGCTTGGAGAACATCATCAAGACCAAATTTGACATATGAAAGTTTACCATTATGTGAACAAGGCCCAAATGGCGGAAGAATAATGTGGTTTCCACCTTATGATTTGGAATTTAGTGAATCCGTAAGACCAGAATTTAATCCCACAAGTTTTCTAGGAAGACCAGAACCAATTTACACTTACAAAAACACATCAAGGACTGGAAATCTGAAATGGAAAATTGTTGTAGACCATCCATCAATAATGAATTTGATTGTTCAGAAAGTTTTAGAAAATAAAACAAACACCGAATCTGATCAAATATTGAACTCATTTCTTGCTGGTTGTAAAAAATATGATTTATATGAATTAGCGGCAATTTATAATACCATTCCTTTAAATGAATTACAATCGATTACTAAAATTCTTAATGAACCGAATATAACAAATGAAACATACGGAGATGCATACATAATACTAACACCTAACACACAAATTACATCCACAACATCAGAAACACCAACAACACTCACACCGCCATCTCTTGAAGAATATCAAAATTTTGGATTTTATTTTGACAACGATGTTCCACCCAAAGCGGGTGAAATAGCAAATTACGAAACATACTATTCAGCATATGTATCACCAACAAATAAAGCTAATTATGAAAGACTAGCCGTTCAAACTCAAAAAGGCCCAGTAAACACTTTTTTTCCGACATACATAGAATCAAATTTTACAAAAATAAAAGAATTATCGGAAAAAATAATTAAAATTTTCACAGAGGATGACACAGCTAAAATTACAATGGAAATCGTTTCTAGTGCCTCTTCACCTGGAACTATACCATATAATAAAAGTTTATCCGAAAGAAGAAATGATTCTGTACGTAAATTCTTTGAAGGATTTTCATCGGCATCAGGTAAACAACTCAAAGATTTTATTGGATCTAAATTAACAATTACTTATGTTGCTGAAGGTGAAGAGAACAAATCAGCACAACCTAAAGATATAAATAATGGAATGGGACAGGGTGTAAATTGTGGTGTAAATTTAAGTGGGAATTCGAAAATATATTCATATAATGCTATGGCTTGTCGTGTAAGTAAAATCAAGACGATAAATGTGACATCAAACCCACCACAATCAGCACCTGTAAACAAAGCACCAAATATTACGCTTCAAGGAGATGGAAAACAACCCTCAACCTTAAAAGAAAAAACAGTAGAACAATCTTTTACAGAAAAGATATCAAACAAAGGAGCAACTAAGAAACTATTGAGATTTTTACTTTCTGAATGTGATTATTTTGAGGTACTGAAAGAAACTGATTTTTTTCTTTATAATTCATTGAAAAATAAATTGAAATATTTTTCACCAACATTCCATTCAACAACACCAGAGGGTTTAAATGCTAGATTGACATTTTTACAACAATGCATGAGACCTGGGGATACTATACCGACGATAGGCCCAAATGGAGAAAAAATTATGAATGAGTCATTAAACACGGCTTTTGGAACACCACCAGTATTGATTATTAGGGTTGGTGATTTTTACAATACAAAAATTATACCGACAAATCTTTCACTACAATACGAAAAAAATCTTATTGATATGAATCCCGAGGGTATTGGATTACAACCAATGATTGTTACTGTTAGTATGGATTTCAATTTTATAGGTGGATCTGGATTGAAAGAACCAATCGACACTTTACAAAATGCGTTATCGTTTAATTACTATGCAAATACTGAAGTTTATGATGAAAGAGCTGATGAAACAGACACCTCACTTAATAAGTTAGACGAACAAATTATTGAAAAAATACAAAACCTACAACCATTGGTTGGTGTGAGTAACATTGACAAAAACCCAAAAGTTTTATTTGGTGAAACAATCGGTGAATTAGTACAAACAGGACAGACAATATCTGGAATTACTGGTGTATTAGACTATAAAGAAATATACGATGAACTCATTCAACAAACACAAAAATATTTCACAACAACTTTGAGTTTTTATCAAAACGTTTTGAATGTTTATGGATATGGGTTAATACCAATGTTATCGTCAGAAAGAGGAACATTATTTAATGATGACTCAAACTCAACCCCAACGCCTGGGAAAAATAGATCATATAATATAGGATTAATTAATGCTCTTTCTACAAACATTTATGGAAAACCTACATTATATTCCGATAATATAAGATGGGCTTTTAAATCGTTAGTACAATATATTGACGATGAATCGATAGGTATTTTCAAAACATACACACCACAAGGAACTTCATACATTGTAGGACCGGGTGAAATGGAAACAATATCAATCACACAACCACAAAAAAATGGATTCAAAGACAACTATAAAAGATTCTTACAAGAATATGAACAAAGTTTTCAAAATAAGTTGATAGAGTTTATACAACCACTTACTTTGGAACAACAAAAGTTAGTGTTTATTATTGATAAATTAAATTTTGTTTATGATAATCTTGCTGATGGTGTGGTTAAAAATCCAAGTGAAGTTGAGGTTTATAAATTAACTCAAAACCTACCAAATCATTTATTAACAATACAACAAAATTTGTCCAATTTTCTTGATACTCAAGGCCCATATGGTTTGTATTCGGACGATAGATACGTATACCCATCATCAGGGGATTTTAATACAGATGGCTTAACAGGGTTTTCAGCTTTAGTATCACCAGAACAAAAAACAGAATATTTCCTTATGTCAAAAGTATTAAGTAATAATATTGATGCTAGACAATTTATTACAGATCTAACTGCGGGTCTAGATTCATTTACTAAACAAACAGTAACTCAATATTATACAAATTTTTTGAAAACTATTTATGATGGTTGTAATGTCGCTGGAAAAAATCTATTAACAAAATATAAAGAAGAATTGGGAGAACCGTTTGTTATTTACACACCAAAAATTGATACTGATAATATTACAGCCACTTTTCAACAAACATTACCTAATTCAACCCTTGAACAACCTCTACGTGATTTATTCGCGGCAAAGAATGATACAGAAGATTATAATCCATTTAACTTGAAAAAGAAATTCAATTAATGCAAACTTATTATAATAGATATCAAGAATTTTTAATCAATGGTGAACAAACCGTAGTTCCATTTGTAACTTTGCCTACAAAAGGAACGGACATTTCTTATGTTTACAAAATGGGTGTGAGTAGACTTGATAAATTATCACAACAATTTTATGGCTCTCCATATTTTGGTTGGTTAATTTTACAAGCCAATCCACAATTTGGTGGTTTAGAGTGGAATATTAATGATAACGCAATTATACGAATACCATTTCCTTTGGTATCTTCATTACAAGATTATAAAAATCAATTAAATAATCATTTCTTGTATTATGGTAGATAATAGTTTAGATGGTAATATTTTTATTGAAGTCTCAGAAAACAACATTTTTCTAATAGATCCAAACAGAGTTCTTACGAGTGATGGTAATATCAAAGAAAGAGATGTTAAACATGAGAACTTAATTATGTATGCAAACTTGGAAGCTAAAATTTATCCAAGAACAAAACTTATTGTCGGCGCACCAATTGATGATGTCATTCAAAACCAACAGATCGCTAGTTTTAATTTTCTAAGTCCGGGTGGAGAGACTTTTATGAATAATAAATATGTAGATGAAATTACGGGATTTAACACTTTGGATGGTAATGGAGTTAATCAACCATCATTGAATGTTAAAACAACCGACAAATCAAACAATTTTTATTTAGCACAAAACACAAAAAATAGAAAAGATACTGGACTTTTGGGTATCGAAAGTATCAGTATAAAAAATACCAGATCTTTTACACCAACAGTTGACATGGTTTTAATTGACGTAATGGGAAGAGCACTTTTTGAAAAAGGTGAAGATTCAGAGTACGCCTTTTTCTTCAACCTTCCATATCCAATGTTTTATCTTACACTTAAAGGATATTATGGAAGAGCAATTAGATATGAACTTATATTAACTAATTTTAGTGCGGCATTCGAAAGTGCTACTGGAAATTATAGAATAAATTTAAAATTTTATTCTTACAAATATACAGTATTAGCCGAAACATCTATTGGCGCCTTATATGCCGTTCCGTTTATGTATACAAAGGAATATCAGGTTAACCCTGTTCAACAACCACCAGCCGTTAATGCTGCACAAACATCAAATGGAAATAACTTATTGACGACCTTCAACATAAAAACCTCTAGAGGTCGTGATTACATAAAACAAATTTACCAAAAATATAAAAACGCTGGGTTACTAAAAAAAGATTTTCCAGAATTAACGTTTGCTGAATTTTTAGCGGCATTACAAGGACTTGAAAAATTTTTAGAACAATCGTACGGATTGGCTGATTTTTCACCGTTAGATGATGGGGACACATATTTTAAATTACTTAATGACTATAGGGAAATTATAACAGACCAGAGCAGCTCTTCAAGCTGGTTTAATATGAATGTCGACCCTTCAAAACCTTACGTACTTAACACAGAACCAGACACACAAGAAACATTAATAGCTTGGATTTTTAATGAAAACAAAAGAAAAAACAAACAAGAAGCGTTAAATGGATTAGCGGAACTAGAAAAAATTGTAAATAATTATACTAATACGTTAGGAACAAACAAAACATATGGATTAAATGGAAGTTTTGTAATTGAAAATAATAGGTTTTCTAGTGGTGTTAAATCGATCACTAAAATAGATGCGAAAATAAGCCCAGTAGTTTCTACCATCACCTATAATACTTTTGTAAAACAAATCACTCCAGATAACATTAATTGGGAAGCAACTTTTGAAATGAGAAACAAGAGAAAACCATTGAGTGGAGAAACAGAAAGTCTAAGACAAAAAGAAAGTGAATTTTTTTCGACAGTCTTAAGTGAAAACTCTTTAAACGTTCCTATTTTCCCAACTTATAATTTTGTATTCGAGGGTAAAGGAAACTTTTTAGGTATTATAGATCAATGTTTCAAAGAATTTGCAGAACAAAGATTGTTAGTAACAAATGAATTAAATAATTTTTTAGCAAAAAAAATTGAAGGCCCAACAGGATTAGGATTTAAACCGACCATAAGAAACGTTATGGGTATTATTTTTGCATCTATTGAAGCTTTTTATCGACTAATGGATCAAGTTCACAGTGACGCCTGGGACAAAAGAAATAATCCAATCAGAAAAAGAGCTATATTCACAGAAGACAATCCAGATAACCAAAAAAATGAAACACAACCCGTCTATCCATGGCCACTTTATTTGAAAAAAGATAAAGATGGAAAGTATGAAGTAATGTATCCTGGGGAACAATCTGAAGTTTATCTAACTCGTGGATCCGATTACTCAATATGGCCCGAAATTGAGTTTGTTGAAGAATATATTAAAGGATTACAGAACAGTCAAGAAAGTTTAGCAAATATATCACCAACACAGTCAGATTTGGATGGTAGTGGTACAGTCAATCGGATTACTGTAAATGGAGTTGAGTTCCCAACAAATAACATAATTTTAAGTGATTATCAAGATGTAAAATTTCTTTATGAAATTTATGAAAGATTTATATTATCAGCTTTTTATGATAGGATAGCAAACGAAAATTCAGAATCTTTATCGGTACATTCAGATATTGCAACGATGGAATTTACGAATATTAAAAGTTCTTTAAATGGGTTTTCTAGTCCTAATTTGACAAAAGTATTAAAAAATTTTAATTTGAATTCAGATACTTTTCTTACAACATTAAAAAAAATTTCTAATGACGGAACTGGTTTATCTTATCAACAATTTATTCGTGGTATTTTTACATCCGAATATATGAGAACAATCATAAAAAATGATTATGCAATTTTAAGTAATAACACAATATCATCCGCTAATAATGGTTCGAATAAAGATCCAAAAATTCTAAGTAAACTTAAAGAATTCGTAAAAAGTCCAAAATCAACAACAACCGATTTTTTAGATTTATTACCATTTAGAAATTCTGAATGGGTCTCTCAAAACATGGTAAATGTAAAAAACAATAATAAAAATTTATACGACACAACTTCTAGTTTATTTTTAAATCCAGACATCAATTACATTACAAATTTTGAAAAACCATCAAATTATGACACCAATCTCAACAGACCGTTTGTCAACAATTCATTTTTGAAAGTTGATACACCAAATATACCTAATAATACTCCATTCCAAGCAAACGGAAATAACTCTACTGTAGGATTTAATGTTTTTTATGATGAAAAAATCAACACAAATTCTAGATCTATCACTGAAGGGTTACTAAAATACTCTAACAAGACTGGTAATTTGACATCAAATCAAACAGTGTCAATGATTAATACACCGTTTTTTATAAATGCAATAATGGAAGGTGTTGAAAATGAAAAAAATAACGTACCAAATCCATATATTGCCGCGGCCTATCTTTTCATAAATAGTCTACCCTTAGCAACATTAAGGGAAAAATATAAAAACATCGGTGATAACAATACCGAATTAAATTATTTGTTCTCAACACTTACCAAATTTAGTGCCGTACATAGAATTCCATATCCTTGGATTTTGAAACTAGGATCAATATGGTATAGGTATAAAACTTTTATTAATGATGGTGTTGATATTTTAAATAACTCTTGGAAAAGTATTCCAACCGAAGAATACTATGACCCAACAACACTTAATTTATCCACAGAATACAATTTTCCAAATTACCAAAATAAACCAACAACTATTTTTGCACAAAAAAATATACTTGGTTCATCATCATCGTACATTTCAACAAAAAACGTTGGGTTTTATCCAAAAATTATAAATGATTTATTCTTTTTTATTACTGGTCAAAATTTAATGACAGGGTATACATCGAACGATATACAAAAAGCAACACTTGAAGGATTAAAAATTGGGAGTACAAATAGTACAATAAATCTACAAGAAGGATTTGACCCAACAGCCTTGAGTAGATCTCTGAAGTTTAATGGATGGTTCGTTACATTTGATACAAATCAATCACCTAAATTTGGAAATAATTTATTCGGTAAAACAATTATTTTACCATCTTTTGGAACAACAAATAATCAAGTATTTTTTGAATGTTTTGAACAAGGGTCTCAAGGAATTCAAATGACACAAGAAGTTTTTAGAAATAAAGCCGTGGATGACGGATCTATTAGATTTTTTTGGGACGTAGCAAATTTTGGCTATTTTGAAACTCCAAGTATAAACAAACCAAACTATGATGAGTATCTAAATAATTTCGATTCATCTCAAAATAATAGTGAGGCATTTACGTTCAGTACTGAATATTCTAAAATAGAAGAAATTTTTGGAGTTTTTAAAACAGAAATTTTAGATTCATTTGCGGATGAATTTTTAGCGTTCTCAAAATCAAAGAATAAATTATTACCTGAAGATGTTGACCCAACATACATCACATTTAAAAATTTTCAGAATGTTTTCACAAATTGTTTAATTATTGATCAAATTCCAAATACTCTAGATGAAAAAAACTATGTTAGTACTTGCGCCAAAAACCAAAATGTTGCAATTACAAATAGGTTAAATTCTTTTTTAAATTTTGATATAGCGTTTAAATTTGGTAATCCGGGTAATTTCGATAGAAGATTGTTTGGAACTTTTACAACATTACCAACATATCGTGTTATTGATGAGTATACATACAATCCGTATGTACTCGGGTCATTGCCAGGAGACTCAATACAAACAAATTTAATTGATTCTCAATTTAGATACCCAAATGCTTGGAGAACTTTAAGAAACTACGTCGGGTTTTCAACAATTGAAAATGTACAATATTCTTCTTCAGGAAGTTATATCACTGACTTTTTTATTACTATGAATATCGAGTTTGAAAGTACAAACGTTATTACTTTTGCTCCATTAATAAAAATATTTGCAACACAAAAATTACTTAATAATGGAAATTACGATAGAGCAAATTTCATTCTAGACATAAATGATTTTTATTTAGAAAAAAACACATTTATGGAATTAGTCATGAATGAAACTATGTTGAATTTAAGAAAATCTCTTCCAGAAGTACAGGACACAACAACTAAACCAATTAGAACCTCATTAGATGGTGTAACCCCCAAATTAGAATTATGGTCGGCCTTTAAAGCGTTCAATGATAAATGGATTTCTGGTTCAGATTTTCAAGAAAAATTATTGTTCGAACAAGTGGTTTTTCTAGATAGAGCAAACAGAGATATTGGTGATTTAGCAATCATTGATGTTTTTTCTTTAAGTCAATATGCATCATCATTTAAAAATATGTCATCTAGAGTTATTGATTTAATCAGTAAAATTATTACAGATAATAAATTTTTAATGATGCCTATGCCAGCCTATATCAATTGGTGGGGACAAGGACAGATCAAAAACGGAATAAACCCCAAACCTCAAAGTGTTGAAGACGTTGCAAATAATTTATTTGGTGTCTACAACGATGTGGACACAAGATATGCCGAACCGACATTTTTGTGCTATTATGTCGGTAATCCAAGTGAACATTTAGTAATGGGGGATACTAGTGTTGGGGGATATCGAAATGACTCATTCGATTTGAGAACACAAAATCCTTTGAATTATAGTTTGAAAGATAAAACAGATTGGAAAAATTCTAATATGGTTGTGGGATTTAATGTAGATTTCGGAACTAGAAATCAAGCAATTTTTACTTCTTTACAATTGGATCAAAATTCCGCAGCTGCAACAACAGAGGCTAATAGAGTTATTACTGAAATTGCAGCACAAGCTGGTGGTACTAAAACATCGTTGCAAAATATTAGTCTCTATAACTTATACAAAGTTCGTAGTTATACCGCCAGAATAGAATGTTTAGGTAATATGATGTTACAACCAACTATGTATTTTAATCTTAAACATGTTCCTATGTTTACTGGCCCTTATATGATTCAATCGGTAGAACATAAGGTTGAGGCTGGTCGTTTTATGACCTTTTTTGAAGGCATCAGAATGCCAATATATTCAATTCCAATGATAGACAAACAGCTCATCTCAATTAATCAATCTGTTTATAATACAGCATTAAACATCATTAAAAGAAAAAGAGAAACTAGTTCTGTAAATTCTGTAACATCTAATATAATTGCAATAGGAAATTCAATTCAAACAAACATCTCGTTTCAATCAGTAGAACAAGGACTGTGTTTCAATTCTATTACTACCGCAAAAAACCCATATAATACATTCCAAGGAACTGAAGGAATTATAACATCAATTCCTATTTCTAATTTTGCTGAAAAATTAAAAACAATATCAAATAAAGCAACACGTATCATGACATTTTTTACAGCCTATGTAAATGGTTATAAAGACGATAAAATAAATTCTTTCAATTATGATTTAGGTGGAACACCATTAGCTGGATATCAAATACCAAATATAGATTACGGTCAATTAAATGACAATTTGGACAAAAAATATATGTGTAAAAAATATCCAAATGGTGAAACATATCCTTTTGCAACTTTTACGGATTTTGATAAATCAATAAATTTTATTAAAACTAGATTTTCAGGTAATATCCTTAATCAAAATCAAAAAATAGGTTACAATGGATTATGGAATAAGGATACCGACATTATTGCTAACTCAGTTATATTGTGGATTAATTACTATCCACAAAAAAGATTTCAAAATGACGATGAGTATAAAGAATGGATAAAAAATAATTTAAATATGGTGGAGACTATTCGCACAATATCTAAACAATCATTAGAGCAAATGAAAAAGTTCGGATTAATTTAACAAAAGTTCGTATATTTATAATAAAAAAAATTATGGAACTACAAAATATTTTGGACAACTATTTGGGTAAAAGAACACGATACACCCAAAAACAAGTTGGTAATGGTTTTAGTGAAGTTTGTGACTTGGACACTGGAGATTGTTATACTGTAAGAGAAAGAGATGGGTTAATTGAAAGAGTAGATAATACTATGAGAACAAATAGAAAAATTCAAGTTGAGACATCTCATGGAATAAAACAACTATTAAATGGATAAAATATGTCTATAGATAAAAAAATAATTCAAGAAATTAAACGTCACTATCAAATCAACAAATATGTGACGGAACAAGAGGTACCACCCGCTTTACCCGAAGTCCCAGCGGATCCAAATGTACCACTACCCGGAGCACCAATGGATCCAAACGCTATGGGACAAGCACCACTACCCGGAGCGCCAATGGATCCTACCTTACCACAAGAACCACCAACCCCAGAAGTCATTGATGTTGCTCAAGATGCTGAAGTTGAAAAAATCGGATCTGATGGTAAAAATATGGAAACAGAGTCAGGTTCAGAAGAACTTGATATAACGGATCTTGTCAATGCACAAAAAGGAATTGAAAGTAAACAAGAAGAATATTTTGATAAGATGTTCAAACAATTGGACACACTCCAATCTAAAGTTGGTGAAATGGATCAACTTATCGATAAAATTAATTCATTGGAAATGAAAGTTGAGAAATATAGACCAAAAACTGCTCAAGAAAAATTAGAGCTGAGAAGTCTAGACTCTGGCCCATTCAATCAAAAACTTACAGATTTTTTTGATGAGAAAGAAGAAGACCTTGAAAAGTCGGGAAAAAATGAGTATATTTTAACTTCTGATGAGGTTGAGAATATTGTACCGTCTGACGTGAAGAAAAGTTTTGACATTACACTACCACCACCCCCCTCTAATTTCAGATCATATTATTGATTTTTAAAAAAAAATAATTAAAATTAAAGGGTCTTTTATGACCCTTTTTTTATGAACATTGAAAATATTCATCTTTGGGATGCGGATAATTGGACGTATTATGACAGAAACGTAAATATTATTACTTGGAGTGATGACTATAAAGTCAGATTAGGCAAATTCAATTCAATAGGTAGGGATTGTAATTTTTTTTTACATGCAAATCATAGACCTGATTGGGTTACCACATCTTCTTTATTATTAGGATGGGTCACACCTGAAATTCATAATATGCATATGGAAATGGGACATCCATCATGTAAAGGTGATATCATAATAGAAAACGATGTATGGGTTGGAGCCAAATCAACTATTATGTCTGGTGTCAAAATATCTAATGGAGCCGTTGTCGGTGCTGGGTCTGTTGTGGCAAAAGATGTACCTCCTTATGCAATTGTTGCTGGAAATCCAGCATCAATTATAAAATATAGGTTTTCCGAAGAACAAATACAAAAACTTTTAAGTATTTCATGGTGGAATTGGGATGAACAAAAAATAAAAGATAATGCAATGTTGATGTGGTCAAATAATATTGATCATTTCATTAAAATACATTATTAGTAAATGTTCGTGTTGATTTTTTGGAAAAATTTACTATATTAAAAGGGTCTTTAAAACACTTTTATATTTTAACCAACTTAATTTTTACAAACAACATGATGAGTTCATTAGACGCCGTATTGGCACAGTACGAGAAAAACCAATCAGGAGATGGTTTATCTCAAGAGGAAAAAATGAAGAAATACTTCGCTTGTATCCTCCCACAAAATTCGTCCACAGGACAAAAACGAGTTAGGATTCTTCCTACAACAGATGGATCTTCACCATTCAAAGAAGTATATTATCACGAACTACAAGTTGGTGGTAAATGGGTTAAACTTTTTGACCCAGGTAAAAACGACAACGAAAGATCTCCGTTGAATGAACTCTATGAAGAGTTGAGAGCTACAGGTAAAGAATCTGATAAAGAGTTGGCAAAACAATATAACTCTAGGAAGTTTTATATCGTGAAGGTGATTGATCGTGACGCTGAAGAAGAAGGTGTAAAGTTCTGGAGGTTCAAACACAATTACAAAAACGATGGTATTCTCGATAAAATTATTCCAATCTGGAGACAGAAGGGTGATATTACTGATCCAAAAAAAGGTCGTGATTTGATTATTGAAATGAGAAAAGAAAAATCTAACACTGGTAAAGAATACACCGCAATTCAAACCATTATGCACGACGATCCAAGTTCTCTACACAGTGATGCTCAAATTCAAAAAGAGTGGTTGGCGGATGAATTGACTTGGGGTGATGTGTACTCCAAAAAACCAATTGAGTATCTTGAAGCTATTTCTAGAGGTGAAACACCAAAGTGGGATCCTAATCAAAATAAGTATGTATATGGTAACTCGACCGAAGCGGAAACTTCAATGGGAGGAGCACCAGCATACGAAGACCCTCAAGTTAACGCAGAACCAGACGAAGATCTACCTTTCTAAAAAACAAAATGTCAAAGATATACATTGCATCAGACCACGCGGGTGTTGATTTAAAAGCACTCCTTGTGAATAGAATACAATCGAATGGTTTAGTTGTTGAGGATCTGGGCCCTGACACCTATGAAGCGGTCGATTACCCAGATTATGCACACAAGGTGAGTAAAAAAATCTCAAATGAACCCGATAACATCGGTATTCTACTGTGTGGATCTGGCAATGGTACATCAATTACATCCAACAAATGGAAAAATGTACGGGCGGCAATTTGTTGGAACTCAGAGATAGCGACCTTGGCAAGGTTACATAATAACGCAAATGTTTTATGTATACCTTCCAGGTTCGTCTCTGCAGAAGATACAATAGACATCTTAGATTATTTCTTAGAAACCAAGTTCGAAGGTGGAAGACACGAACGTAGGGTCAACAAAATTCATATTCCAACACATTTAATTTAATTTTATGGCAATTAAAAAAAAAGATTTTTCTGATATTAAGAAAAAATTTTCAACATCAGCAAAATACAAACAACAAGAATATTTCGATTTAGGTCGTGAGTTCTTAGATGCTGTGGGACTTCCAGGTCCTGCGATCGGACATATCAATATGTTTTTAGGACACTCAGATACGGGTAAAACAACGGCATTGATCAAGTCGGCAATTGACGCGCAGAAAAGAAATGTTTTACCTGTCTTCATTATCACTGAACAAAAATGGGATTTTGGACATGCTAAAATGATGGGTTTTGAATGTGAAGAAGTTGTGGATGAATCAACGGGTGAAATAGACTGGGGAGGATTTTTCCTATTCAATAATAACTTTCAATACATTGAACAGATCACCGATTACATTAATGAATTACTTGATGCACAAGAAAAGGGTGAAATTGATTACGATCTAGTTTTTCTTTGGGATAGTGTCGGTTCTGTACCTTGTAAAATGACATTTGACGGTAAAGGTGGTAAACAACATAATGCGTCCGTTCTTTCAGATAAGATTGGTATGGGTATTAACCAAAGAATCTCAGGATCTAGAAAAGCCGAATCCAAGTTTCAAAATACTCTATTGATTGTTGCCCAACCTTGGGTAGAACTTCCCGACAATCCATTTGGTCAACCTAAAATTAAAAGTAAAGGTGGTGAATCCATTTGGTTAAATTCCTCGATTGTGTTTCTATTTGGAAACCAAAAAGGTGCTGGTACCACCAAGATTACAGCTACAAAAGACAAAAGAACAGTGAAGTTTGCGTCTAGAACCAAAATTTCTGTTTTGAAAAA
>Ga0172372_10008257_pt1 | contig 13790 bp, 22 predicted proteins | sample LakKiv5m_2_FD_114544 | JGI IMG/M metagenome (GOLD analysis project Ga0172372, IMG submission 114544) | Freshwater microbial communities from Kabuno Bay, South-Kivu, Congo - kab_092012_9.5m | ecosystem: Environmental > Aquatic > Freshwater > Lake | place: Democratic Republic of the Congo...
GATGTCAGAAGATGAAAAATTTGCATTTATTAATGTATCTAAGTCTTCAATTATTGGACTAAATAAAAAGAGCGACAAATCATTTCCATCTCATATTTCCAAGGAAATTATAAAAGCAATTAATATAAATCATCCAAGAGTTATGAAAAGCGTTTCAAGTGATTTAGCAAATGAAATTATGGATGAGAAACACAATTCTATAGGCATAAAAAAGAATCATAGATATTATTCGCCGAATTTATTTGAATATTATTATGAAAGAGATAAATCAATTTTTAATTCTATTATTCAATTTTTTATACAAAACACTCCAAGTTTGATTGTAACGCTCCATGATTATAAAAGAATAAATAATGTACTTGGAGTTAGGTCAAATGTTTTAAGTATCAATTATCATAGTTTGTATAAAAAGTTTGATGAAATTTATGATCAAATAGCAGCTATGAATGGAAAAGTCCAGTATTGCCTACTCGATTGTAGCTCTCTTGGATTAGCCTTATCTCCAAAGATATGGGAGAATTTAGACATGTCAATTATAGACTTTGGTAAAGCATTAAACTTTACTAAGGAGTATAATACGGCGGCTAAATATGAATCACGATAACGATGAAGATGATATAGCATATTTAACAGACTTGATGTTTGATACATCAATGTCATTATCTGAGGTCGCCAGAGAATTAAACTGGTCTATTAATAAAGTTAATAAAGAAATTAATAGACTAGGTCTATCTTGGCTAAAAGATAGTAAGAAAAAAATGTCTAGAGGTCAGACAGCTTTAACGTCTATAATGAAAAAACTCCTGCCTGGAGAAAAAGTTATAAATGAATTCCATATTGGCAATAAAATGAAATTAGATGTTTATTGTCCAAGTTATCAAGTAGCAGCTGAGTATCACGGCAGACAACATTTTTTTTACACTCAAAGATTCTTTGATTCAAAGTATGAATTTGAAGAAGCTATTGAAAGAGATAAATCTAAGCTTGAGTGGTGCAATCAAAATGGAATAGCACTAGTTGTATTTAGGTACAACGATAAACTTACTGAAGAAGCTGTATTTGAAAGAATGATACAAGCAATTAGAAGTAGTCCATACGTTCCAAAAGATAAGCCCAAAAATCGAGTTGTTGATACAACAGCATATAAAATGGTTAAGAAGAAGAACTCAGAATATAGAAAAAAAATATACAAACTTTCCAAAGAAAAAAGAAATGCCACCAGAAATAAACGATACAAATAAAGAAAAGACTCCATTAGAGTATCAGATATTCGCGCTTTCTTTGAGAAAAGAAGGGGCAATAAAGTATTTTTCTGAAAACTTACCAGAAGATATTGTTGGAACTATTCATGGAGAAAAAGGCATAAATGAATTTTATGTTGCTTTACTTGGCTACTATAAAGCTACTAACTTAAACACTATTGATCCAATAGCGTTTAAGTCTTGGCTCGAAACAGATTCCGATATTCACGAAGCGTTAGGTGGTAATGCTGGCGTTAGTATAATGATTGATATATTAAATTCATTAGAGCTATCAACTCCAGAATCTGTTGTTGAGTTGGTAAAGCATAAGGCTAAAAAACGCAAACAGATAAACTACTTGCAAGAACTGCAATCTATTTTAACTCAAAAAGGCCTGAAAGACGAGAATGACTTAGCGAGAATTCAAGTTCTTACATCTGAGATAAGAGAACTAGAAAGTCAAATAAGATACGATCCATTAGAAAAAGTTACTACTGGAAAAGATATCATATCTAGAGTAGATTCACTGCTTGACATACCTAACTTCTTGCCAACACAATTTAAGGCCCTTAACAGAGCCATGGGCTACACGGATAGCGGAGGATTTTTTAGAGGTGCTGTGCATGCGATCATAGCCGCTTCTGGAAAAGGAAAAAGTACATTTGCAAAGTGTCTAGCTAATCACTGGCTTGACACTGGTTATAGAGTTTTATATGTAAATTTTGAAGAAGCAATTGGTCACTGGGAAAGAATATTAATGACCCAAATTATAGGTAGAAACGTTTATGCCGAGTACTCTAAGTGGAGCGATTCTCAAAAAGAAGAATACTTAAATATCTTTAAGCAAAAACTATCTAGCTGGGGCGAAAGACTGATGGTTAGACATGATCCAGATACTCCTTACTTTGAAGATTTAGAATTTTGGCTTAGGGATATATTGGGGCATAATGTTGGTATTCCAGATGTAGTCATAATAGATACAATCCAGTCCATGTTTACTAGAGGCGCTGGTAAGGGTAAACCAAGATGGGGTGAGTTCGAAGAAATGATGGTACGTTTAGAGAAACTAGCTAGAGATATGAATTGCGTACTAATCATCACCGCTCAAGAAAATGCAAATAGAATGAAAGAAAAAAGAGAAGTAGTGCAGCAGTCTGATACTGGTGGATCACTTACAATACAGCAAAAGTGTGCGGTAACAATATTTTTAACAGAAAAACGTCTCGCAACAGACGATGAAACAGAAGACGAAAATATAATGCAATTACAGATTCCCAAAAACAGAATAACTGGATCAGCATTTTTGTATGATCCACCACTAGTCAAGTACGTAGACACAAGAAAAATATACGAAGAGTACGAACCAGTTACAGACGCATCGTATTCGTCTACTTCAATACTAGATGACCTATTAAATGATAAGGACTTTCACTGATGTTAAATTTAACAGTAAGCTCGATTAAAGATTTTCAAATCTGCGAAAGATTATTTGATTATAGGCATATGGAAAAATTGCCAGAAAAAATTTACGCTAGGGATATAAATACTGAAAAATTTGAGAACACAATAAAAAATATTGTTTATTTTTTTATGTTTAAAAAACAATCTGGTATCATACCATCATATTCTGCTATTTTAAATAGATGGGAAAAAATGTGGTTTCCAAAAAATATGAATTCATATGACATTATGACAGAGCAACACGAAACGGTTTATGGAAATACAGCTAGCCTTACCTCCAAAGCCGCAAACTCTTTATTATTGTTCTATAATTATTATTCAAAATCAGAATTTATCCCAATAGCAATATCAGAAGAGTATTATTTAAATACAAAAAATAAAAGTAATATCAAAGATACTTTTGATATTATTTTTTATATGAATAAAACTTTTTATGTAACTAAAGTACTTTTTAATTATAAAAATAGTCAAAAAGATATGTACACTACCGACTTTGCCTGTATGAAACAGGGATTTGAAAATAGGCACCCAGATAAAAAATTAAAAACAAAATATGGATACATAGATATGATGAGTCAAAATATTAGATTTCAGGAGTTTCACTTAACAGAAGATGATATAACTGTTTTCAATGATTGGTGTGATAAAATAGATACAACACAAATATACATGCCTAAAAGAGGGCTTATACCATACTGTAAAAAGTGTCCTTTTGATAAACCGTGTTCTAAATGGAAGAAGGATAAATAATGGCTAAATCAATATTAGATGATCTTCTAACAGATAAGAAGGATAATGACACCGCTAAAGCAGAAAACGAGAAACTATTTTCCCTTATAAGTGAAATAAATTTAATATCTGACGAGGCAATTAAATCATTTGTTAGATCTGTTTTAATAAAAGCGGAATATTTTTGGGACATTCCATCTAGTTTTAGTGGAAAATATCACCCAAATGATGAAAGAGCGCCAGGCGGAAACGTATTACACACTAAAAGAGTTGTTAGAATAGCGTCAGTGATGTCTGAATCTTATAATCTAAGTTTAGAAGAAAGAGATGTCGTTATAGCGGCAAGCATACTACATGATGTTTGCAAGGGCCATAAGCCAGGAGATAGCAAAGAACCATGCTATGATCCAATGCATCCGTATGCAGTTGGTAGGTTTATAGAAAAATGTAGAGCTGAAGATAAAAAGTATGCCTCTGATTCTGATTCCTCTACTCTTTATCTAGCTGAAGATGTAGTTCAGTCTATTCTTAGATTAATAAGATGTCATCTGGGCCCATGGTCTCCGGTTCCAGAAACATATCCTATAACTTATTTAGATTTTATAGTTCATTTAGCTGATAATGTAGCTTCTAAATTACATCTATTCATTCAAGACAGTGATTTAATAAACCCAAAATGGAAAAATGATGGATCTGGACCAGAGACTAAAAAAAAGATATAAGATAATATCTAACATAGAGTTCTATATTAATGAATCTATCTATTATAGAAACAATAATTGTTTTTTTAATGACAAAACCAAAGTAGTTATTTGTAACTTAAAACAAAATCAAAACAAATCAAAGATACTATGAAAATACCTAATGATAAAGAAAAATACACTAGTAGTTGGCGCTATGTAGAAGTAGCTAAATATGTAAAGTCTTTATCTAAAGTTATTAGAGATAAACAGGGTACTGACTCAGTACTTATTGACATAGATGAAGTAGATAGTTACGCAGAAAAAAATAACAATATTCGGAATATACACATCAATATGGCATTACGATTCAAAGGACATTGAATCTGCGACTAGACTTGGGTCTTTGTATTTTGATATAGACAGCGAAGATATAAACCTATCTTTAGATCAAACTAGAAGACTTTATGAATACTTAATTAATTATATTCCAGAGAAAGCACTACTTGTATATTTTACTGGCAAAAAAGGATTTCACGTTGAATGTGAGGCAGCGGCTCTTAGAATAGTCCCATCTAATTCTCTGTCTAATATCTTTAGATATATAGCTAATAAAATAAAAAACCAATTAGATTTAAGTCTACTGGATTTTAGCGTTTATGACCTAAGAAGAATGTGGAGATATCCAGGTACAATACATCAGGATACTGGATTGTATAAAAATCTTTTGAATAAAGATGTTTTATATTCTAGTATAGAATCAATTAAATCGTATTGCTCAGTAAAGCAAGATAACACTGTTGAGTATCCAGAATTTAATCTAAAAGCAGCGGAGTGGTATTTGCAATTTACTTATGATCTAGAAATAGATAAGGAAAGATCTAAAGATTTTTTGGAATACTTTAACAAAAACGGTTCAATGGCCTTTAAAGAGTTGTCAGTAGGTCATAAACAATTTACTAAAAAAGAGCTAATGAAAAACTGCCCAGCGATTAAAAGACACATGGAAGACGCCAAGAGAACAAAACAATTAAGTCACGAAGCAAGACTGTTTCTATGCTCTATACTTACATATGATCAAGAATCAATTGAGTTTCTGTATGATATATTAAAGCTGTGTGATGATTTTAATTATGAAAAATCTACAAGCCATATTAATGATTGGATTAAAAGAAGACAGTTAGGAATTGGTGGTAGACCATATACTTGCGAAAGAGCAAATTCTGCTGGCGTAGGATGTGGTGATTGTGAATTGGAAAAAAAGAAAAAGTGGATAACAATAGGCGATAGATATATAGAAAGTTCAGAAGAATCAATGCCATCACCTATAAGATTTGCTTACAAAACAAAAAAAGAGGAATAAATGTCGGGTCCAATAAAAAATCCAGATGATGTAATAGGCGTATGCTCTGAATGTAAGTCGGATCAACCAATGGAATATATGTACAGAAATTCATTTGCTCAACAAGGATTAGCTGTACCATGTAAGTATTGTGGCGGAGTTGTTATGATAACATATAGAGAAACAAGAGATAGTTCGTTGAACAGCTCAGATAGAGATAGAGGAATTAGTTGAAGAACTGGACAAATCTACATAACCATACAGTATTCTCAATGCTAGATGGTCATGGAAACGTAGAGGAGTATCTTTCTAGAGCAAAGTCTCTTGGTATGTCAGGACTCGCAACAACTGACCATGGGAACATACACTCTTGGCTGGATTTTTATGACGCTGCCCAAGCTAATGGCATAAAACCAATTCTTCGGAAGTGAATTTTATCAAGCTAGAAAGACTAGATTTGATAGAGATGAAGAAGAAAGATCTGGTCCATCCAAGAACGAATGGGAGCAAAGAGGACCATATCACATAACCATTCTTGCTAAAAATAATATTGGATACCATAACATCATTAAGATGTCTTCCAGATCTTTTTTAGAAGGCTACTACGTAAAGCCAAGAGTAGATCATGATTTAATTTCTCAGCACTCGGAAGGAATTATTGTATTATCTGGGTGTCTTAATAGTGAAATTTGTCAAGCACTTTTAAGAGGCGACTATAACTTTGCCCTTGATTCAGCCTATAAAATGCAGAGTATTGTTGGTAAAGAAAACTATTTTATAGAAATACAAGATCACGGTCTTACAGAGCAAAGAAAAATAGCTAATCAATTAATTGAAATAGCTAATTCAATTGGAGCAAAAATAGTTCCAACCGGTGATTGTCACTACGTGCATCAAAAAGACGCAAGAGCCCATGATATTATGCTTTGTGTCGCGACGAATGCTACGATACATACTCCTGATAGATTTTCTTTTTCTGGTGATAACTTTTACTTAAAATCATATGATGAAATGTCATCCTTGTTTGGAGATGAATGGCTTAAAAATACTATGTCAGTCTGCGATATGGTTGACATTAATTTAAAGTTTGGAGAAATACATTTTCCAAAGTTTCCAATTCCGACTCAAGAATCGTCTGTTGAGTATTTTGAAAGACTAGCGTGGGATGGACTTAAAGTAAAATATGGACATCAATTACCACAGCACATTATAGATAGAGCCAATCATGAGATAAAAGTAGTTAAAGAAATGGGTTTCCCAGAATATTTCTTGGTCGTATCTGATCTTGTTAGGTGGGCAAAATCTAATGACATTAGAGTTGGATGGGGAAGAGGATCAGCCGCCGGTAGCGTTTTGTCCTACGCATTTGATATTACAAATTTAGATCCAATTAGATTTGGTCTTCTATTTGAAAGATTTCTCGTAGAAGGAAGAAAGTCAATGCCAGACATTGACCTGGACTTTGATGACAGATTTAGAGATAAAGTAATAGATTATGCAAGAAGCAAATATGGCAATGACAGAGTAGCTCATATATGCACATTTAATAGGACTGGAGCAAAGCAGTCAATACGAGACGCTGCAAGAGCTTTGGGATATGACTTCTCTTCTGGAGACAAAGTATCAAAGCTTGTTCCTCCTCCAGTTCTTGGAGTATCAAAATCGCTAACTGAATGCATGGACACGGAAGAGTTCAAAAAAGAATACAACTCTGATAAAGATTCTAAATATATTATTGATACAGCATTTACTCTTGAGGGTTTGGTTAGACAAACCGGCATTCACGCAGCTGGCATTGTCATATCTAAGGGACCATTAGTTGACTATCTGCCCATTATGCAAAAAGGTATTGATAATCCAGTTGTAACGCAGTGGGACATGGGAAGAGTTGAGCAATGTGGGCTACTTAAAATTGACTTTCTTGGACTTAGAAATCTTGGAGTAATTGACTCTTGTATAAATTTAGTTAAAAAACATAGAGGAATAGAGATAGACGTAGATAAAATTCCTCTTGATGATAAAGCTACATTTGATCAACTATCTAAAGGTAATTGCGCTGGAGTTTTCCAATTAGAGTCTTCGGGAATGAGACAACTAATGGTACAACTACAGCCTCATAACATAGAAGATATCATGGCCTTAATTTCGTTATATCGTCCTGGTCCAATGGGGTCTGGAATGGATAAATTATATATAGATAGAAAGCATGGAAGATCTAAAATATTTTATGATCATCCAAAACTAGAAAAAGTTCTTGGATCATCTTTAGGCATCATGCTATATCAAGAAGATGTTCTTGGTGTAGCTAGAGAACTTGCCGGATTCAGTTCAGCAGAAGCTGACGATCTTCGCAAGGTTATAGGTAAGAAGTTGATGGATAAAATTGCTATGTTCAGAGCTAAGTTTGTAGAAGGCTGTGTAAATAATTCGGGAATGCTTCCAGAAAAAGCAAATAAAATATACTCGGACATCGAATACTTTGGTGGATATGGATTCAATAGAGCGCATGCCGCAAGCTATGCTATGATTTCATATACCACTGCATACCTAAAAACGAACTATACAACAGAGTATATGGCTGCGCTTATGTCTTCAGTCGTAGGGAATAAAGACAAGCAGTCTTTTTATTTAACAGATTGCAGAAGACTTGGTTTAGAAGTCATGCCTCCATCTATAAATAAATCTGGAGTAGATTTTGATGTCATTGAAGACAATAAGATTATCTTTGGTTTGTCGGCGATAGATGGCATAGGGTATACAATTGCTGAGACAATTGTTCAAAGTAAAGATATAGATAATCCATATATAAATATATATGACTTCTTTAGAAGATGCGATCCTTCTATTTTAAAGAAGTCTACCTTGGAGCATCTGTCTGCTGCAGGAGCATTTGATGAATTAATAGAAGAAGAATCTTTGATAGAAATAAGCAGAAGAATTGAATTAGAAATACTAGAAAAAGAAAAAGAAGAACTAGGAATTTATGTTTCTAATCACCCAGTGATGGGGATTTGGGATATTATAAGCAATCAAATTTCAAATGAGATAATAGATCTTGGTGACTTAGATTCTGGAACACAAGTAAAAATAGGTGGGATAATAAACTCACTCAAAAAAATAACAACTAAAAAAGGTGAGAAGATGTATAAGCTTCAATTGGAAGACATAACTTCTAGTATAGAAGTTTTAGTTTTTCCAAGAGTAGCTAAAACACTTTCTGAAAACTATCTATCTACTGGAGATATCTTACTAATAAATGGCACTTTAAATAAAGAAAGTGATGAAGAAAATTCTATAGTTAAATTGTTTTATAATTCTTCAGATAAAGTAGATACTAAAATATTTCATGGCGGAAAACCAATAATATTTAAATTAAATAATTTAATATCACAAGTGACTCTAGAAAAAATATATGATATAATATCTTCTAATAAGGGAAATAGACCCGTTTTTCTAGAAACTAAAGACAAAAATCATAAATATACATATAAGTTTGATTCTTTATCTTCAACAAAGATAGTCCCAATAATAGAACAAATATTAGAATTGGAGAAAATAAAATGACACTTCCAGGTACATATCAAAATCCATCAACTAAGGCATGTTGGGTATTTTGTTCTTCATGCAATAGATGTCAAGACAAGGGTAAGTATAACAAATGCAATAGCTGCAGCGGACGATACGATCCATTAGGTAAAACAGACCCACATCCAGAAGACTTTTGCGACTGCAAAAACGGAGTTCTTAGATGGAAAACCCAAGAAGGTAGATTAATTATTACTAGATTTAAATCTAATCCATTTAAAGGTAAAGTTAATTATGAAAAAAAGACCCAAGACGAAAGAGATTGGAATTCCTACGTAAAAGATATGAGAGAAAAACTTGGTGATCCTAATTTTAATCCTATAACGATAATAGATGAGGAATAGTATGAAAGATAAAGAAGTAGGTCGTTTAGTATACAATAATTTAACTCTCATAGAATATGAAGAGCTTAATAGTGAAAGTAGTTTCTTTGTTCAGTCTGGAATAGTGGGCTTTTATGCTAGCTCAGATGAACTATATGATCTGTATAGTTTACTAAGTTACTATTACAATATGGAAACAGCTAACAATATAGTTATATCTATAAAGTAGGTTTTATGAACTGGCCATATATTGAAGACGATCACATGGAAATTGGAAAAACTGGCTGGGTTCCAGTTGGTGAAGGTAAGTATAAAAATATCTACACTGGACATGTCATTGATGAAAATGGCATTGAATACGATTCAGATGGCAACATAGTTGAAGACTTGGCGTAATTCATAAATGAGTATATCCATTAAAAGTATCGATGATATCGATGATTTTCAAAGGCTATCTTTAGCAGACTTTTCTTATTCAAGAATAGATACGTATAAGCAGTGCCCATCAAAGTATTTTTATACTTATATAAAGAAGGAGCCAAGGGCTTTTGGCGAAGCTGCAGTTCTGCGGCAATATAGTTCACTCAGTTTTGGAGAACTTAGTTAGCGATACTAAACCAATAGTGTATGATGAATTGCAATCTGAATATGAATTTCAAAAATCTAAATTTGATCCTGATAAAAAAATATCAAATGAATTAATATCAGCCGGCAAAACTATATTGGATGAATTTTATGATCAAAATGAAGGTTCTACTTTTAGAGTATTTGATAAAGAATATGAATTTAAATTTGTAATAGGTAATTACAATATTATTGGATACATAGATAGAATAGATTTATATGATGATGAAGTTATAATTATAGATTATAAAACTGGTAAATGGGAAGTATCTCAAAAAGATGTTCCGACTAATCTGCAATTAGGCATGTATGCTCTTGCAGCTTCGCTGGCTTTTCCTCGGTAAAAAAATAACAGCAGAATTATACTATCTTAGATCTGGAAGAAGCAAAAGGCATACATTTTCCCAAGAAGATATTGAAAATGTAAAAATTAAGATTGTTAATTCTATTAAAGAAATAATAGACGATACTTCTTTTAGGCCAACAGATAACATAAGATCTTGTGGCTATTGCGAGCATGCTAAAACGGGCGCGTGTCCAACCCGGAGCATTTAGATTAAAAAAGAAAGCAGGGGCATAAAAATACCCCTTCGCCAACTAATGCTGGCGAAGGGGCGGTAAAGGAGATTAAGGATTAGAACTCTGAGTCTGACTCAAATGTCAGATCCTCTAAAGAAAGACCCTCAAACTGAGTTACCAGCTTAGTGGCAGCTGCGTTATCGTAGCCGACTTCCTGGAGGGACTCAATAACCTTCTGGTTAACGCTATCCTTGACTGAATTAATGATTTGGTTCATTGTGACCATATTTTTATCCTTTGCTTGTTTTGTGATTAATTATGAACTATAATATTTATAGTGTTATATCAATAAGATAGAGGTTACACCATGTCAACAGAGATTGTCAACTCCAGCGACTTTTTTTTAAAAAGATCTTCTATAAAAGGATCTCCAAATTTTAAGTCGATTAAAACTGATAAAGAAAATATATTATCACCCGACATTAAAAAGAATAATTCTTCAAGAGGAAACGCTTACAAGCATACCAAAACCGGTTTCAGAGAAGATATTGGCTTGAATCTTAGATCGAATTGGGAAGCAAATTTTGTAAGAATATTAAATGGTTACAAGATTAAATTCGAATTTGAACCGACAGTATTTTCTTTTCCAATCAAAAGAGGAACAAAAGGATATACTCCGGATTTTTATCTGACTAAATCAGATGAATGGGTTGAGATAAAAGGTTATTTAGATAACAAAAGTAAAATAAAACTTAAAAGATTCAAAAGATATTATCCACAAGAGTTTGAAAAAATGGTTTGCATTATAAGCAAATACTCAAAAGAAGCATGTTCTTTCATGGAAGAACTAAAAGTTCCAAAGGTTGTTTATTATGAGGATATGAGATCTGAATATAGTTCTTTGATAAAAAACTGGGAAGGAAAGTAAAACCATGGCGGCATATAAAGAGCAATATTATAATCTCGAAGAATCAGAAATGCAAGATCTCATTGCAAAAGCAAAATCCGGGAATTCAAAAGCTCAAGAAGAATTATTAAAAGTATTTCATAATTTTTTGACTAAATATGTTTCCCTTTTGTATTATGGTCGTTACAACATAGCAGACTATGATGTGAGAAGATTTATAGGATTATTTATAAAAGATCCCTACACTAGATTTGCATTAATGAAAAACAAAATAAATAAAAAAGCTTTTAAAGAAGTCAATGAAGTTATGGGGCGGCATACAGTATATGGCAAAAAGGTATGGAGACGAAGAAGATATAAGACAAACTGTTAATATGACATTTTTCCAATGCATAAAAAGATACGAGAGAAGGGATTCGGCGAAGGGTCCAATTCCTTTTAGTCGGATTTTTATATAGTTACTTTTTTTATCTTCTCAAAAAAAATGTGGATACTTTTTTAATAGATCAACTAGGGAGGAAAACCTTCCCCCTGCTGCCAGATGATTCATTTGATGAAGATGATTCTCATAGCAAAGTTGGGTTTAAGGCCGATCCTATAGAGTATACTTTTGAGCAAATGGTTTCTACAGATGAGCTAGATGAGATGTGGGTGTTGGGGGAAAAATTGATACCACCATTTGACAAGTTAACAGTTCAAGAAAGACAACTAATAAAATGGAGATATGTAGATGGTAAAAAGTCTAGTGAAATATCTCAAAAAATTAATGAACATCCAAACACGGTAAGAGAACATCTTTCAAAAATAAGAAATAAAATAGAAGATATTATATTAAGTGATAACTTAGAAGATTTAATTAGGGAACTAAAACTATCAAAGGAATAAAATGAATTTTCAGGGAATAGAAAAACTTCAAGAGCTTTTATCGGAATTTTTGAATCCTCAAATACAAGAGGTTATAAATTCATATGTTGGTAATGGTGCAAGTAATCCGTATTTTGTTGAAATTCCCGAAGAAGATGTAATAGATTTAGGTTTGGATAAACTGGCTTCTCTCGTTGCTAGAACATCAAATGTTTATGGAAGAGCAGCTAGATTTGCCGGAATGGCAAGAGCTAATTATAAAATTATAGAAGGTAAGTACAAAAAAGTTTACAAGTCTTCTAGAGTTGGAAAGAACGAAGCAGAGCGTGAAGCGGCTGCAATGGAAGCCGCTGAAACAGAATACTCTGCTTTGGTTACTTGTGAGGCAATTGTTAATCTAGCTGAATCATTAGAAAACTCTGCAAGAATAGCCTCCGAATCAGCTAGAAAGTTAATGGACAAAGTTCAATCAATGCAAGTAGCTTCAGTTAGAGAATCAAAAGGCTATTATTCTGATAGCGATTTTCAAACTTACTAAAGGAGAAATATGTTTATAGGTCATTATAAGTGCGTATCTAGTCCAAAAGAATTTTATTCAGAAAAAAGAACAACACTAGATTTCCCAATGCAAGTAGAACTTGATGGGCATAGATATCTTTTAAGTTCTACAATTCAGATATCAAATTCAAAACAATACATAGGCTTAAAGCAGACAGCTGAAAAAAACAGCATTAAGTACGATGTTAAATTAAGCTAAAATGAATATAGAAGTATTTTGCGATGGAGCTTCTAGGGGGCAAGGTCAAAAAAGATTTGGCGAAGCATCTTGCGCTGTTGTAGTATATAAAAATAAAAAAAGAGTTGCACAATTTGCAAGAGGGCTTGGCAGAAGAACTAATAACGAAGCTGAGTACGAAGCAGTTATAGCTGGACTTTTGATATGCTCGATGTCTGATTTTGTTGATCCAATTGTTTACACTGATTCAGCAGTAGTAGCTAATCAAATCAATGGAAAATGGAAATGCAAAAACGCATCCCTTACACCATTGCTTATGACTATCCAAGAAATAAAAAGTGAATATAAGTTTAGAATTATGCAAGTGCCAAGAACTTTTGTTTGGGAACCAGATGCATTAGCAAATGAGTTTTTGGATCAATTAGAAGAAAAGAAAAGAACAATGTGATATACTTATGAGTATGATTGACCTAAATAAAAATCAACCAATAATAATTGGTTTAGCTGGAAAAGCCGGCAGCGGAAAAACATCAGTTGCAGAAAGCATAGTTCCAAAAGGTTCTATTGAAACCACTAAGTATGGAATTAAGTGGGATCATATATTTTACGCGCTACCACTGTATGAGATGGCTTCAATTAAAAAGAACATTCAAGGATTAAATCAAAAAAGAAGAAGAATGTATGCTATTCATCAAGTCTTGTACGACCTTTATGGCGGAACATCTTTGGGTGATATTCCAGAGTACGAAGATCTAACAAGTATGGTTGAAAAAATATAC
>Ga0172372_10008258_pt1 | contig 13788 bp, 12 predicted proteins | sample LakKiv5m_2_FD_114544 | JGI IMG/M metagenome (GOLD analysis project Ga0172372, IMG submission 114544) | Freshwater microbial communities from Kabuno Bay, South-Kivu, Congo - kab_092012_9.5m | ecosystem: Environmental > Aquatic > Freshwater > Lake | place: Democratic Republic of the Congo...
AGGCGTGCCAAGTTAGCTATCGGGGTTGTGTTCCCCAAAGAATTTTCTCGGCATCTACCCCGTCACCTCCACCCTAGAGTTTCTTTCATCATCCGGGGCGTCGGCTTGGATTCATGACAGTTAACGAACATTCACAGGTCAGCAAGTCTGAGCTGGTACGCCGTGCACTGTCTGCATTCATGGCGCAGCGCAGATCTGCGACTACTTTCGTTTCAGCATTGGATCAGGCGGGCGATGTGGTGGGGTGTTTTACGGGCAGCCCTTCTGAGTTGTCTTCCAACCCCGCTTACCTGAAAGATTTTGGCCGCGTATGAGCGGCCACTTTACGGTTCGGGTCCGGTATGCCTGGTACGGATGACGGAGATGTATGACCCGTGCCGCGTGCTGACCTTGGACAGCGACTTTTTGATTTACCGCCGCCACGGACGCAAGGTCATTGCGCTGCTGATGCCGGTGAAGGATTGAGAGAGACTTTCCTTTCACGGTGCGCAGCTTCCCGCGCGGTGGCTGGCTTTGGCGGCCCAGCCCAAGGTGTGGAACAGGCACTGAAAGACGGTGTAGCGGTTTTCACTACGGTTGCCGTGCCAGCGTAACGCTGCCAGGAGCCTGTCGGGCTTTGGAATTGCCGACTGCGAATTGACCGCAGTGGCTCATTTGTTACCGTCTTTTTGGCCCATGGTTCGACTGTGGTTCTGCAAATCCGGCAAAGCCAGAGCACCCATAAATTGACAGGCAGTCGCCGGTCTATTTCAGGTCTTCGGCCAGCACCTTCAAAATGCGCTGTGCGTCGGCTTGCGCCAGCGCAGTGCCGTCGGCGTTCTGGATTGATACCAGCGTTGCTGCGCCTTGGCTTGCCACCGATACCTTGAACTTTTGCGGCTTGTTGTCGGGCTTGGAACCGCCAAACAGCTTGCTGAAAAAACCCGGCTCGCTGGTGTCGGCATTGGGCTGCACATAGCGTACAAAATAGACGCCTTTGCTTCGGTCGCGGTCTTCTACCGTAAAGTTGGTGCGGTCCAGCGCCAGCCCCACACGCCGCCAAGCGCGGTCAAAGCTGTCGTCGAGTTGCACCACGGGCTGACCATTGACCTGGCTCAGCCGTGAACTGTCCTTGGACACACCGGCGGCCACCAAGGCTTGCGATTGTTCTTGCGTGACGCCGAGCTTGACCATCAGACGGCGCAAAAACTCGGCTTCCAGCTCAGGGTCAGCCGCACGCGGCTGCCACACGGTCTGGTCTTTTTTGTCAGAGTTATAGACCTCAAGCATGCCGCGATGGCTGATAAAGATGTCGGTACCACCGGCTTCGTTGCGTTCCAGGCGCGTACGGAACTTGTCACGCTCACCCGTGGAATAGAGCGAATCGAACACTTTGCCCAGCGTATTGCGGATAAAGTCCTGCGGGATCTTGGCGCGGTTTTCGGCCCAATCGGTTTCCATGATGCCCAGGTTGGCCTGGTACAGCGCCAGCAGAAAACCGTTTTCTGTCCAGAAGTCTTTCACTGGTTCCCACAGCTTGTCAGCCGGGCGGTCCACCACCAACCAGCGTTGTGTGCCCGAACGCTCCACCCGCACATCTGCCAGCTTGGCTACTGCAGTGGGCACGGCGGCGCTGCTGGCCTGACTGGTCTGAAAACCCGACGCGGTGACTGCTGCGCCTGGCACGCTGTATCGGCTGTCCTTGGACAGTTGGGTCAGGTCCGGGGGTATCTCCAGCGACGGCGTTTTGACCGCAGCGCTTTTGTAATCGATCTTGTCGCCCTGGAGCACCGAACAGGCACCCAAAACCACGCTGGACGCCAGCAACGTCAGTCGAAATAAAGAGTTCACTACAGTTCCTTCCGGCAATGTGGGAGAAGATGTCAAAGCAAGCCGCTGGCACGCATGGCAGCCTCAACGACAGGCTCATTGCCTGTTGTCAGCGGCGTCAACGGCAGGCGCAGCGTCGGGCCGCACAAGCCCAGGCGCGCCACGGCCCACTTGACGGGAATCGGGTTGGCCTCGACAAACAGATGCTTGTGCAGCGGCATCAGTTTGAACTGGAGGTCCATGGCGCGTTTGACGTCACCGGCCATGGCGGCCATGCACAGTTCGTGCATCTGGCGTGGTGCCACGTTGGCGGTGACGCTGACGTTGCCCTGCCCGCCGCACAGCATCAGCGCCACAGCGGTTGGGTCGTCGCCCGAATACACCGAAAATGCTTTGGGTGCTTCACGAATCAGCCACTGCGCGCGGTCGATGTTGCCGGTCGCTTCCTTGATGCCCACAATGCCTGGCACCTGCGTCAGGCGCAACACGGTGTCGTTCGCCAAGTCGGCTACCGAGCGGCCGGGCACGTTGTACAGAATCAGCGGCAGGTCTTCGGCTTCAGCGATGGCTTTGAAGTGCCGGAACTGGCCTTCTTGCGTGGGCTTGTTGTAATAGGGCACCACCTGCAGCTGGCAGTCTGCGCCGACTTTTTTGGCAAACTTGGCCAGCTCGATGGCCTCTGCGGTGCAGTTGGCACCACACCCCGCCATGATGGGGCGTCGCCCTGCGGCCTGTTCCACCGCCACGCGGATGATCTCGCAATGCTCTTGCACATTCACTGTGGGGGATTCACCCGTGGTGCCTACCACGCCGATGCAGTCGGTGCCTTGTTCTATGTGCCAGTCCACCAGTTTGCGCAGCGCAGTGTAGTCAACGCTGCCGTCGGGCAACATGGGGGTGACAAGGGCAACAATGCTGCCGGTAATGCGACGGTAGGCCATGATTTTTCTGGTCGGGGAGATGAAGCGGGCTATTCTACCGAGAGCGGGTAGCGCGTTGGCGGGGCCTTTTCAGTTTTGCGCGGTGTGGGTGCAACGGCTGCAATGCGCTGCACAAAGCGCCCGGGTGTGTTCAAAAAACCGTCCTCGTAGGCGATGATGCGCAGACCCGCACAGACTTTAAGCAATTCACCCGGTTGCAACAAGAAGTCAGGTCTCGACGGTTTGCCCACCGTTTCGTTGCCTGCTGCAAACGTTTCATACAACAGCAACCCGCCGGGTGCCACGCTTTGCAGCAGCACCGGCATCAGCGCTCGCCACAGGTAGTTGGTAACGACCACCACGTCAAAGGGTGCGGGTGTGCCGTTGGTTTGCAGCGGCCAGGCGGCGTTTTCAATGTCAGCCTCTACCACTTGACCAAACTGACGTGCGTGGCTTAGCGCCTGCGCGTCGCGGTCAATCCCCAACACCTCAAAGCCGTGCGCGGCAAACCAGGCCAAGTGGCGACCGCGCCCGCAAGCCACGTCCAGCATGCGAGAACCGGGACGCGCCAGGTGCGCCCAGCGCCGCACCCACTGTGATACCTCACCGGCTTCATGAGCGCTCAAAAGCAACCCCAGATCTGGTTGGACAAGGTCATCAAAAAATCAGACCGGCCATACATGGCAAAGATACCCGCCAGCACCACCAGCGCAACGCCTGCCCACATGAATTTGCCCAGGCGCTTCATGGTCTCAGGCCACTTGCGGTGCGGGTGCACGCACGATGGCGCTTTCTTTGATGGGCAGGTTGATCAACGCAGCGGCCACGCCCAACGCGATGGCGATGTACCAGACGATGTCGTAACTGCCGGTGCGGTCAAACAAATAGCCGCCCAGCCAGACGCCCATGAAGGAGCCAATCTGGTGACTGAAAAAGACAAAGCCGCTCAACATGGACAAATGCGCGACGCCAAAAATCTGGGCCACTGCGGCGTTGGTGGTCGGTACGGTGGACAGCCAAAGCACGCCCATCACCGAAGAGAAGATATAGACACTCAGCGGCGACAGCGGTAGCAGCAAAAAAACGGCAATGGCGACCGACCGCGCCAGGTAAATGAACGCCAGAATGTGGCGCTTTTGCAGGCGCTGGCCGAACCACCCCGAAGCGTAGGTCCCAAACACGTTGAACAGCCCGATCAAGGCCAATGAATAACTCGCCACCTGCGGCGACAGGCCCTGGTCTTTGAGGTAGCTTGGCATGTGCACGCCAATGAAGACCACCTGAAAACCGCAGACAAAGTAGCCCGCCATCAGCATCTGGAAGCTGGGGTAGGCAAACGCCTCTTTCAGTGCTTGCGTGATTGACTGCTCGCGGAAATGCCCTGCACCGTCACGAAAGTTGGGTTCGTGCAGCCACCACGCCAGCGGCATCATCAACAGGCTGGCCAGCGCCAACACCACCAACGCCTGTTGCCAGCCCAGACTGCTGATCAGCAAACCTTCGGTGGGCACCATCAGAAATTGCCCGAACGACCCCGCCGCCGCCGCAATGCCCATGGCCATGGAGCGCTTGTGGGCGGGCACGTTGCGCCCGATCACGCCATAAACCACCGCGTAGGTGGTGGCCGACTGTGCCATCCCGATCAGCACGCCGGTCGTTAGCACAAACATCAGGGTCGTCGTGGACCACGCCATCCCCAACAACCCTGCACAGTACAGCAAGGCCCCGCCGAAGATGACACGAAACGCGCCAAACCGGTCGGCCAACATGCCGGCAAAAATGCCGACCAGACCCCACACCAGGTTCTGTATCGCGATCGCAAAGCCAAAAGTTTCGCGGCTCCAGTTTTGCGCTTGCGTAATGGGTTGCAACCACAGGCCAAAGCCGTGGCGAATGCCCATCGACAGGGTGACGATGGCGGCGCCGCAGATCAGAATCTGCTGGATCGAGAGTTTGGGTGGGTGATGAGGCATCGGGCGAATATACCCAATCGGGGCCATTGGCGCTGCCGCCTCGGAAACTGTGTTTGTATCCAGCGGTCTGGTGGCTTGACGCATACAATCCGCGCCCTATGGCAAGCAAAGTTTCCCCCACTTATTCCGAGCAATCGATTCGCGTTTTGAAAGGTTTGGAGCCGGTCAAGCAGCGCCCGGGCATGTACACCCGCACCGATTCACCGGCGCACATCGTCCAGGAAGTGATCGACAACGCAGCCGACGAGGCCCTGGCCGGCTTTGGTAAAAAAATCAAGGTCACAGTCCATTCTGATGGCTCGGTCAGCGTCGAAGACGACGGCCGTGGCATCCCGTTTGGCCTGCACCCTACTGAAAATGCGCCGGTGATTGAACTGGTGTTTACCCAGCTGCACGCCGGCGGCAAGTTCGACAAAGGCGCTGGCGGCGCCTACAGCTTTTCTGGCGGCTTGCACGGCGTGGGCGTGAGCGTCACGAACGCGCTCAGCCGCCGACTGGAAGCCACCACTTACCGTGAAGGCCAGGTCGCACGGCTGGTGTTTTCGGGTGGTGACGTGGTGGAACCCTTGAGCGTGCGCCCAGCCGGCGACGGCGAGCGGCGTAGCGGCACCTGTGTGCGCGTCCGGCCCGACGCCAAGTATTTTGAGTCGATGACCCTGCCGATGGCGCATCTGGAGCATTTGCTGCGCAGCAAGGCGGTGCTGATGCCCGGCGTCACGGTGAGCCTGACGCAAGAAAAAACCAAAGAAACCCAGAGCTGGGTTTACAAGGGTGGTCTGCGTGACTACCTGACGCAAACACTCACGGCCGACCCGGTGATACCGCTGTTTGAAGGCCAATCGTTTGCCGACGCGCAAAGCGACAGTTTTGCCGAAGGCGAGGGCGCCGCCTGGTGCGTGGCCTTTACCGAAGACGGCCAACCGGTGCGCGAAAGCTACGTCAACCTGATTCCCACCCCGGCCGGGGGCACGCATGAATCCGGCCTGCGTGACGGACTGTTTACCGCCGTCAAGAACTTTGTCGATTTGCATTCCTTGCTGCCCAAAGGCGTCAAGCTGCTGCCCGACGACGTGTTTGCGCGCGCCAGCTACGTACTGTCCACCAAGGTGCTGGACCCGCAGTTTCAGGGCCAGATCAAGGAACGCCTGAACTCGCGCGACGCCGTGCGGCTGGTGTCTGGTGTGGTGCGCCCGGCGCTTGAGCTGTGGCTGAACCAGAATGTGGAAGACGGCAAGAAACTGGCCGAACTGGCCATCAAGGCCGCGCAGTCACGCCAGAAGGCCGGGCAAAAGGTGGAAAAGCGCAAGGGCTCGGGCGTGGCCGTGTTGCCCGGCAAACTGACCGATTGTGAAAGCCGGGACATCGCACAAAACGAAGTGTTTCTGGTGGAAGGCGACTCGGCCGGCGGCAGCGCCAAGATGGGTCGCAACAAGGAAAGCCAGGCCGTGCTGCCGCTGCGCGGCAAGGTGCTCAACACCTGGGAGGTGGAGCGCGACCGCCTGTTTGCCAACAACGAAATTCACGACATTGCGGTGGCCATCGGCGTTGATCCGCATGGCCCGGATGACACGCCCGACCTGAGCGGCCTGCGCTACGGCAAGATTTGCATCCTGAGCGACGCTGACGTCGATGGTTCGCACATTCAGGTGTTGCTGCTGACGCTGTTTTTCAAACACTTTCCCAAGCTGATCGAGGCCGGGCATGTGTATGTGGCACGCCCCCCGCTGTTCCGCGTCGATGCCCCTGCGCGGGGCAAGAAACCAGCATCCAAAGCGTATGCCCTGGACGACGGTGAGTTGACCGCCATTTTGGACAAGCTACGCAAAGAGGGTGTGCGCGAAGGCGCGTGGGCCATCAGCCGCTTCAAGGGCTTAGGCGAAATGAACGCCGAGCAGCTGTGGGACACCACGCTCAACCCCGACACCCGCCGCTTGCTACCAGTCCATCTGGGGACGTTGGACGTGGTACAGACCTCCGAGTTGATGAACAAACTCATGGGCAAGGGCGAAGCCGCCGCCCGGCGTGAGCTGATGGAACTGCACGGGGATTCGGTGGAAGTGGATGTTTAACAGGCTAACACCAAGTACAGGTTGAATGCGGCTTTTAGGTCTGGCTTATGCTGGATGAGTTGAGGGCTTAAAAATGATTGTGAACGACTACTTTCCTGACGCTAAAGCAGCAGTGTTTGAAGGTGACTGCCTGAACTTTTTGGATCAAATTCCAGATGAGGCCATTGCGCTGGTAGTCACTTCACCACCTTACAACATTGGCAAACCGTATGAAAGAAAGCTGAGTCTGAAGGATTACCTGGAGCAGCAGTCAAAAGTCATTGAGGCTTGTGTTCGCGTGCTTGCGCCAACGGGAAGCATTTGCTGGCAGGTGGGAAATTTTGTCGATAAAGGGCAAATTGTTCCCTTGGATATCGTCCTGTACCCTATCTTTAAGGAGTTGGGTCTACAACTGCGAAACCGAATCGTTTGGCATTTCGAACATGGATTGCATTGCTCCAAGCGATTTTCCGGGCGTTATGAAACGGTACTTTGGTGGACGAAGACAGACGATTACAAGTTCAATCTTGACCCGGTGCGTGTTCCACAAAAATACCCAGGCAAACGTCACTTCAAAGGCCCAAAAATGGGCGAGCTCTCCGGAAATCCGTTAGGGAAAAATCCCGGGGATGTTTGGGTGATACCAAACGTCAAAAGTAATCACGTGGAGAAGACAAAACATCCGTGCCAGTTTCCGGTTGAACTGGTTGAACGCTTTGTTTTGTCGCTTACTGACACCGGTGATCGGGTTCTTGACCCGTTTCTCGGTGCTGGAACATCAGTCGTTGCCGCACTGAGGCACGGCCGGTATGGTCTTGGCGCTGAGTTGGCCCCTGACTATGTGGCTATTGCACGCAGCAGGGTACAGGACCAACTGGCGGGACGGCTTTTGACCAGACCCATGCACAAACCGGTGTTTGATCCATCGGTGGCCGGCAAGGCTTTGACCACGAATCACTGGACGATGCCCGAGGTTGCTCCATTACAACTGACGTTGATGCAACAGCAAGCTGCGTACAAGGTGACATCCCATGAAGATTTCTGAAACCTATTCACATCTCAATGGTCTTGAATTTTTGCTCGTGCATCGGCCCAATTTATGGGCTGAAATCAAAGCTGTGATCAAGGGACTGGATGCAAAAATAAGCAAAACCAAAGTCTCAAAAGAACAGCGCACCTTGAACAAAGTGTTTTACAGCCCGATCGACATGAATGCCGAATTCAAACGGTCCTTGAATGGACTGGGTTGGACTGAAAGTCGGGTGAGTTATTGGGTGACACGAAGTGAAAAGCTGATTCGTAAAACTTTATCGATGGATGCCGCCCACCAGAAGCAAGAAATACTTGACGCGGGCGAGGTTCCGATTTTGAGTTACAACCAGACTGACTTTGTGAAAGATCGGGTCGCGGTCGAAGTGCAATTCGGTAAGTATTCGTTCGTCGCGTATGACCTTTTTGTCAAGCACTTGGCCTTTTATGTGCGTGACGAAATCGACGTCGGGGTAGAAATTTTGCCGATGAAGTCACTGCAGGCCCAAATGAGCTCAGGTGTAGCCTATTACGAAGGTGAGTTCTACAACGTGATCCGTAACGGTCGCGGTGTGCCGTCGGTTCCATTGGTTTTGATAGGCATCGACGCCTGATTCGCCTGTGTCTTTTGCCGTGATCGATGCAGGCGTCCAGCGATGCAGAGCGATTGGGCAACTGACGATTTCTGGTACCCCAGTATGAGGAAACTGCCCAATCGCTCTGCGTCGCGGGTAGCACGTGACGCAGTTGAAAGGTTTGTGTTTTTTGTGATTTCTGGTTTTTGTCTTCTGATTTGTTAGCGATTGCCATGACTGACGAACTGATTTTTGATCTCCCCAACCCCGCCCAACCCGAAGGTGATGACGCACTGAACCTGGCCAATTACGCGCAACAAGCCTACCTGGAATACGCGCTCAGCGTGGTCAAGGGGCGCGCCCTGCCCGATGTGTCCGACGGCCAGAAGCCGGTGCAGCGGCGCATCCTCTACGCCATGAGCCGCATGGGGCTGGGCTTTGGCGGTACCAACGGCACTGTGGGCGCCAAGCCGGTCAAGTGCGCGCGTGTGGTCGGCGATGTGCTGGGCCGCTACCACCCGCATGGTGATAGCGCCGCCTACGACGCCTTGGTGCGCATGGCGCAGGATTTTTCGCAACGCTACCCGCTGATCGACGGCCACGGCAATTTTGGTAGCCGTGACGGCGACGGTGCGGCGGCCATGCGCTACACCGAAGCGCGGTTGGCACGCATCAGCAGCTTGTTGCTCGACGAGATCGACGAAGGCACGGTCGACTTTTCGCCCAACTATGACGGTTCCACCGAAGAACCCAACCAGCTCCCCGCGCGTCTGCCGTTTGCATTGCTCAACGGTGCCAGTGGCATTGCGGTGGGGCTGGCCACAGAAATTCCCAGCCACAACCTGCGCGAGGTGGCCGACGCCTGCGTGGCCCTGATCAAAACCCCCAGCTTGGGCGACGATGAACTGTTTGCCTTGCTGCCCGGGCCGGACTTTCCGGGCGGTGGCCAGATCATCAGCAGCGACGCCGACATTGCTGACGCGTACCGCAGCGGGCGCGGTTCGCTCAAATGCCGGGCGCGTTGGAAGATTGAAGAACTGGCGCGCGGCCAGTGGCAACTGGTGGTGACCGAGCTGCCCCCCAACGTCAGCACCCAGCGCGTGCTGGAAGAAATTGAAGAGCTCAGCAACCCCAAGGTCAAGGCGGGCAAAAAGACCTTGAGCCTGGAGCAAACCCAGCTCAAGGCAGCGTTGCTGTCGGTGCTGGACGGCGTGCGCGACGAATCCAGCAAGGACGCGCCGGTGCGTCTGGTGTGCGAGCCCAAGACCAGCAAGATCGGTCAGCAGGAATTGATCAACACGCTGCTGGCGCACACCAGCCTGGAAACCTCGTGCCCCATCAACCTGACCTCGATCGGGCTGGACGGGCGGCCGGTGCAGAAGTCGCTGCGCCAGATGCTGCAAGAGTGGATCACGTTTCGCCAGACCACCATCGAGCGGCGCACGCGCCACCGCCTGGGCAAGGTGCAAGACCGCATCCACATCCTGGAAGGGCGCCAGCTGGTGCTGCTGAACATTGACGAGGTGATTGCCATCATCCGGGCCAGCGACGAACCCCGCGCGGCGTTGATGACGCGCTTTTCCTTGACCGAGCGCCAGGTCGAAGACATTCTTGAAATTCGACTGCGCCAACTCGCGCGGCTGGAGGCGATCAAGATTGAGCAGGAACTGGCCAATCTACGCACCGAGCAGCAAAAGCTGGAAGACATTCTGGCCAATCCGGCCAGTTTGCGCCGCCAGATGATCCGCGAAATTGAAGCCGACACCAAGACCTTTGCCGACGCGCGGCGCACGTTGATTCAGGCCGAGAAAAAGGTGGTGCTGGAAGTCAAGGTGGTCGATGAACCTGTTACCGTGGTGGTAAGCCAAAAAGGCTGGGTGCGCTCGCAAAAGGGCTGGGCGCGCGACCGGCTGGGCGCTAATGATGCGCCGCAGTACAGCTTCAAGGCGGGCGACGAGTTGTATGGTGCGTTTGAATGCCGCAGTGTCGATACCTTGCTGGCGTTCGGCACTAATGGCCGTGTGTATTCGGTGGCGGTGTCGCTGCTGCCGGGTGGACGCGGTGACGGCCAGCCCATCACCAGTCTGGTCGAACTCGAAGCCGGTACACAATTGATAGCATACTTTGCAGGCTCAGCGGAGGCTAAATTGCTATTGAGCAGTTCGGCTGGCTACGGATTTACAGCCACTGTGGCCAACATGATTTCGCGCCAGAAGGCGGGCAAGGCGTTTGTTACGGTCAATGACGGCGAGGCGCTGTGCCAGCCGTCGCTGATTGCCAATGCCGCCACGGGTGTTGCACCAGCGACGCATGTGGCATGTGCTTCTGTGGGCGGACGCATCCTGACCTTTGAACTGGCCGAGCTCAAAGCAATGGCCGGCGGTGGCCGTGGCCTGATGCTGATTGACCTGGACGACAAAGATGCGCTGGCGGGCGCGGCGGCCTACACGCGCAGCGTGCGCATTGACGGCGTTGGGCGGGGCGGCAAACTGCGCGATGAAACGCTGGAAATCCGCAGCCTCAACAACGCCCGCGCGGCGCGGGCGCGCAAGGGCAAGCTGGCCGATCTGGGCTTCAAGCCCAACAAGATCACGCGCGTGGAGTAGGCGCGCGGAATAGGTCCGAGCACACTCACGTCAAGGTTTTGCTGAAGCGGTCTTCCCACACCCGTTCCAGCCGCCCTTGGCGCGCCAGGCTACGGTAGTCGTCGGGGGTCAGGGTGGCGCGCTCGAGCACCTTGAAGTTTTTCAGCAGCGGCGCCAGTGGATACAGGGCGTGGGGCAAGGGTCGTAAGTCAATGGCATCCAACACGCCGCGCAGGCAAAAGTACAGCAGTTCGGCGCAGCTGAAACGGTCAAAGGCCTGTGTGTCGCTGCAGTCAAAGTCGTATTCCTCACCGATTTTTTCCAGCGCCGACAGTCGCATGGCAGCCACGACGCGTTCGCGTGCAACGGTCTGGCCCGCTTGCAGATCGTCCAGCATGTCGCTGACCAATGCGTCGGATGCGGTTGGTGGCTTGGACTGTTTGCAGCGTGCCAGCGGGGTTGATGAAGTACTGTGGATGGTCAGCTGCGGCGGCAGACGCAGCACGCACAGGTAGTCGCAGCGGCAAAACGTCAGAATGTCTTCGGTATGCACGCCTTTGGCCATGGCGTGGATGACGCGCTGTGGCCCGGGTGAAAAGTAGTCGGGCTGCTGTGCAAACCCGGCCGGAACGTGAGTGCAGTCTTTGGCTGACAGGTCGCCCACGAACAGGGCCACGTGGGTAAACCACCCCGGTTTGAATTCGCTTTGGGCACTGACCGACGAGCGCCGGATGAACTCCCCATCGACATAGCCTTCGTAACCGCGCAGCAAAATGTCACCGGGTTGCAGCGCGTCCAGAATCTGGCGCAGATCAGTGCCTGAGATGCGGTAGCCGCGCGGGTTTTCAACCAGAAATTTCGACGGCCAATGCAGCTTGACCTCGGGCGAGCCGCCGTCGTTGTGAAAAATTTTGAGCGTGCCAAACCACGCCATGAATCCGCTTTGCCAGGGGTTGGGATTGTTCGGGCTGCGCTTGACGTAGATGTACGCAATGGCGAACAGCGCCAGTGCAACCAGCCCTGCGGCGATCGCCTGCGCGCCCGATTGCAGCGCTGGATGCGCCGCACCCCAGTCGCTTACCAACAAGTACAGCCAAACGATCAGTGCCAGCGGGAACAACCCGCACCAGACGGCATAAGCCAGGTAAAAGGTTCGAAAAAATCCCAACAAAGCCAGCCACAGCAGTTTCATGTCGATCCCCCTTTGAGAGCGCATCTTACGCGCCAGGGCTGCGCGTCACGGATCAGAGAACACCTTGGTTCCGAGAACACCCAACCGCCGTTGCAACAAAGCACTGCTGGTGGTGTACTGCAAGGTGTGCGGCGCGTCGGGGTGCAGCAACGCGGCGATGGCAAAAGCGGCCAACGTGGCTTCATGAAAGCCGTTGACGATAAGCTTCTGCTTGCCCGGATAGGTCACCACATCACCGATGGCAAAAATACCGGTCTCAGAGGTGGCAAATGTGGCAGTGCTTACCTGCAACTGTTTGCGCTCCATCGCCAAGCCCCACTGCGCAACCGGCCCAAGCTTGGGGCTGATGCCCTGGCAGACCAGCAAACGCTCCAGCGGCAACGTCAACGCCTGGTTCTCCGGTGTGCTGATCTCTACGCCAGTCAAACGGTTGCCTTCGGTCTGGATACCGATGACCTGACCCGCCTGAAACTGGATGCGCCCGGCCTGGCGCAACATGGCAAATTCGGCCAAGGCGGCATCGCTGGTCTGCAACACGTCGCGTCGGTACAGCAGGGTGACGCTGCGGGCTATATCCGGGCCGGGTCGCGTCAAGTCAATGGCCGCCGCCACCGCAGCGTCTTCTCCCCCGACGACGATGACCGATTGGTCCGCAAAAGCAGATGCCGGTTTGCAGCGGTAAAAGAGTTGCGTGCCCAGATAGTCAGACAGCCCCTCGATCTTGAGTTCCTTGGGAACAAAAGCCCCCACGCCGGCCGCGATGATCACGCTGCGCGCCAGAAACTGCTGCGCAGGCTGGTTGCCAGTTTGCGTACCAATCAGCCACCGGCCATCGGATTGACGCTGCAGCGTGCTGCATTGCTGATTGAAATGGAAGTCTGGCTTGAACGGCGCAATTTGCGTCAACAGATTGCGGGTCAGCTCGCGCCCGGTGCAGCGCGGCACACCGGGGATGTCATAGATGGGTTTGTCGGGATAGATCTCGATGCACTGGCCGCCCGCCTCGTCCAGCACATCAACCACATGGGCGGCAATGCCTTGCAAGCCCAGCTCGAACACAGCAAACAGCCCGACCGGACCAGCACCAACGATCAGGGCGTCAGTTTCGATCATGACGCGGCGCGCAACTGCCAATTAGCGTTGCAGCAGCGGCAGCTTGCCTTTTTTGTCCTTGAACTCTTCGGCTTCGGGCAACGCAGCTTTGCGTTTGGTGATGTTTTTCCAGCCCGGCAGGCGCGCCAGTTCGGCGTTGAGCTTGGTCATGTGGCGCTGATCCTTGGGCACATCTTCTTCAGCGTAAATGGCGTTGACCGGGCATTCGGGGATGCAGACGGCGCAATCAATGCATTCGTCGGGGTCGATGGTCAAAAAGTTGGGGCCTTCGCGGAAGCAGTCCACGGGGCACACGTCAACGCAATCGGTGTACTTGCACTTGATGCAGGCTTCAGTGACGACGTGAGTCATGTTGGGGGTCTAAGTTTGGATTGAGGGCGACATTTTAAGGGCTTGCGCTTTATCGGATCAGCACTGCACCGGGCGGATAGGAAATTCAACCGCATGATGCCAGGTATGGCACGAGTTTTGTGCTTCGAAACACGTTCGACCACGTCAGGTTGAGCGCTCGCTTGCCGCTCAATGGCGAGAGCTTGCGAAGCCA
>Ga0172372_10008259_pt1 | contig 13787 bp, 11 predicted proteins | sample LakKiv5m_2_FD_114544 | JGI IMG/M metagenome (GOLD analysis project Ga0172372, IMG submission 114544) | Freshwater microbial communities from Kabuno Bay, South-Kivu, Congo - kab_092012_9.5m | ecosystem: Environmental > Aquatic > Freshwater > Lake | place: Democratic Republic of the Congo...
ATCGGCCGCGCCGGTCCCGCCCGTTCCCGAGTCGCCGAAACCGTCGCTATTCATCGTCGTCTTCCTCGCCCGCCTCTATCGGAGGCAACACGTCGGGCCGCTCGTCGCTCGCCTCGCGCACCACGTCTTCGTCGACCTCGATCGGCGTGCGGCGCGACACCGCGAGCGCGAGCGCGTCGCTCGGGCGCGCGTCGACCTCGACGAGCTCGCCGTCCTGGCGGATCTGCAGCGTCGCGAAGAACGTGCCGCCGTCGAGCGTGTGGATGAGCACCTTCTCGAGCTCGCCTCCGAGCGCGCGGATCGCGCTCTCGAGCAGTTCATGCGTCTGCGGCCTGGGCGGCGCGTCTCCGCGCAGGCGGCGCTCGATGGCGATCGCCTCGGCGGTGCCGATCTTGATCGCGAAGCTGCGTCCGCCGCCCTTCTCGGCCAACGTCACGAACTGCTCGGGACTCGAGTCGAGGATCAGCACGCGGGAGAGTTCCATCGGGATGAACATGCGGCGCGCGCCTTGCGGACGGGCGCACCGAGGATAGCGCCGGCGGTGCCGCGGCGGCGGCGTCCGACGCAGGAAGAATCCCGCGGGAACACGAATTCCTCACCACGCCGAGAGAAGCTGCGCGAGGTCCTGCGGCCCGACCGTGCAGTCGCCGCTCAAGTCGGCGACGCAGGCGTCGCAGTTGGCGCACGGCCCCCATGCCGAGAGCAGGATGGCGAGGTCCTGCGCGTTCACGGCGCCGTCGCCGTTGAGGTCCTCGGGCAACGGAGGGAACAGCAGCGCGAACGAAGCGGCCGCGTCGATGCGGCCGAGCCCGTAGAGGTCGTCGCGGCCGGAGGTGCCGAGGTCCTTCACGCCCGATTCGATCAGCGCGCGCACCTCGAGGTGCGTGAGCGTGGGCGCGGCGCTCCAGAGCAGCGCGGCAAGGCCCGTCACGTGCGGCACCGACATGCTGGTGCCCGACTTGTAGGTGTAGCTTCCGCCCGGCGCGAGCGACCAGACGTTGACGCCCGGCGCGCTCACGTCGGTCTCGGCGCCGAAGTTCGAGAACGTCGCGCGCACGTCGCGGTTGTCGGTCGCGGCGACCGCGATCGTCTGGCTCCAGCGCGCCGGCGCCGCGATGACGTTGTTGCCGTTGTTGCCGGTGGCCGCGGTCATCACGGCGCCCTGCGCGTGCGCATAGGCGACCGCGTCGCGCAGCGGAGTGCCGCCGAGGTAGAACTGCAGGCTCATGTTGACGAGGTTCGCGCCCTGGTCGGCGGCCCAGATCAGGCCGCTCGCCACGTTCGCCTCGAAACCGCTGCAGCCGTTCACGATCACGACGGGCAGGAGCTTCGCGTTCCACGTCATCCCCGCGATGCCGATGCCGTCGTTGCCGGCGGCGGCGAGGATGCCGGACACGTGCGTGCCGTGGCCGCTGCACTCGTCGGCCGTCACGTTGTTGTTGTCGGGCACGTTGATGCCGGGAAGGATGCGGCCCGCGAGCTGCGGGTGCGGATCGATGCCCGAGTCGAGCACGGCGATCACGAGGTTCGGGTCGCCGCTCGTCACGTCCCAGGCGCTCGCGACGCCGACGTCGGCGCCGGGCGTGCCGGCGACGCCGCCGACGGTCTGCCCGGTGTTCACGAGGTTCCACTGCAGGTTGAACGACGGATCGTTGGGAATCTCCGCGAGTCCGCCCTGTCCGTCGAACTCGACGCGCGCAAGGGCGCCGTTCCGGCCGGCGAGCGCCGTGAGCGCCGCATGCGCCTTGAACGCGTCGGCGCCGCGCGCGAGCGTCACGCGGTGCCAGCGGTCGAGGCCGAGCGCCTTCGCAAGCGCTGCGTCCTTCGGCGGCGCAAGGAGAAGCGGCGTGACCGAGGCGACGCGGGCGGCCGCGAAGGCGTTCCGCGAGTCGCGCTCCATGCGCGCGGCCTTCGCCGAACGAAGCACGGCCTCGCCGCGCGCGTTCGCGGCGACCGTGACGCCGGGCGCAAGCTGCACCATGAGATGCCCCGCCGCGCAGTCGATGCCGTTGACCTTGATCGGCGCCGGGTCATCGACGAGGAGCGGCGGCGCCACCTGCGCGAAGGCCGACGATGCAAACGCGAGCGACGCCGCCGCCAGCGCGGCGGTCGCGTTCGAAGAGCCGGTTCTCGGGAAGGTCGGGAAAGACGCCATCGGTGTCGAGCCTACCTCGCGATTCGGCCGCAGCAGCCGCCGAGTTCCACGAATTTCCGCCGTTGGTAGGGGAAATGCGGGCTGTCCCGTCTGCGCATGCGGAATGCAGGCCGCCCGGTGCGGGTATAGTCCGCCCCTTCGCGCCGCCGCCGTCGGCGGGCGCGGCCCGAGCGGCCGTCCGATCAACAAGCACCTTTCACGCGCCCGAACCACCGCCATGAGCAATCACCGCCATCTGTTCACCTCCGAAAGCGTCTCGATGGGTCACCCCGACAAGGTTTCGGACGCCATCTCGGACGCCGTGCTCGACCTCATCCTCGATCACGACGCGTGGGGCCGCTGCGCGTGCGAGACCCTGGTGACGACCGCGCAGGCCGTGGTCGCGGGCGAGATCAAGTTCAACCACAACCCGAAGAAGAAGTTCGACGTCCAGCAGACCGTGCGCGACACGATCCTGAAGATCGGCTACGACGACGCCGCGATGGGCTTCGACGGCAACGGCTGCGGCGTGCTCAACCTCCTGCACGAGCAGTCGGCCGACATCGCGCGCGGCGTCGTGCGCAAGGCGAAGAAGGCGCAGGGCGCAGGCGACCAGGGCATGATGTTCGGCTTCGCATGCGACGAGACCGACCGTCTCATGCCGCTCCCGATCAACCTCTCGCACCGCCTCGTCGAGCGCCAGGCCGAAGTGCGCCGCAAGGGCATCGTCTCGGGCATCCGTCCGGACGCGAAGAGCCAGGTGACGATCGAGTACGACGGCCTTGATCCGAAGAAGGTCGACGCGGTCGTCCTGTCCACCCAGCATGCGCCCGAATGGAACGGCGAGAAGAAGCAGGCCGAACTGAAGCGCGCCGTCACCGACGCGATCATCAAGCCCGTCCTCGGCAAGTGGTGGCACGACGGCGTCAAGGTCTTCGTCAACCCGACCGGCCAGTTCGAGATCGGCGGCCCCCACGGCGACTGCGGCCTCACCGGCCGCAAGATCATCGTCGACACCTACGGCGGCCGCGGCCGCCACGGCGGCGGCGCGTTCAGCGGCAAGGACCCGTCGAAGGTCGACCGCAGCGCCGCGTACATGGCGCGCTACATCGCGAAGAACATCGTCGCGGCCAAGCTCGCGCGCGTGTGCGAGGTGCAGGTCGCCTACGCGATCGGCGTCGCGGAGCCTGTCTCCGTGCTCGTCGATTCGCAGGGCACGGGCACGGTGGGCGACGACATCCTGTCGAAGCTCGTGCGCGAGCACTTCGACCTGACGCCGTACGGCCTCATCGAGATGCTCAAGCTGCGCGCGCCGATCTACTCGGCGACCTCGAGCCACGGCCACTTCGGCCGCGAGCCGGGCGAAGGCGGCAAGGGCACCTTCACCTGGGAGAAGACCGACATCGCCGCTGCGCTCAAGAAGGGCGCGGGCAAGGCGGTCAGCTCGCCGAAGAAGGGCGTGACGGCTTCGGGCGGCAAGAAGCGCTCGCCGGAGCTTGTGAACGCTTGAGCCGCGAGGCACCCGTCGGATACCCGGCACGGGAGATTGCGCTCGAGCGCATTCTCGCGCAGGCGATGCGCTTTCCCGACCTGGACATCGAGCAGTTCGATGTCCGCGGGATGCTTGATCCCCGCGACGCGGCGCTTGCGCGCGCGATCGAGCACGCCGTCGTGCGCCGCTACCTCACGCTGATCGCGTGCGTGCGGCCGCACCTTTCGAAGAACTGGCCGCTCCTCGAGAAGCCGATCCAGGCCGCGCTTCTCGCGGGCGCCGCGCAGATCCTCTTTCTCGACCGCGTGCCTGCGGCCGCCGCCGTCGACGCGAGCGTCGAGTGGACGAAGCGCCGCCTGCGCCCGGGCGCGGGCGGGCTTGTGAACGCGGTGCTGCGCAAGGTCGCGGGCAGCGTCGTCGAGCGCGTGCCGGCGGGCGACGCGGCGCTTTCCGATCACACGCGCCGCGACCTCGTGCCGCTTGCCGACGGCTCCGCGCTGCGGCTTTCGGTCGAGGCGTTCAGCGAGGATGCCGCGCAGTCGCTTGCCGAGAAGACGAGCCATGCGCGCGACCTCATCCTCCACTGGATCGGCGCGTTCGGCTTCAAGGAGGCGACGCGCCTTGCGATGCACGACCTCGTCGAGGCGCCGCTCATCGTGACGCCGTTCGACGCGGCCGACGCGCGCTTCGAGGGCAAGGCGACGCCGCACGCCGACGCAGGCTTCGGCGTGTGGAACGGCACGCACGCGGAACTCACCGCGCTCCTCGGCGCGCACGCAGGTCTGCGCGTCCAGGATCCGACCGCGTGCGCGACCGTCGCGTTCGCGGGCGCGATGCTTGCGAAGAAGCCAGCGCTCATCGTCGACCTCTGCGCGGGACGCGGCACGAAGACGCGCCAGCTCGCCGCGCTCTACCCGGACGCCACCGTGCTCGCGACCGATCCCGACCGCGCGCGCTTCGCGTCGCTTCAGGCGCTCGCGGCCGCAAACCCCCGCGTGCGGGCGCTAGAGCCGCAGGAACTCTTCCGCGAGGCGGCGGGCCGCGCCGACCTCGTGCTGCTTGACGTCCCCTGCTCGAACTCCGGCGTCCTCGCGCGGCGCCCCGAGGCGCGCTACCGCTTCAGCAAGGCCCGCACGAAGAGCGTGCTCGAGCTCCAGCAGAAGATCGCGGACCCGGCGATCGGGCTCGTGGCGCCGAAGGGAGCCGTGCTCTACGCGACCTGCTCGATCGAGCGCGGCGAGAACGAGTCGCAGGTGAAGCGCCTTGCGTCGAACTTCGACCTGTCGCTCGTGGTCGAGCGCACCATCCTGCCGACGGGTCTTCCTGGCGAGCCTGCGTCGATGTACCGCGACGGCGGCTACCACGCGCTGCTGGCGCGGGCTTAGGCGTGTTTCCCGCCTCTTTCACGCCTCGCGGCGCGCGTTGCCGTTGGTACCATCCCGCGTTCCGCAAGAATCGCGGGCGTCGCCGTGACGCCCTCGTTGGAACGAGCGCATGCGCATCCTCGACATTCTTTCCCCGAGCTCGATCCGCGCGCCGCTCCACGCGATCGAGAAGCACGCGGCGCTCGACGAGCTCGTCGACCTGCTCGCGCAGAACGGCCTCTGCCCCGACCCCGACGCCGTCAAGAAGGCCGTGTGGGAGCGCGAGTCGCAGCGATCGACCGGCATCGGCGAAGGCCTCGCGATTCCGCACGGCAAGTGCGCCGCGATGCCGGGGCTCGTACTCGCGATCGGCAAGCCGCTCATGCCGCTCGAGTTCGGCTCGATCGACAAGAAGCCCGTGCAGCTCGTGATCCTGCTCGTGTCGCCCCCCGAGAAGAAGGACGAGCACATCCAGGCGCTCGGCAAGATCTCGAAGATCATGACGAGCCCCGAGTTCCGCCAGCGCGCCTACGCCGCGCACAACGCGACCGAACTCTACGGCCTGTTCCGCGAAGCGGAGACGTGAGCGGAGCCGGGCGCGGGATAGCTGTGTTTCGCGCGAACTGCGGCTTCGCGTAAGCCGAGCCCGCGTCCACGGGCGCGGAGCGCACAGGACCCTGACTGCGCCCACGATTGCGGGACGCACAAGCCCCCCGACTGCGTTCACGAGCGCGGAGCGCAGCGAAGCGCGAGCAAGTTGGCGAGAGCTTCGCAGCATGTGCCGTGTGGCATCACCTCTGGTGATGGCGGCCTCGAACGCGCCGTGTGCGCCACGCCTGCAGGCTGAAAGCACACCCCGCGTTCGCGGCCGCCACTACCCCCTGCTGCGCAGGGGGATAGTGCCACACGGCCCATCCTGCGCAACCATCAATCAGTCGCTCAGGCTTCGCTGCGCTCCGCCTTCGTCAACGCACAAGGTCCCGCCGGCGCTCCCGAGTGTGGAGCGCACAAGGTGGCGCCGGCGCCCCGCCTTCGTCGACGTGCACCTCACGCGCTACCGGTTCACTTCGGCCGCGCGGGCTTCGGTCGCGCGCTTGATCAGCGGCATCGCCTCGCGCACCTGGTCGTGGCTCATCAGGAACTCGCCGAGCGCCTGCATGAAGCGCCAGTCGTCGGGCGCGAGCTCCATCGCGCGGCGCAGGTCGCGTTCCGCCTCCTCCGCGTTGCCGAGCGCAAGGAAACCGTCCGCGCGCATCTTGTGGGCGAAGGGGTTGTCGGGCGCGATCTCGAGCGTCCTCGTCACGAGCGCGATCCCTTCCTCGACCTGCTCGGCCGCGCCCGTCTCGATCAGGAGGATCGACAGCCGGCGCATCGCGTTGAGGTCGTCGGGCCGCCGCGCGACCGCGTCGCGCATGAGCGCGAGCGCCTCGTCGCGCCGTTCGTCGTTCACCAGCCACTCGACGATCTGCTCGCGCAGACCCTCCCACTCCGGGTTCGCGTTCCACTCCGTCCGCGCATACTCGATCGCGCCGCGAAGATCGCCGCCGCCACGCATCGCGCGTGCGACTCCCGCCGCGTACGCCTCGTTCATGCCGCTCCGCTCGGCGAGCGCCCGCAGCCGCGCCTCGCTCGCCTTGTAGTCGCCGGCAACGGCGTCGAGCCACGCGACGCGGCCCTCGAGCACCGGCCGCCACGGGCCGTCGACGCCGAATCCATCGGGCGCGGGCAGCGCGAGCCGATACCACGCGCTCCCGCGCTCGGCCTGCCGCACGGCCGTCTCCGGCGGCTTCAAGCCCATGCCGCTGTACACGACCGCCGGCGGCACCTCGACGCGCGACATCGCGAAGTCGCCGAGCGCCACCACGGCGTTGACCGCGCCGACGTACGCGATGCCTGCGAACGCGACGCCCGAGAGCGACGCGACCGCTGCGCCGGCGCCCAGCAGCCGCCCGTCGCGCTTCAACTGGAAGCGGTGGAGCCGCACGTCCTTTCGCCGCACAAGTTCGGCGCAGATCCACGCGAGGTAGGTCGCGCACGCTGCGACGCCCGACGCGAAGAGGAGCGGCACGCCGATCGCGCCCCGCACCGCGAAGAACACGCCGACCGCGACGAGCGCGAGCGCGATCTCCTCGCCCCACGAAAGGTCGTACTTCCGCGCGGGCGCGTTCGATCCGTCGCGGTGCTTCGCGAGGAACGCGGGCTTTCCGAACCCGACGTGCAGCGCCTGCTCGGGGCACGCGCTGACGCAGTCGAGGCACTTCATGCAGCCCTGGTCGACCACCATCCTGTAGTCGCGCACTTCCTCGTGGACACGCACGTTCGAGGTGCACACCGCGGTGCAGTGGCCGCACTGCGTGCACGCGTCGCTCACGCGGATGCGCACGGGCGAGATCTCGTCGAGCGGCGCGAAGAACCCGCCGTACGGGCAGCCGTAGGTGCAGTAGCCCTTCGCGCCGAGGAGATACACGGTGAGGAAGCCGCACACGAGGAGGAACGGCACCGCCATCAGGACGCCGGGAAACGTCGCCCAGAAATCGGTGGTGGTGAACTCGGTGGTGAAGCCGGGCCAGGTCAGCTCGGGCCGCGTGAACGGCGCGATCGCCACGCGGTAGATCACCGGCCACAGGAACATGTAGACCGCGAGCGCGAGCGGCATCCACAGGAGAAGCCGCGAGCGGAAGAGCTTCGGGCGGATGCCGACCCTCTTCATGAGGTAGCCGCAGAAGTCCTGCAGCATGACGATGTGGCAGGCCCAGCCGCAGAACCAGCGCCCGAGGAGCGCCGTCGAGGTCAGCGCGAGCAGGAAGATCACCGTGCCCGCGTTGATCACGCCGTACTTCGACGTCTCCATCGCCTCCGACGGCTCGAGCGGCGAGATCGTCTCCCCGGTCCACAGCCACTGGACGACGTGCACGATCATCAGCACTTGGACGGTGATGAGCGCCGTCGCCCGCTTCCAGCCCATGCGCGAATGCGGCGCCTTCGGACCCTTCGGCACGTGGCCGTCCGGTCCTGCGGGCAGGACGGTCAGCGACAGGCCGCTCGGACGTTGGGCTTTGGGTTCGCAGCTCATGCGGTGGTGCTCTGGGGACTCGCGGAGCGCATCGTACGCGTTCGCGGCGATTGGGTTTCCATTGACGGGTTTCCTATACTCGCGGTCCCCGATGGCCTCGCGCGACCTCTACGACATCCTCGCCGTCTCCCGTACCGCGACTGCGGACGAGATTCGCCGCGCCCACCGCAAGCTCGCGCTGCAGTACCACCACGACCGCAACAAGTCGAAGGACGCGCCCGCGAAGTTCGCGGAGATCCAGGAGGCCTACGAAGTCCTTTCCGACGCCGACAAGCGCAAGCAGTACGACGACTTCGTCCGCCTCGGCGGCTCGCCGGGCGCCTTCGGTTCGAGCGGTCCGACCGGCGGCGGCGGCGCGCGCCCCGGTGCGCCCGGACAAGGTCCGTTCGGCGGCGGCGAGGCGTGGACGACGTCCGACAGCGAGACGTTCGAGTCGATCTTCGGCGACATGTTCGGCGGACGTGGCAGCGGGTATGGCGGCGGGTATGGCGGCGGACGCGGACGCGCGCGCAGCGGCGGCGGCGCATCGCAGCGGGCGCGGGCGCGCGAGCGGATGGAGGCCGAGGTCTCGGTGCCGCTCGAGACCGCGATCAGGGGCGGCCGCGTCGGGCTCGTGCTCGACGACGGCAGCGTCGATGTGCCGATCCCGGCTGGCGTCGAGGACGAAGAACTCGTCTCGGTGCCGGGGCGGCTCGACCTCATGGTGCGCGTCAGGATCGCGCCGCACGCGTGGCTCTCGCGCGAGGGCCGCGATCTCTCCTACGACCTTCCGCTCTCGATCGTCGAGGCGACGCTCGGAGCATCGATCGAGGCGCCGCTTCCGACCGGCGGCGGCGTCACGCTCAAGATTCCGCCGGGCACCCCGAGCGGCAAGAAGCTCCGCATCGCCGGCAAGGGCGTGCCCGCGGGCGGCGGGCGTCCGGCCGGCGACCTCTTCGTCGTCATCCAGATCGTGCCGCCGAAGGACGTGAACGACCTCACGGGTTCGCTCCTCCGCGAGATCGCCGGTTCGATCGACAACCCGCGCGCGAAGCTGCCGCACCTTCAGCTGCGGCCGTAGCGGCCGATCGCCTCGAGCACCGTCCGGTGCACCGCGAAGGGCGACGCGAGCATGATCCAGTACGCGTCGAAGGTGCCGCGGCCGGCGGTCGCGAAGCCGAGGGTCCCGAGGCCGAAGATCCGCTCGCGCAGGCTCTGCACGGCGATCGTGTTCTGGATGCGCGACAGCTGCGCCTCGTAGAGCGCGGTCCGGAAAACGCCGTAGCGCGCGAGGATGCGCCGGTCGGTGAGCGCGTAGAGGTGGAACCACCAGTCGATCGCCGCCCACCCGAGCCGCAGGCTCGCGATGGTGACGCCGATGACGGCCGCGTGCCACTCGGTCCAGCCGATCCACGGGAAGTGCGAGAGATACGCAAGCGACAGGCCGATGATCGCCGCCGTCACGAGCGTTCCGAGCGACGAGAGCGGAATGAAGAGGAGGCTCGGCCGCAGCACGAGGATCACGACCTCGTCGGGCCCGAGCGACGCGTGCAGCGCGGCCGGAAGCTCAGGCGCGACACCGATCGCCGCCGGCGCGGCGGCGTGCCCGATGCGCGCATCGCCCGCGGCGGCCGCGCTCACCCGCGCGCCTCGGGCCGGAGCGTGCCCACGAACGGCAGGTTTCGGTAGAGGTCGTCGTAGTCGAGGCCGTAGCCGACCACGAACTCGTCGTCGATGTCGAAGCCGACATACTCGCACGGCGTCGACATCGCGCTCGGGATCTTCTTGCGGAGAAGGACGCACGCGCGCACGCTCGCCGCGCCCCGCGACTCGAACTCGCTGCGCAGGAGCCGCAGCGTGCCGCCCGAGTCGAGGATGTCGTCGAGAATCAGGACATGGTGCCCCTCGAGGTGCTTGGGAAGCGACCCGGTCAGCGTGCTGCCGCGCGTCGCGGTGTTCTTGCCGCCGTAGCTCGAGACGGTCGTCAGCTGGAGCCGCATGCGCCGCTGCGGCAGCGCCCGCACGAAGTCAGCGGCGAAGAGCAGGCTTCCCGTCATCACGGGGACGACCGTGAGGCGGCCGTCGGCGTGCGCGTAGTCGTCGCCGATCCGTTGCGCAAGCTCCGCCACGCGCCGCGCGATCGCGGCGCTCGAGACGAGGACGCGGTCGATGTCCTCGTGACGGTCGCCGTTCTGGGTGCCGGTTTCCGATTCGCTCATCGTCATCACGCCCCGAGCCGCGACTTGATCGCGTCGTTCACGCTCTTCGCGTCGGCCTTGCCGCCCGCGAGCTTCATCACGGCGCCGACGATGCGCCCGATCGCGGCCATCTTGCCGCTGCGCACGTCGTTCGCGGCGGCCTCGTTCGCGGCGATCGCCGCATCGACCCACGCGAGAAGCTGGCCTTCGTCCTTCACGACGACGAGGCCGAGCCGCTCGGCCGCGGCCTTCGCGTCCTCGTCGCTTCCGCAGAGCGCGCCGAAGAGCGCGTCGACCGACTGCGGTCCGACCGCGCCCTCTTCGCGCAGCGCGAGGATTCCCGCGACCTGCGCGGGCGTGATGCCGACCGCATGGACGCCGGCGCCGCGCTCGTTCGCGTGCTTGGCGCCGATGTTGAGGAGAAGCTTGCCCGCGGCGTAGCCAGCGTCCTTCTCGCTCTTGCCGGCGCCCGCCGCGGTCGCCGCCGCCACGCACGCCTCGAAGAAGAAGCACGTGTCGCGCTCGCTCACGAGGTTGAGGGCGTCGATCTCGCTGAGGCCGTACGCGGCGATGTAGCGCGCGCGCCGCGCGAGCGGCAGCTCCGGCACGCGCGCCTGCACCACGGCGAGCCACGCGTCGCTCACCTCGACCGGCACGAGGTCCGGATCGGGGAAATAGCGGTAGTCGTGCGCGTCCTCCTTCTCGCGCTGGAGCAGCGTGCGGAGGTTGACGTCGTCCCAGCCGCGCGTCGACTTCATGCCGCGGCCCATCGTGCGGCCCGTCTCGCGCCACTCGTCGATCTGGCGCTTCGACTCGAACTCGATCGCGCCCTTCAGCGCGCGGAAGCTGTTGAGGTTCTTCACCTCGACGACGGGAGTCTTCACGACCTCGCCGTTCTCAAGCTCGAGGATCATGTTGATGTTCGGCTCGAACCGCATGTGCCCCTTCTGCATGATCCCTTCGGTGACGCCGAGGAAGCGGCAGATGTTGCGGAGCTCTTCGGCGAAGGTGACGACATCGTCGGCGCAGTCGAAGTCGGGCGCGGTGACGACCTCGAGGAGCGGCGTCCCCGCGCGGTTCAAGTCGACGAGCGACCCCGCGTAGTGGTGTCCGCCGGGAAGCTCGTGGCCGAGCTTCCCCGTGTCTTCCTCGAGGTGCGCGCGGATGATGCCGATCGCGCGCGTGCCGCCGGCGGCCGCGGGGATCTCGACGCGGCCGTCGTGGCAGAGCGGCAGGTCGTACTGCGAGATCTGGTAGCCCTTCGGGAGGTCGGGGTAGTAGTAGTTCTTGCGGTCCCACTTCGAGAACTTCGCGATGCCGCAGCCGAGCGCGAGTCCGACCATCATCGACATCTCGACCGCCGCCTTGTTCATGACCGGCAGCGATCCGGGCAGCGCGCACACGACCGGGTCGATCAGCGTGTTCGGCGCCTCGTCGAAATGGGCCGGATGCGCGGCATTCGGCACGCGCGTGAACATCTTGGTGCGCGTCGCAAGCTCGATGTGGATCTCGAGGCCCACCTTGAGGGAGGACTTCGCGATCTTCGCTGTCTTCGGGTCGGCAGTCGTCGCCATGGGCGGATGGTAGTGGGGATTGCGGGCATAATGCGCGAACCCATGCCCGCGACGACCCCCCTGCTCGGCTCCGTCCTCTCCCTCTCCATGCTCGCCTCCGCCGATCTCGCACCGAAGACCACCTTCGCGAAGCCGGACGGCGCGCTCGTCGCGACGCTGTCGGGCGTCGACGGCCCGTGCGAGCTCGTGCTCCTCGACCACGCGGCCGCAGAGCTCGCCCGCGCGTCGGCCGCGGCGGGCGACATCGACCTCGCGCAGCTCTTTCCCGCGATCCGCGCCGCAGAGCGCGCCGTGCGCGTGCAGGCGATCGTCGCGGGCGCGCCGCAGGGTTCGCCGCTCGTCGTCGTGCCGCTCGTGCCGCGGCCGGCGATCCGCACCGCGACCGACGTCCGCCCGGACGGCGTCACCAGGTTCACGCGCGTGATCGGCTGGGGCGAGTCGCTCCTCGACCCGGCGAACGAGGCGCACAAGAAGCTCGCGGCCGAGTGGCCGAAGTCCGACCCGACGCCGCGATCCGGATTCAGGCTCGAGCGCGACCGCGACGTCGTCTTCGAGACGACCGCGGGCAACATCCGCTTCGCGATGCGCCCGGACGAGGCGCCGAACAGCGCGCGCAACTTCGTCGAGCTCGCGGCGAGCGGCTTCTACGACGGCACCATCGTCCACCGCATCGTGCCCGCCGACCGCAACGGCCGCCCGTTCGTGATCCAGGGCGGCGACCCGACCGGCACCGGCGACGGCGGCCCGGGCTACGACCTTCCTCTCGAGCCGTCGAAGCTGCCGCATGATTTCGGCGTGGTGTCGATGGCGCGAAGCGACTGGCCCGACAGCGCCGGAAGCCAGTGGTTCGTGTGCCTTTCGCGCGAGGCGACGGCGCGTCTCGACGGCCAGTACTGCGCGTTCGGCCACGCCGTCGAGGGCGCGGAGGCGATCCTCAAGATCGCGGACGGCGAGATCGCGGATCTGGCGACGGGCCGCCCGAAGTCGCCCGAGACCGTGACGCGCGCCTACGCCGTGGCCGCGCCCGCGTGGACGCCGGGTGTCGGCAGGCCGGACGCGCGCGTCGAGCGGCCCGCGGCGCCGGCCGCGCCGAAGCCAGAGGCGGACCGTTGATGGGCGGCGCAGCGACGGCTGCAGCGACGATGCGCGACCCGCCCGCGCCGCGCGGGATGTGGAACCGCGGATTCATCTCGCTTCTCGCCACGCAGTTCTTCGAGGCCGCAAGCGACAACATCGTCAAGGGCGTGATCGCCTTCGGCGTCGCGGTCGGCGCGCCGTGGGAAGCGGTCTTCGGCAAGGGCGGCAACGGCATCGTCGGCGTGGCGTTCACGGTGCCGTTCATCCTCTTCTCGGCGTTCGGCGGCCGCATCGCCGACCGCTGCTCGAAGTCGCGCATCACGGTCGTGCTCAAGGCGATCTCGCTCGGCGTGTGCGCCTTCTGCGCGGTCGAGTTCGCGCGCGGCTCTGCGTGGGGCGCGCTCGCGGCGCTCGTCGCCTTCGCGACCGTCAGCGCGTTCTTCGGGCCGGTGAAGTACGGCATGATCGCCGAGCTCGTTCCGTCGAAGGACCTCGCCCGCGGCAACGGCATCATCAACATGGCGACGAACGTCGCCGTCATCGTCGGCACGCTCGTCGCCGGCCTCGTCGCGCAGCGGTGGAAGGACGGCTTCGCCGACGGTTCGCCGGCGGGCGACTCCGCGTGGCTTCCCGGCGTCGCGATGGCGGTCTTCGTGACGCTCGGATTCCTCACCTCTCTCACGCTTCCGAAGCTCAAGGCGCAGAACCCGTCGCTGCCGGTCAACCTCAACCCGTTCTCGACCTACGTCTCGACGACGCGCGAGATGGCGAAGTCGCCGCTCCTCGCGGTGTGCGCCGCCTGGACGTACTTCTACTTCGTGGCGGCGGTCGTGCTCCTGGTGCTCCCCGACTACTCGAGCTACCTCGGCGTGAAGGACGACGAGACGAGCATCCTC
>Ga0172372_10008260_pt1 | contig 13785 bp, 15 predicted proteins | sample LakKiv5m_2_FD_114544 | JGI IMG/M metagenome (GOLD analysis project Ga0172372, IMG submission 114544) | Freshwater microbial communities from Kabuno Bay, South-Kivu, Congo - kab_092012_9.5m | ecosystem: Environmental > Aquatic > Freshwater > Lake | place: Democratic Republic of the Congo...
CTTGATGGCGCGCGCTTCAGCATAGGCGCCAATCGGCCCGGTGGCGTAGGCAACACGGTCACCGATTTTTACCTCGGTAACACCTTCGCCAATTGCTTCCACAATGCCAGAGGCTTCCATGCCGATAATGGCCGGCATGCTGGGGGCCTTGTAGAGGCCGGTGCGGAAATAGACGTCAATATAATTCAGCCCGACTGCCTTATGGCGCACCAGCGCCTCGCCGGGCTTGGGGGAGGGAAGGGGCACTTCTTCCCAGACCATTTTCTCCGGGCCGCCGGTTTCATGGATGCGGATGGCGTGATTCATGGGGGTATCCATCAGGGGCGCTTACGGGGCGCCGGGGGGTTGAGAGGGAGAAGAAGCGCTCGGCTTTCAAGGTCCAAGAGAAAGCGCTTTGTAGCCGGTCCATCGCCGCCGGAATAGCCGCCGAGCGATCCATCCGCCGCCACGACACGGTGGCAGGGAATGATGATGGGAATGGGATTGGCGCCATTGGCCCCGCCGACCGCGCGCGGGGCGGAACCGATGGCGCGAGCGATATCGGCGTAGCTGCGCGTTTCGCCTGGCGGGATGGCGCAAAGCGCCGCCCAGACGCGTTTTTGGAAATCGGAGCCATGGGGTGCCAGGGGCAAGTCAAAAATCAGGCGCTTGCCGTCGAGATAATCCTGCAGCTGATCCCGGGCGCGGCGGAGCAGGGGGGTTTTTTTCTGATCTCGCCCACGACCCCAATCAAGCGCAACAATAGCGCCATCATCTTCCGAGATGGTGAGATCGCCGAGATTGGTCAGGAGAGAAAGTTGCGGCATGACGCGGGGGCGAAGTGGCATTATGGCTGAGCAGCGTCAAGCGGTGGCGCGTTTGGAGTAGGTGTAGGGGGGATGCCCGTGGATGAGATGAAAGCTGAGGCGCAGCCTGTGGCTGATCCGCCGCTGTATTTTCAGGCGCATGTCTTCGTTTGCTGCAATCGGCGGCCTGATGAGCATAAGCGCGGGTCTTGCGCCGCGCGCGGCAGTGAGGGTTTGCGCGATTACATGAAGGCGCGCGCCAAGGAGTTGGGGCTGTCCGGAGTGCGGGTGAATATGGCTGGGTGCCTGGACCGCTGTGAATTCGGGCCGACCATGGTGATTTACCCCGAGGGTATTTGGTATAAAATCGAAACGAAAGCCGATATTGATGAGGTTCTTGAGGTACATCTGCGGCAGAAGGGGCGTGTGGGCCGGCTGATGCTGACGGAGCGCGATGTCCCGACCGGGAAGGGTTGAGGGCCAGTGGTCCGATCGCTGCTGTCGACTTCGGACAGCAGCGTGAATCGGCCCACCAAACATATGGCTAGTGGTGCGTCGGGGCATTTTGGGGAGAGGATAAGGTCAGTATGAAACGCACCACTAGCGCGTGTTTCACGTGAAACGAGGTCAGTGTTGAGCGCCGCCGATACGATCTATGCCTTGGCCAGTGGTGCCGCAGCCGGCGCGGTTGCGTTGCTGCGGCTATCGGGGCCCCGTTCCGCTGAGGCCGTGAAGCGTTTGGCTGGTCGCTTGCCGCCGCCGCGGCATGCGAGCCTGCGCCGGTTGCGTGCTGTCGATGGCGAAACCCTGGATCATGCTTTGGTGCTGTGGTTCCCCGGCCCGGCTTCCTACACAGGTGAGGACGCAGCCGAGTTTCATCTGCATGGTGGGCGGAGCGTCATTGCTGGGGTGATGGAGGCGCTGGCCGCGGTTGGGCTGCGCCAAGCAGAGCCAGGCGAATTCACCCGCCGCGCCTTTATGCATGGCAAGATGGACCTGACCGCAGCTGAGGGCATCGCTGATCTGATCGCGGCCGAGACCGCAGCGCAGCGCCGCCAGGCGCTGCATCAAGCGGGTGGCGGCCTGGCCAAGCTTTACGGTGGGTGGGCTGAGCGTTTGGCGCGGCTACTCGCGCATCAGGAAGCGGCGATTGAGTTTGCCGAAGATGGCCTTCCGACCGATCTGGACGCCAAGGCACGCGCCGGGGCAGGGGAGCTGCGTGCGGAAATCGCGGCCCATTTGGCCGATGCAAGGCGCGGCGAATTGCTGCGGGAGGGCTTAGTCTTTGCCATCATCGGCGCCCCAAATGCCGGAAAATCGTCTCTTCTCAATGCTTTGGCGGGCAAGGAGGCGGCCATTGTCTCCGCCCGCGCTGGCACGACCCGCGATATTGTCGAGGCGCGGCTGGATTTGGCGGGCGTTCCTGTAACCCTGTCCGACACCGCTGGCCTGAGAGAAGCCGGCGACGAGATTGAGGCAGAGGGCATCAAGCGCGCCGAGCGTCGGGCAGAGGAAGCGCAGCTTCTCATCACGGTCTTCGCCGCCGATCAGCCAGCCGATGCCGAGACGCTGCGTTGGGTGCGCCCTGGGGCGCTTGTCCTGGTCAATAAATGCGACCTTCAAGCTGGGCCTGCCGAGATTGGCGGCACGTCTGCTTTGTCGGTTTCCGCACGAGAGGGTACTGGGCTGGACGCGCTGAGAAGTCGGCTTACCGAGGCAGCGCTCCGGCTCGCGGGCGCGGGTGAGGGCAATCAACTCACGCGCCCTAGGCACCGCGCCATTCTGACCGAAGCAGCCGCGCTGCTGGCCGATGCCGAGGCAGCCAAATTGCCGGAACTGACCGCCGAAGCGCTGCGGGCTGCGCTTTTCGCCCTTGGTCGGCTGACAGGGCGCGTCAGTGTTGAGGAAATTCTTGATATTGTCTTCCGGGACTTCTGTATCGGCAAGTAATGCTGATATAGGCGGCGAATGACGGGCGCGGATTTGATCTTTGACGTTGTGGTGGTGGGCGGCGGCCATGCCGGCTGTGAGGCCGCGTTGGCCGCGGCGCGCTGTGGTGCGCGCACGCTGCTGCTGACCCATAAGATTGAAACCATTGGCGAAATGTCCTGCAACCCAGCCATTGGTGGGGTAGGCAAGGGGCATCTGGTCCGCGAAATTGACGCGCTTGATGGCATTATGGCCCGCGCTGCGGATGCGGCGGCCATTCACGTCAAGATGCTCAATCTGTCGAAGGGTCCGGCGGTACGCGGGCCGCGCGCCCAGGCAGATCGGCGGCTTTATCGTGAGGCGGTGCAGGCGCTGCTGCGGGCTCAGTCGGGCCTCACGATCATGGCTGGCGGTGCTGAGGGGCTGGAACTTGACCGGGCGGGCGGCCTTGCCGCCATCCTCACAGCCGATGGCCAGCGTATCCGTTGTGGGGCGGCCATCATCACGACAGGCACCTTCCTTCGTGGAGAAATCCATATTGGCGAAAAGCGCTTCCCGGCCGGTCGGGTCGGGGATGCGCCGGCGATTGGCCTCGCTTTGGCGTTTGAGCGTTTGGGCTTGCCACTCGCGCGGCTCAAGACTGGCACACCGCCCAGGCTGGATGGCCGCACGATTGATTGGGCGGCGCTGGAGGCGCAGCCGGGGGATGACCCGCCAGAGCCGCTTTCCTGGTTGACTGATCGGATCACCAATCGCCAGGTGACTTGCGGCATCACGGCGACGACGCCCGAAACCCACGCCATCATCCGGGATAATCTTCAGTCAAGCGCAGTCTATGGCGGGCGCATTCAGGGTGTGGGGCCGCGCTACTGCCCTTCCATTGAAGATAAGGTGGTGCGCTTTGCCGAACGCGAGCGGCATCAGATTTTCTTGGAACCTGAAGGACTTGATGACCCGACTGTCTATCCGAACGGCATTTCCACCAGCCTTTCGGAAGCGGTGCAGGAACGGGTGGTGGCGTCTATCCCTGGCTTGGCCCGCGCCCGCATCCTGCGCCCTGGCTATGCCATTGAGTATGATCACATCGACCCTCGTGCGCTGACCCCTATGTTGGAACTGCGCCAGGTGCCGCGCTTGTTCCTGGCCGGCCAGATCAATGGCACCACGGGGTATGAGGAAGCCGGCGCCCAGGGCCTCATGGCCGGGATCAATGCTGCCCGCCGTGCTTCGGGTGCTGCACCCGAGGCGGTCTTTACCCGCAGTGAGGCCTATATCGGTGTGCTGGTGGATGATTTGACCCTTCAGGGTGTGTCCGAACCTTATCGCATGCTCACAGCGCGGGCTGAGCATCGCCTATCACTCCGGGCGGATAATGCGGGACTCAGGCTCACTGAGCGCGGGATTGCTTGGGGGTGCGTGGGTGCTGCTAGGGCGGCGCGCCACCGCGCCTTTGCCAGGGCCGTTACTGATGCGCTGGCGCGCGCCACCGCCGACGGGGCGACGCCTGCCGCGCTTTCCGGTTTCGGTATTGCCGTCAATCAGGATGGTAGGCGGCGGTCAGTGCTTGAAGTGCTGGCTCTACCCGCTGTGGCGACGGAAAAGGTTCAAGCCGCCTTTCCTTGGTTGCGGGACGTTGCCCCCGCCATACGCACGCAGCTGGAAGCCGAAGCACTCTACGCGCCTTATTTGCGCCGGCAGGAAGCCGAGCGGCGCCTTCTGGAGCGCGAGGAAAAAGCCGCCATCGCGGACACGCTCGACTTCGATGTCGTGGATGGGCTTTCCGCTGAAATGCGCCAGCGCCTGAAGGCCGCGCGCCCTGCGACTTTGGGCGCCGCTGGCCGGATTCAGGGCGTCACCCCAGCCGCCCTGGCGGCGCTTGCGGTACATCTCCGGCGCGACGTTCAACGTTTCACGTGAAACACGCGCCGGAAACCACTGAAAGGCTTGCAGCCTATCGCAGCCTACTGCTGCGCTGGAATGCCCGGGTCAATTTGATTTCCGGGGACACCGCGGCCGAAATAGATCAGCGCCACATTGCCGATTGCGCGCAATTAGGGCCGCTGCTGCCAAGGCAAGGCCTAGTCGCGGATATTGGCTCCGGCGCCGGCTTGCCGGGCATGGTGCTCGCGATCTTGCAGCCGGACCGCGAGTTCCATTTGGTGGAGTCAGACAAGCGCAAGGCTGCGTTTCTTGTTGAAGCAAGCGCCCAATTGAAGCTGCCCATGGTTCGCGTGCATGCCTGCCGCGCCGAAGCTGCAAAGCTCCCCCCGCTTGCCGCCATCACCGCCCGCGCCCTTGCCCCGCTGGCGTCCCTGCTGCCTTATGCCGCTAAGTTTCTGGCGCCGGGCGGCGTCGCGTTATTTCCCAAAGGCAAGACCGCCGAGAAAGAGTTGACTGAAGCCGCCCAGGACTGGCACTTCACCCTTGAGCGCTTTTCAAGTGCGACCAGCCCCGAAGCAACCATCCTGCGCCTGAGCAATATCCAACGTGTCCAGCCCTAGCCCCGCCAGGCCGAAAATCATCGCCATCGCCAATCAAAAGGGCGGGGTCGGTAAGACGACGACGGCGATCAATCTGGCCACGGCGCTGGCCACCACGCGCAAGGTTCTGCTGATAGACCTGGACCCGCAGGGCAATGCCTCCACTGGTCTTGGGCTGTCGCGTCAGGAAAGGGGCCAGGGCAGCTACGCTTTGCTGGTCGGTGCCGCGCCCTTGGCCGGACTTGTGAAGCCATCGCGCATTCCGCAACTGGATCTGCTGCCGGCCGACGCCGATTTGGCCGGCGCTGAGATTGAACTGATTGATGTCGAAGCCCGCGAAAGGCGCCTGCTGAATGCCCTGGACGCCGCCGGCGAGACGCTGGCCGACATGGACCTGATCATCATTGATTGCCCGCCATCACTTGGCCTGATCACGCTGAATGCCCTGGTCGCGGCCGATGAAGTTTTGGTGCCCTTGCAATGCGAATTCTTTGCGCTTGAAGGCGTTTCCCAGATTACACGTACCATCGAACGTGTCAGCAAAAGCTTGAACCCGAACCTTAAGCTTGATGGCATCATCCTGACAATGTTTGATAAACGCAACAATCTATCGGAACTTGTTGCTGCCGATGTGCGCGAATTTTTTGGCGATACGGTCTATGAAACAATGATACCTCGCAACATTCGCATCACCGAAGCCCCGTCCCATGGCCTGCCGGTGCTGGTCTATGACCATCGCTCTGCTGGTTCGGAAGCCTATGTGGCGCTCGCGCAGGAATGGATCCGCCGCGAAAAGCAACCAAAGGAAACGGCGTAATGAAAAAGCCCGCCCGGCTCGGCATGGGTCTTTCGGCCCTGATGGGTGATGCGCCGGCGCCGCCAAACGCGCCCCAAGCCGGCCCGCCGCGCAGCCTGCCGATTGCCATGATCGAACCCGGCCCCTTTCAGCCACGCATGGAACCTGACCGGCAGGGGCTGCAGGAACTCGCAGCCTCCATTACCGAACACGGTATCTTGCAGCCCTTACTGGTGCGCCCGAAGCCAGGTGAGGCGGGGCGCTATCAGATCATTGGCGGCGAACGCCGCTGGCGTGCCGCGCAAATCGCAAAGCTGCATGACGTGCCAGTCGTCATCCGCGAGTTTGATGACCGCATGGCAATGGCCGCCGGGCTGGTCGAAAACCTCCAGCGCGAAGACCTGAACGCTATTGAGGAAGCGGAGGGCTTTGCGCGCCTCATTGACCAATTCGGCCTCAACCAGGAAAGCCTCGCGCGCGCGGTCGGCAAATCGCGCAGCCATATCGCCAATACGCTCCGCCTGCTCAACCTGCCGCCTGCCATTCGCGACCATTTGCGCGCCGGACGCCTCAGCGCTGGCCATGCCCGCGCCCTGCTGGGGGCGGAGGAGCCGGAAAAGCTTGCGATGCAAATCATGACGCGCGGCCTTTCCGTTCGTCAGGCCGAAGCCATGGCCGCAGCGCAGCCAAAGAACCCAGAGTCTCGGCGGAGCAACGCCAAGGATAGCGATACATTGGCCCTTGAACGCCAATTGCTGGAACGTCTTGGCCTGCACGTCGCCATCAAGCATTTCGGCAAGGGCGGGCGGGTCACCATCAGCTATAATGACCTTGATCAGCTTGATGGCCTGATCCGCCTTTTGATGCCCGAAGCATGACGCAGCCCTATTGGGCGGGAGGCCACCTTGTCCAAGCCAAATGATCTGGATGCGACCGATCTTGCCATCCTCCGCCTGATTCAGGCCGATGCCTCACTCTCATTGGGTGACATCGCGAAGGAGGTCGGGCTGACGCAAACCCCATGCTGGAAGCGCATCCGCCGCATGGAGGAAACCGGCATCATCACCGGCCGCGTCACGCTGGTGAATGCGGAAAAGCTCGGCCTTGGCATTTCGGTTTTTGTCGCCATTGAAACGGGTGATCACTCTGCCACCTGGATCGAAAGCTTTGCCAAGTCGGTGGCTGAGATGCCAGAGATTGTCGAATGCTGGCGGCTTGGTGGTGATGTGGATTATCTGCTCCGCGTCGTTGTTTCGGACATGACGGCCTATGATGTGTTTTACCGCAAGCTGACCGCGCGGGTTTCCAGCCTGCGTAAGGTGACATCCCGCTTCGCCATGGAATGCGTGAAATCCACCACCGCGCTGCCACTCTGACCCATTGTTGGGTCGCATTTTCCGAACCGCCAAGTGATTCCACTTGGCTTGAAAATGCTCCAGCCGCCTGATTGACCCGGAAGGGGCCACGCCCTAGCTTTCCGACTATTATCAAAAGAGGGAGGATATGCCGGCATGACCGTGCATTTCTGTGTGCATGACGAAGGCGATTCCGTCGGCGTCGTGGTTGTCGAAGGGATCAAATCCGGCCAGGCGCTGAATGGCTGGATCATGGATCAGGACAAGATGATCACCTTCAACGCCAAGTCGGATATCCCGATCGGGCATAAGCTTGCCATTCGCGCCATCGCTGCCGGTGATACCATCATCAAATACGGCATCGATATCGGCAAGGCGGTGAAGAACATCTCCGCTGGCGAGCATCTGCATGTCCACAACGTCAAAACGAAGCGGTGGTAAGCGCCATGGGCATCAATCTGAAAAACGCTGCCTTCGAAGGCTGGCGCCGCGAAAATGGCCGCATGGGTGTGCGCAACCATGTGATCATCCTGCCGGTGGATGATCTTTCCAACGCTGCCTGCGAAGCTGTCGCAAACAATATCAAGGGCGCGCTGGCCATTCCGCACGCCTATGGCCGCCTGCAATTCGGCGCCGATCTGGATTTGCATTTCCGCACGCTGATCGGCACGGGCACCAACCCGAATGTCGCTGGCGTGGTGGTGATTGGCATTGAACCGGGCTGGACCGGGCGCATTGTTGAAGGCATCGCCAAATCCGGCAAGCCGGTGGAAGGCTTCGCCATTGAACAGAATGGCGATATCAACACCATCGCCAATGCGTCCCGCGCGGCCTATCGCATGGTGAAGCACGCATCGCGCCTGAAGAAATCCCGAGCCTCCATCCAGGAGCTATGGGTTTCCACTAAATGTGGTGAAAGTGATACCACATCGGGCCTCGCTTCCTGCCCGACCGTCGGCAATTCCTTCGACAAGCTCTGGGAAAATGGCAATACGCTCCTTTTCGGTGAAACTACCGAACTCACGGGCGGTGAACATCTGGTCGCAGAACGTTGCCGCACGCCGGAAATCCGCGCTCAATTCCAGGCGATGTTTGACCGCTACCAGCGCGTGGTGGAAACGAATAAGACCAACGATCTTTCCGAAAGCCAGCCCACCAAGGGCAATATCGAAGGCGGCCTCACCACCATCGAGGAAAAGGCACTCGGCAATATCCAAAAGATCGGGAAGAAGTGCCTGGTGGATGGCGTGTTGGACAAGGCGGAGGCGCCGACGCATTCCGGCCTTTGGTTCATGGATTCAAGCTCCGCCGCGGCCGAGATGGTGACCCTTTGCGCCGCTTCGGGCTTTGCCGTGCATACCTTCCCGACCGGGCAGGGCAATGTCATCGGCAATCCGATCCTGCCGGTGATCAAACTCACCGCCAATCCCCGCACCCAGCGCACCATGTCTGAACATATTGATGTGGATGTGACGGGGCTCTTGCAGCGGCAGATGAATATGGATGATGCGGGGGAAGCCTTGCTTGATTGCATCATCCGCACTGCGGATGGCGAATTGACCGCGGCTGAATTGCTCGGCCACCGCGAATTCAGCCTGACGCGGCTTTACGAAAGCGCGTAACAGGATTGGGCGGTGCGCGGGTTTCCGGCGCGCCGCCCGGGGGCGAAACCTTACCCCTCCCCCGGATCAATCCAGCCGATATTCCCATCGGCACGGCGATAGACAACATTCAGCCCACCGCCCTTCTTGTTGCGGAACATCAGCGCTTGGGCCTGAGCCAGATCAAGCCGCATCACCGCCTCACCCACGCTTAGTTTTTCCACATAGGTCGGGTTTTCGGCGATGATCGCACCATGGTCGCCATTTCCAGGCGCTTCCTCATCGGCTGGCGCCTCGATCACATAGCGGCGGCCGCGCGGCGCTTCTTCTGCCGGGGCTTCACGTTCGCCGGCGAAGGATCGCGCATGTTCATTCACGCGTCGGCGATAGCGGCGAAGCCGCTTGGCGAGATGTTCGGCAGCAACTTCAAAAGCGCGATGCGCATCGGCGCCCTCACCTTCGGCGCGCATCATCAGCCCGCGCCCGGCTTTCAGGTTGATGTCGCAGCTAAATTGGCTTCGATGCTTGTGGAAGGTCACATTGGCTTCAAGCGCGTGATCAAAATACTTGCCCGTAATCGCGGCCAGACCGTCGCTCACATGGGTCTTCAGCGCCTCACCGGTTTCAACCTGTTTGCCGGCAACCGTAATATGCATGGGGCTATGCCCTCCCTTTTGCAAAGCGGAGGGGCCGCCCCTTGGCGACCGGGCGCGCGACCCTTCCTTCCTGCCGGGTCGCCCTTGTGTCCGGATCAGGCCGAGGCGGCCTTCTCCCGTTTGCGCTGCACGGATGATGGAATGCGCAGCGCGTCCCGGTATTTGGCCACAGTTCGCCGGGCAATGTCCACGCCTTCTTCACGCAACCGGGCCACAATCGTATCATCAGACAGGATGTCATCCGGGCTTTCGGCATCCACCATGCCCTTGATGCGGTAACGCACGGCTTCGGCGCTATGTGCCTCCCCACCGCGCGTGCCGGAAATGGCAGTGGTGAAGAAATACTTAAGCTCAAAAGTGCCGCGCGGCGTGGCGATGGCCTTGTTCGATGTCACGCGGGATACGGTGCTTTCATGCAGCGAAACCTCATCCGCGACGTCGCGCAGGATCAGCGGGCGGAGATGCCCAACACCATGGCGGAAAAAACCATCCTGACGGCGCACAATTTCGGCGGCCACTTTCAGGATGGTATTGGCGCGCTGTTCGAGCGATTTTACCAACCATGACGCGGTCTGGAAACGCTCCGCGATCCAGTTCTTGTGATCCTTGCCGCGCGCGCTGACATTGGCCGAGGCAAAGAAACCCCTATTCACCAAAACGCGCGGCAGGGTTTCCAGATTGAGCTCAACAATCCAATCATTATTGGGCCCGCGGCGCATCAGCACATCCGGTATAAGGGTCGGCGCTGGCGGCGCATCAAAGGCGGCGCCTGGTTTTGGGTCCAGCCGCCGGAGTTCCGCGACCATTTCCGTCATGTCATCCGCATCCACGCCGCAGATTTGCTGCAAGCCCTTCAAATCGCGCTTGGCGAGCAATTCCAGATTGGCGAGCAGCGCCGCCATGGCGGGATCATAGCGGTTGCGCTCCTGCAATTGCACCGCCAAGCACTCCGCCAGATCATGGCAGAACATGCCAACGGGATCGAAGCGGGCCATGGCAAGCCGCACACCTTCCACGAGTGCTTCCGCACACCCCAGCGCATCGGCAATGACTTGCGCGCGCACATGCAAGCGCCCGGCCTGATCCACAAGCGCCAAAAGATTGCCGGCGATAAGGCGTTCCTGCGGCGCTGTGAAATTCAGCCTGATCTGTTCGGCCAGATGATCACGCAAGGATCGTTCCGGCGCTTCCATGGCGTCTATGCCGGAAAGATCATCCTCAAAATCGCTGCGCCCGCCGCGGCCAATCGGCGGCAGGCCATTGTCATAGACATTGTCCCATTCGGCATCGAGCGGCGCAGCGTTTTCCGAAGGCAGCGCATCGGATGCGGCGGCGCTGGCAGCATCGGCGGGCTCAGGCGTTGCCGGCAAGGGATCAGTGCTGCGCCCGGCATCCGGCCCGGCGATGGGGCGTTCATCGCGTTCCAAAAGCGGGTTGCGTTCCAGTTCTTCCTCAACAAAGGCCGAGACTTCAAGATTGGAAGATTGCAGCAGCTTGATCGCCTGGCGCAGCTGCGGTGTCATCACCAGCTGCTGCGATTGCCTCAGATCAAGACGCGGGCCTATCGCCATCAGCCTTGCTCAATTTCAGCGGCGCGGGGAAAGGCAGAGAACATGCTGCGCAATTGTCATTCTAGAGGCTGAATTTTTCGCCAAGATAGACGCGGCGCACATCCTCATTCGCCACGATTTCCTGCGGATTGCCTTCCATCAGCACCTTGCCATCATGCAGGATATAGGCGCGGTCAATGATTTCCAGTGTTTCGCGCACATTATGGTCAGTGATCAGCACGCCAATGCCGCGATCCTTCAAATGCTTGACCAGATCGCGAATTTCGCCAACGGCGATGGGGTCAATGCCGGCCAATGGTTCATCCAATAGAATGTAGGAAGGGTGTGTGGCGAGCGCGCGCGCGATTTCACAGCGCCGGCGTTCACCACCGGAAAGGGCCAGCGCAGGCGCGCGGCGCAAATGCGCAATGCCGAATTCCGCCAGCAATTCATCCAGCATCGCGGCGCGCCGATCTGCCTCCGGTTCCACGACCTCCAAAGCGGCGCGGATATTCTGTTCCACCGTCAGGCCACGAAAGATGCTGGCTTCCTGCGGCAGATAGCCAAGCCCGAGACGTGCGCGACGATACATGGGCAGCATGGTGACATCATGCCCATCCATCATCACGCGCCCTTCATCGGGCTGCACCAGGCCGGTGATCATGTAAAACGTTGTTGTCTTGCCGGCACCATTCGGGCCGAGCAGCCCAACGGCTTCGCCGCGCTGCAATGACAGCGACACATTGCGCACCACAGGCCGCTTCTTGTAGCGCTTGCCAAGCCCAGTGGCGTAAAGCCCGCCCGAACCCGGAACCACCTTCATCTGCGGTGCGTCATTCATCGTGCAGGAGCCCCGGGACCGGGAAAATTCTGATTCTGGCCAGGCACGATGATGCCGCGTACCGGTACGTTCGGGCATGCAACAAGCCGCGAAATGCCCGTATCCATATTCACAATCGCCTCACACCCGGTCAGGACATTGTCACCACGCACAATCCGCACATTGCGGAGCAGGCGCGCAATACTATTGGGCGGCGAATAGACCCCGGTATCCCCACGCACGACTTCTTCCGGCGTGCGGATTTCAACCCGGCCATAGGCTTCCACCTTCTCCAGATTGCTGCCTTGCCCAGGCGTGCCCGCGCCTGCACCACGCGTAGGTTGTGGGCTCGGTGCCGCGACCGGTTCCGTGGGCGCTTCACGAAAATACGCCACCAGCACATCAGCGCGCACGCGCCTGTCATCCTTGGTCACCACCACCGCATCGCCACGCGCCACCGCCATGCGCTTTTCCGGCCAATATTCCACACTGTCCTGCGCGGTCAGCACATTATCAGGCGAGGTCAGGCGCAGATTGCGCCCGGTCAGCACCATGACCGCCTGATCCAGATCGTAAATCGCGCTATCACCTTCGGCACGGTCGGTTGCCGTGGTGATCACGACATTGCCTTCGGCTTCCAGGCGCCAAATCTCACTGGCGCCGCCGGGGCCCTCACTTGGCGGCCTGGTTTCCGCCGGTGCGCCACCGCGCGGGCGATAGCGTGCCAGCAGCAGATCAGCATCAATCGTCACACCACCGCGCACCGCCCGCGCTGCGCCGCGCGCAATCACCAATTGTTCATGCTGGCGCCATTCAATGCCATCACGCGCTGTGACTTCGATGGGGCCGCCCTGGCTAAGCTCGGCCATTTGCGCCGAGGCAACACCAGCCACAACACAAAACGCCAAGGCGATACGGCGGATCATTGCCGGCCTTCCAACAGGGCGCGCGATTGGCCGGTGAAGACCACCACCGCGCCCTTGTCATAAAGGCGGAAACCTTCACTCACCAGCGTGCCGAAAGGGCCTTGCGCGGCAACGGGTTTGTCGCCGGAAGCCGCACCTTCCTTCAATTCAATCGCGGCTTCTTCGGTCACCAGCAGATTGCCGCCATCATGCCAGAGCGTGACCTCACCGCGCAGATCAAGGTGATTGCGCGCCTTGTTGAGCCGGCCTTCGCGCGATTCCAGCAGCACCCAGCCATCGGTCATCAGCAAATCCGCACGCGGTGCTTCAAGATCAACAATATCCTGATTCTGCCCCTGGGTCGCGACTGAAGCCGTGACCGTATAGGGCCGGTTCTGTTCATCCACGCCCTGATAACGGGGTGCGACGATCCGCACGGCTTCAGGCGCGGTTTGCGCGACACGACGGAAGGAAACGCGCGCGCGTTCTTCCGCCCCTTCCAATTCCGGCCAGATCGCGATGATCAGCAGCAGCGTAATACCCGCCCCTGGCACCAGCCACTTCAGCGCACTGACCACCAGCCGCCGCCGCGCCATTTGCCCCGCCGAAGGGGACCAGCGTTCGCGCGAAGGCGGCGTGATGCGCCGCGGCGCGCGTGGCGCCGCCATCACGCTGGCACCAGGCGCGCGGTTCTTCACGCCACACCCGCGCGCAACAAATCATGGATATGCAAAATGCCGATCGGCCGGCGCGCTTCATCCACCACAAACAGCGCCGTGATGGCATGCTTGTTCATGACCCCGAGCGCTTCCGCCGCCAGCATATCGCCGCTGATAGCGCGGGGATTACGGGTCATGACCTCACCCGCTGGGCGCGCGAGCAAAGCGGCCCCGCCCGAGGCCTCCAAA
>Ga0172372_10008262_pt1 | contig 13781 bp, 28 predicted proteins | sample LakKiv5m_2_FD_114544 | JGI IMG/M metagenome (GOLD analysis project Ga0172372, IMG submission 114544) | Freshwater microbial communities from Kabuno Bay, South-Kivu, Congo - kab_092012_9.5m | ecosystem: Environmental > Aquatic > Freshwater > Lake | place: Democratic Republic of the Congo...
CTGCATTTTAGACACAATCGCTTGCTTGGTGATCATTGCTCCTTTAACACATTCTTCACGTCTTGCAGAGACCTGCAAAGGTAGTACGGCACTCCCACACTCTCGCACCACTTTTGAACGATTTTTTGGTTTTCGCTTTGAATTCCCTTATCTGTCTTCACCTCGATGAAAAAGCATCCATCGCGACCCAGAAAGGCATAGTCAGGTATACCGCATATTCTCCCCATAAAAGTTAGAATGGCTCCTCCTAGACCATTGTATTTCCCTAAAAACTGGTTGGGAACATGAAACCAGACATAAGGGAAGTTTCCTTCAAGGCTAAGACCCTTTAGATACCACGCTATTTCAACACAGATGGCAGATTCTCCCTTGATGTTCTTAGGCTGTTTATAGTCGGGAAGCATAAGTGGCAAAAGGTAGTTTTGGGTTGCCATGTTCATGCAGGAACGCTGCGTTCAACATCATAAGCTAAATGAATGGCAAAACCTAAAGCGAGGCTCAGTTCCTTCACGCTCAATCCATGTGAAGCAAGGCTGACTTCTCCGTTCTCCAGAACAGAAATGTTAACCGACCCAATTTCAGGATATTGTTTGTTCTTGGGGAACATGACAATGTTGTCATTTCGACACTGTTTAAACATCCTTGAGCATTCCTTCACGATAAATTTTTAGCTTCTTCTCAAATACCATGATTTTACCTAAATAGTCATATAAATAAACACATTTTTGAGCATCATTCTTTGGACAAAGCACTTTCAATTCTTCAACGATTTTTGGATGTGGTCTTGGAAATTGAGGTAGCGTCATTGAGTAAAGGCTTTGGATGGCTTGCTTTGGACAGGGAATCGGCACTGGTAATGTGTGACTGCTCTGACAACCAGCTATGGATGCTGTCCCGATCACACACAGAACACTCAACATTTGTCTGTTGTGCCATGACATTTTGAGCTTTTTCCACCAACGTTTCAACCTGATCCTGAGTGGCTTGCGCTTGCAGTGATACAAAATGAGCATCTTTAGCGTCCTCTTTGGCTTTCGTCTCGCTTCTTTTTAACCACAGCACATACAAACTCCCTAAAGCTGCACCAATCAGCAGGAACTTCTGGGATAAAAAGGTGAAAATTGTGGTGAACATCCATAAACCTATCTAAATCGAACGTACAGCAATGTTAATCATCCTGCCATACCAAACTACCAAAACTATCTTTACCTATCGATCTCGTTCATCCTAGAGCTAAATAGAGGTATAGGAACCTACCTACAAATACCTCGTGGTCACGTAGATCACAGTGATGACCAAGATCATACATCCAATGAAGTAAATCAGGGAATCGTCATCTTGCATCGAGTAACTTCCTCAAAAATTTCCTGAATCTTACCCGAAAAGGCTTGGGTTTAAAAGCGTAGAGCGTCAGCATCTGATACTTTCCTCGTAGTCTTTCTGCCACTCACGATATTCCTCATCCTGATGACGCTCGTTGATAGCTTTGACTTCTCCAAACAGACGTAAACAGGTTTCAATGCTGTCTTCAAGTCTCATGATCAAATCTTCTGGGATGCTCTTGGGTTCGTTAAACATTTTTTAAATCCTTTCTTTTGGTTTGTTATGCAATGAATTCAGGGCTTTTCTCAGCTGCAAGGACTTTCTGCATATCGTAAATCTGGATACCCTTCCCTGATCTGGAAAATGCAGAATATTGTTTTGCTTCAGGCTCTACGAATTTTCTCAAAGCCGTGTCCGTCCACTGGGGACGCCTTGCGATGATTTCCTTGGATTGCAGTAAGATTTTCATATTTCCTTTCTTTGCTGGTTAATGATGACGGGGAAAATCACACCTTGATTTCCAAGTGTTGTTCGTTCTTTTTCTTCTTCTGGTAAGCTACATCCATTGCCTCCAGCAACGAATGCCAGCCCCTGAGTGCCATGATAAACATGAGCTGCCTTTGGTTTCGGTTGAGGCTCTTCCACAATGTCATCCTCTTTGCCATGAGTGAACAATGCGGAGGATGGTTTATGGTCGCCTTGTGATCGAGCAAATCTGCCTACTTTGGATAAAACATATTTAGCCTGACTCCATTGCTCTGGCGTTAAAGGTGGCTCTGCTCTCGGAATTTCTTCGCCTTCCACCAGGATATGCAATGTGGTGTAACCAAGCTCTCTGGCAACTTCGTGAATGACAGAGCCAAACCTTGAAATGATCTGATCCTTGAAGAACTTGCTATGCGTCTCAATCACTAAAACGTAAAGAAACGGTGTGTAGAATCTTGCGGGCGGTCGCGCCTTGTATTTCTCTTTAATCCCTTCCATCACAGCATCCTTTGGTGCGAACCATGACTCGAAAGAGTCCTCCCCTATTTTTTCTTTCAAATGATTTTCAATCATTTCTTTTCCTCCTTCAGTTTTTGAATATACTCTTCAGCAAAATCCATTAAAGCATCTTCCTCTTCTCCTACTTCCATGCGCAGAAAATAAAGCTCATGCCTTTTTGCTTCATTTTCTTTCCAATATATTTCCTTTTGCTCTTGAGAAAGAGCCCTAACATCCCTCATTATTTTTTCCGCACGAATCCGTCTTCCTTTATCTTTTTCCGAAAGAGCATCCCATCTTTCTTGCTCTCTGACTCTCTCCTGCTCTTTCATTTCAGCCAATCGAGCGATTTCTTCCCTTGTGGGCTGCCTTTTAACAGGCTTTGCCTTCCCCACATGGTCAAGCCACGGACTTTGCTTGATCCCGTCCTTTGTGCGTTCTATGAAGTTTTGAGGTCGGATAACGTATTGTGGCTGATTAGGACGCTCATCAACGTAGTGATGTCGTGCTGAAGCCATAAAATCATCCAAGGTCTTGCTGTGTTGCCTGAGAAGAACCTGCAAACGTGTCTTGAACATCGCTATCGTTGTTTGGCGTTCCGTTGCCCGCAAATCTTCCAAATCCGTCAGGTCTAAAAATTCTTGAGCCTTCACTTCCAAAAAATCATTCGTCACTCGAGCGGATTGTTCTGGTTCAGGGAAAATCAATTCAGATTCTGAAAAAGGGGTAGGGGTTTCTTTCTGTTGTGTAATCTGAGTGTAATCTGTTTCTATATATGAATCCGCCAAATCTGTAGGTGTCATACACGTTTTTGGCGGATTGCTATCACGTTTTTGGCGGATGTCATCTACAGATTTGGCGGGTTGGTGTTTTATCTTCTTTTTAATTTCATTAGATATTTCTTGGTTACCTAATGTTAGTATTTTTTCTGGGTGCAAAATATATGGGGTTGACCCAACAAATTTTGATGTCTCTCTCTTTCCTATTTTAATCAGCCCCAAATCTATAAATTTTTTCTTAATTCTTTCTACTGTACGCAAACTACAATTTATTTCTTCTGCAATCTCTGTATTTTTTTTATAAACAGGGATATCAATGTCTTTACCTTTCCACCAAGAGATAAGATTAGATAAAAACATGCTTTCATCATTGGACATTCCGTCAATCTTGTAATGCTTGAAATGAAAATAATCCATATTTTTCTTATGTTTTTTGGTCATTATCTATTGCAGTATTTTATAATAAAAAAAGCTCTTGTCAAGATACTTTTTACATGTTAAAAAGTGGTATATTTTATTACAAATTGAATGTGAATATGGACTATTTAAAAAAGAAAAGGAAATTAAAGCTTTTGACAGCTGAACAATTAGGAGAGAAGGCTGATTTAGCTGGAGCAAGCATCCTCGCAATAGAAGGAGAGCATGTAATTTTAGGAGATCAAAGGGCTATAAAAATATCACAAGCCCTCTCCATACCCGAAGATGTGATGACCGTATACAGAGGTCGCCTCCCTAAATATGCTCATAAGGTTTATCGTGAGAAGCCTGACAAGCTGGAGAAGAAAATACGGAAGGCGGTTAAAACGTTAGAAAAGGACGATGAATAATGCGTTTCCACAATATTTCTTATACTTCTTTTCACGCTTTCAAAGCCTCGTCTCTGTCTCTCTTCTGGGCTTCTTCACAACGTCAATTTGTCTATCACATAGCGAATATGAATTAATGTCAAGAGACTTTTTAAAAAAAATGAAAGAGGTGAGAAAATGAGCCGCTGTCAAGCAGGTATCTACCGCGGTATTGTCCAAAATGTAAGAGTACGGGATGCTGACGTTGCTCCTCGGAAGCTGACAGATGATCAAATTCTTTCTCTGAGATACCAGTGCGCCGTAGAAAATAAAGATTTTAAAGCGGCCGAAGCTTTGAAAAAAGTCATCGCCTCTTTTCACTCAAGAGAGATTGTTTCAGAGGCGAGACAAAAAGTGGAAAAACTTTTTAAATCAAAGGTGACGTGATGGGAAGAAAAATACGCAGCGAAACCGCAAGCAAGTGGAATCTTGTTCACAACTTCGGATTTTTGCGAAACAGATTGCCGAAGGTTCAATATCTCACTGCATCTCAGATCACCTCCCTACGCCCTCAATGGACAGAGGAAAACAAGAATCTGTATCAGATAGCTCATAAAAACGAAGAAAGCATTAAAAAACTGCAAAAGTCTGAACAGGAGAGAGTTTACAAAGACAAAAACAAGGATATTTGGGGAGACCACGCATGAAGACGAACCTTAACAACACGTCCGCCTTTCGCAATTTCGATTGGGATAAGGCGAAGACTTTTTACTATGTAGCGCATCTGGAAAGCTTTACAAAGGCTTCAGAGTTTCTTCGTCTCTCACAACCTGCTTTGAGTCGTTGTATTCAAGGTCTTGAGCAGTCTCTTGATTTTCCGCTCTTTGTACGAGAGGCACGAGGACTGAGACTAACCAGAAAAGGCGAAGAGCTTTTAGCGATTGTTGAGGATGCATTTAGTGGTTTCAGCAAGTTCACCAATAAAGATAAAGTCCAGCTTGAACGCGGGAAGCCTAGAACTTTCAGAATAGGGATTGAAAGAGGTTATGAACATTTGGTCATGGGTGGCCTTGAATCTTATCAGAAGAAGCATACGAATCTCACGTTTGAGATTGTTCAAGATATACCAGAAAGAAGTTTGAGGTTTCTTGATCTGGATATAGCCTTTCGTGCATATGACAGTTACGCTTATGAAGCAGATGAACATTCTTATTTGCCTATTACAGAAACTGGAAAAAATATTTCTGTCGGAAAAGCAAAGATTGTTGTCTCTAACTGGAATTTTCTTTTCCCAAAATGGTTGTATATGGTCATCCCCTCTTCCTCAAAAGACGATGAAGAGCTTAAAGAATTGTACGAACATTTGAGGAAGGTGAAGAGATGAATTCTTATGAAAAAATGAATGTGATTAGTAAGAAATGTGAAGAGCTTGAAAGGGAGACGGAGAACGATCAGGAGATCATCTTTCTTAAAACGGCTTCAGCATTTTTCAACGAGCTCGCCCTTCATGAAGAGCTTTATCCTGAAGCAAGAATTTCTTTCGTTAAAAAAGTAGTACATGATTTGGAGTGCGCGCTTTGAGCCATGAATGGTTTACTTTTAACGCCTACAGAAGGCATATAGAAGCAACTCAAGCTGTCTGCTCAGGATGCACTCCAAGATTAAAGGTTGGAAAAAATGTATCGCAAGAATGTCTCAATGCCGTGAGTCAATCTCGATATTTCTTTCGGCAAATGCAGGCGATGAAAGGCTTGAAAAAGCATCTCGTGCTACCGATTTACTCTATTTCTTTCTATTACTCAGTTTATTTCTCTTTGAGGGCTTATCTTTTATATAAGGGTGAAAGCAGCGAGCAGATTGCAGACCATTCTGCCCTTATCAGATCCGCTAACAACAAGAACAGACAAGAGCCACATTTCTTCGGATATCCTTATAACATCCTCTATAATGGAAAAGAAAAGAAATTCGTCAATCTTCCTCAAGGCATAGAGAACAGAACAATCAAAAAAATAACATTTGAAGAATACGTTAAGGCTGAAATGAGCGGAAGATATGCAAATCAAGATCCTCTATGCAAAGAAAAAGAAAAACAGTATGAAAGGCAGCATTCTTTTACTAATTTTCAGGTTGCCGAAGGAAATGAGTGGATCGAGTTATCTGATCTGGATAATTTTTTGACCTTTTTAAGAACGACATCTAAAGCTCAGATAGATCATTATAAAACAACAAATGCTTATCAAAAAAAGCGTATTCCCGTTTCTGAAATTGTCGCAACATCCAGCTTTTTCTCTGCTCTTTACAGATTGAGAATAAGACTCAATTATAAAGATTTATCACCCTTTATGATGGAAGAAAAATTTATCGATCGAGACATGGAGCTATTTTGTGAGCAAATGTGTTCCAATTTATGGAACGTCACCAGCAGTTTTGCTTCAGGGTTAAAATTCATAACAGAAAGAAGGTAAAGAAATGAAATACATTATCGTCCTGTCGCTGATTTTTATTACCATATTTTTAACAGTATTTACTATTGCTTGGTACGTCTACCCAGAGGAAACAATGGCTTTTACGGAACAACTTGAGCAAACTTTTTAGAAAGGAGAAAGAAAATGAAGATCATATTGGTTAAGTTTCAGGCACAGAGAACATATTTTAGAATTTAACAAAAAGGAGAAAGTAAAATGAAAGTAAGTGAAATTATACAAAATCTGTGTAACGGAAAGATTTCATTAGATGATGAAGTTTTTACCGAACGCTCGCAATTTGAATCGGAAGGACAGAAGTACGTTATTGTTCGCACGTATTCAGCGGGCGTCTTTGCTGGATATATTGAAAGTCGAAATGGTCAGGAAGTTGTCATGCGGAATGCTCGGCGTATCTGGTATTGGAGTGGTGCTTCAAGTCTTTCACAGCTTGCAGAAGAAGGAACAAAAGACCCCGATAACTGCAAATTCCCCTGTGAGGTTGATCGCGTTGAATTGCTTCAGGTGATTGAAATTTTAGATGTAACGGCTCGGGCTGAAGTTTCTATCAAAGGAGTCAAGGTATGGTACCAATAACTAAGAATTCTGGCTCTGGCTCTGGCTCTGGCTATGGCTCTGGCGATGGCTCTGGCTATGGCTCTGGCTATGGCTCTGGCGATGGCTCTGGCTATGGCTCTGGCTCTGGCTCTGGCTATGGCGATGGCTATGGCTATGGCTCTGGCTCTGGCGATGGCTATGGCTCTGGCTATGGCTCTGGCTCTGGCTAAAGATCAAAAGAAGGAGGGCTGTTTAAGCCCTCCCCTTTTCTATCTCTTTCAATTGTCTCTCAAACACCATGAGTTTCCCGAGCCAATCTTTCAGGTGGGGACATTTTACCTTTTGTCGAATTTCTTTGATTTCTGCTACGATAGCGGGATGAGGTGCAGGAAAGGCAGGAATGGTTGAAAGGAACAGATTGTCATGGCTGTTTGTCTCTTCCTGACAGCTTGTACAGCCACTCATCAATAGCGTCATCATCAGGAGTAGGCTCGGAGGCAATCTTGACGTGCTGTTTTTGAATCTTGGCAACATAATGGGCGACCTCCTTCGTCTCTTTGACTTCTTTTTCAAGGGTTTTAATGCGGCATTCCTTTTTTGTAGACTGCTTTGAGAAGAAATAGACAGCCGCCAAGATAAGTCCATACGCTAAAAAGGCATAGGACTTTGTTTTGAACAGGAGGGAAGAGAGAAGGCTTGTCATTTGACTATTCTACGTCAGGAAAAAACGTTTGATGAATATCAATCTCTTTTTGGACAACGGGAATAACTTTCTCTACAATCCAGCAGTACATTTCTCTTGCAAATTCAACCCATTTGTCAGGCAAATCAGCCGTTAACAAGGCAAAACAATCTGCATTTCTCACAGATGATGTTGCAATATCTGCCAGAGATTTGCGCAAAGCAACAGGATCTGAAAGTCCAAAATGCCCTATGAGATATGTTTTAAAGTCAAAATTATAATAGCCTTTTGGTTCAAGAGCGATAGACGTAACATCGATTGTATCCTGATCACTTTTTTTACAAATCAATTCAACTTTTGTAAGGCATTTGATATCTGAACCCAAAAATACGCAGGTTGCGGTTACTTTTGATTCTACTCTTCCTTTTGTCACAAGAAATGAGAGTGAATCAGGACTAAAAATATACTTACTCATTTTTCTTTTTCCTTCGGTTTTTTCGTGATTTTCTTCTTGAGCAGGTTGAGCTTAATGTCCATCTTCTCCGTCAGAATGTCTATAGCCTTCACCTTGCCTTTGGTGACTTCTTCGATTTTCTTCATGTTCTGAATGGATGGAAAGTAAATGTGATTAATCCATTTAGATACTTGATCGCTTCTTAGTTCTAAAGCATTCGCTAAATTCGTTTGGCTTCCTAAAAGTTTTACAGATTTTTTAATCGTTTTCATGTGTGACGCTATAGCACATTGGCGAGGGTTAAATCAACCTTAAAATATTTTATTATTCGGGTTAAATTAACCCTTGACACTGATATAAGAAATGTGCTTGAATGAAGGGAATAAATGAGGTCAAAGAACATGCATGAATGTGAGATAATGAGAGTATCGTTTACTAACGGAATATGGTCAGCTTCTAACGTCTTTAATGTGCCAACAGATCGTTCAGAAGAAGCATTGAAAGTCATTCAATCGTTCGTTGAGAAGATGAATGAGATTACACGGGAAGGAGAGCAGAATGCTAACGACTGAACAGCTTCTTGAACGCAAGCAAGGTATTGGCGGAAGCGATGCTGCGGGCGTGTGTGGTGTTTCGAAATGGAAAACACCTGTGAAGGTTTATCTTGATAAGATTTCTGAGTCTATTGAGCAGGAAGACAGCCACATCTTTGAACGAGGTCATGTGTTAGAGCCACTGGTAAGAGAGTATTTTGCACATACCACTTCTCAGAGTGTGAAGATTCCAAAGGGTATGATTAAGGCTGACAAGAACCCTTTCATGCTGGCGAATGTGGATGCTTATATTCCTGAGCAGAAAGCGATTGTTGAGATTAAGACGTCTAACTATTTTACTAAAAGTGAGTGGGGAGACGCTTTTACTGATGAAATTCCAAATGACTATCTCATTCAGGTTCAGCATTACCTTACTGTTTGCAAGATGCTGAAGGCTTACGTTGTTGTTCTGTTTGGTGATGAGAAGATGTTTAAAATGCTCATGACGCTTGTTAAGAAATGCGGTGTTATGGAAGTACTAACAGAGGACTTGCCCCTTGATATCGTGATCTATGAAGTCCACACACACGAGGTGCTTTCAAAGCGTCTTGTGGATATTGAAAGGTCCTTCTGGTTTGACCATGTGCAGAAAAGAGAAGCCCCTGCATGGGATGGTATTGATGATCTCAAGGCTCTCTTTCCTCAAGCTCAGGAAGGCAAGGTCGTGGTAGCTCAAGAAGCAGACTTTGAAGTCATCAGAGAAATTCAGGAAGAAGAGCGGGTTTTAAAAGAAATCACAAAACCCCATGAAGAGAAGATAGAACTTCTCAAATGCAAGCTTCAGGCACGGATAGGGGATGCCGAAGAACTTGTAGACTTTGAAGGCAAGAAGGTGGCCTCATGGAAGAACACGGCAAGGAGCTTGTTTGACGCTGCACGTTTCAAGGCTGAAATGCCGAATCTGTATCCACAGTTTTTAAAAACTTCTCAATCAAGACGATTAACATTTTAAGGAGAAATGAGATGAGCCAGCTACAAATATTGGAAAAAGACGTTGAAATTCCAGCTTCATTTTTTGGAGAGGTGGATGCTCAGGTTAGAACTGCAAAGGCTTATCCAAGAGACATTCGTAAAAGTCTTGAAGAAGCTGAATTTATGGCGACAATCAATGAAGATGTTGCTGCTTCATGCTTCTACGCTCTTCCTCCGAGAGAAACAAAGGATAAAAGTGGTAAAACGACATCTAAGGTCATACAGGGTGCATCTGTAAGGCTTGCAGAAATTATTGCTTCAAGCTGGGGAAATATTTACGCAGCCACGCGTACTGTTGGCAATGATGGGTTTTATGTAACGGCAGAAGCTTATTGTTGGGACTTGGAAAAAAATGTACGGATTGGCACTCAAGTAAAAAAGAGCATTAGGAAAACAAACGGCGTGCAGTATTCACAAGATATGCAGGCTGTTATGGAGAATGCCGCTTGTTCAACAGCACTCAGAAATGCAATTTTTAAGGTCATACCAAAAGCTTATACGGATGACCTATACGAAAAATGCCAGAAGAAAGCCATTGGCAATGGAAAGGCAGACGAAAAATTTATCTCAAAAAGAAAAGAAGTTTTTGAGAGACTCAAAGCTCTTGGCATTGAAGAAAGTAAAATATTTTCTTTTTTCAAAAAGGAAAAAATAGAAGATTTTGATATGACAGACGTTACCAATCTTATCGGAGTAGGAACAGCGATTAAGGAAGGTCATTTGAAAGTTGAGGAAGCCTTTCAAATTGAACCCACAAGATCAGACGCTTTAGCCGAAGAGATTCTAAGCAAGAATGAGGTGGAATGATGACTTACTCAAAGATGACCTTAAGTGGTGGAGATCAATCTGTCACGATCACGTCAGAAGAAGCGCATGTCATAAGAGAAAACTTAAGAGAAGAGCGCATAGGTAAACAGCTAAAATCTAAACTGAATCATGAAATGTTCCCTATTAACCTCAAGGAATATGTGGACAGGATTATAAAGCTTGCTGATGACAAAAAGGAGATTCAAGATTTTATTGCACTTGTCTACGAAGAGGCTGCAAGCAAAGGTTTTGACAAGAAAGCGCTGAAAGAAGCCATCAAGATGCTCAAGCTGGAAAAGGAAGAGCGAGAGAGGCAGATGCAATTAACTGATTTATATTTGGAACAGATAGGCTAGAAGATGGCGAACGCAGATACAAAAGAAAAATTATTGAATATGAAGCGTGAGTTGGTGAGACTCCGCGATGCTTACCAACAAGATGGCAATCCTAATACACTTCTCGCTTATCACAATGTGTTCAAAGCATACAAAAAATTATCGATGGCTCTTCCCAAGTGCCTCCCAAAAGATTTTTTTGCTAAAAAAGAATCCCTGCTACAAGAAGAGAAAAACCTTAAAAGTTTTTCAAATGTTGAAATATCTGACGATCTCAAAAACAAAACAACTGTGGATTTGATCCTGACGTTCCTCGAAAATGGCAAGAAAACTTCATTTCAGATTAGAGATTTTCTAGTGGACGTAAGAAAAAAATCAAACATTTCAATGGGTATCAATTACTCAACAACGATAAGAGACAAGCTGAAAAAACTATGTGCTCAAGGAAAAATCAAAAGAATAGAAAGTAGCGAACCGCAAAAAATAGGATTTATTTACGAAAAGCTGAACTCCTTTCAGGAGAGACCATAATGAAGAGGCAAGCTAATGACTGAGCAAGAAAAATTAACCTATTTATCAAGATGTCGTTGTCAGCCTTGCTCTGAACGAGAGAAAAATCAAGAAAAGAGCTTGGAACAGCTTCATCTTGACAGCGTTTTTGCAAGGACGGCAGAACAATTAGCTGATTATGTCCTTGAAAAAATCAAGACTCACAAAGAAGTGTCAGCAAAATTTGTTAATGCTGTAAAACAAGAGACTCGGCATCTTCTTCACGAAGCGTTTGACGCAAGTTGTGAGTATGGGTTTCGGATTTCAAAAGATAGAACAAGTTAAATGAAAGAAAGAAAATGAAAAAAAAACTACGGAATTATGCAATTTTAGACTTTAAAAATTAGTTTCTATATGTTACAAGAGTTTTGAAGGAGCAAATATGGTGTTCGCTCCCTCATCTAACTTGTAACTGTAGACTACATGGTTTTTATAGCTAATTGTTCCATGTGCGTCAAGAAGTTACGCAACTTATGGAGTATTAGCTAATGGCTAGAAAAGTATTTTTTAGTTTTTCTTGGGACGATAATTGGGCTGTAAATCAAATTAGAAATATTGGTACATTTGAAACAACAAACAGAAAATTTACAGATCATGCAGATATTGAAGCAGTAAAAAGAAGTTCTGATGAAAGCATAAAACGTTGGATAAATGATCAACTTGATGGAGCTAGCGTTACTTGTGTTTTGATAGGGTCTGATACTGCTAGCAGCAAATGGGTTCGTTATGAAATAGATAGAAGCCTTGAAAGAAAAATGGGGGTTTTTGGTGTTTTTATTCACAAAATAAAAGGTAAGGACGGGTTAACAAGTTCTAAGGGAGAAAATCCATTTTCCAAGTTTGTAAATGCCAGTTTGAATTCTTATGACCCATCTATAGAATGTCATGCGTCTACTGCCTATGAATGTATCTCTGACAATATCGAAAAATGGATAGAAAGAGCAGCTAAACAAGCAGGGAGATAGCGTACAACAAACAAATAGAAAATCCTGACCAAAAGTAAATAGGAAGAGACCAACTGCTTTTTGATTCTTCTTCAATCGAAGAAGGATTATATTCATGAAAAACGGTTGACTCTTCCTTAAGGATTCGTTCAATGTTCTTAGGATTTAACTCAAAAAGCCATTGACAAGTTTCGCTTCTTTTCCAACATATAAAATCATACCATACGCGATATAGCTTTTCTATTTTTAAAAAATTTAAATCTATTTTACGAAAGCCCCATATTAATACTGCGCTAGAAATTAATGCAGCTAATTTAATATAGTTGCTCGAAGACAAAGTTTGCGATGCTCCAAAAATAGCAGCAAGAAATGTCCAACAAACATACTTTATTGCTTGTTGTCTATCAGATAATCTAGCGATAATATTCTGAATAAATTCAAGTTCCTTAGTTCTGGTTGACATATCATATAATTCGATTTCTTTACTGTCCATGACACATTCTTCCTAACAAATTTTCAAAAGTAACACCGTTATCTGCGTTTCTTCTATTATACCGATACTCGAATTCATGCAAGTAAGATTGCAGATATTTCTTACTCACCTTGTGAAACTGACCAATCATACCACGTTTGAGGATAGCCCAAAAGCTCTCAATCGTATTCGTGTGAACGTCCCCATCAGCAAAGGTCTTTTGATGGTTCACGGACAAATGGCAAATAAGGTTACGCATACCCAGATAACCTTTGTACTCATCGGTGACAAGGATCGTTTCTTCAAGATCAATGTGTTTGCGTACCAGCTTCTTCAAGTCTTTGCCCTTAAGCTCAAATTTAGAGGTGGCAATCGTTTTAACGCTTCCGCCTCTCTCGACCATACCAACCACTGGAGTTTTCTTCGTGCCACGTCCCCGAGGACTTGAGGGCTTGTCATCATCGTCCTTATCCGTACCTTTGCGTGGTTTCCCGCCTACGTACGTTTCATCCATTTCAACCACATCACGGAGCAGCTGGGCTTGGTCGCTTTCCATAGCTTTGCGTATCCTGTGCATCATTGACCAGACTGTACGCTGTTGAATGCCTATATCTCGTGATGCCTGACAGGAAGATAAGCCTTTCTTGGCATTTAACATCAACGCCATGAGCATAAACCACTTGTTGAGAGGGATGTGCGTTCCATGAAAAATCGTCCCTACTGTAACAGCAAATGATTTATGGCAATTCCAACACTGCCACCTATTTTGTATCTTTGCTCTATGTTTACAGGTCTTATCAGATTCACAGTAGGGACAAATAACCTTATCCTTCCATCTGACGGACTCGAAATATTTAATTGCTTTCTCTGGTGTTGAAAACTTTCTGCTTAGGTCAAAAATATTCATGGCTTATTCTCCTATAATCAAGAGAATACAATGAATTTAGAAATTAATCAAGTCTAAAATTGCATAAATCCGTTAAAAAATGACGCAATCATCCCTTGACACACGATTAATATTAGGATAACCTGATTTTCTAAATTAGGAGTCAGTTATGAATTTTTTTGAGTTTAATAAAAAG
>Ga0172372_10008263_pt1 | contig 13781 bp, 10 predicted proteins | sample LakKiv5m_2_FD_114544 | JGI IMG/M metagenome (GOLD analysis project Ga0172372, IMG submission 114544) | Freshwater microbial communities from Kabuno Bay, South-Kivu, Congo - kab_092012_9.5m | ecosystem: Environmental > Aquatic > Freshwater > Lake | place: Democratic Republic of the Congo...
CCTCCTGCCGCAGTAGCAGGCCTCTCCATCCGGCATAAGCTCATTATGCCCCCACTCTCCGGCAATACCGTGGGCGCCGTGACGAACCCTTCCGTGGCACACTATCCCGCCGCCGACACCGGTTCCGAGAATAATGCCGAAGGCCATTTTTGAAGGATCACGCATCAAGGAAGCCCCGCAACCAAGCATCGATTCAGCAAGGGCAAAACAGTTGGCGTCATTTTCAATGAGCAGCTCCCGATGGAGAAGCTGCTCAAGATCGCGCTTCAGATCGCGACCGTTCAGTGCAACCGTGTTGGAGTTTTTCATGACACCCGGGAGAGTATCATACCGTCCGGGTGTGCCGATCCCTATCCGCTCCGGTATGGGAATTCCGCTCTCTCGGGAGACCATGCCGAGAAGCGTACTGATGCGCTCAAGGATGTGGCTGTAGCCGTATTCAGCTTCTGTGGCAATACGGCGACGACAGATGGGCTTCAGGGCGCCATCAATCACCACCGCCTCGATTTTGGTGCCGCCAAGATCGACTCCCCAGTACACTTCACTCACCGGAAAGGGCATTTTGATGCATGAAGCGTGGCTGAACAATGTTCTTCACGATCCAGGAGAAGAGCAGATAGACAATGGCTGCACTGAAAAGTCCGATCATGATGCCGCCAAGCACATCTCCGGGATAGTGAACGCCGACGTAGATCCTCGAAAAGCCGATGGCAAGCGCGTAGGCTATCATGAGAGCGGTAAAGAGTTTTTCGATCCTCTCGCCACGGTGAAAGAAAATCCAGGTCATGGCGGCAACCGCTGCCGAGTTCGCCGCATGGGATGAGGCAAACGAGTAGCTCCTCGATTGATGGATGAGCAGGCGTACCTGATCAAGGGCAAAGCAGGGGCGGATGCGCTCGACAAGCGGTTTGAAGATACCGGAGGCAATGAAATCAGCCATGCCGACAGCAAGAAGGGCAAGCAGGATTACAAGAAAACCCTGCCTGCCCCTGCGGATGACCATAAAGAGCGCTGCCAGAATGCCGATATGACGGGAAAGGGAGCCGTTGGTCAGAAAAACCATCAGGTCGTCTACTGCCGGATGAACCAGACGAAGGTTCAGTAACCGGAAAAGCCACACATCGGCCTGCTCGATTGGCGCCATAACACCACTATTTACTTTTTCGACGCCCCTTTGCTCTTTTTACGGGATCCGCCTGAAGAGGGCGCTGTGAGTTTCACGTTCGGCATATCGGCGGCAGTGGTGGTCTTGTTGATATAGAACTGCTGCGCCACACTGAAAATGTTGAACATCAGATAGTAGAGACCGAGGCCTGCCGGCATGTTGTTGAAAAAGAGGAGCATCATGGCCGGGAACATGTACATCATCACCTTCATCTGATCATTGCTCTGCGTCGTCGGCGTGATTTTCTGCTGAATAAAAACCGTCACCGCCATGAGAATCGGGAAGACCGCAATGTGATTTCCGTACATGGGAATGCTGAATCCGAAATCGAGTATGGAATCCGGAACGGAGAGATCCTTTGCCCAGAGGAAGCTGTGCTGACGAAGCTCTATCGAGGAGCGGAACACATAGAACATGGCAAAGAGCAGCGGCATCTGCAACAGCACCGGCAAACAGCCTCCAATCGGGTTGACTCCTGCCTCCTTGTAGATCCTGCCAAGCTCGCTCTGCAGCTTTGCCGGGTTATCCTTATACTTCTCCTGCAGCTCCTTGAGCACCGGCTGAAGTGCCGACATCTTTTTCATGGACTTCGTCGAAGCCATTGAAAGCGGGTAGGTGACCAGCTTGATCAGGAAGGCAAAAATGATAATGATAAGACCGTAGTTGCTTACAAAGGTGTTCATCCAGCCGAAAACCGGCAGAATGATAAATTCGGCAAAAGGTCTCGTCAGCCAGTCCCAGCCGAAGTCCATGATTTTTTCAAGGTCGGCATGCTGTGACTTGACAATATTGTAGTCAAGCGGCCCGAGATAGAGGCTGAACTTGTCATCTGATACCGTTCCGGTTGATGGAACGCCCATTTTCAGGGCTGCCGTATAGTTCTCAAACTCGTTACCGGCCGTTCTTTTTCCATCAAGATGGATGCCTTCCGTACGCCTGGAAGGAATAAGCGCTGCAACAAAATATTTGTTGCGGACTGCTACCCATTTGGCTTCTCCGGACTGCTCTTCACGGTAGGTCTCGTTCTCTTTGGCCGCATCAAGCTTAACGAGGCTTCCGCCAAGATAGGCGCCTGCAAGCACACTCTGTGACTCATCCTTCCGGTTTTTTTCCGAATAACCGAGTCCGCCATCCCACTGGAGCTGATACTCATTACCGGCAAGCTCACTGGCAAATCCTGTAAGCTTGACATCATAGCCGACTTTATAGCTGTCGCCGGAAAAGAGCCAGGTAATATCAATAGCCTGGGCAGGGGCAATGTCAAGGTGATAACGCACGGCGTAGCTCTGTTTGCCGCTGATAGCACGAACTGAATCAAGCGTTACCGTGCTGAAATAGAGGTCGCGGGTATCGATTTTTTTCCCTTCACGGGTCAGAAAGAGCAGTGAAAGAGCTCCGTTCCTAGTGTTGCTGACCAGATCGAACGGCTTGCGCTCTCCATTCAGATGCTTTTTCAGAACCAGTGACTTCAGTGTGGCGCCTTTGGAAGAGAGTGTTGCCCTGAAAAGATCATTATCCACCTTTACGAGTTGCTCACGACCTCCGGACGCCGTGGCAAAAACACCGAACGTATCCGCGGAAGGAGCCGCTGCCACAGGGGATGAAAGTGCCTGCGGATTGGTCTGCTCTATTTTCACCGCTTCCGGTGACTGTAACAGTTTTTTCTCCGGCGACATGAACTGCAGCCAGACGAACATAATCAAGCCAATAAGCGCAAGGCCTGTCAATGATTTTCTATCCATTACCTCTCTCTTTAATTTTACAGTGAAGATCGTTGTTACGCAAGGGTACCGGGTCAAACCCGCCCTTTGCAAAGGGGTTGCATCGAAGAATACGCCACACTGTCAACCAGAGGGCGTAAAAAAAATTATGAGTGCGAAAAGCTTCAAGCGCGTAGGCGGAACAGGTGGGGTAGTATCTGCAGGAAGAGCCAAGCAGAGGCGAAAGAAAGGCCTGGTAAAACTTTATCAGTAAAATCGGTACCTCATTGACATACTTCCAGATAGTCATGCTTTCATCCTTTATCCGGCAAAAAACGCTGCCCGTCATGAGTGCTGCATTAGATATAAAAGCCTGTCTTTGACTCCCTCTGTCAGGAAAGTCTCATCCCCTGCATTAACCGTCTGATCTCCTCCCTGAATTCCTGCAACTCCGGGAGTGTTTTTTTTCTGCCCGTAAAAAGAAAGACAATACAGAGTCTCTTTGCCTCAGCACCATCCTGCTCATCGCTACTGCTCCTTATTACCGATGACCGTTCAATCCGGTAGGCCTCTCTCATCATGCGCTTTATCCTGTTGCGCCGAACTGCAGATGGAACAGTTTTTTTACTTACCGCAAAAAGAATGGCCGGAACGCCTGGAAAAGAGCGGCTCTCCTGGCGGAGATCAGCATAGACCATTTTCAAAAAATCACCTCTCACACCGATCCCGCTTGAAAACAAAAGGGAAATCAGTTGCTTTTTTCTCAATATCTCATGCTTTCGCAGAGCGTGAAGGTGTGGCTTGTTCAAATCCTGAAAAGAGCAATTGATTCAACCCGACAGCCTGAAGGCCTGACGGGAAACTACTTACTGTCCGGCCGTACCCATTGCGCTGCTGACCGAAAGCGCGTGACGACCTTTTGCTCTTCTTGCAGAAAGAACTTTACGACCATTCTTGGTTGCCATTCTCGACCTGAATCCGTGCTTGTTCCTTCTTTTTCTATTCCGCGGCTGATAGGTTCTTTTCATCGCTTAAAACTCCAAACTTTTATAATAATTCAAAATTACTTGGCGCGTAATTTAGCACAATGAACACTCAATAACAAATAGTACAGTCCACCGCAAGAGTCTCTACCCATAAAACAACATGCAACGAGGTAAAATATCGGATTCCCGCCTCAACTTATCAACAATGTGGATGGTTTGTGGATAAAAAAAGTCACTAACCCAAAAGCCCCGACAGGACGCCCTTCCGAAAGAATCCACACATGTTGACTACTGTAACAAAGAATACCGTTAAAGTCAACAAATAAAATAAAATACGATGTTGAAAACTTATGCCGGCCGGGGCACAGAATCTTGCGGGATTTTCATAAAGGAAATTGTTTTTTATCCACTTAAAACACTAACTTGTGAACAGTAAATGTTGATGGCTCGCACAATTTCGCTCCTTACCTCTCAAATCCCGGTATTCTATGCCCGAAGTTACGTCAAAGGCGCTCCCTGACTATCCGCAGACCAAAAACCAGAAAAGCGCCTCAATGGAACATCAGGTCTGGGATGCCTGCATGGAAGCCATCAAAGAAAAAATAAATCCGCTTGCATTTAAAACATGGTTCTCCCCGATCAAACCATTAAGCTTTTCCGGGAGTGAACTGACCATTGAGGTTCCAAGCCAATTTTTCTATGAGTGGATTGAAGAGAACTACTCCTCCTTTTTAAAACAGGCACTCAAGGATGTAATCGGCCCCGAGGCCGGATTGATGTATTCAATCGTTATGGATAAATCGCAGGGGCAGCCGGTAACGATTGAACTGCCGCACCAGAACACCATGAACAGTGATTTTATTGCGGCAAACCAGGGTGTTGAGTTAAAAACCAAAACAAACGGAACGTTTGAACGCGATCTGGCCCGTTTTGAAACGCATCTGAACGTCAAGTACACCTTTGACACGCTCATTCGCGGTGATTGCAACTCACTGGCATTCGCCGCTTCGAAATCCGTTGCACAGAGTCCCGGCCAGAACGCCTTTAATCCTCTTGTCATCTACGGTGGTGTAGGGCTTGGAAAAACACATATGATGCAGGCTATCGGCAACAGTGTTCGTGAAAACCGGCCATCTGCCCAGGTGCTTTATGTGTCGAGTGAAAAATTTGCGATTGACTTTGTTAACGCAATACAGAATGGTAAAATACAGGAATTTTCATCCTTTTACCGGGCCATCGATGTGCTTATCATCGATGACATTCAGTTCTTTTCCGGCAAGGAAAAAACGCAGGAGGAGATTTTTCATATTTTCAACACCCTTCACCAGTCCAACAAACAGATTATCCTCTCTGCGGACAGGCCTATAAAGGATATCAAAGGTATTGAAGATCGTCTTATTTCGCGTTTTAACTGGGGACTTTCAGCAGATATTCAGCCTCCGGACTATGAAACACGAAAGGCCATCATACTCAGCAAGCTACGCCAGGGTGGCGTTCCGCTTGATGAAGATGTTATTGAATTCATTGCAACAAATGTAACGGAAAACGTCAGGGAGCTTGAAGGATGCATTGTCAAGTTGCTTGCGGCACAATCTCTTGACAACAGGGAAATTGATTTGAATTTCACAAAATCAACCCTCAAGGATATTATCCGCCATACCACAAAACGTCTGACACTTGACACGATTGAAAAAGCTGTATGTGCCTACTTCTCCATTACTCCCAATGACCTGAAGGGAAAATCGAAAAAAAAGGAGATTGCTGTCGGTCGCCAAATTGCCATGTATCTGGCAAAAAACCTTACCGACTCCTCATTGAAGACGATCGGCCTTCATTTTGGTGGCAGAGATCACTCAACGGTCATTCACGCAGTCACTACCATTACAAAAAGAGTCGATACGTTTACCGAAGAGCGGAAAAAAATTGAAGAGATCCGTAAAAGAATAGAGATTCTTTCAATGTAGGTATGGTTATGTTTACAACATGTTAAGATGGTGTTGGCACAATCTTGGCAAGTGAAGGGTTATCAACAGAAAAGGTTCAGAATATAGTTTATCAACAAACCTCACACAGACCGACTGATTAAAAAAGAGGCGGTTATCAACAGAGAAGAGGTTATGAAAAATTTGATTAACTGTAATTTTCATAATACAATAGAAGAGTCTTGAATGGAGTTGTCCAGATATCAACACTCTCTACAACAACAACAATGTTCTATAAATATTAAATAGTAAAAGTTGGAGCAGATGAAATTAACTTCCTCAATTCGTCAACTGCAGGATGCTGTAAGCAAGGTTGCACAGGCAATTCCTGCAAAAACTATGGATCCTCGTTTTGAAAATGTTCACCTATCCATAGAGTCCGGAACTCTGACGCTTTTTGCAACAGACGGAGAACTTTCCATTACTGCAAGAAGTGATGTGGATACCTCTGACAGCGGCAACATCGGAATCAAAGCGAGAACTCTCCAGGATTTTCTCAGAAGCATGTATGATACCTCTGTGACCTTCGACATCGAAAGGCAGGAGATCAGTGATCATGGTACCGTTCACATCAAAACTGACAAGGGTCGCTATAAAATACCCTGCCAGTTTGAAAGCAAACAGGAGAAGTACGAGAAAATCTACGACATCTCTCTTGAACTTGCAACGGAGGAACTTCAGGATCTCATTCAGAAAACCATTTTTGCCTGTAGTGTTGATGGTATGCGGCCGGCCATGATGGGTGTACTGTTTGAACTTGAAGGATCGGTTATTACCGCAGTCTCGACTGACGGGCACAGACTGGTTAGGTGCAGAAAAAGCTCATCAACGGATATTGCTGAAAAACAGAAAATAGTTGTTCCGGCAAGAGTTCTGTCAATAATCCAGAAGCTTGCACAGTATGAAACCGTTACCATGAGTATCGATTCAGAGCGGCGTTTTGTGCGATTCATCAGCGGAAATATTGTTCTTGATGCAGCTCTTATTGTTGAACCATACCCAAATTATGATGCGGTTATCCCTGTAGAGCATGACAAGTATATGATTGTTGATCGGTCCTTGATCTATGATTCAGTCAAGCGGGTAGGGCGTTTTTCAAGTATCGGAGATGTCAAGATTGTTATTGAAGGTGAAGTGCTGAAAATACTGGCCGAAAATACCAATGAGGGTGAAGCCGCACAGGAAGAATTGCCCTGTACCTACAACGGTGAACCTATCACCATCGGCTTTAATTCACGGTTTATCGAAGCTGCCCTTGCACATCTTGATGAAAATGAGATTCGTATAGAATTGAAAAGTCCTACAACGGCCGTTATTTTCAAGCCGCACAAGGAGGAAGAGGATGATAAACTGATTATTCTGGTCATGCCTGTCCGAATCAATAATTGATGGTTATCGTCTTCAAATTATTGTCGTTAAGCTATCTATGAATGATCGGTAAAAAAATCTCCTCTCCCGACACGTCGGGAGAGGAGCGTTTATGTGCCCCATTCTACTTGTTAACCATTTCTTACTCAGAAATAACCGGGATGCTTTGAACGATGAGGGGAATTATTGCTGCTTGAACATATACAGTATGAGAATTTCAGGAATCACCGCTCGTCAGTTTTTGAGCCGACAGAAGGGATTAATCTCATTTACGGCCATAACGGATCAGGAAAAACCTCGATTCTTGAAGGTATCCACTATTGTGCACTGACAAAAGGGTTTGTCAGTGCAGCGGATAGTGATTGTCTTCTTTTTGCTACGGATTATTTTCTGCTTGAAAGCATTTTTAAGGATTGTTCAGGCTACGGTGTGACGGTGAAAATCAGCTATACAAAAGAGAAGGAGAAGCTGGTAGCGGTCAATAACAGTGAAATAAAGCCATTTTCAAGCCATATAGGCAGGGTACCCTGCATTACCTTTTCTCCTCCGGAAATGATTATTGTCAATGGCGCACCTGCGGAAAGAAGGCGGTTTATTGACAACGCTATATGCCAGACAGACAGAAGATATCTTGATGATCTGATCGCTTATCGAAGGGTTCTTCAGCAAAGAAATGCGCTGTTGGCCCAATTAGCGGAGAAAAAATTCCCGCAGGAGGGAATGCTTGCCCTCTGGACTGAAAATCTATCAAGACTTGCCGCTTCAATTGTACACGCACGGCTCTCATTTATACATGAATTTTTTTCGCACTTTCGCGAGCTTTATCGGCAATTATCGCTTCATGAGGAGCCATCTTTTTTCTACAGAAGTTCACTGGGTACGCTCAGTGCAGATAGTTCAGTCGATGAGCTCTATCGTCGATTCACACAAAAATATCATGAGACAGAAAGCTATGAGATGATGCGTGCGCAGACAATGAGCGGACCTCACCGCGATGAGCTTCTTTTTTTCATCAACGGCAAAGAGATCAGGAAATACGCCTCACAGGGTCAGTTACGAACATTTCTTATCGCACTGAAGCTTGCCCAGCACCGTTTTTTTTACAAAAAAACCGCTGAAAAGCCGATCTGTCTGCTTGATGATATTTTCAGTGAACTTGATGCTTCAAGGATTGCTGATATATTCACTATTCTGGAAGATTGCGGACAGACCATCATTACCTCGACAGAAAAAAAAGATCAGAAAAACATTACGGCATTCTCTGTGGAATCACTGAAAGACAACCGGGAGCACTGAGCGGTGTCAAGAACAAAAGATCCGAAAAAAATCTCTTCTGTAGTCGGCGCTATGTGCCAGTCGTTAGGGCTTACAGAGGCATATGAGCAGTACAAGACACTCCAGATATGGAACAGTGTTGTTGGTGAGGCTATTGCCGGTGCCACCTCCATTGAGCGATTTACCGGCGGACAGCTCTTTATCCAGGTGAAAAATCCCTCATGGCGCATGGAATTGAATTTTCGAAAACAGGATATACGCAACAAACTTAATGCCGCCCTTGAGCGCCCGATAGTTGAAGAGATTATTTTTAAATAACGTACTTCACCGCTATCGCTCTCCGTTAAGCCCGACGAACCAGCGGCCGGGTAGCGGCGACGGCCATCTCCATAGTAGCTGTATCGTTAATTGTATATAAAAAAAGGGTTACCGTTTCCGGTAACCCTTTTTGGTTTTCAACAGCCCATACTGCTGTTTGATCACAGATTGCAGCTCAACTGGTAGATCTCAATCATTTTATCTGCATAGGCCTTGCCGAAATCGATGCATTTTTCAAATTCAGGTTCATGAGGTTTGAACTTTACCATGACATTCTGTTCAAAAACTTTCAGCTTGAGCAGTGAGAAATTTGTTTCAATCATTTTTGCTGCCTCACCGCTCCATCCATAAGAGCCGAAAGCGGCGCCGAGCTTTCCCTTGTCACGAATCGGGTTTATGGCCGCGAAGAGCTGATAGATTTGCGGCAGTATATTCTGGTTTATCGTAGGCGATCCCACGATAATTCCTGAACAGTGGGCGATCTTGTCCTCAAGTTTTGAAAAATGCATAGACTCTATGTCACAAATCTCAATATTGAAATCACATGACTGGCGGAGACCCTCTGCTATTTTATGGGCAAGCAGAGTGGTGTTTTCATAGGCAGAAACATAGGCAATCAGGATATTTTTTTCCTGAGGCATCGCAATGGCCGTAGTCGCATATTTTAAAGAGAGATCTACATATATTTTCCAGTTTGATCTCAGAATAGGGCCATGACCGGGACAGATGGTCTGTATGTCAAGAGCTCTGATTTTTTCTACCGCCTGAATCATGTATTTACTGAACGGTCTGAGAATAGCATCAAAATAGTAGGTAAAGGCATCGTCAAAATCACCCACAAGGTCATCAAACATCTCTTCGTGCGAGAAATGGGAGCCGAAAGAGTCACAGGTGAAAAGAATCCGGTCCTCCTCAAGCCAGGTATAGATGGTGTCAGGCCAGTGAAGATTGGGCGCATTGATGAAATGAAGCGTTTTATTGCCAAGATCAAGCGAATCTCCTGTTTTTACAACAAGTGATTTAAAGTCATGACCGGTCTGGTCGCGGAGAAATTTGATCGCGTTACCGCTGCCGACTACGGTTGCATTTGGAGCCACGGCAAGCAGGTTTCTGACATTGCCTGAGTGATCCGGTTCCGTGTGGTCAACAATGATATACTCTATCTCAGAAGGGTCGGTAACCTGTTTTATTTTAGCAAGATATTCAGGCCAGAATTTCTCCTTTGTTGTCTCTATAATGGTCTTTTTCTCCGCATTGATGAAATAGGAGTTATAGGTTGTGCCATATTTTGTCTCCATTACGATGTCAAAGGTAATAAGACCGGGATCGAGCACACCGATCCAACTGACATCACTTGAAACAGGAAGTACTTTATTGTCTGCCATGTTAGTTTCAAAAAAATAGTTAAAAATTATTCTCCAATAGCCTGTAACACTACAGGGAAACAGGATATATAGTTCCTCAAAAATGGGAAAAAAGATACAGTATATACAAACAAAACCGAAACAGGCTTTTCATAAAGCAAGGTCACTCCCGGGGTTGTAGCTCTCGGTATGGCGGATATCCCTTATCAGCTCAATCCCCTCAGCAGAAAATGAAAAGAGCGTATCATCAGAAAAAAGCATGCTGAAATCCTGCGGCTTGAAAAAAGGAAGAAATTTCTGGCAATGCTCATCAAGTCGTTTAAGATAGAAGTGCGTGTTCTCGTCAGGTTTCTCTTTTTTCCATTCCGTGGAGAGCTTGCCTTTCTCATACGAAGCACTGCCCGCTCCTGTTCCGGAGATATAGTAGGTGATCCGGTCCCCTTTTGTTACCCGAAGGCCGTTCTTGATAGCGATTTCATAGGTTATTGCTTTTGAGCGTTTACCAGATTTCACATCTTCGGCGTATTGTTCAACGGTGCTTTTCAGCGATTCTGTTTTTGTAAACTCGGTAATATCAAGTTCATGGTTTAGAATTTTATTACGGTACTCGGTGAAAAGATTGTGAAGTCCTTCAATATCTTCGCTGAGAAGCTTTTCAAAGCCTTTGCGGACAAAATCACGCCCGAACTTCTCTCCGCTTCTGCTTGTAAGCGAAGATCCTTTCAGAATCATGACGTCCTCATAGCTGAGCAACGCATAATTTTTTTTCATGTAGGAGATCATCTTTCTGTACCGCCCGTCAAAACCTATTTTAATGCCTTCCGGCATAAGCGCAGAAACTTCACTGACAAGCAATCTTTCATCAGTTTCACGTATCACCCCAGGTGGTGGAATAAACAGAATACCATCCGTATCAACCTCAATAACGCGGCATCCTCTGGCTTCAAACTCAACAATCATTTTTTTTGCAATACTCTGTCCGGTTGATGTCACTCTGTCCGCTTCTGCAAAATCATTGAATATCCCTCCGCTGAAACCAAGATAGCCGTACATGGCATTGATAACTATTTTGAATGAGCTTTGCATCGCATCAAAATTATCGGCAAGCGATTTGTTTCCGCACTCTTTTTCTCTGAGTGATCGATCTTTGGCTTTGAAACGCAACTCCTTCAGATCATTGAGCACACCCGGAAAGACCTTCAATTCGTCACTTTTTGGACAAATATCGTAAGAGAGCATGATAGAGGGGTAGAGTGACTCAACATCAGCATAGACAATAGGGCCGAGAATCCCTTTCAGGAAGACTTCGGTATATCCTCCGGAGTGCTGTTGACCGGCAGTGGGCCTTGGGATAGAGTGTTTAAGGCGGAGGTATTCGCGGACCAGAAGAACCTCTATCTTCGCAGCCTGGCCTATGCGGGCGGTCATTGCATAGGTATACGGCAGCATTTGTGAGAGATAAAAATTGCTGGCAGAAAGTAAAGAGGAGAGAGCCCTTGTTTCGCGAACATCATCAAGCGCATAGGCAAGAAGTTTTGCATGATTATTTTCCCAAAGCGCAGCTATATCCTTGTAGTCAACGTAAGTTCTATCGGGTGAAGCAAAACCAAAATGTTTAGCCACGGCTTTCAGACCGTAACTCTGCATGGAGCGTTTCGAGATATCGTAACTCTGCACCAGGAAAAGAGTATCAATAACATGCCTCCCGGGGATATCATAAAAGGTGTAATCAATACTCCGTTCAGCGAAACGAATGCTTGACGGGTATGTTTTAGGCAGAAGGTTGTTTCTGCCTATCGAAAAAGGAATACCATGTTTTTCGCATCTACGCTGCAGATAGGGAAGATCAAAGCTGAATATGTTGTGCCCCTCGATAACATCAGGATCTTTCTCTCCTATAAGTGACACTGCCGCTTTAAGCAGCTCCCGTTCACAGCTCTTTTTTGAATGGAGAACAGCCTCCCATCCACGATTATCACAAAAAGAGACAATAATGATCTCATCAGAACCGATCCCGTTTGCCGCGCCATCACGTTTTTCAGGATTGTAATTCGTCTCAATATCAAGCTGCATGCGGTAGAGATCATCAAAGATCATACCCTTGAAGAGGGTTTTGCCGCTCTGAAGAAAATACTGAGTGACGGCATCGCCTTTATTATATATGTGTGAACTGTTCTCAACTGCCGGACTCTGGATACCTTGATCGGCACTCTCGCCAAAACGTCTGTTGTTTAAAAAGTCAAGAGCCCCGCGATAATTTCTCCAGCTTTTGAAAATGGAGAGAAATTGATAGTAGTTTGATCCGCCGAGTTTTACCAGCCAGAACTTTTCATTTTCTTCCGGAACAAAGCCCTCAAGCAGTGAACTGTCAGAAAGGAAAAAATAGGGGAAAAACGTATCGTCATGGTGTGTGACCGAGGCGCCATGACGACTGAATACCCTTATTTGTGTGTCGCTCAGCTGGTATGCGCCAACTATCCCCTGCTCTTTATCTTTACCGAACAGCAGATCATTATTGACAATGTCACCGATGATACTTTCCATGGAATAAAAATATGAATATCAGGACTGATACTATAAATGGTGTTTCACGTGAAACAATATTGCTCGCTTAACGTCCAAGGCGAACGGTTAGAACTGAAATATCTGAAGGGGAAACGCCCGGTATCCGCGATGCAACTCCTATTGTTTCAGGGTTGTGTTTTTTCAGCTTCTCTTTTCCTTCGTTTGAAAGCCCGGATATCCCGTCATAGTTGAACCGGGGTGGTATCCTGAGTGATTCCAGTCTTGAGATCTTCTCGGCCATCAGAAGGTCACGTTTAAGATAGCCCTCATATTTAAGGTCAATATCAACCTGTTCATAGAATGAGCGGTCGATGGTTATCTGATGAACACTGTTTCGAAATGTTTCTGATTCAGCAAGAATCAGCTCAAGGGTGATTCCCGGCCTTTTCAGCAGTGATGCTACATGCTGGCCGATCTCTACAGGGGTATAGCCTGATTTTGCCAGCATGCCGTTTATCTCTTCAGGCTGTAGCCTTGTGTTGGCACATAGTGCCTTAAGATGATTAATCTTCTCTATTTTGGAAAGGCACTGATGATAGGTTTCATGTTGAACAAGCCCCGCTTTATATCCGAAGGTCACAAGGCGCACATCCGCATTATCATGGCGAAGGTGGAGACGATGTTCGGCAGAAGAGGTAAACATTCTATAGGGCTCGAGCGTCTCTTTTGTGATGATATCATCAATCAGAACGCCGATATAGGCCTCCGAGCGCCTGAGATTGATAGGGGGGCGGGATCTCGCTTTCAGTGAGGCGTTTATACCGGCCATTAATCCCTGGGCGGCAGCCTCCTCGTATCCTGAGGTTCCGTTGATCTGTCCGGCAAAGTAGAGGTTTTCTATGAGTTTGGTTTCCAGCGTGCCCTTTATCTGGTACGGAAAGAAGTAGTCATATTCAATTGCGTATCCCGGCCGGATAATTTTTGCATTGCTCAGGCCGGGTATGGAGCGCAATCCCTCTTCCTGAATATCCTCCGGCAGTGACGTCGAGAATCCATTGACGTACATCTCATTGGTATCAACCCCTTCGGGCTCGAGAAATATATGGTGGCTCTCCTTA
>Ga0172372_10008264_pt1 | contig 13781 bp, 10 predicted proteins | sample LakKiv5m_2_FD_114544 | JGI IMG/M metagenome (GOLD analysis project Ga0172372, IMG submission 114544) | Freshwater microbial communities from Kabuno Bay, South-Kivu, Congo - kab_092012_9.5m | ecosystem: Environmental > Aquatic > Freshwater > Lake | place: Democratic Republic of the Congo...
ATGACTCAGACCGCCACCCAGGAAGATATGGATCACGTTGCGGGCGCGCGCTTCATGATGCAGACCGGACCGCCGTTCCGGATCCCCGGCCAGCAGACGGCACTCGGCAGCCAGCAGGTTCGAGAACCCGATCACTCCGACACCCAGCGCGGCATGTCCGAGCAACTCGCGTCGCGCCGGATCATGTACCCGTTCAAGTGGCCGACCGCTTTTCTCTGCCATTATGGATTGCGAGCGACTCATGATTTTCTCAAGGCTCAACGACACTGGCCGCGAATGCATTCAACACAGACCCGCCGCATCTGTTGCGGGCTTCATGGAACTGTCCGCAGAGCATATCAGGAAGCGGAGGATGGACTGGTTTCCGGTGGCGGAGTATCAGCGGCTGGTGGAGCTTCGTCGATCTTCACCACCTCGGAATCAATCGCAGCCGGTTCAACGATAACCATGCTGGCGATGCGTTTCGCGAAGTCATAGATCCGCTTGAGATGTTCCAGGATCTCTGATTCCAGACGGAACGCAGTCAGCCGCAGAGGTTCACTGGCTGCCAGCCGCCGGGAGAGATGGCGTTCGGCAGATGCCACGAGGCTGTTGATTTCATCCCTGTACCCCGCCACTTCACGCGCCACTGCGGGATCGTTATCCGCCAGGCTGCGAATGGCTCGTTCGACCGCCCAGCTCACTTCGTGATGCAGTTTCTCCAACACCTGCTGTGTTTCAGAACTGACGACAAGTCCCAGACGGAGACGTCGGCGCCCGATGGCGACGAGATTGGATTCGATCATGTCCCCGATATTTTCAAAGTAGTTGGCAATCAACAGGCTGTTGTGTAACTGGTGCGATTGACGATCCGACAACGGAAACCGCGATAACTGTCCGAGCCAGGTCAGAATCGCCGCGTGCAGCGCGTCCACGTTGTCGTCCAGAGCCTCAAGGTGATCGAGTTCTGTCTGATCGCCGCGGATCACGGTCGGAAACACATCCCGAACCATCTCCAGCGCCGCGATCCCCAGGCGGCTCAGCTCCAGGCGCGCGGCATCCAGCGCCATCGCCGGCGTCTTCAGCAGAATCTCGTCCAGAAACTTTGGTTGCGCAGTCTCCGGAATGTCGGCGGGACGTTCCGGAACAAGCCGGATGGTCAAACTCGCGAGAGGAGTCACAAACCAGATGAAGACGATCGCGCTCGTTGCATTGAACAGCGTATGGACGTGAGCAATCTGCCGGCCGGGATCATCAGAGAGCCGTCGAACCAGTTCCGCCAGTAAGCTCTGGAAGCCGAACCACATCAAGACTCCCAGCGTATTGAACAGGACATGCACGAGCGCCGCGCGAACCGCATCGCGTGACTTTCCGATCGACGCCAGAACGGCCGTGATGCACGTGCCGATATTGGCGCCGAAAACCAGTGGAATGGCTTGTTCGAGAGTCAGCAGGTTCTGCCCGGCCAGCACCAGGATCAGCGCGGTTGTGGCCGATGAGCTTTGAACGATCGCCGTGAAAACCGCGGACAGCAGCAGGCCCGCCACGGCACTGTCGAGATGCTGGACGGCAGAAATGAACGGCGGATAATTTCGCAGCGGAGTCGCCGTATCGCTCATCACGGTCATTCCGGAGAACAGCAACCCCAGGCCCAGCACTATCAGTCCCGTCTGCTTCCAGTGGTCGGATCGTGCGAGAAGTTGCAGCGCGAAGCCTGCGGCGATCAGCGTCAGCGCGGATTCTGTGATCTTGAAGGCGATGATCTGAACCGTCACGGTCGTCCCGATTCCCGCACCGATGATGACCGGGATCGCCTGCGTCAGATTGAGTAATCCGGCCGACACGAATCCCACGACCAGCACTGTGGCGACCGATGACGACTGGATCACAGCCGTCACCAGGATCCCGGCCAGCGCTCCCGTGAAGCGGTTTCCGGTCAGCCGGGCGAGAATGCTTCGCATCCGGTCGCCCGAGAAGGCCTTGAGCGCGCCGGTCATCAACTCCATGCCATACAGAAAGAGTGCCAGTCCTCCTGCGAAAGCGGTCAGCATGGAAAGAGAGAGAACAGCGGGAGCTTCAACTGACATCGACTGAATCCGACTGACAGAACGTGCCGCGTGTAAATGGTCCTGATCGAGGACGAAACCAGAGCAGCCTACCGCACCGAACTCATCCAGCAGCAGGTCTGTTGCTCCGGAACGAGCGTCATGGCCGGGCCCCATGAGTGGCGGCCATTGCTTGAGTTTCAGAAAGCTGAAGAAATCAGGACGGATCGGTAATGTACTGTTTCCGAAGCCTGGCCGGTGGATCGGCGGGCAGACTTCTACATTCCGGGCCTGCTCATGGCGCGTGCTGAATCCACTCCGAAAGGCTCGCATGTTCTGCATGCTGCGGAATTTCTCCGGGCGAAACCCGCGGAAGTGCCGGGCGTGATCGTGTTGACCGGCGAAGAACGCGTGCTGAAGACCGGAGCCATTGATGCGATTCTGAAGGCGGTCCTGCCGAATGAGGATGATGCTCCCACTCGTTACGCCGGGAAGGATGCCAGCCTGACGGCGGTGCGCGACGAACTGCAGACCGTCTCGATGTGGAGCGACCGGCGAGTCGTCATCGTGGAGGACGCGGCGGACTTTGTGTCCGAGCATCGAGCGGCGCTGGAGAAGTACGCCGCGGCGCCGGCGAAGAAGTCCGTGCTGATCCTGGATGTGAAGACTCTACCGAAGAACACAAAGCTGTTCGGCATCGTCAGCGCTCAGGGACTGATCGTCGAATGCACCGAACTGAAGGGAGCCGCGCTGACGCGCTGGATTCAGGAAACCGCGCAGCAGGAGCACGGTAAGAAGCTGACCCGCGAGGCCGTCGATCTGCTCGTGGAACTGGCCGGGACCAGCATCGGTCTGCTGGAGCAGGAATTGCAGAAGCTGTCGTCCTACGCGGGCGAGCAGACTTCGATCGACGCCGAAATGGTCCGGAAGATGGTCGGCGGCTGGCGTGCGGAAACCACCTGGGAAATGACCGATGCCGTGCGTGAAGGCCGTTCCGGTGACGCGATCAGCATGCTCAATAAACTGCTGGTGTCCGGCGAAGCGCCGTTGCGAGTGCTGGGTGGTATCTCGTTTGTGTTCCGCAAGATGGCTCTGGCGACCGAACTGTCGCGGCAGGGGCGGGTTTTGAATGCGGCCTTGCAGGAGGCCGGTTGCTGGGGCAACGAAATCGGCCCCGCCACCAGTTACCTGCGGCGCATCGGCCGCCCGAAAGCCGAACTGATCGGATCGCATCTGCTGGCTGCCGAATCCGCACTGAAAGGCGGAAGTCTGGCATCAGATCGCAGCATTCTGGAACGACTGCTGCTGCAACTCAGTGGGACGCTGTAATCCGGCGCGGTCGAGTTGCAGCGGTTCCTCCGCCGGCATTGCGCAGAGAAGGCGAATCACGTCTTTGCGGAAGTGTCGCTCCCTGGACTTGACGATTTCCTGACGGCGTGGATATTCGCTGACTTGCATCCACAGCACTTCTCTCTGAGCGTCGCATTCCGGCCGTTCGGCCGCACTTTTCAATTTTTCTCCATGATTCAATTCTGACCGGGAGATGCTCAATGTCACTTTTCCACAGGCTGACTTTGAACCGGACACGGGTCGGGTTCACGTTGATAGAGCTGCTCGTTGTGATTGCGATTATCGCCGTGCTTGTAGCATTGCTGCTTCCCGCAGTTCAACAGGCACGCGAAGCCGCTCGAAGAACGCAGTGTAAAAGTAACCTTAAACAGATGGGGCTGGCTCTGCAGAATTACCAGGAATCGCATCGCTACTTTCCTCCAGCCACCATCCACGGACGATGCGGTTCCACCGGTGGTCCCGGCAATCCGGACAACACTCATGGAGTCCAGGGATGCAGTCATCCTGGTATCGGCTTTCCGTGGACGCTGCAGATCTTCCCATTCATCGAGTATGAAACTCAGTGGGAATTGCTGACTCCCTATCTGCAATCAACCGGCAGTCAGCTCGATAATCTGAACCCCGTCCTCAACAACTACACATTCCAGTCGCCGGCTCTCTACATGTGTCCGAGTCATCCGGACGGGACGGAGAATCTGTCGTACGCCGACTGGGATCAGGAACAGCGCCGCGGCAATTATGCGGCTAATTTCGGAGCGGGTACGCTGACGGAATCCCGGACCAGTCAGAACCTGGCGGGTATCATGGCGGCCAACTCGCGAGTGGAGTTCAGAGACATCACCGATGGCGCGGCGAATACTCTGGCTCTGGCGGAAATGCGTTATTCATTGAAAGTCGGCGGCGATTGCCGCGGCAGCTACACGTATCCGGGCATGGGAGGCGTCGCCTTCAGTACCGCTCTGACTCCCAACTCCACCACAGCCGACCAGATCAGCGCCTGCGCCGATAACATCGCCGGATTTCCATGCGTCGCCAATGATACGGGCACTCAGCGCGCTGCTGCCCGCAGTTATCATGCCGGCGGAGTACACGTCTGCCTGGCGGATGGATCGACGCGGTTTATTTCCGACACCATCGGTGCTTCGGTGTGGTCGGCTCTGGGGACTCGCGCGGGTTCGGAAGTGGTCGGTGAGTTCTGACAACCTGTTGAATAACAACGTCGAGCACGTTTTCAATGTGCTTTCATGCCTGACAGACACGCTGAAAACGCACCTCGCGTTCTTCAACAGGCTTCTGACAGTGACGTATTGAGGGTTGCCCGGAATGGACTCCGGTGAGCGTTCGCGTGAAGCTCACCGGAGTTGCCGCACGCAATGTTCCACCGCTATTTCTCAACCGAAAAAGTATGCACCGTCGTCTGTGCGTAAGTCTCACCTGGCTTCAGGATGGAGTTCGGGAATGACGGCTGGTTGGGAGCATCCGGAAACTCTTCTGCTTCCAGACAGAAGGCGCCGTTCTTTGGAAATCCGCCGCTGGCTTCCGAACCGTCCAGGAAGTTTCCGGTGTAGAACTGAATGCCGGGTTCGGTCGTCGCGATGGTCATGACCCGCCCGGACTTCGCATCGCGAACCGTGGCCGCCGGAGTCAACTTCTTTCCGCCGTCGTTGATGACCCAGCAGTGGTCGTATCCGCCTTCGACATTCCCGATGCGTTCGCCGATCCGGTGGGCCGCGCGAAAGTCCATGGGTGTGTCCGCAACCGGAGCGAGCTGACCAGTGGGGATCAGCGTGTCATCGACCGGCAGATAACGATCGCAGTGCAGTCTGAGTTCGTGATCGAGAATCGTGCCCCGTCCGCTGGTTCCGGACAGATTCCAGTAGCAGTGATTCGTCAGATTGACTGGAGTCGCCTTGTCCGTCGTTGCGCGGTAGTCGATCCGCAGTTCGTTGGCTTCGGTCAGCCAGTAGGTCACCACGGACGTCAATGTGCCGGGATAGCCTTCGTCGCCGTCCCTGCTGATCAGAGACAGTTCAACACCAACCGCGCAGTCCTTCTCAACGGCTTTCGCCGTCCAGTGCTTCTTATCGAAGCCCTTCAATCCACCGTGCAGTGCGTTCGGAGCGTTGTTGGTGGCGAGGGAATACTCGTGACCGTCGATCGTGAACTTTCCTTTCGCGATCCGGTTGGCGAAGCGTCCGCAGATGGCGCCGAAATACGGGCCGTTCGTCAGCCAGCCTTCCTGAGTCGGATGAGCCAGCGTGATGTTGTCGAATTTCCCATGCCGATCCGGAGTTTCGACCGCGGTGACAATCGCTCCGTAGCTGATGACCGTGACTTTCAGGCCGTGAGAATTCTTCAGAACGAACTGCTGGATCGCCCGGCCGTCCACCTGGTGCGGCCATTCGGACTGTGTCACCGACATGCGCGCGGCGCTCTCTTTCTTCTGCAGGACCGCGGCTTCCGATCGGGAAGCCGCATCAGACACCAGAGCCGCCCCCGGCAGAGCTGCCAGGGTGGCCAGAAAACCTCGACGTGATGAAAGCATGGGAGTCTCCGGAACTGACACTGCATTCTGTGCCGTGTCGCGATCTCGCACTGTTGCCGCCCGCGAACGGCTTCACGAGTCCGGAGCATTTCGGAGCCGTTGCCGGAACGCAATCCAGTCGCCGGGCACATTCGATGTCCGGCATTCACGATCGTCCCCGACCGCGCGGCCCACCTGTGCGGAATCCACTCCGGCACAGCGAATGCTCTGGCTGAATGTGGTCCACAGCATTCCAGCGAAGTGACGGGAAACGGAGTTATCCCTCAGGCGGTCAGGAATGAGACTTTCGATTGTTTGACCCGCAGCCAGAGGCGTCAGGCGCAGTCAGAGGCGTCGGGCGGGCAACTTGCGCGCCTGCGGCTTGCGGTCAAACAACTCAATCACGACCGTGTGAGGTATACCATTCGGGGTCAGAGCCTGCTCTGCATTCGGATTGAGTCGATGGTGGAACAGTTGATGAGCCAGATCGCCACGGAATCAACCAGCATCCTCATCATTGAGGATGATCCGGATACGCGCGCCAATCTGATTGATATTCTGGACCTGTTCGGGCTGGAGTCGCTGGCTGCCGGATCGGTCCGGGAGGCGCTCGGATTGCGCCGCCTCAGCGACGTTTCCATCGTGCTGATTGACCGCAAGCTGCCGGATGGCATGTGTGAATTCCTGATTCCGCGCATCCGGGAGCGCCTGCCGCACGCGGATTTCATCGTTGCGACAGCCTATGCCGATCTCGACAGCTCGATCGAAGCCGTGCGGCTGGGGGCGTCGGATTATCTGTTGAAGCCGATTTATCCGGACGCCTTGCGGGTCGCCATTGGCCGGATTCTCGACCGGCGCCGACTGGACCGCGAAAGGAAGCGGTCAGAGGCGGCTTTCCGGAATCTGGTCGAGTCCGCCGGGAGCGTGATCATGATTCTGCGTCCGGACCGCACCATCGCCTATCTCAATCCGTATGGCGAACACTTCACGGGTTACGAGCAGAGCGCGCTTCAGGGGCGGGATCTCGTCGAGGTCTTCGTGCCCGATGAAGAGCGGACGGAAATCCGCGAAGCTCTGGCCTCTGTGCTGGAGGGCCGCCCCTTGCAGCATTACGAGCATTCGTTCCGCTGCCGCGATGGCGCCCGCCGCTGGATGGTCTGTAACGCCCGCCGTCTGGATGACTACGACGGCGAGCCGGCCGTGCTCGCCATCGGTCAGGACATCACGGCCCGCCGCGCCGCGGAACTGCGGTCTCGACTTCTGGATTCGGCCATTACGGTTCTTGAGGAAGGCGTCCTGATCTCCGCCGTCAGTTCATCCGGCGACGAACCTGATGAGGAGCGCGTGGACTGGTTCACGTCGCGCATCGAGTATGCCAACAACGCTCTGGTGCGGATTACCGGTTACCTGTCCGGCGAGATCATCGGTCGCACACCGCAGTTGCTCGAATGTGCGGAAACGAACCGCACAATCATGGCGGAACTCAACGAGCATCTGCGAACCAGTCGCTCCTTCATCTGCGAGTGCGTACTGCAGCGCCGCGACGGCGAAGTCTTTCCGGCCGAACTGCATCTGTCACCGGTTCTGGACGCCGGCGGTCGCTGGACTCACACCGTCGCCACAGTCCGGGATATCACGCAGCGCAAGGCGGCTGAAAAGCGACTGGTTCAGGCCGAACGTCTGGCTGCCATCGGCAAGGCCATGACTGGCCTCGCGCACGAAAGCCGCAACGCTCTGCAGCGCAGTCAGGCCGCGCTGGATCTGCTGGCGGCCGAACTGGAGGAAAATCCGCAGGCGACAAAGTACCTCAAGCGGATTCAAGTGGCTCAGGACGACCTGCACCGGCTGTATGAGGACGTCCGCGAATACGCGCGACCGATCCGCATCGAACCGCGTCTGCAGCCGATTGACGAACTGCTGCACCTCACCTGGGAAGAGCTGATCGTCAAACGCGACGGGCGCCGTGCCGTGCTGAAGGAAGTGCATGAGACCGAGGATCTCAGTTGTGAGGTGGAAGGTTTTCTCATCCGGCAGGTCTTCCGGAACATCCTCGACAACGCGCTGGCGGCCTGCCCCGATCCCGTGGAAGTCACGGTGGCCTGGAGCGAAACCCGGATCGCGATGGAACCGGCTCTGCGTATTTCCATCCGCGACAACGGCCCCGGTGTTCCGCTGTCACAACTGGAACAGATCTTCGAAGAGTTCTACACAACGCGGACTCACGGCACCGGCCTGGGACTGGCGATCGTCAGGCGATTGATGCTCGCGCACGGTGGTTCGATCACGGCGTCGCACCCCGATGCTGATCGTCCTGGTCTGGAACTGGTTCTGACTCTGCCGCGCCACGCGCGTTGAGAACTCGACCGTCAGCAGAGCGATGGCGCGGAATCGGGACGAAGAAGTTCAGAACGATGAGGAAGGTTCTGCGGCCGCTTCGATCATGGCGACGGCGTTGCTGATGTCCGAGTAATCGGCGATGGGGATCAGGCCGCCGACGGCCCGGCGGCAGAAGAGATCCAGCATCAGTTCTTCTTCAGTCCGTTCCGTGGGCAGGTATTCGCGAATGACATCTTCGCCCCGCCGCTGCCATTCGATGTCGTGACGACTCGTCAGCAAAGCCTGGCCAAGTTCACAGTCAATCGCGATACGTTGAGCGGTCTCATCGGGCTGCAGAGACAGCGGCAGTCCGGTCGCGGACTCGGCCAGCCGGCGGGCCAGCAAGGTTCGGACGGAGTCAACCGGTTCGTCGGAGAGCAGCAGCAGAGTTTCGGTGACGGTCGCCGGTTGACCGGAAGCGGCCGGACGCGACTGGCGCGCCGGGCGTTCGATCCGCAGCGCGGTCACTCGATCGGATCCGTCCGGCTGGCTGACCAGCGAGGCTGTTTCCGGATAGACCTTGAAGAAATTCCGGCAGTAATCCAGCCAGCCAGCCAGTCGCGGGATGGCGCGTTCATCCAGCCGTCCGCGCAGGTCAATGGTGATGCGCTGCGGCAATCCAAGTTCGATCGCAAACAGCTCCTGCACCCGCAGCGCCGCCGGGCTGAAGCGGCGCCACATGGCCGGCATGAACGGAACGCCGGCGAAGGCGGCATTCTCATGCAGCCGTTCGAAGGTCATTCGCGATGCCGGCAGCCAGCACGCAATCAGCACGGGCTTGCCACTGTCCGCGAACAGATCGAGGGCGACGCGGCTGCGCCAGCCGCAGTCCATCAGCAGAATCGCGTCCACGTCATGCCGGGACGCCAGTGCTCTCAGACCGGTCACATATTCGGATTCGCAACTGCGTGCCCATTGTTCCGCGCGCGCAGTCACCGGATCGTAGACGGCGGAAATTCGCGTTGGCCGGCGCAGCTTTGCCAGAGCCAGCCGGAACCGCTCCCACTCCGCTCCGACTCCGACAACACCGAACTGCATCATGAGGAACAGTCACCGTTCCGAACTCTCCGGCGGTTTTTCCGACTGAGGCGGCGGAGAGCATTCACCGCGTTCAGGCGGCGTATCATAGCAACCGTCCGCCGTCTGCCAGCCCGCTGTTTCGCGTTTGCCGAATGAGACTCCCTCCGCCTGCTGTCAGGACTCCGGCAGAATCGCACGGAGGAACCAGCCGGCGCGGGTCCAGTGCTGAAACCAGCCGAACAGCCGCGCCGCCAGTGTTTCATCATCGAGCGAAGTCGCCTCCGCGGCGGCCGCGATGGCATCCTCCAGGCTGGCTCCCTCCTGCAGTGCCTTCAACAGAAGAAACTCCGGCTGACTGACCGCACCGCGGCGGACAACGAACTCACGACGCGTGATGACCAGCCATGTCGGCTCCGGAGCGGGAATCTCCGGAGCTTCTCCGCGCCGCACGGCGGACAGGTACTCATGCACGGGAAACTGCAGCTCGACCAGATGCAGGCAGGGAACCGGAATCAGCCGCAACTGTCCGATGGATCCGGGCGGAACCGACTGCAGCTCCTCGACCGACAGCAAAGTCTGCCCTTCGACTCCCGGACCATCGAAGACTTCGCAGTACAGCCGCTCGACTCGTGCGAGGTCGATCAGGAAGTCCGGCCAGCCTGGAGCGGGAATGTCGTCCGGTCGATGATCGGCCAGGTATCGCGGAAAATTCCGGCCCAGTTCCACCAGCGAATAATTCCGCGAGGGATGCTCCTGCAGATAGCTCATCGCGAACGACAGAAATGTCTCATCTCCCAGCGCGTGACTGAGTGCCGGAAAATCCTCGGCGAGACATTCCGTCAGCCGGGCGATGTACGCGTTGCCGTACACCGCGAGGCGGCTGATGCTGTCGAGCGACCGCGACCGGCCGATCACCTGCTCAATCCGATCCGAGTCCAGCAGGATCTCGCGCCGCGCTTCCTCTGATTCGATGCCAGCTGCGATGCCGGCGGGATGAGTCACGACCTGCTGCATCCAGCGCTGCAGAGTCGTCAGCGAACGTGAATCGCTCATCATTCGACCTCCGCCAGCACATGCACCGCCGGTTGCGGCACGTTCATCCGTCCGGCCTGCGGCAGGTTCCGAAACTCTGCCACGTTGAAGTTCCGCTCCCGCTGGCTCGCCGCAGTCCAGCCGGCCAGGTCTCTGGCTTTCAGAACTTCGGCATGCAGGACTTCAAACGGCGGGATGGACGCATCCCATTCCAGCAGCGTACTGACTCCACCGGTCAGTTCGCGCGCGAAGCGATACAGCTTCCAGACCTCATCAATCACCGGATGATCGTGCGTGTCAATGATGTGTGTGCCGCAGTGCGTGTGACCGGCCAGATGGAACTGCACGACCCGTTCGTGCGGCAGTCCGCGCAGAAACTCAACGGGATCGAGATCGTGATTGAAGCACGTCACGAAGACATTGTTGACATCCAGCAGCAGGCCGCAGTCGGCGTCTTCCGCCATGCGGGAAATGAATTCCCACTCGGACATCGTCGAGTCCGCGAAGGTGACGTAACTGCTGGGATTCTCCAGCACGAGCGGCCGTTCCAGAAACTCCTGAACGAACCGGATCCGCTCGACAACATGCTTCAGAGATTCTTCGTTGTACGGCAGCGGCAGCAGATCATGCCCGTTGATGCCGTTCACTCCGGTCCAGCAGACGTGGTCGGAGACCCAGACGGCTCGAGTCCATTCGGCCAGCCGCTTCAGTCTGGCGAGGTACTCCAGGTTGAGCGGATCGGTCGAACCGATTGACAGCGAGACGCCATGCATGACGATCGGATACCGCTCGGCGATCTGTTCGAGAACCTGCCGGGGACGCCCCTGCGAGTCCATGTAGTTTTCCGAGATGATCTCGAACCAGTCGATCGCCGGACGCTCGGCCAGAATGTGCGCGTAATGCTGAGGCCGGAGTCCAACTCCGAAACCGAGATCCGGTAAGCCAAGGCGAACGGTCATGGAGCGATCCGGAATGGAGAGGGATGACTGAGCAGAACAACCAGTCCTGATGAGCGGCCGGCTGTCGCGGCGGGATGGAACAATGCGGAGTACAGCGTTCCCGGTCCGTGGGACAACCCACAATCGCTCGATCCATCCGCAGGCCAGCTGGACTGCGACGGGCGGACTTCCCGCGACCGCACATGTGGGGCTTCAAGTTTTCCGGAAGAATCGCTGATCAGGCTGTTGACAATTCAAACATCCGTTTCATACAAGCAGTTCAATCGGACGTTTGACCTGCCCCGCCTCAGTTCCGGCGCGTCATCATGAGCATCGACACGACTCGTTCGCGGATCCTGTTTGCCGCCGGAGAGACTTTTGCGGAAAAGGGTTACGAAAAAACAACCATTCGCGAAATCGCTCGCCGGGCCGAAGCCAATCTGGCCGGAGTCAACTATCACTTCGGCGACAAGCACCGGCTGTTTGTGGAGGCTCTCAAGCACGCGCATCGCGTCCGGATGGCCAGCCAGCCGCTGCCGGTCTGGCCGGATGACATGCCGCCGGAGCAGAAGCTCCGCGAGTTCATCCGCACGACCGTCGGCTGGATTCTGGACGATTCGGTTCCCTGGCATCATCAGCTCATGATGCAGGAAATGCTGCAACCAACCGGTGCCTGCCAGGAGATGGTGGACGATTTCATTCGCCCGCATTTCCAGTTGCTGCTGAGCATTCTCACAGCGCTGACACCGGAGCCGCTTCCTCATCACCGGCTGCAGCAGCTTGGATTCAGCGTGATCGGGCAGTGCCTTTTTTACCGCTTTCAACGGGCCGTGTTCGAACTGCTGGTATCGGAGGAAGATCGAAAATCCCGTTTCAGCCCCTCGCAGATTGCGGATCACATTTCCGCTGTCGTCCTCGCGGCTCTGAAACGCGGCGAGCTGCTGTCGATGGAGACAGAGCCATCCTTGAAGCGACATGAAGAATCGCTTTTCAACCAGAATTCACAGTCCTCGGCAGTGGAAGCTGACCCCGGCCGCGAAGTGTCTGCCGTCGCAGCCAATATCCGTCCGGAGAGCGCTTTGCCGGCGGGCAACAGGACTGTCTGATCAACTTTCGAGAGAGTCTCATGCCTTTGAATGCGTTCCTGCGGGAATCGGTGCGTGTCGGGCTGCCGCTGGTGATCCTGGGAGCCGGAGTGGCCGGCTTTGCGGCGATCATCAACTGGCGGCAGCCGCCCGGACGCGTCATCACCGACGAGCCGGTCCCGCTGGTGGAAACCGTGACGGTTGCTGCCGGCGATCAGAATCTGGACCTGCAGCTGGATGGTGTTGTCGTTCCGTTCCGGGATGTGTCGCTGGCTGCGGAAGTCGCGGGGCGGGTGACGTTCAAGAATCCGGACTGCCGGTCCGGCCGGTTCGTGAAGCGCGGCACGAAGCTGTTTGAGATCGATCCGCGAACCTATGCGCTGGAAGTGCAGCGTCTGGAGAACGAACTCCAGCAGGCGGCGGTGGCGATTCAGGAACTCGACGTGGATGTGCAGAGCACTCAGTCACTGCTGCGGCTGGCCAGCGAGCAGTGGCTGCTGGAGCAGAAACAGCTCAAGCGGATCGAAGACCTGTTTGCGCGAAAAGCCGTGACGGAAAGCAGCCTCGATGAATCCCGGCGGTCGGAACTGACCGTGCGGAACAGTCGCCAGACACTGCAGAACCAGCTGGAGATGCTGACGACAAAACGAGTCCGTCTGCTGCAGTCAGAACAACTGGCCCGTACCCGGCTGGAGCAGGCTCAGATCAATCTGACCAGAACGGAGATCAACGCTCCCATTGATGGAATCATTGTGAGCGATGCCGTCGAGCAGGACAGTTACGTCCAGCCGGGAGCCGCACTCGTTTCCATTGAGGACACCTCTGCCGCGGAAGTGCAGTGCAACCTTCGTATGGAAGAGCTGCGCTGGATCTGGGAGCAGGAACGAAATCCCGCTCAGCCCGCAATCGGTAACATCAGCGCCGGCAGTCCGGATGTGGAAGCCGAACCGCACTTCGATGTCCTGCCGTCGACACCGGTGACGGTGACGTACCGCCTCGGCGACCGGGATTATCACTGGCGCGGAGTCCTGTCACGGTCTGAAGGGACGGGACTGGATGAGAAGACGCGCACGATGCCGTGCCGGGTTCTGGTGTCGGAACCGCGAGCAGTCACACTGGACGGGCAATCGGGGCCGGCCCGCAGCGGCCCGCAGTCGCTGGTCCGCGGCATGTTTGTCCGCATCCGCATTCACGCTCGACCCGCGGCGCCGCTGCTGTCGATTCCCGAACGAGCAGTGCGGCCCGGTCAGGTGGTGTGGGTGAATGCGGCCGGGCGATTGAAGATTGTTCCCGTCCGGATCGCGCGGATCTTCAACGACTTCGTGCTGGTTGAATCGCAGGAGCAGGGACTGCGGCAGGGCGATCGCGTGGTGGTTTCACCGCTGGCTGTCGCGGCGGAGGACATGCCTGTGCGCGAGGCGGTGCAGCCATG
>Ga0172372_10008266_pt1 | contig 13775 bp, 4 predicted proteins | sample LakKiv5m_2_FD_114544 | JGI IMG/M metagenome (GOLD analysis project Ga0172372, IMG submission 114544) | Freshwater microbial communities from Kabuno Bay, South-Kivu, Congo - kab_092012_9.5m | ecosystem: Environmental > Aquatic > Freshwater > Lake | place: Democratic Republic of the Congo...
CCTGTGGTTCTTAAGATTTTTTTGCCACCAGGGACAACACTTCTCCATTTGTTTGTTTCTGCCATGTCGGATATTCTGATTAAGTCATCGTGAGATTCGCACGGCATCCAGTTTCCGTCTTTGTCCTTATGTGCACCTGAGCAACCTATTTCTTTTGCAGTTCTAAGTGCCTGTGCTTTTTTGATTAATTCTTTCATTTTGTAAATCGTTTTCTATTTTTTAGTTTTGATTTTATGGACTCTTTAAATTTTTGAGTTCCTGAAAGTTCATGTTTTTCTTTTTCTTCTGGGGAAGAAAGCACAGAAGCTCTGCGGACAACTCTGCGTTTTTTACCCTTAAAAATTAACGCGTCTTGTTTTGTTTCTGAGTCAACACCCCTGCGCAGAAGTCGCACATTTTTTGAATCTTGGATTATTGTCTCAAGTCTGTACGAAGAAAGTGGATTATTGTTTTTTGCCAACATTACGCTGTACTTTATATCAAAAGCAAGTTCATGTGATTTTACTTTTTCCACAAGAGAACTGGTGGTTGAATTGTCTTTAAATGTTTTTGCTTTGTAGTTAAGTATGTTTATCTTGTTTGCTTTATCTCTGAACCTAAAAAGTGAGCGACTGGATGGATTTTTAAAATGGTTCCTGCGATTTTCATTTGAAGTCCTATCAAGAAAAGATTTAACTTTTTGCTGATTTACAACTTTATTGGTTATTTTGTTTATTTGTTCGTTGTTCCAGCCAACCTGACTAAATGCAGCATCAAACATTTCTTGCATTTGTGGGGAAAGTTCTTTGAATTCTGTTTTTACAAAACCATCTGGAATTGCAGCTTTTGTATACCCATTAACAAACTTGTAATCTTCAATTATAGATTTTCCATATTCGGTAAGAGCTTTAACCTTAACCGAATCATTATCGGAAACAGCAATGATGTGCGGAGTATTTGTAAATACGTCTTTTACTATTGAAATCTTCTCACTCATTTTTTGGAACCTTTCGATACTATTTGTCTTAGTTTCAGTTTTTGCTGAGAAAGAATTTCAAGTCTTTCAGTAAACAGTTTTTCAATAATATTGATATGTATTCTTTCTCCCTCGGAAATACCGTAATCGCCTAATGAAGACAAAAACTTTTTGGATTCAAAACTTTTGGCTCTGTTTATCATTTGCGAAATAAATTTTATAAAAAGAATTCTTTGCTCTGCCTGAAGAGATTGATAATAGTCGGAATACGACGGAATAAGCTTTGATTCATAAAACTCATTCAATTTTATTTTCATTCTTTTTGTTATCTCTATTTTTGACAAATCAACAAGTCCAGATGTCGTATTTTGAGCTAAAACTGCCCTTGCCCCATCCTGCGTGTCAACTGCATATATCGAAGTATTTGGTCTTTCTCTTTGGTCAGTCAAAAAATCTGCAACCATCATCCTTGCCACATCGCGCATTTCAAGTTCGTTAAATTTTCTTTGTGGATTAAATGTTCCCCCATCAATAACGCTCGATATGTCTTCCCTCAGATAGCTTCTTTTATTTCCTGGTTTTCCAGCAAATAATACATCTGGGGATTCCATTCCTAAATGTCGTTGGAGGTCCGAAGCAAACTTTTCTGCAATGTGTTGAAAGTTTTTTGGTTTGTAATAGCCTAAATATTTTCTTCCATTTGCGTCGATAGCCGTTATCCCCCCTGGCAAATCTTGTTTTGTAATATTTGACGACCTTCTTATTACTTCGGCAATTATCGATGGGTCAATATCTGAAAGTTGGCCACCAGAAGAAAGATGCTTTAATGCATTTTCTACATTTTTTATAAGTTTTCCTTTTGCAGCGAAAGAAACATTTTGTCGAGTTGACGAATCGCTAATTGGTTTTGTTAGTTTTCTGTTTTTAAATAATTTTTCAGCCCAAGCAATATTTTTCCCAATTTTTTCATTTGGGTTCTTTATTCCTACAAAATTTTCACTGTATGAAATGCCGTTTCCTATTTCGTTGGCAACATATTGGAGTCTTTTTGCTGGGTCGTTTGAGTTTTGTATGTCTGCCGCGGAATTCACAACACGACCAAGCTTGCGTCTTTCTCCGACTGATAGTTTTCTTGCTTTTTCGAGAGTTAGCGTTGAGCCACCAGGCAAAACGTAAATAAGAGAACGTGTTCCCGTATTCGACAAAAGTCCAAGTTCTTCTCCACCGATATCTGAAGGACTCAGGGTTGACATAAGCATGGTCGAACCCTCCATATCCCTATTGTCTGGAATCGCACGAAGAACTTTATTTGGAACAACTGGCTCAAGAACAAAACCATCTCTTCGAACCATTCTTCTAACTGGCTGATTGGACGACTTATTGAAGTTTCCTATTTCTTTAATGAGGTCACTTACGGCCCTATTCGATGATTGTCTATTTTCGTTGGATACCCTCGGTATCACTGGAGCTCTAGAAACTATTATGTCGCTTTCCCCCCTCGCTCCAGTGATTGGTGTGCCAGTTGTTCTAATTCCGGGTCCACCAACAGCCCTTCTTATTGCCCGAATGGCAAGACCCAATGGGGAAGGAATATCAAAAAGTTGTGCACCACACGTTGAGAGTCTATTATCTGTGAATCTTCCTCCGTATTGATATCCCTCTGGGCATCTGTAACCGCGATTTTCTCCAGGCATTGAGCCGCCCCTGCCTCCGCGCCCAAAACCAGGCGTTACTGCTCTGTAAAATGCAGAACGAATAGGAGAACGAATGGGGCTAACGTCTCCCGGCACAATGGTGCTAAGAATCGAACTGCCTATTTGGCGAGCCGTATTGGCCTTAAATTTCATACCACCATCATTTGTCGTTGTGGCTTTTCTTCTATTGTTTCCGTTTCTTTTTGAAAGTGCCTTAAACGCAACTATGTTTTTGTTATTGGATATGGATTTACCGCGTATGTAATCAGTTGTTTTTTTATTTGAAAAGTCAGCAATTATAAAACGCACAACGTATGTAGCTGACTCATTAGATTTATTCACCGCAGCATTCATCCTCTAGTGACTTTTTGCCAACTCTTAGCATTGTTTTTTCTTCTCCAAACTCATCTTCTCCAACTTGTTCCCAGCTGTTTTCATCCCTGAGAAATTTAACAAATTTCTCTTCCATTTCAACAAAATCCCTAAGAACAGTTACCGCATGCGCAACGTCACTTTCGGGCACAACATATGACTCGACTGATTTGATTTCAGATGGGTCAACCGGTTCGTAAAAGAATACATCATCATTTTCTTCAATGTTGTAATTTGCGCTTTTTGCTCTGCGGACAATATTTTTGGGTTTTTTCCCAGTTCTAATAAAAGAAGAAAATTGACTATCATTCCAATTCGTTAACTTTCTTATTTTGCCACGGCAATTTTTCATTCCGGGATGATGGCAACCCTCGTTCGGCCACAGTCCGGTTGTTTCGTGGTGTAGCCATGCGCATATATTGCTGAGCGGATACAGTTCTGGGTGGTTGGCAAGAATAACCCTGCAACGCCTAAACCCACCTGGTTTCTTCATAATTGGGCGCCAGTAGCGAAGCAGTCTTTCCAAATTTCCCCTACGTGGTCCATATCCCCTGAGAATATCTCCGGTTATAAGTTCTTGTGGAATTATTCCGCCAAGTGGGTCTGCTTTTGAATTAACTTCATCAGTCATTATTGTTTTCCTCTAATTGGCGAAGCAAAACCATAGCTGTCCATGCTTCTTTTCTGGCTTGTTCGCTTTCAAAAACCAGATTTGATATATCAAACTTTACCATTTCATCATTGCAGCACGGCTGCGGTGGTCCTTGGTTTAGTGATTTTGTTTTGATTTTTGATGGTTTTTGAGTGTCAATTGTTTTCTTGAACTGTTTAGCTTTCTTTGTAGCTGTGTCTATCTTTTTTTTGTTTTTTCCCAAAGCAGAATATATTTCCAATCCATCAAGAAGTTTTTCATTTACTTCTCTAGATTTTTCGATAAATGTTTCTCTCCATACCTCTGACTTTTTTGATGAAAAACCGTCCCATAAAAATTTATGAAATTTTGATGTTCTTATTTTTAATAGACCACCACAAGAATTACAAAAGTCAAACAAATCAACCTTTACTATTGAGTCATCAGGCCTAACAAGAACTGCGTCTTTTTCTGACTCCGAAGCATCGAGAATGTAGTACAGCTTGTCATCTTCTACCCTACCAACAAGAATAGCAAGCATAATTATTTGCCCTTATCGGAGGTTTGAAATACATTTTTCAAATGGCTGACACTTCGCATTTTTCGCAATACCTTTTTTGCTTCGTCTGCTATCTCTTTGTTTATGTTTTCCTTTAAGATGTCTTCGACTTTTTGATTTGGTTTTGAATTAATGCTATACGTTTTTGGATTATCAATATTGAATCCATTTGGATGAGCAAAATTTACCTTTTCAAATCCTTGTTTTTTATATTTATCCCTCACTCTTTGTGCTGCTCTATATGAGCGAAGGGCCTGCATGCTCTGGGTATTTAATGCTTTACCGCCAGAAATTTGATAAAAATAATTTATTTCAGATTTAGTAAATCCAGCTTTTCTCAGTGTGTCGGCGATGGAGTTATCATTAATTACGTCATCAATGTTTTCCTTATCGGCTATTTTTTGAATCTTGGAAAATGGATAGTTTATTGACTCAACTTCGTCTTTGTCAAATCCACCAAGAATGTGAGCCTGTAGGGGTTCGTGCTCAAAGTCATCGGGTATGTCGGATTTCGGTTTTTTAAATTTTGCGCCGGATGGTTTTTTTGAGTTTATTGATGAACCATCTTTGTCTATTGAGTATCCAAGCATGTTTATGATTGCTTCATAATCTTCGCCATTTTTATTTTTTGTCAATGCTTGTCTTATGTCTTTGGGCGACGATGAATTAAGCAAAACTGGTTTGTTGCCGTTTTTAATAGAGTTTCCTTTTCCGTATGCTGTTCTGTTGGCAACATCAGGGCGAAGGACGACCTCTATTTCCCCCTGGGCAGTAAGACCATCTCCGATAATGTCTGAATCTCCAAGTTCGAATATGGAGTCATCATCAATGTTTGCATTACCTAGCGCCCTGGCTTTTCGTTTTTTGTTGTCGAGATGAGATTTATGCACAACATATCCAGAAACAGGGAGAGTTTCATCGTCAATTTTGTCATTGAGACCGACACTGTTCCAGTATTCCCTTCTCAGCTTGCTAAATGAAGAATTTGCGCTTGATTCATCTTGCTCAAAATCAAACTCATCTGGTCCAAATTTTCGTTCTGCATAATTTATGCCAGTTTTTCTTCCAGTGCCAAAATCGTCTTCGTCTTCTGGTGACCACATGTCTGACAAAACATCAGAACCATCAGTAAATGCATTTTTAATGGCATTTGCTTTTTTTGCCATTCCGTCAAAATCATTTTCCCCTAAATCAACTTTTATATTTTCTTTTTCAAAATCGTTAATTAAGCCAGCATTTAGCATGTAGTCAAGTGTTGAGTTGGCTATTGTATTTCCAGAAACAAACTTAATTCTTTCAATGAAGTCGTTTAGTTCTTCATTTGTTGAACCCTTTTTGTATTCTGGTATTTTTGTCAGAGCAAACATAATTTTGTCATGCGATTCTTTGTCTATGTTTGTATCTTTGATTGTTTTGTTAAGTTTTCTAACTACATCGTCTGCATTTATATTTTTGTTTTTATTTGCCCCGGAGGAGAGTCTTTCCGAAGATAGACTTCTTGCAAACTTGAGACCATCTTCTGTTTTTATGTGCTTAACAGTAAAAGCTCCATCAGGAAAATCGGCTTTCGCAACCTCGACCATCGCTTGAGCAAGTCCAGCATCTCTGTGCTCTTCGTCTATGCCCGCGAAAAATATGTCGTGTTTTCTTGGGTCACCATAGTTTGTCTTTAAAACTACTTTACCGATACTTTGTGTTTCCGGAAGTCTACTGTCGCCAACATATGCATAATATCTTCCTTCGAATCCATCTTCGTCTGGGGAAATCGTGTATTTTTTGCCGGTTGGTGTTTCGTAAAATCCAAAAACTTTATTCGTTTCCCCTTTATCAGTTTTAAATCTTCCCCTGTACATGGTCATTCCATCAACACGCGAAGATGTCAGCTTTTCTGCAGATATGAGACTCGCGCCAGTACGCATCCCGGGAACTTCGCCAACTTTGTCATCATATTCTTTTGCTGAAATTTTTGTTGGCCGATTTAGCGACCTTGTGCTCACTTCGATATTTTCCACTAATTCACTAAGTTGCCTGTTTGTGACAAGACGAGACAGTATTGGGTTTTCTGAAGTTAACTTTGTTCTCTGTTTGGATTCTTTTGATGCTGGAAGCTTTTCGTTAAGTTTATTCAAGACGGAACTAAAGTTTTCCCTAAATTTAGTTTCTTTATTTTTTTCTGGTTTTTTCTTTCCGCGAATAGCATCTTCAATATCGCTGACCACGTCGCCCTGGTAAAAGGTGTCAATTCTCGGTACTTTTCTGAATTTTTCTTTTTCTAGTTCAATATCGAATTCCGTATCAGGAAATGCGCCTATTACAGATTGTTCTAGAGACAGTTTTTGATTTTCGTTTATTGCTTTTCTGCGAAACAAATCATCGATAAAAGAACGAGCGGGTGCTTTGCCACCACGTTCATAAAGCCGCTTTATCATATCGGTTGCTTCTGAGTAATAAAGCTCATTTGTTTCTTCAAATTTTATAATCATTTCGGCGGCTTTAAACATTGGATATCTGTCTTGACTGTCATCGTCTGTTAGTTTCTTTATTCTTCTAGCAACAGCTTTTCTTGCACGATTACCTTTTCGTATTCTCGGTTTGTCTGCAGTATCTAGTGTTGAGAGTCTTAATTCCAAGGATTCAATTAGGTTTTCAACATGGTTTAATTTTTTTTGAAGTTCGTTGGCGGTTTTTGTGAGCCCATCTCTCTTCGAATCAGAAATTTCTCTCCTCAGCTTTGATGCCTCTTGTTGATATGAGGTTCCCAACTTATATGTTGCGTCTCTTATTGCTTCTTTGGCTCTTGCGGCATCAAGGGAATGTTCTCTCTGTGGGCCACCACGTTGCGACACCATCCACGCTGTAGCCAGTGCACCAGACGAAAGTCTTTCGTTCCCGCCAGCAGGTCGAGTCCGAGGATTGTTGGGATTAATTCCTGCCGCGAAATTAATTTCGTTTGTGCGCACAAAGGCCTCATCCGAAAGACCCAAGTCGTCCAACCTTGTTCCCTTGGGAGCCCGGAAGTTTGGATTATCCCTGTTTAAAAGGGCATTCAATCTTCTTGCCGACGCTCTTTGTCCAGGAGTGTATACGCGGCTGTCTTGCGTAGAAGTTCTTTCAATTCTGTCAAGGGACTCAATAATGAAATCTCGGTCTTTGGCGTCCAACTCAAACTCATCTCTAAGTTTTTCGTAGAGTTTTGCAACATCTGAGTTTTTGTTTATCTTTCTTTGAGATTCGATTTGTTCGTTCAGAAACGACCGAACATCTGCTGGCATCCTTTTAACCGAAGTCTTTGATTTGTCTTCGTACTCTCGTCGTCCAGAGGAAAGCCTGCTGCCAGAAGGGCCACCACTACCATACGTACTTATTTCTTCTATTTCGTCCAATGAGTCTACGTATTGTTCAAATGGGTCGGAATTGTTTTTTCGTTGCGGTTTTATCCGCATTTCGTCTATTAATTCCCTGTCACTCTTGGAAAGTGAATACCCAGAAGAAAGTCTTTCATCCTGCGTTGGGAGTCCTTTTGCTCTCCGACTAGCTCTTGCTTCTTCTTGTTTATCCAAAACACTCCTGAGATATTTCTTGCGTTCTGGTGATTTGTATCCGACGGCATCGACTTGAATAAATGTTCCATTGTCGTAAATCTCATTTACTTTGTCATCAAAAGAGTCGGCGGCGGAGTCAAGTAGTGTTTTTACTTCATCTTTGGTCATTTCTGGAATCATGTCAGCCGCTTCCTTGACGTGACGCCCATCGGGAAGAGTTTTGTCGTATGCGTCATCTCCCTTGGTTAAGCTTGCTGGTTTAATTCCCAAAACGTCTTGAAATACCCGCGATGCTGTTAGTAGTTCGACAACCGGCATATCGACCTTTACTACCTGCACACCAAGAGAGTCCAAATCTTCTTGGGTTATTCCTAGGTCATCTCCAACAATTGGGTCTGCAACTATTCTTCCGAATATTCTGTGATGTCCATCTATGATGTGACCATCGCTTGAAACTATTATCTTCTTAAACAGCCCGTGTTCTTGTCGCAGCCTGGCTATTTCTTTATCTCTTTCTTCTCCTTTTGGAAGTTTGAATACTGCAGCAATTTCCCTAATAATGTTTTCACTTATGCCGTCTACCTTCCCGCCGTCAAGCTCTCTTTGTGATGCCTTCAGGGTTGTTGGGTTAACTGTTTCCTCTTTGCCAAAAGTTGTTCCTTTTGTTTTTGACATAAAATCCAGAAATAAATCGACCCCGTCAGGCTCGACCATCGAAAAATCCAAATGGTCCATAAGTAGCTTTTCTTCGGCATCTGTTAATGCCGGCTTTGAATTATCCATGGCATTTCTGTTTCTAATTTCACCGAGTCTTTTAACTTCTTTGCCTGTTACGGATAATCCAAATTCAGACATAATTTGTCTTGCTTCTTCTGGTGTTACGTCTATTCTTTCTTCTTTCATAAACTTCAGGGTCTTGCCAGTTTTTTCATCAATTCTTGATGACGGTGTTTTTATTTCGATGTTTATTGATTCGGTTCCATTGAGTTGCGCCTGGGTTGCTCCAGAAAATCCATCACAAAGAGCTTGGACAGTGCTAAGTTTTCTTTGCAGCGCATCGGCTTGTTCGTCATCTCCGGCATCCCGCAGTGCCTGTATCTTCTTTTGAAAATTTTTAATTAAAATGTTTTTATCATGAGCTTTATGTGACTCAACTAATTCTGCGGTCATCATCTTTGATTTCCACATGCGCAATGCCATGCTCTTGGGGTCTTTCGCTCTGCCACCAACCTGCGGCATTTCTAGTCTGTCAACCTGCAGGTTGTCTGCACAAAAATGATTAACTCCAGCAATGTAAAGCTTGCACAAGTTTATTGTTCTTATTATTTCTGCATTATCACGAACTTGTTTTGTGTCGTCGAGAAGTTTTTGCAACTGTTTGCCGGCTTCTGGGACCATTCGGGTTTCTTTTTCTCCCAAATTGTCATCCATCATTACGGTTTGGTTAAGTGCAAGAAGTTTTAATGCTGTTTGTGGGTCTCGCGCTCTCAATATTTCTTGCCCACTAGTTGCTGATATTTTTCTGCTTCCATCCGAATTAATTACTCTTTCAATACCCATATCCAAAAGTGCTTCATCGGTAAGTTCGGAAAAATAATTGTCAAGATGTTTGGCTATCCGTGCATCATTTTCTGCGTCGGTAATATTTTCTTCTCTTGTATAAAGAGGTATATCTTGGATAATTCTTTCGACTTTATCTCTTGCCTCTTTTGCAGCTGCTTTTTCCTTGTCTTTTCTGCTTGGCGGTTTTTGGCCAGAGGCAAGTCTCTCTGCTCGTCTTGATTGACCCTGGACGACAGCGGAACCAGAACGTTTCGTTGCTCTTATTTTCCCGGATTTGGCAAATTCGTCAAGTTCTGATTCTCTCATTCTCACACGAGGTCGCTTATCTACCTCCTGATGGAAGTCGATTGCCGCAATGTCGACCCTCTTATCTAGCTGCTCTCTTTTTGATGATTCAATAATTTTTTGAACTTCTTCATCTATTTCTTTTACATCAAAATCAGAAGAAACTTTATTTGGTTTGGGGTCTTTTAGGGAACCAATAACACTGTTTCTTGATTCTTCGTAAATTCTTTCTTGACGCATTCCGGAGGATTCTCGTCCCTCTTGTTTCAGCTGGCGTCGCAATTTCTTTATCTTGCGCTGTCTTTCTTCTCTTGTCATTGTGACCGGACCTGGTCTAAATGGGCCGCTTTCTTCTCTTTCGAGCATTTCTAGTTGAGTTTTGGGGTCATTCATCCAGTCTTGAAAGTTAAATTTTCTGTCTTTGTCTTCTTCTTCGTCTCTTTCCTTTGAATAATCACCAAATATTGCTCCAGCATCAGAAACCTTGTCCATCACATCCCTGGATGGAGTTCTTCTTTCTTCTGAATCATTTTTTCTTCCGGACGACAATCTTTCCGGTTTATCAATCACTCTTCTATCTGATATCTCTTTAATTTTTCTTGCCGCTGATTTTCTCCATATTGCATCGCCGCCACCATCTTCAATATCTCTGGCCAAATTATCAATAACTTCGGTTGTTCCTTTTTGGGAAGATATTTCTACTCGTATGGTTCCATCTTTGTCGCGGCCAACTATTTTCATTTTCCCGGGTGGAACAACAAATTTTTGTTTTTCATCACTTTTTGATGTTGGGAATATTCCTCTGTCTCCTTCTTTGACGCTGATAATTACCCTTCTTTGTTTTTTGCCTGTAAGCGGGTCGGCCTTTTTGGATATTTCAGCTTTTTTGTGACCTTTGCCCATGACGGTTCCATTAACAAAAGAAACATTGTCTATTTCTTTACCTAGAGCCCTGCCAGAAAGCTCTCCAGAACCAAATTCAAGTATTGCCTCCATTTCAAACGGTTCCGAGGCTGAGGAAACTTCCATTGCTTCCATGGTGGGAATAAGCACATTTTCCACCTGGTCAACCATCGAACCATCTGAAGTCGAGGAAGAATCTGGCTCTAGGCCAAGCCTTTTTAGTCTTGCATTTGCTCTGTTCATTGCCCTTCCGGATGATGCATTCTTTTCTGGCTTGAGCATTTGAACAACATCTTTTGAATCAAAGTCGGCTATTTCTCTCACCGCTTCGGCTTGTTTTTTGGAAATCTTTTTTCTGAGTTTTTTCCGTTCTTTCGAAGCATGGTCTTTTGCTTCGACTGCGCTTTTGAATTTTTTTGTTGGTTTTGGTTTTGGTGATACTTTTTCCTCAACCTTGGAAATGAGGTCTTTTCTTATCTGATGGCGTTTTCTTGTGTCGCCACCAGCAATGGCTCTATTTATGTATTCATTGACAAGAATTTCTTGTTTTTCTGATGTTGAAAGCCTGTCTGCGGGAGAATCAAAATCATCTTTAGCAAACCTTACCTGTACTGCGGTTATTTCGTCAAGAAGCTCAGCGTCTTTTAGTTCTCTTGTGTCGGAAATGAGTTTTTTAATTCTTTCTTCCGCCAAGACAGATTCTTTTTCTTCTGGTGTAAGCTTTCCAAGTTTTGTGCGCAGTTTGTGAACTTCTTCATCAAATTTTGTTGATTCGCCTGGTGCGCCTATTCCAAAACGGCCTTTCCACCCATTTCTTACTCGTTTATATGCTTCGTCGGTAAAGGCTTTATCCTGCTTATTCATTTCTATGTTATTTTTGAGAACAGATATTTGGTCCATTAATGATTTTCTGTCAGTTTTTTTAGTCGCTGTTTTTAGAGAATCCTCAAGCGACAAAAGCATTTTTTCTTGCTCTTTAATTTGGTCGCCAATCACTTCTGATTCAAAAGCAAGTGATGAAGCTTCATTGAAAAGGTCTTTTTCTTTAACGTCTTCACTTCTTGATTTTTGGGATATTGCACTAAGCAGTCTTCTTCTATCCTCAACAGACCTTTCACTCGGTCTTGTTTTAAGTCTTTCTTTGAAAGCCTTATCTGATTTATCAATATCATAAATATCCAAAAGCCCGCGTGATGGTGCCCCTGAGCTACCGTCTTCTATTCTTTTTATATACTCTCTTGATTTTCTGTCTCTTGTTTGTGCGGTGAGCGCGCCACGAAATGAATCCATATAGTCAAGAGCATTATCTATATCATCTCCGCTCACAAATCCAGCTTCTCTCAGTGCCCAAAGCTCTGCCTGAGCCTCTAGGTGCATTTGACCACCACCAAATTGAGATGGGTAAATACCATAAACGTTGTTTAGGTTTTTTAATGTTTCTGGGTCGCCAAGGTCCGCATTGTCGCCAAGTCTCAACATTATGTCCATAACTTGTGAACCTTTTAGTTTTCGCAAGTCGTCAACTTCAACAGTGTTCCCGCCTCTGTCTAGATATTTGAAGCTTCCCGTTCTTTCGATTTCTTCATTTATGTGATTTATATAAGCCATTCCCTGCATGAAGTGGCCTATTTCGTGTAGCGCAACGTGCCTTGACCAACCGTCCGTACCAGTTGAAAGACCAACAACATTTTTCGCCTGCTCATCGGCCCTGGACATAAAGTCAGCAACTTCACCCATTCTCTCTGTATCAGAAGCTCCACCAACAGCAGAAATCATTAATCTCTCATTCGGCCTCATTCTCGGGAGTCCAGCTTCTTGGTTTGCCATCATTTTGTCTATCTTGAACTCAATTGCTGGTAAAAGTTCTTTTCCTTTTGAGTTGTAAAAGAAAAACCCACCCTCATCATCTGTTTTGCTTGCACCTGCGGAAAATGATGTGTGAAGCTGAAGTATTTTTAAATTTTTCATTGTCTCTGGCATGCGAGCAAACTGCTCTAGCTGGGCAGTCATTATTGCTCGCTCGGTTGAGTAGTAGCGTTCAAGGTCTGCGCGTGCAAGTTTCTCCACATCTTCTGGGGTGAGCGAGAACTCATGAGAACGCGCGATTGCTTCGACTCTGGCGTTTATAAACGCTTCTATTTGCTCTTCGCCTGGTCTGCTTATTTGGAGGTCCCAGTCGCCGCGTGTTTTTAATTCTTCAAAAACCTGCATTAAATCTTCATTGGTTGAACGAGCACGTGTTGATGTATCAACTCCAAGTGCTTTTGCCAAATCGTCAACTGTTTTGTTTGCTGCTTTCATTCTTCTTTGCCCGTTGACAGCACCATTTCTAAAAACGCGCATATCGGAAGGGACGTCCGCATGCTCCCAATCGGGTGTTATCGACCTTCCGGAAACCGGGTCCCACCCGATTGCTGCAGAAACGCGAGGTATTAACCTGTTTATTGGCATATCGCCACGGCCCTGGTCGTCGTCCCATCCGCCAGTGTGTAGCCAGTTTCGTGCTCTGTTTACTGTTCGCTTAAATCCCTGCAGTTCTCCGGCATCGGTAAGTTCTTTTGCTTTTTCAAAAACAAATTTTCCAAATTTTGTTGGACTAAAACCAAAACACGTGGTTCCATACATGTCTGTGAATTGGTTTGCTGCAGGCGTACCTGGCGGACATCTGAATTTATTATTCGCGTCTCTTATTATTCCTATTGCCGCAGCTGCTCTGCTTAGCAATCCGCCACCAGGAATTCTGTCGGATAATGGTCTTCCGGGAAGTATTTTTGTTTTTATTTCTGATTTTGAATCAAGACTTTCCGGAATTGGTATCTCATTGGCATCAAATGGCTTGCCAGAAAACTTGCTAAATGGATTTATTATTTCTTCAGAAGACGGAATTATGTCATCTGTTTTTGAATTTACTTTGTATTTTTTAAGAACAATCTGCGGTTTATCTTGTGGTTTTTGTTCCTTTTCGTTTACTTCTCTTTTCACCCATCCAAAATTTGCAGACGTTCTCATTGTGTCTCTTGATGTTTTTGGTGACAAAAGTTTTAACGAATAGCTTTGGTCTGTTCCATCTCTAGTCGGGTCAAATATATAACCGTTTTCCGAAACAAGCCCTGGTGGCAAATCGCCGCCAAAATCTCTTTTTTTGTTATCCGTATCTGTATATGTTTGTTTGGGAGCAGATGACGATGTGCCAATTGACGTGCCAAGTGACATCGCTGCTTTTGCGGCTATGTCTGCATTCAGCCTCTCGGTTGACGATGACGACTCAATA
>Ga0172372_10008267_pt1 | contig 13774 bp, 10 predicted proteins | sample LakKiv5m_2_FD_114544 | JGI IMG/M metagenome (GOLD analysis project Ga0172372, IMG submission 114544) | Freshwater microbial communities from Kabuno Bay, South-Kivu, Congo - kab_092012_9.5m | ecosystem: Environmental > Aquatic > Freshwater > Lake | place: Democratic Republic of the Congo...
AATTATGATCAGGCAGAGTCAAACATAAAAGTAGGTTTTAACTATAAAGTTTCTGCTGAAATAAATTTGGGAAATCTTACTCCTGATGATGTAGAAGTTCAGATTTATTATGGAAAATCAGACTACAAAAATGAACCTAATTCAAATTCTTACGTTACTATGAATTGTATTACAAAAAAATCCTCAGTAGGAAAATACAAATACGAAGGTGTTATTGATTGCAATAATACTGGGCAATTTGGATGGACATTAAGAATTTTACCAAACCATCCTTTGTTGATAAATAAGTTTGAGCTTGGACTAATAAAATGGGCATAATGGAGTGACAAATGCTGCTTGAAACACTGGATTTATTAAAGAACGATGTGATTATTTATTCTGAAAATAAGTTTGATCTGGAGAAAAATTTTAAAATAATTTACAAAAAGAGTGAGATTAAAACTCCAAAACGAATAGATTTTTTTGAAGTCTGTAATTTCATTAATGATTCTCTTCCCAAAAATCTGATAGCATATAGATTGCTAACAAACGTAAATTCTATTGATGCTTTTTCTACAAAATTTGGTTTCTTTATTAATAGTGATAATGGCTTCGAACTGATTTATTTTGATCCTATTTTTGCTTTAAACGATTTGTCCAACTTGCAATTACAAATTGATCCTAACTTATTCAGATTCAAAATTCAGCAGGTTGGTTTTTTGAGTTTACCTGCGAAAAACGATGTTGCTAATTATGGCGAAGTTTATGCATTCGACTTAAAAAGTGAAGAAGCTAAAAATCAGAATGATAAAATTTTTGCAAAGGCAATTTTTGCATTAGATGAATCATTTATTGATGATGAGAAAGAAAATTCATTTGATTTGCCAAAAACTTCAAATAGAATGATTTTGGAGGATTTATCTAATAAAAAAAATAAGTTTACAAAGCAGATTATTTATGCAGAAAAATCCATAAATGAAATTAACGAATTGAATCTTCGTAATTTAAGTATGAACTATAGTGAAACCCAAAAAGGCAATTTCGCTAGTTCTGAGAGATATGAAATCAACAAATCAAATTTGATAAAGAAAAAATCATTTGGTGATTTAGTTAAAAGCAAAACTGTTGGCGATCAATATGATATATCCCTTTTGGGCAATGTTGCTAAAGAACATCAAAATAGAGATGAAGTTGTACTGAAATTTAACCGTTAGGAATTTATGAAAAAAATTATTTCCGTTGTTGGGGCTCGTCCAAACTTTATGAAAGTCGCCCCTCTTTATGATGAGTTTTTGAATTATGAAAATATAAACCATAAAATTTGTCATACTGGACAACATTATGATGAAAAAATGTCTAAAGTTTTTTTTGAGGAACTTGAACTTCCAAAACCAGATTTTTACTTGGGAGTTGGGAGCGGATCACATGCTGAACAAACCGCAAAAATTATGATTGAATTTGAGAAGGTTTTATTATTGGAAAATCCTGATTTAGTGCTTGTCGTTGGTGATGTAAATTCAACAATTGCTTGTACTTTAACTGCCGCCAAATTGAAAATTAAAACTGTTCATGTCGAAGCTGGGTTAAGAAGTTTTGATAGAGAAATGCCTGAAGAAATTAATCGACTTCTTACTGATTCTATTGCAGATTTATTGTTTGTAACTGAAAAGAGTGGAATGAAAAATTTAGTTAAAGAAGGTGTGTCATCCGAGAAAGTATTTTTTGTTGGCAATGTAATGATTGATAGTTTAAAAAAATATATTACAAAAGCTTCTGGTTCAATGCTTTTAAATAATCTAAAATTAAATGGAAACAATTTTGTTTTAGTAACGCTTCATCGTCCGAGTAATGTTGATAATTTTGAACAATCTAATAAGTTGGTTAATCTATTAAACAAAATTGCAGAGATTAGAAAAATTGTTTTTCCGATTCACCCAAGGACGATCAAGAATTGGACAGATTTTGGAATATTATCAAAACTTAATTCCAATATTATTTTAACAGATCCGATTGGTTATCTTGATTTTATAAATCTTATTAAAAACGCTGAGTTGATAATTACAGATAGCGGTGGAATTCAGGAAGAATCCACTTATCTTGGAGTGCAATGTATAACATTGCGTAATTCAACTGAACGACCAATAACCGTTGATGTTGGAACAAATCAATTACTTGGAGAAGATTTGAGCAAAGCTGAAGTTGCAGCAATTGAAGTGTTAAATGGAAAAATAAAAGAAGGAAATATTCCCGAATTGTGGGATGGAAATGCTGCAAAAAGAATTTCAAAAATAATTTCTAATTTTTTAAATAAATAATGGATATAAAATGCGTGTACCTTTATTAGACTTGAAACCACAATATCAATCACTAAAAAAAGAACTAGATGAAGTTGTTTTGAAAGTATGTGAATCGCAATATTTTATTATGGGCCCTGAATTAGGGAAAATGGAAAATGATTTGAAAATATTTCTCGGTTGTAAACATGCAATCGGCGTATCTTCAGGAACAGACGCATTATTGCTCGCTCTAATGGCGATTGATATTCAACCGGATGATGAAGTAATCATGCCCACTTTTTCATTTTTTGCAACGGCTGGAGTTGTGGCTAGATTAAATGCCAAGCCAGTTTTTGTAGATGCAGATCCAATTACATTTAACTTAGACGTGAATCAGATTGAATGTAAAATCACCAAAAAGACTAAAGCAATTATACCAGTTCATTTATTCGGACAAAGTGCTGAAATGGATAAAGTTATGGCTATTGCAAAAAAATATAATCTTATTGTGATTGAAGATGGGGCACAAGCTATTAGTGCTGTTTATAAAAATGGCAAACCTGTTGGCACGATTGGAGATATTGGCTGTTATTCTTTTTTCCCCAGCAAAAATCTTGGTTGCTTTGGTGATGGTGGTTTGATTGTAACAAATAACGATGAGCTTGCTGAGAAATTAATTATTAAACGCGTGCACGGGGCTAAGCCAAAATATTTTCATAAAGTCATCGGTGGAAATTTCAGGCTTGATACACTTCAGGCTGCCGTTATTAGTGTTAAACTTCCACACTTAGATTCATGGTCGGAAAAAAGAAGAAAAAATGCCGATATCTACACTCGAAATTTTATCAATAGCGGACTCGCAACTGAGAGTGGTGTTATTGAATTCGATGAAAATAATAGAGTTCTGTTACCTAAAGCAATTTATAAACCTGAAGCATTATCAGATGAAATGAAAAACTACCACATATTTAATCAGTTTGTAATTCGTGTGGAAAAGAGAGATGAATTGCGTGATTTCCTTTCTAAGAATGAAATTGCAAGTGAAATATATTATCCAGTTCCATTTCATTTGCAGGAATGCTTCAATTATCTTGGTTATAAAAAAGGTGATTTCCCTGTATCAGAACAGATTGCTAATACATGCGTTGCGCTTCCGATATTCCCAGAATTAACTGAAGAGCAGATAAAGTTTGTTGTTTCAAAAATTAAAGAATTTATTAATGCTTAATAGATCTGTGATTAAAGTTATTGATAGGACTTAGTTGTCGAGCTATATTTACGAAACGAAAAAGCTAATTAATTTGTTTATGCAATAAACAAGGATAAAATATGGATGGAATTTTTTCAGAAAAAGATAATTTTTCAGAGAGAGTAAAAGAAGTTATAAGGTTGAGCAGGGAAGAGGCTCTTAGATTAGGGCATGATTATCTAGGCACTGAACATTTATTGCTTGGTATAATAAGAGAAGGACAAGGCGTAGCGGTTCGTATTCTTAGGAATCTGGAAGTGGATTTACTCAAATTAAAAAAAGCAATTGAAGATACAGTTAAAACTACAGGTGGAACATTAACTATTGGTAATTTGCCTTTGACTAAGCAAGTTGAAAAAGTTTTGAAAATGAGTAATTTTGAATCTAAAATGTCAAAATCTGACGTGATTGGAACAGAGCATTTGCTCCTCGCGCTCTTACGTGACGAAGATAACATTGCAACACATATTTTGCATCAGTTCCAAATCAAATATGATGTTGCAAAACTGGAACTGCAGAACATCTTGACAAACAAATCCTCTGAAAAACCTTTTACAAGTGCAACTTTTTCGAGTAAAAAAATCGAAAAGACTAAAACCCCTGTACTTGATAATTTTGGAAGAGATCTTACCAAATTTGCAATTGATGGAAAATTAGATCCAGTGATTGGAAGAGAAAAAGAAATTGAACGTGTTGCACAAATATTGAGCAGAAGAAAGAAAAATAATCCTGTTTTAATTGGCGAACCAGGAGTTGGTAAAACGGCAATAGCCGAAGGATTAGCTCTTAGAATCATTAACAGAAAAGTTCCTAGAATACTTCAGGATAAAAGAGTTGTTACACTGGATTTGGCGGGTTTGGTTGCAGGTACAAAATATAGGGGCCAATTCGAAGAAAGAATGAAAGCTTTGATGACCGAATTAGAAAAAGCTGATGATGTGATTTTGTTTATAGATGAATTACATACAATTGTCGGTGCTGGAAGTGCTTCGGGTTCGCTAGATGCTTCCAATATGTTCAAACCAGCGTTGGCTCGTGGTGATATACAATGTATTGGAGCTACAACTTTAGATGAATATAGAAAGTTTATTGAAACAGATGGAGCTTTAGACAGAAGATTCCAAAAAGTAATGATTGATCCACCTTCTGTTGATGAGACAATTGAAATTCTTGAAAATATTAAATTCAAATATGAAGAGCATCATTTTGTCAGATACGCAAAAGAGGCAATAATTGCTGCAGTTAAATTAAGCGACAGATATATCACTGATAGATATTTACCCGATAAAGCTATTGATGTTCTTGATGAAGCTGGTTCAAGAGTTCACATGAACAATTATACAGTTTCGGAGGAGGTATTGAAACTTGAAGAACAAATTGAAGATATTAAAAAACAAAAAGTCGATGTGGTAAAACGTCAAGATTACGAAGAAGCCGCAAGATTAAGAGATCAGGAAAGAAGATTGCAGTCAGATTTAGAAATTGCAAAAAATGAATGGGAAGATAAAGTTAAAGAAATGTTTTATGATGTAAGTGAAGAAGATATTGCAACTGTTGTTTCTATGATGACAAGCATCCCTGTGAATCGGGTTGCGCAAGCGGAAACAGAAAAACTACTTAAAATGGAAGAAATTCTAAAATCGAAGATTGTTGGGCAAGATGAAGCAGTTAGTAAATTATGCAAAGCTATCAGAAGAACAAGAGCTGGATTAAAACGGGTTAACAAACCAATTGGAAGCTTTATATTTCTTGGTCCGACAGGTGTTGGAAAAACTGAGTTAGCAAAAGTAATTGCAAAGTATTTGTTTGATTCTGATGACGCTCTTGTTCGCATTGATATGAGTGAATACATGGAAAAATATGCTGTGTCACGATTAGTAGGTGCGCCTCCTGGATATGTCGGTTATGAAGAAGGTGGCCAATTGACTGAACGTGTTCGAAGAAAGCCTTATTCAGTTGTACTGTTTGATGAAATTGAGAAGGCACATCCTGATGTTTTTAATATTTTACTTCAAGTTCTTGATGACGGAGTTTTAACTGATAGTCTCGGAAGAAAAGTTGATTTCAAGAATACAATTATTATCATGACATCAAATGTTGGTACAAAGCAAATCAAAGAAACCGGTGGATTTGGATTTGGAGCTGATTCAGAGATTGATCGATATTCAAATTTAAAAAACACTGTTGAAGATGCTATGAAACATCTTTTTAATCCTGAATTCTTAAATAGAATAGACGATACAATTGTTTTTAGAAACCTCGAGAAAGATGATATTAAAAAAATTATTTCTATTGAATTAAGAGAACTTTATAACAATCTTGATTCAAATCATATCAGATTTACTTTGGACTCTTCTGCTGAAGATTTTCTCGCTGAAAAAGGGTTTGATCAAAAGTTTGGAGCTAGACCATTAAAGCGTGCAATTCAAAAATATTTAGAAGATCCGCTTGCAGAAGAGATGCTGCTTAATAATATTAAAGAAGGGAATGCGATTATTGCAAAGAAAAAAACTAATTCAGAGGAACTTGAATTTACTGTTGAATCTGAATCAGAAGAAAAACATTCGAGTGAAGATGAAAAGGAAAAAGCTTAGTGACTATTTTGTCGGATGATGAAATAATCGAAAAAATTAAATTTATTCCCGATTGGAAACGTGATAATATTTTTTTGACAAAGGAATTCTGCTTCAATGACTTTGCTGAAGCAGTTTCTTTTGTTGTTCATGTTTCTTTCATTGCCGAAAAACTTGATCATCATCCTGATATCTACTTGCATTCTTGGAACAAAGTAAAAATTACAATCTCCACTCATCAGGTAAACAAACTCACAGAAAAAGATTTTCAACTTGCGTATGAAATTAATCAGATCTCATCACGCAAGTGAAATTGCACTGTCATTTGAATTAATTTATATTTACAAGCAAAATTTCAAACTTATATCTCGGATATGAAAACACTAATAATACTATCATTATTAACTCTTAATATTTCAGGAGCAGTCAATTACGACAAATATTTTGCTGATAAAACAATGCGTCTTGATTACTATCATTTTGGAAATCAAAGTGATGAGAAAATCATTTTTGGCGGAATCTCAGAAGAAAAATATTGGGGAGGTTCTAAGAATAATTTAATTGATTCGACCGGATATGGAAATTACTTCTTCAGAGTATTCAATAAAAAATCCAGTAAGGAAATTTATTCTCGTGGTTTTTCTTCACTATTCCAAGAATGGCAATTTACTGAAGAAGCAAAATCAAACTATAGGATATTCACGGAAACAATTATTTTTCCTTATCCGCTTGATGAAATCAATATTAAAATTTATAAACGTGATCGCAGGAATAATTTTATTGAAGAATTTTCACTCGATATTGATCCAAAGAGCATATATATTAAAAGAGAGGAAAAAGTTAAATATCCCACGGAAAATTTATATCCTATGAAACATACAGACAGAGCGCTTGATATTGCGTTAATTCCAGAGGGATACACTTTCGGAGAGCTGGATAATTTCAGATTAAAAGCAAAAGAATTTTCTCAATTTCTTCTTGATATTAAACCTTTTAATGAATTCAAAGATAAAATTAACTTTTGGCTGATTTTATCACCATCAATTGAATCGGGTTGTGATATTCCGGGTCAAAATATTTGGAAAAATACAATCGTAAATTCTTCTTTTTATACCTTCGAATCTGAAAGATATCTTATGACTACTGATATGTGGAAAATTAGAGATATAGCTTCGAATGTTCCTTATGATCAGATTTTTATTTTAGCTAATACAGATAAATACGGTGGTGGAGGGATTTTTAATTATTATTCAATTACTTCAGCGAATAATCCATTATCAGCAAAGGTTTTCGTACATGAGTTTGGACATGGTTTTGTTGGACTCGCAGATGAATACGGTGATGACCCAACATACATTAATTATTACCCAAATGATATCGAACCATGGGAGCCGAACATTACTACCTTAGCAAACTTTCAATCTAAATGGAAAGAATTTGTAGAGAAAGAAACTCCTATTCCAACACCGGAAGATGAAATTTACAAAAATAAAATTGGTGTTTTTGAAGGAGCTGGTTACGCTTCAAAAAATGTTTATAGATCGACTTATGACAGCATCATGCGGACTTTAAAGTCAAATGAGTTTAATAAGGTTAGCAAAGATGCAATTAAGAGTATGTTGAATTATTACACAGAATAAAATTATGCGACAAAAAAAATTATATAAGACAATTGAACGTGTTGCTTCTGAACAGTTTAATTCTAGTAAAGATTTATTAAAAGAAGTTTTGGCCCAAATTTTAGCTGATTCATCTACTAATATTACCGGTGGAAGGATTTGGCAACTTGATCCAAAGAAAAAGGCTTATAAACTTTTGTTGCAGGATGGACAAATTGCCAAGATTGATACAAATTTTTTACTCAAAGTCAAAGAGTATCCTATTCTTGATCAGATAACAAAATATCGAACTGTTCTTGCTAAAGAAACAAATAAAGTTTTATTAAGTAAGGGGATTTATTTTTTTTCTGCATCGGGTGTTGGTTCGAAAATAAAAATCTTAGATAAGAGTTATTATGAATATATGATTGCTCTAAACAGCAATTCAATTGATGAAGATTTAAGATATACATTAAATATAGTTGCTACAATATGCACTTCCAAAATCAGAGAAAGAAGGATTTCTCAATCAGCAAAGAATTTAAAAGATGATATTATTAAAGCGCGTGAATTGCAAAAATCAATATTACCTGATCATGAATACAATTTTCAGAACTATCAAATATTTGGTGTGACTGTTCCATCTGAGATTATAGGTGGAGATTTTTTCGATTATTTGCAAATTGGTTATGATGAAGATCGTTTAGGTATAACTGTTGGTGATGCGGCATCGAAAGGATTATCAGCCGCAGCCGAAGCAATGTATATTTCTGGTGCGATTAGAATGGCAAGTTTTTTCCAAATGAAAATATCTCCGATGATGTTTAGGCTAAACAATCTAGTCAATAAAATATTTAGTGATGAAAAATTTTCCTCATTGTTTTATGGGGAAATTTCTTCTGATAAAAAAGGACTTTTCCTTTATGCAAATGCCGGTCACAATCCGCCAATGTTTTATTCAAGCAAAAAGAAAAAAATATTTTATCTGGAGGCTACTGGGGCATTACTTGGGGTTGCATCAAATTCACGTTTCGATACTGATAGCATTAATTTTGAGCCCGGAGATTTCTTAGTCATATTTTCTGATGGAATCGTTGAAGCTGCAAATGATAAATTTGATTTTTTTGGCGAAAAAAAACTTGAGGACATTATTAAAAGCAAGTCGCATTTATCGCCGCGTGAATTAGTTTATAAAATTTTAGAAGAAGTTCAAATATTCTCTACAAACGAGAGTAAATATCAGGATGATAAAACCGTTGTAGTAGTTAAAAGGTTTGAAAATGAAAAATGATTTAGCAGAAAAACTTTTTTTGGCGGGTGTTGTTGGCGCAGGCGGTGCGGGATTTCCTACAAATATCAAAGCAAAATCTGAGGTTAAATATGTGTTGGCAAATGGAGCGGAATGTGAACCGCTGATACACAAAGATTATGAACTCATGGTGCATTTCGCTTCTAAAATTGTTCATGGAATGAAACTAATGATTGAAAGCACTGATGCAAGGAAAGGGTATTTTGGCATCAAAGAAAAAAATATCGCTGCAATTGAATCGGTTAAAAAAGAAATTGAAAATTCTCAGATTGAACTTTCACTGTTGGGTGATTTTTATCCTTCTGGAGATGAATATGAATTAGTCTATCACGCTACAAAACGGTTGATTCCTCAGCATGGTATTCCGCTGAATGTTGGATGTCTTGTCAATAACGTTGAAACTTTGTTTAACGTTTCTAATGCTGAGCGTGGAATTCCAGTAACAAAAAAATTTGTGTCGGTTGCTGGACTTGTAAGTAAACCTTCGTCTTTTTTTATACCAATTGGCACTTCATTCAAAAAGTTAATAGAATTAGCCGGAGGTCTTAAAGTTAAGGAATTCGGGATATTTATAAGCGGAATAATGATGGGGAGTCTGTCTTTTGATATAGAAGAAACCGTAAAGAAGACTACTGCTGGTATAATTATTTTACCGATTAATCATTATTTAATCAACCGTACAAATCGTAGTATCAATGATAAAAACAGAATTGGAAAATCTGCTTGCGACCAATGCAGTTATTGCACTGAATTTTGTCCGAGATACTTACTTGGATATGATGTACAACCTCATAAAGTTATGCGTTCACTTGGATTTACAAATTCAGGCAAGGATTTATGGAATCAATATGCAGATTTATGTAGCTCATGCGGACTTTGTTCACTTTACTCATGCCCTGAAGATTTATATCCAAGAGAAGCATGCGACCAAAGTAAAGCTGAAATGAAAAAACAAAATATAAAATATAATTCAACGAAAGAATTGAAAGTTCATCCGGTAAAAGAAGGAAGAAGAGTACCATTGAAGCAATTAATGAAACGATTGGATATAATAGAGTATGACAGCAAGACACCATATGTTGATTTAACTCCTGAAATAGATGAAGTAAAAATTTATTTAAAGCAACATGCAGGAATGCCAGCTAATCCTATTGTAAAAATTGGTCAGAAAGTTTATGAAGGTGAATGTATAGCTGACATTCCCCGTGATTCATTGGGTGCCCGAATTCATTCTTCAATCAATGGATATGTAAAAGAAATTACAAATGATTTTATTTTAGTTTCAAAAAATTAAAGGTTTCCTATGAATATGAATTCACTTGCGTTAATAGAATTAACAAGCATTGCCGCCGGGATGCAGGCTGCGGATATTATGTTAAAAACTTCTGAGGTTGAATTAATTTTATCAAGAACAATTTGCTCTGGAAAGTATATCGTCTTAATAGGTGGAGAAGTCGCAGCTGTGCAAACTTCTTTAGATAATGCAATTAAGAATTTGGATTTCGCGGTTATTGATAGTTTTGTAATTCCAAATGTTCATCCGGATATTTTCCCTGCATTAAGCGGGCATTCAAATGTTAACGAATTGGAATCTTTGGGTATTATAGAATCTTTTTCAGTTGCCTCATTAATAGAAGGAGCTGATGCAGCTGTTAAATCCGCAAGTGTAAAGCTAATTGAAATAAGATTAGCGATGGCACTTGGGGGTAAAGCCTTTTGTACATTAACAGGTGAAGTTGCTGCGGTAACAAGTGCTGTTGATGCTGGAGCAAAAGTTATTGCAGATAGAGGATTATTAGTAAATAAAGTTGTTATTCCTCATCCACGCAAAGAACTTCTTTCCGAAATGATATGAAAATTTGGATGTAAAATGAAATTATTGAAATTTGGCGGTTCTTCCATCGGGAATGAATCAAGAATAAATTCAGTTATTGATATTCTGGATAAATATTATTTTTCAAAAAACGAAAAAATATCTATCGTATTTTCAGCTTTTCAGACAATAACTGATCGACTTATCGAATTAGGAAAATTGGCTTATCAGCGAGATGAATCTTATAGAAGAAAGTTCTATGAAATAAAAGATTTTCATCAACAACTTTGCAAATCATTGATGAAAGGCAATGATAAATTTGAGTTTCTTGATTTATTATTTACCGAAATGTTTGATGTACTCAATGGAATTTTCCTTGTAAAAGAATTAACTCCACGAACTCTTGATTATTTAATGAGTTTCGGAGAACGATTATCCTGTTCAATAATCACAAATGTGTTGAACTCCCGCGGATTTTATTGTGAATTCCTTGATGCAACAAAAATAATTAAGACTGATTCAAATTTTGGTTCAGCCCGAGTTGATTTTGATAAAACGAACAAATTGACTAAGGAATATTTCAAACAGTATAAAAAAACTCAGATTATTACCGGATTTATTGGTTCAACTCAGGATAATGAAATTACAACTCTGGGAAGAGGAGGTTCGGATTATACTGCATCAATTATTGGTTCAGCATTGAAATGTGAAGAAATTCAAATATGGACAGATGTTGATGGAATATTAACTTGTGACCCAAGAATCGTAAAAGAAGCAATTCCCTTGAAAGCTGTAACTTATGAAGAGGCTATGGAGTTATCTCACTTTGGAGCAAAAGTAATTCATCCTCCTACAATGGCTCCGGCGCTTAAAAATAAAGTTAAAATAAGAATTAAGAATACTTTCAATCCAGATTTTAAAGGCACTGTGATTCTTGAAAGAGAAGAATCATTGCCATTCACAATTAAAGGAATTTCTTCTATTGAAAATATTTCATTGGTAAGAATTCAGGGAAGTGGTATGGTAGGTGTAACCGGAATTGCATCCCGCATTTTTTCAATTCTTGCTCAAAGAAAAATTAATATAATTCTGATTACGCAAGCATCATCTGAGCATAGTATTTGCTTTGCTGTTTCTCCGGATAAAAGTATCGAAGCAAAAAATGCACTTTTAGAAGACTTCAGATTAGAATTAATGGATAATAAAATTTCCAATATAGAAGTAATACACAATTTATCGATCATTGCGGTTGTTGGCGAAGATATGAGAAATACTCCCGGCGTTTCCGGTCAGGTATTTAATTCACTTGGGAAAAATGGAATTAACATTGTTGCGATTGCACAAGGTTCTTCTGCATTGAACATTTCTCTGGTTATTAACCACTCTGATCTTAAGAAAGCATTGACAGTGCTGCATCAGGATCTCTTTACTTTTTCAAACAGAGTAATAAATGTTTTTCTTGTTGGTCCCGGCTCGGTTGGTAGTGAGCTATTAAAATTGTTCATTGAAAGGGAAGAGCATATAAAAAACAAACTGGGTATTGATCTGAAAATGGTCGCTGTTGCAAATTCAAAAAAAATGTATTTCAATCCTGCTGGAATAGATCTTAAGAATTTTGAATTGAATTTTGAGAACTTATCTGAAAAATCAAATGCTTCAAAGTTTATTAACAGGATTATAGAATTAAATTTACCAAATTCTGTTTTTGTTGATTGCACTGCAAACATCAATTACATTGACGAATATCTCAGACTTCTTTCTTCATCTGTTTCGGTTGTAACACCAAATAAAATTGCGAACTCGCAGGATTATGATTTTTATCGTTCTTTAATTGATACAGCTAAACGATTTAATGTAAAGTTTTATTATAGTACAAATGTTGGTGCGGCTTTGCCAATTATCCATAATATAAAAGAATTGGTCGACCACGGAGATGAAATACTAAAAATTGAAGGAGTACTATCAGGAACATTAAGTTATATTTTTAATTTGATGAATGAAAATATGACTTTTTCTGAATCAATATATCTTGCGCAACAAAATAAATATACTGAGCCCGATCCAAGAGATGATTTAAGCGGTTTGGATATAGGAAGGAAGCTATTAATCTTAATTCGTGAGGCTGGATTCAAATATGAGTTAAATCAAATTGATATAGAAAATTTAGTACCAGTAAATTTACGGAAAGGGAAATTAGCATTGAATTTTTATGAAGAATTAACTAAAGCTGATTCTTATTTTGCTGAAAGAGTAAGACAAGCAAAAATAAAAAATTCAAAATTATCGTATGTCGCAAAGTATTCTAATGGTCGTGCGAAAATTGGAATCGAAGAAATAAAAAATGGTCATCCTTTTTTTTATCTAAAGGATAAAGAAAACATAGTTGCAATAACGACAAAGGTTTATAACGATTCTCCTTTAATCATAAAAGGTGCTGGAGCTGGAGCAAAATACACAGCTTATGGAATTTTAATAGACATTTTAAGAATAATTAATTAAATGAATAAAAAAATTAAAGTTGGAATACTTGGAGCGACAGGGAGTGTTGGTCAAAGATTTATTCAGTTACTTGATAATCATCCCTGGTTTGAAGTAGCTGAAATTGCCGCATCAGATAAATCTACAGGGAAATATTACGGTGAAGTAGTCAATTGGGTTCAAAATACTGCTATTCCAGATAGTATAAAAAACATGAAATTAAAATCATGCGAAACAAAACTCGAATCAAAAATATTTTTTTCAGCACTGGATTCCTCTGTAGCAGGAGAAATTGAGACTGCATTAGCTAATGATGGAAGACTTATAATTTCCAATTCAAAAAATCATCGGTTTGATAATGATGTTCCTTTAATCATTCCGGAAATTAATCCTGAGCATTTGGAAATAATAAAATACCAAAATTGCAGTGGAGGAATAGTAACAAATCCTAATTGCTCTACGATTGGACTTTGCCTTGCACTTAAACCTTTGCACGATG
>Ga0172372_10008268_pt1 | contig 13772 bp, 11 predicted proteins | sample LakKiv5m_2_FD_114544 | JGI IMG/M metagenome (GOLD analysis project Ga0172372, IMG submission 114544) | Freshwater microbial communities from Kabuno Bay, South-Kivu, Congo - kab_092012_9.5m | ecosystem: Environmental > Aquatic > Freshwater > Lake | place: Democratic Republic of the Congo...
CGCGTCGCCTCCGCGCAGTTGGAGAAGGCGCAGCGGCGGCAGCGCCTCGGGCGCGGCGACGTCGAGATCGCGGATGAAGCCCTCGACGAGCGCCAATTGCGGCACCTCGCCGACGACGTAGAGCGCGTTCGTCGCCTCGATGACGCGGATCTCGGCGGCCGGAACCGTGCGCGACGGATCGACCGGCGCCGCGCTCGCGAGGAGCGGCGACAGCTTCGCAGCGACCTCGGCAGCGACCGCCGCACGCATCGGGATGATCTTTCCGGTGCGCGGCGGCGGCAGCAGCAGCCGCGCCTGCGCAACGGCGTTCTCGTAGAGCGCGACCGCATCGCGACGGCCGCTCACGAGGAGCGCGCCGCTCGAGGCATCGATCTCGACCGAAGGCTTCTCGACCTCGACGCCGCCACCGCGCGCGAGCTGCGCGTACACCATGTCGGCGCGCGCGACGAGCGCCTGCGCATCGATCCCGGGCACCGGCATCGCGCGGAACGCGAACGCGTCGCGCGTCGGGCGGTCGAGGCTCGCGGCGAGCGACTGGACCTCGGCCACCTGCGAGGGCGTGCCGCTGACGAGGATCGTGCGGGTCGCGTCGAGCGGTTCGATCGATGGCGCGGTGAACTCGGTGCCGTCGCGCGGATCAAGTACCTGCTTCGCAAGCTCGCGCAGCTGCGGCGCAATCGCCGATGGCAGCGCGTCCTGCAGCGCAACCTGACGCGTCTCGCGCTCGACGGCGCGCATGCCATCGACCTGGTTGAGAAGTTCGGTAAACCGCGCAATCGACTGCGCGCTGCCGATGAGGACGAGCTCGCGGCTCGCGGCATCGAGCTCGATGCGTAGGCTGCGCGCGGCATCGGCCGCGGGCGTCTGCTGCTCGTAGAGTTCGCGCGCGCGCGACACCGACTGCTCGGCGTCCTTGCTCGCCACGCGCATCAGTCGCACCTGGCGCTCGACGTTCGTCGGGCGGTCGAGCGTCTCGACGATCGCGCGGATACCCGCGATGTCAGCGGAGTCACCCGCCACGAGGATCGTGCGTCCATCTGGACCAGCGACGAGCGAAATCTCGTCTTGCTGACGCTTCGAGAGGAGCGACTTCGCGGCAGCGAGGATCGCCTCGGGTGACGCACTCTGGAGTTCGAGCGCCGCCACCGCGCGGTCGCCGCGCAGGCGCTCGCGCACCGTCGCGCCCGGCTTCGCGGGCTGCTTCGCGGGGTCGAAGCCCTCCATCTCGGCGATGAAGCGCTCGGCGTCGTCGATCGAACCGAGATCGCCGACGATCGTCACGCGCTCGGCCTCGGGCAGCGCCACCACGGTCGGCTTCTTGTCGGCGGGATACGCGGCGAAAAGCTGCTCGAGCCGCTCCTTCGCGACCGGCGCCTTCACCTTCGCAACGGAGAACGTCTTCATGCCGCGACCACCCGCGGCGGTCGGCTCGGCGCCGCCCGCGACAGGTACGTCGAGCAGGTCGATCGTCTGCTTCAGCTGGTCGATCTTTGCGCGCGAGCCGCGCGCGACGATGGCGTTCGTGCGGTCATCGGCGGCGACGACGAGACCGGCCACGCGGTTCTCCTCGATCTTCGTGCGCTTGCCGTCGGCGGGGTTCACCACGTACTCGACGACGCGCTCACCCATGAGCGCCTGCAGGCTCTTGAGGAGGTCGGCAGCGCGCGCATGCCGGATCGGCAGGAACTCGATGAGGTTCTCGACGTCCTTGCGGTCGATCTCATCGATGATCCGCTGGAGGCGCCGCACCTGCGCGGCGGTCTCGACGAGTAGGATGCTGTTCTGCTGCTCAAGCGCCGTGACCGACCCGTACGTCGCGACGAGGTTCTTGAGCTGCTCGGCGACGGGCTTCGCCTGCGCGTTGAGGAGCGGGAGCACGACGGTGACGACGGTGTCGTCGGTCACCTGCGTGGGCACGGTGCCGACGAAGGTCGGCACGTTTTCCCGCTTCATGTCGTCGAGCTTCTGGAGGAACATCCGTCCGCCCTCGACCCGCAGCATGCAGCCCTGCGTCTGGAGGAGGACGTTCAGCGTCTGGATTGCCTCGTCGAGCGTGTAGTCCTTCGGATAGATGTAGTCGACGGTGCCCTTCGGAACGTCGGTCTCGCGCACGATCGGGTAGCCGGTCGTGCGGCTGAAGTAGTCGAGGATCTGGTCGTAGGTCTGACCCTTGAAGTTGAAGCGGAGACGCACGCCCGACGCCGATTGACCGGCGGGCGCAGTGGCCTGCGGTGCGGGAGCCGCGGCGTCCGTAGCCGCGGCATCCGGAGGCGCAGCGGCTCCAGCGGGAGCCGAGTCCTGCACGACCGCGAGCGCATGCGCCTCGGAAGGAAGACCGAGTGCCTGGGCGGCAAGGGTTGCTGCCACCATGGCTGGTGTCACCGCTCCGGCGTTGCGCGCGCTTCGCTTCATGCAGTCGTTCCTCCGGCAGATGCCAAACCACCCGGACCCGCCGAGGTGCGAGCACGAGCCAAACGTGTTTCTAGCCAGCGGCCGCGGACCGCTGCGTGAGGTTGCTTCCGACTTGCACGCGGCAGGTTCCGCCGGGCAGGTCGAACACCCCGAAATCGTACTCGACCCGGCGGAAGATCAGCTCCCCAACCGCGGCCCCGGGTTGCAACGTAAGTTGAGATCCCGTCGGAAGATGGCGAAGCCACGCTTCGGCTCCGCTCGGACCATCCACCACACCCGTCAACTGCCACTCGCCATACGGAAACGGACTGTCGGGATTCGGTACCGCAATCGAGGACGCGTTCGCGCCCGAACCCGGGTTCGTCTGGACCGTCGGAGTACCCCCAGAAGCAGTCGTTTGAACCGTTTGTGGTGCGACGGCGACCGCCGGCGGCGGGATGCGGAAGGGGTTCGAATCGAAGAGCGAAGCGAAGCGTTCGGACGCCGCAAGTGCCTGCGGATCAGGCACTAGCGGCTTCGCAGGCGGGCTCCCCGGAAGAAAAAGCGTCCGAAGTTTCAGGGTCATGCGGAGCTGCGACCCATCGGCGGACGGATCGAGTCTTATCGACTCGACACGCTTGAGCCATGGCTCCGCCTGAACCCGGTGCATGAGGCGGTACATCTGTCCCGCTCGACCCGCGGCATTGACCGTCGCCTCGACCTCGACGAAATCGGGCTCGTCGCGAAGCGCGCGTTCGTTGGCCTGCTTGAACTCGCGCTTGGCTGGCGTCGGTTTCGCGACCGACGTGCCGGTCGTGACCGAGAACTCGGTGATGCCGAGTTCTTCGCACGCCCGGTTGAGCCGGCGACGCACCTCGCTGTCGACGACTTCGAGGCTCGACCCGAGCGTCCGATCGGCGACCCCCTGCACCCGTCCGTCGAGCGCCGCGCGTCCATCGCGCACCTTGCGCGCCTGGGTGAGCACCGACACGTACGTGTCGATCGACTCCTCGGCGGCGGCGCGTTCGGCGCTGAACCGGCGCTCGCCCACCATGAACCCGATGCCGGCGGCGAGAAGCGCGGCGGCCGCGATCGCGAGCGTGAGCCAGTTCCGGGCAAACCAGCGGCGCGAGGCGCGCGCCGACATCGTGCCACCGACCTGGGTCGAGCGGGATCCGATTGTGGAGCCGGTGACGGAGCCACTCATGGCTTCGGCTCCCCGCTCGCTTCTTCACGCGCGTCACCGACCGCGGTCGGCGGCGCGGATGGCGAGGTCTCCTGCGCGCGCGGCGCAAGATCGGTGGTCCGCAGCGTGTACGCAAACGGCGCGGGAAGCCGCCGTCCACCGCGCGCGTCGGCGCCGGTCGAACCGAGCGTGTAGCCCTTCTCACGGACGAGCGCGTCGCGCAGACCATCGGCAAGCGCACGGTCCTTCGCCTCTCCATCGAGTACGAAGCGCAGCTCAGGCGTCGCGACGAACGCGCCCTCGCGGCTGTACTCGATCTCGGTGCCCGAGAGCTGCGCGGTCATCGCGTCGAGGACGACCGACGACGGATCGGGGGCGAAGCGGCGCAGCGTGTCGAGGTGCGCGAGCCAGTCGGGCGAGAGCTTCGCGTACGCGTCGATGTGCCGGAGCCGCAGATCGTCGCGCTTTGCACGACGCAGCTCGGGAAGTGCGTTGCGCGCCTTCGCCTCGAGATCGTCACGACGCGACTCGAGTCCGCGCCATTCGCGCGCACCGAGCGTCCAGCCCGCAAGCGCGGCGACAACCACGAGACCGGCGGCGATGAGCGCCCGCTGTCGCATGCGTGCCGCGGTGTCGATGGGGCCGGTCGGCGAGAGGAGATCGATCGCCGAACCATCCCCGCGGAGCGCGGCCTCGTCCTCGAGAAGAAGACCCGCAAGAGGCCAGTTCGACGCGTGCAGCGACTCGGGGTCGACGCCGGCGGCAAGTCCGACCGACGGATGCGACTCAAGCCGCGACGCCGCCACGCCCGCGACGCGCGAGAGATCGGAGGAGATGCGCGCGAAATCGGCGCGCGAGGCGAGCACGATGACGCGCGACGGGACCGTCGCCGCACCCTCGGCGGCGCGCAGCGAGGAGAGCGCGAAGCGCGTGGCCTGCACGGCTTCGTCCACGCCCGTCGAGGGAGCGTCGACTCCGGGGTTCGCCTCGTCGCCCGCCGCACGCGGCACCGACGCGCCGCGCGACTGGACCAGCATGCCGTCGCGCACGAGGACGATCTCGACCGCATCGCGCGTGACGTCGACCACAAGCGCGAGTCCGCGCGCAAGCTCGGTCGACGTGCGAACGAGCGCAAGCGTTCCGAGCGCGCGCACCGATGCGCGCGCGATCTGGACGTCGGTCGATCCGCGCAGCGCCGCGATCGTCGCGGCAGGTACAGACGCGGCGACAATGCGTGCACCATCCTGGCCCCGGCGCTCGAACTGGAAGTCGCTCGCCGAGTCGACGCCCTCGGCTGCGGTCTCGCGCACCACGGCGATCCGGGCCATGCTGCGCAGATCCGCCTCGTCGTCCCCCGGGAGTTCAACGACGGCGACCACCGCATCCTCGCGCGGCACGGACAGGACGACGGGCGATGCGTCGATCCCGTCCTGCGCAAGCAGCGCCGAGACCGATGCGCCGTTCGCCTCGATCGCACGCTCGCACGCAGCGAGCACCTCGATCCGCGCTCCCAGCCGACGGCACCGCACTGCGCGCACGAAGTCCGCACCGCGTTCAAGCGCGACAGTCCGCGCCTCGCGGCGACCCGCTCCGCGCGATCCATCGAGGTTGTCGGTCCATTTCTTCATAACCGCGGGTGTCGTTCCGAGCGCGTGTTGTCCGAGACTTCCTGTCGATTCCTACCGACTTCTACCGATCGCCCGCATCCGAACCACCGACATCGCGGCCGAACGGATCGATCCGCCCGCGCGTCGGCGGACGAGGAGCAACGAGTGTCGCAGGTCGAGCGTCGGAAGGGAACCCTGCCGGTCGGGATTCGACCGCGTCCGGCGAATCGGCGTCTTCCGATGCAACGACGCTGTCTGGTACGCCTTCGGACGCGGACGCGGCGAAGTCGTCGCTCTCGTCGCCCGGAGGACGACGCGTATCGATTCTCGCGACCGCCAGCGCTCGCGCCGTGTCGAGCAGAGAGACATCCCGGAGGAAGACGATGCGCGGTTCGTCGGCGCCAATCTCGATGATCGCATCGAGCACGGCGATCGCACCGCGCACCGGTTCCTCGGCGCCGTCAAAATCGTCGTCGTCCTCGCCGCGCACGATCTGGCGCGCGACCACGCGGCACCGCCATGCGGTCGACCGCGAGGTGATGCGTCCCGCGATACGCGCGTGCTCCTCCGCGCTCACGACGCGGCGATCGACAAGCCAGGCGGTGCCCGTCCGTTCGCCTTCTTCGAGCGTGGCGCGCACGGCCTCGACACGTTCGGCGAAACCGTCCGAAAGTCTCTCGCGGGCTGCGAAGGCCTCGAGCACGGCCCTCGGCGCACGCACGAGATCGAGTCGTGCGGGAGCGATCGCGCCCGCGTGCAGCGTTGCGCTCGAGAGGATTGCATCGCGACGCGCAAGTTCGACGCCGCGCGCAAGCAGCGCCCCCGCGAGCTCCGCGTCGTCGGGCTCGGCGCCCGCCTTGCGTGCGGCCTGCTCGAACGCCTCGATCTCCGCATCGTCGAATCGCTCGAGCGCGGCGTCGCTTCGCTCTGTTGTGGTTCCATCGCCTTCCGCGAGCCCAAGCGCGCCGATCACATCGAGGCGCGGCGTGCCGGTCGCGTCGACAAGCGTTTCCCGCGCGTGCACGCCGACCAGCGAGACGAGCGGCGGCGTCTCGCGATCGTCCTCCAGCGCGGTGGTCGTGCGGAGCGGGCCGAGCAGCGTGCGCAGCGCGGCCGCGCGCTCTCCTTCAGGCAGTCGCTCGACGATGCCATCGACGCTGGTCGCATCGGGCGAGGCGCGCAACGCGGCGAGGAGCGGCTCGACGGCCGCATCCGAGCCAAGCGCCGACGCGAGGCGCGCCGCGGAGACCTCGTCGAGCCATGCGCTCGGCAGCTTCGCGCCCTCGGGTTCGAATGAGCCACCGGAGGGCATCCGCACGAGCACAACCTCGATGCGTTCGTCCCCATCGACGCGCTCGAAGAGCAGGCGCTCGACATCGTCCTCGCGCTCCTCGAACGCGCTCTTGCCGCCCGCGAGGATCGTGCCGCGTTCGGCCGCGAGCATGTCGGCCGCCACTGCGACGCCGTCAAGTGCGGCGCCGCGCAGCGCGGCGTCGGCGAGCGACGCACGTGACGACGCGGTCGCCGAGCGTGCGGCGAAGATGCCGCCGGTCGCGATCAGGATCGCCGCGGCGACGAGGACGAGCACCGCGAGCAGCACGAAGCCGCTTGCACGCGAAGATAGACGGACGCGCGAGGGGAAATGCAGATGACTCCGCGCGCGGCGCGTCACGATCCACCTCGCGTGCGCGGCGACGCGGACCCGCGCGCCGGCGACATCGAGCGACGACCGTCGTTCCTCGTGTCGAATGACGCGCCTTCGCGGGCTTGGTCCCTCATCTCCTCATCCACTCTCTCCTCGTCCACTCTCTCCTCGTCCACTCTCTCCTCTTCCAGCATCTCTTCATCGGACATCTCCGCGCCGGTCGACTGCTCGTCCTCGATCGCGCGACGCGCGAGTGGATCGATGCGCGGCGCACCGGGGACTCGGAAGAACCGTCGACGATCCGGAGAGCCGAGCGGCGCAGGCGTCGCCACTTCGTCCGCGGCCGATCCGAGATCGGCTTCCGCAACCCGGTCGAACCAGATCGCTACCTCGATGCCCGCGGGAAAGACGCCCGCATCCCTGCTGTCGAACGCATCGCGCCATCCGCCCTCGGCGAGGTAGCGAACGCGCATGGCGCGCACGGGCACCTCGACCGCATCGCGGCGATCGCCGCGCGCGAGCTCGATGCGACCCGTGCCGCCGTCGAACCGAACCTCGCAGCGCTCGCGTTCGGCAAGAAGCGGCGCGTCGCCCTCTCCGAGCCCGACCGTCGCCCGCACGATCCGCAGCGAACGCTCGTTTCCACCGACACCCGCACCGAGCACCGGATCCGCGACCACCGCGGTCGCGAGTGCGCGGTCAACCAGTGCAAACACCGCATCGGCGCACTCGATCCGCTCGACCGAGGTCGCGAGGCGCGTTCGGGCATCGCCGAGATTGCGGATGAAGATGCCAAGTGCGCCGAGAAGCGCCGCGACGATCGCGATACCAACGATCGCCTCAAGCAGTGTGAACGCGCGGATGCGACGCCACGTCCGCGCGCGGGGGCGCGTCATCGCGCACCTCCGGCCGCACGGCGCTCAGAACGCAGCGTCACCACGCGCTCAGCGACAACCAACACGGTTCCCTTGCCACCCGCGGCGGGGTCGCGCGTGCGGACGGTCGCGCGCGCGACCATCGCATCGGGAGCACCCGGCGCGGCGGCGACTTCAAGCGAGACGGCGAGATCGGCGCTCTCGCCGCGGGCGTCCGATCGCTCGCTTTCATCGCCGCCGAGATCGCCGATGGCGACAAGTCCGGCGTCGAGTTCGGCAAGGCGCGACTGCGCGAGATCCATCGCGCGGGCGCGCAGATCTGCGCGACGTGCACCGTCGAGGGCGCTTCCCATCGCATCGAGAACGAGCACCGCCGCTCCGACGAAGAGCGCGATCGAAAGCAGCAGCTCGAGCAGGATTCCACCGCGGAGGATTCCAGCGCGCGCGAGCCGCGTTCCGCAGGGAGTCCGTCGCGGCGCGGGCATCGGCATCGACCTCGTCAGCGCGCCGATCCGCGGCCTTCGTCCGCGGGCGCGTCAAACTCCGGTCGGTCGAGCATCGCGTCGCCCGAGCGAGCCGCTTGCTGCTCGACCACGCGCGCGCGGCCGGTCGCGCGGTCGACGCGCATGGCGCGCGCGATTCCGGCGTCGGTGCGCAGCATGAAGACGGGCGCCATCAGCACCGTTCCATCGGGAAGGAAGAGCGCAAGCGTCTGCGACGCGGTGGCATCGGCGGATGCAACGACGTCCTCTGCGGCGGAGTCCATCGCGGAGTCCATCGCGGAGTCCGTCGCGAAATCCATCGCGAAGTCCTCGCCTTCGCCGATTGCACCGTCGCCCGCCGCGATGGCGATCGAAAGGCCATTCGGCAGCGCGAAGGAAGCCCAGTCCGCATCGATCGACGACTGGAGGAAGCCGTCGCTCGTCGTCAGGTCGCCGCGCGAGATCGCGTCATCGCCCTCCGGATCGTCGAGCGAGACCCACCGGGCCTCGATGCTCGGGGCTCCCCCATCGGCGGATGCGACGACCTCGACCGGTCGACCTCCTTCGCGCGCGGCGGCCCGCGCCATCAGCATCTGCATCGCGATGCGGTCGCCCACGTCGTCGAGCTCGCGGTTTCCGAGCCAACCGAGCGTCCACGGAACCGCAACGGCCGCGACCGCGAGGATCAGACCGATCGCGACGAGAATCTCGAGGATCGAGAGTCCGCGGCGGACGGGGTGGCGGAGTGGCGTGCGTGGATTCGTCATGACGGGTCGGGAGGGCGAACGCAGCGTGGGCGAGGATGGTGCGCGGCGGGTGCGCGATCGTCAGCCGCCGGAAGAGGAGCCACCGGAACCGCCGGCGAAGTCGCTGAACTCTCCGCTCGCGTCCTCCTTGCGTCCGTCGTGGTTGGTGATGTCGTCTTCGGTACCCTCCTGCTTGTCGGGTCCGATCGACACGATGTCGTAGTTCGCGCCCTCAATGATCGTGCTTGGCGCGCGGTAGATCCACTCGCTGCCCCACGTGTCCTTGGGCTTCGGTTCCTTGAGGTACGGCTCGCCGTACTTCGCCTTGTCGTCGTCGTTCGCGATCGCGTCCTTCGACCAGAGGACCGCGAGGCCCTCCTCCTCGCTTGGGAACCGCTTCATCTCGACCCGGAATCGGTCGAGGGCGTCCTCGAAGGTGTCGAGCTGGACGCGCGTGAGTTGGACGTCGGCCTTCTCGCTCGCACCAAGCACGTTCACGAGAACGAGGCTGCCGATCGCGAGCAGGATCCCGATGACGATCAGGAGTTCGAGGATGGTGAAGCCCCGGCGGGCGATGCGGCGGTGGTCGTTCATGCGTGCTCTCCAGTGGCCGTGGTCCGAGTGACGTCGGACCGGGAGGGCGAGTTTACCCGTGGAGGCGCCACAGGCGGCAGCGGGCGCGGAGGTCGGGAGAATTTCCCCGCGAGTCGGGCGAGCCCTTATCGGTCACTTTCTCCGCCAGATTGATCGGTCTCGATCGATGGTTCAGAGTTGCGACGACATCCGCATCATCGGCACGACGAGCGCGATGAAGATGAACATCACCACGCACGCGATGACAAGAAGCATCGCGGGCTCCATCAACTTGAGTAGCGCGGCAAGCATGCGGTCGATGCGCGCCTCGAGCGTGTCGGCGAGCCGCACGAGCACCGACGGAAGGTTGTTCGCGCTCTCGCCGACCGAGATCATCTCGACGACGTCGTCGCCGAGAAGCCCGCTCTCGGCGAGGCGCACGCCGAGCGGTTCGCCGTGACGCACCGACTCGGCCGCGCGCGCGATCGACTCGGCGAGGATCGGGTTTCCCGCGCTTTCACGCGCGATGTCGAGGGCGTCGAGCATCGGAATGCCGTTCTCGAGCAGCGTGCCGAGCATGCGTGCAAAACGCGCGACGGCGATCGACGAGAGCAGCGGGCCGATGAATGGCAGCCGCATCGCGCGCTCGAGCGCGGCGCGGCGGATCGACGGCGAGCGGAAGGCGGCCCAGCACGCCGCGATCGCCGCAGCGGCGATTCCTGCGGCGATCCACGGACTTCCGGTGACGAGCGAGCTCGTGCCGAGCAGCATGCGCGTCGCGAGCGGGAGTTCGGGCATCTTCGCGAAGTACTCCTCAAACTTCGGCACGAAGAAGACGAGCGACGCGACCACGACGCCGGCGCCGACCAAGAGCAGGACGACCGGGTAGAGGAGGTTTCCGAGCACACGGCCGCGCAGATCGGCCTGCTGCTCGAGCAGCCCGGCGAGGCGCGCGAGCACCTGCTCGAGGAAGGCGCCGCGCTCGCCCGCACGCACCATCGCCACGTGGACCGGCGCGAAGACGCGCGGCTCGCGCGCCATCGCGTCGGCGAGCCGGTCGCCCGACGAGATCCCGTCGGCAACCGCGGCCCAGGCGCGCGCGAGCGCCGGGTTCGACTTGCCGCGGCCGAGGATGCGCAGCGCGCGCAGGAGCGGAACCCCCGCATGCAGGAGTTCAGAGAGCTGTCGGTAGCTTGCGGCCAACGCGCGCACCGCGATCCGACGACGCGGGCCCGCCGCGAGCGCTGGCTCCACGCGGATCGGCGTGAGCCCTCGTGCGGCGAGATCGCCGAGCACAGCCGACTCGCTCGCACCGTCGGCGCGTCCCTTGACGCGTCGTCCGTCGGCACTGCGTGCGGTGTAGGCAAAGGTCGGCACGCCTTGATTGTAAAAGCCGCGCGCGCCGTTTCCGGCGCGCGAAGCCACATGCATCGATCGTTCCCCCGGAAAGGGGTGTTCATTTTTGCGCGATGACATCCGTGCGGCGTCTCAGACGCCGGAACATCACTTGTTTGCGAAGGTTCGCGGACGCGCGCGTCGCGCTCAGCGGCGACGACGGGCGACGAGACCGGCGAGCGCGAGGAGCGCGACGGCACCGGGCGCGGGGACGGTGGCGGGCTCGAACACGAGCTCGACGCCCCAGAGCTCGCCGAGTCCGGCCTCGCTCACCTCGAGCGCCATGCCGTCGGCGACAAGCAGACCACCGTAGATCGACTCGGTGGTGCCACCGGAGCCGCCCGTCCATCCACCCACGCCGGTGCCGCCGCCCATGCCGGTGCCGCTGCCTTCACCAGAGCCTTCGCCCGAGCCATCGGTCGAACCGGCGCTGTGGAGGAAGCCGCTGAACTGCATGATCGCGCGACCACCGGCTCCAAGCGAGATGAAATGCTGGCTGTTGTAGTGCTGGTCGCCGCTGATCGCGTCGCAGGTGTAGGTGCGGTTGCGGAGCACCTCGCTCGCCTCGGAGGCGTGCTGCGTGACAGTGCCCGAGTAGTGGAAGGTGGTGTCGCCGGCCGGGATGAGGCCCGCGATGCGCATCATGTCGATGTCGGCGCCGGGGCTCCAGTTGCCGTAGCTGTTGCCACCCGCGTCGTAGACGCGCACTTCGGTGAGGGCGAGATCGCCACCGAGGCTGACCACGATGTCGTGGAGATCAAAGCGGGTGACGGTGCGGAGGCCTTCGGGATCGAGGCGGCTTGAGACGGCCGAGCCGTACGAACCGGTGTACTCGATGGTCGGACGCGGCGAAACCTGACGGACGGTTCCGACGTTCACGACGATGGCGGCGCTGGAGGCCGAGACGACGGCGAGCGAGGCGAGAACGCTGGCGATGGCGGTGTGGCGATGCATGTCTCAGGATGTCCTTTCGGGTGTCCGCGCTTTCGAATCCGCGTTGGAGCGACCGTGCTCCTCGTGTCGGTCGTGCGCTTGACACTGGAAGAGTGCGTTGTGCCCGGCGAAAGCCAAGCGACTTGAACGCGCGGATGCACTTCACCGGTCACCCCTTGCGCTTCGTGCGGTCTGCGCGGGCAAACGGCGTGTGGCGGCTGCGGGATGTGCGGTCTATGCAGGCGCGCTACCCTGCGCCAAATGCGCGTCGTCAGCCTGCTTCCGTCCGCAACCGAGCTTCTCGCGGCATCCACCGGCGAGGATCTCCTCCATCGGATGCTGGTCGGACGCAGCCATGAGTGTGATTTTCCTGCCGGGCTCGAGCAGATCCCCGTGCTGACGAAGGCCCGCACGCACGGCGGCGCGTCGGCCGCGATCGACGCAGAAGTCAGCGCGGCGCTCGCGAGTGGTGCAAGCCTCTACGAACTCGATGAACGGCTGCTCGCCGAACTTGCGCCCGACGTGATCCTCACGCAGAACCTCTGCGAGGTGTGCTCGATCGATCTCCGCACCGTGGAGCGCGTGGCGGAGGCGCTACCGAAGCGACCGATCGTCGTGAGCCTCGATCCGAAGTCGGTGTTCGACGTGTTCGACGACGTGCTGCGGGTTGGCGGGGCGTGCGGCATCGCCGAGCGCGCCGAGCGCGCGATGGTCGATCTTCGCGCGCGCTACTGGAGCGCGATCGACTTCGTGAATCCGTACGTGCCCGGCCCGGAGGTGCTGTTCCTTGAGTGGTGCGATCCACCATTCTGCGGCGGGCACTGGACGCCCGCGCTGATCGAGGCGGCCGGCGCGCGGCATTCCCTGAATCCCGCTGGCGCGAAGTCGCGCCGCGTGACCCCGGAGGAGATTCTCGAAACCGCGCCCGAGCGCGTGGTGATCTGCCCGTGCGGCTTCGGACTCGACCGCGTGCGCGAGGAACTCGCGCTCCTCGAAAGGACGCGATGGTGGCCGCTCCTGCCGGCCGTGATGGAGGCGAAGCCCGGCGCGATCGCGCTCGTCGACGGCAACCAGATGTTCAACCGACCGGGACCGCGGCTCATCGACGCCTTCGAGTGGTTGGTCGGTTGGCTCGACGGACGCGACAAACTCGTACCGAAGGATTTTCCGGTCGAACTGCGGTGATTTGCGTTGCGCGCGGTGATAGGCTTCCCGCGTGACGCAACCCACCCGCTACTGGCTTTCGATCGGCGACGGAAAGACGTACGGGCCGTACACGGTCGCCGAACTTCAGCGCTGCCGGCTTGAGGGCCGCGTCGGCTTCGACGCGAAGATCTGCCAACAAGGAGACAACGAAGCTGGCAACGAAGCTGGCAACGAGTGGCTGCCGGCGAGCACCGTGCTCGATTTTGGCGCGCCGCCTACCTCGCCGCCTACCTCGCCGCCGCCCCCGCCACCGCCCGCCACCGCGACCGGAGCGCAGTTCCATCCAAACGCAAAGAGCAAGGTCGCCGCAGGAGTCCTCGGGATCCTGCTCGGCTCGCTCGGCATTCACAACTTCTATCTCGGTTACACGGGCAAGGGCCTCGCACAACTCCTCATCACGGTGCTCACGTGCGGCTACGGCGCGTGCATCTCTTGGATCTGGGGCCTCATCGAAGGCATCCTGATCCTGACAGGATCGATCACCGTGGATGGCAACGGCGTGCCGATGCGGGATTGACGTGCGCCTGAAGATGTGCGCGGTCGGTGCTGATGTCATCAACCGCCGACGAGCGCCTTCTTGCAGCCCTGCAGTTTCACGATGAAGACGATGAGGACGACGAAGCAGCCGAGCGTAACGAAGGGTCCGATGATCGGCACCACGCCTCCGGCCAGCACCCCGATCGATCCGATCAGGCCGAGCAGGAAACCACAATCACCCTGATCGTTGCGGCCC
>Ga0172372_10008269_pt1 | contig 13772 bp, 20 predicted proteins | sample LakKiv5m_2_FD_114544 | JGI IMG/M metagenome (GOLD analysis project Ga0172372, IMG submission 114544) | Freshwater microbial communities from Kabuno Bay, South-Kivu, Congo - kab_092012_9.5m | ecosystem: Environmental > Aquatic > Freshwater > Lake | place: Democratic Republic of the Congo...
GATAAAGTCCAACAATTAATTGATGAAGTTAATTCAATTATTAATAATGTCTCTATATCTTCAAAGAGCAATTCAAATAAAAGCTTTTTAGAAAAAGTAAAAGCTTTGAATCTTGAGATTGTTTTGTTGAACAAACAAATAAAAAAAATAGAGGAAAAAATAACAAAAAGAAAAAAGGTTTCTAAATAACTACTTATTTACATGAAAGAGATATTGACAGAGTGGCGTAAATATTTAGCCGAGTTAACAGAAGAAATACCTTTAGAGATAGAAGATAGATATTTAGAAGGCAATTGTCTGACTTTTGCAAATGCTCTAAGCGAACTTCTCAACTCTGGTAAATATGCAGTTCTTGCTGGAACTGGCGGAAGAGATATTACTTGTGCCCATGTCGTCGTAAAATATAATGATAAATATTGGGACATAACAGGTGGTCATACAGAACAAGAATTAATTGATCAATATGAAGAAAAACTTGATGCCGCTTATGTTGATATTGTACCATATCAATCTTCACAATGGCAAAGTTACGATCTAGATAAAGATGGTGATTATGACGAATATGATGAAGATGAAGATGTTGAAGAGGGCGATTCCCCCGAAGAAATGGGGCAACATTTCCCTGAATCAAAAGAAGAAACAATGAAATGGGCAAGTATTATCGCCAAACAAGCAAAAGACGAATAACATTATAAACAAACTACTTATTATACACTTACGGAGGGTAAATTATGCTATTAAAAAGAGGTATGACTGGTCCAGTGGTTGCATCTTTGCAACAAAACTTGGAAGATCTAGGTTACGAATTAGGCACAGTTGATGGTGCATTTGGTGGCAAAACAGAAGCTGCCGTGAAAGACTTTCAAGCAAAGAAAGGTCTTGGTGCTGATGGTGTTGTCGGTCCAAAAACATTGCAAGCAATTGATGCCGCTCTAAAAGCCGCTGGTAAAGAAGGTGCAGAGTTTGATGATCAACCAGAAGAAGCACCCGCAGTCGTTCAAGAAGCTGCTGTAAAAATGGGCTGGGTTTCTTGTCCTGCCGATAAAGTTCCCGGTAAAGATGGTTATGGTTCAACAGTCTTAAGAACTGATGCTGCAACAGCATATAAGAATTTGAAAGCAGAAGTAAATGCCCTTGGCGGTGTTATAACATCTGCTGGTGGTCGTAGAGCATTATCATCTGGTGCTGGTCCTGCAAGATCAAAAACCTCAATGCATTATACAGGTTTAGCTTTTGATATGTCATTGGCAACTGGTATGCAAAACTTTGATACAGATCCATATCTCTGTGTAAGAGTTCCTGATTCCCGTAAATGGACTATTTGGTGCAAATCCCCATCTGCTCCAGAAGTTACATTGCAAGCAGTTGTTTGCAGAAGCAAAGGTGGTAAAACTCATCTTGAAACAAGAACAATGACTGTAAAAGCATTTAATTTCACAGAGGTCGCTGCCAAGCATGGTTTCGTAAACATCTCAGCAAGAAAGAACTTCTTTGAGGGTGGAGCATATGGCGGTTCCGAGTGGTGGCACTTCCAATATGATAAAGCCTTATCAAAAGGCAAGAGCAAATTTGGTGAAGAACTATTGAAAGTTTACTCTTTAAATGAAGCTCAAAAGTTTGTTTATTGGAGCGAAGTAAAAGATAATGTCTATGGTGTAAACTGGTTTTAAAGAGGTGTAAAATGTTTGGAATAGCAGATGAATTAGCAAAGCAGCTTCTTGTAAAGATTCTAGTAATCTCCGTCGTGGTTCTATCCGTAGTTGGATTTGGAGCATACAAGTATGGTCAATACAAAGAAGAACAAATAAAAGAAAAGTATGTTGAAGAGTTGAGTGCTCAAAAGAAATCATACGATGAACAAGTTGAGAAGATTAATAAAGTAAATGCTGAATCATTAGAAAAACAAAAACTTCTTTTAGAAGAATATAAAAATCATTTAGACTTTGTTCAAGCAGAATATGAGCAGAAAGTAAAAGAGTTAGAAGATTTAAGAGCAACAAAAATTAAAGAACTAACAAAAAAAATTAATCAAGATCCCGAAGTAGTTCTAGATGATTTAGCTCGCAAGTTTGGTTTTGAAGTCGTAAAGATTGAGGAAGATTGATGAAACTTTTGATGGAAAACTGGCGTTCATACAAAAAACAACTTCTCAAAGAGGGAAGCAAGTTTTCCAAAGAACTTACTAATATGATGAATATTGATCAAAATTTAAGAAATTTATTTAACATAGAAATGAAAGAAGCTGGCGGATGGTCGCAAGAATTAGTAAATCAATTTGCTAAAAAGCACGGTACTGCCCCTGATGATGTTTTTGGTAGTAGATCAGTAGAAGAAAATTTCGCTAAGTTATTCCCACAGCTAGATTTTGCAAATTTTGATAAAAAAGATTGGGATAATTTTAATGTTTTGATTATACATCAAAGAAGACCAGAATATTCACAAATGAGAAAAAGAGCTTTGTCTGAAATGATAAAAGCAAAAAAAGAGTGGAAAAGTCTTGCAACTGATATGGCAAGACAAGCAAAAATATTGCCAGAATTTGACAACCAGAAACTTATTTATCCGACAGACATAGAAGATGGTGGTAAAGTTGACTTATTATTAAAAAAGAAAAAAATCACTTGGGAACAACTAGCAAAAAATTTAATGAGGTAACAATGAATAAACTAATCGCATTTATATTGTGTTTTATGTTTGCCACACCAGCATTTGCTGATGGTAAGGTTGCAAGCATGAAAGAAGGGCAAAAAGCACCATTCACTGGTTATCTTTTTGACCCAACTGCATATGCAACAATTGAAACGGACAAACAAGAGTTAATCAAAAAGTGTGAATTAGAAAAAGAGTTATTAACTAAAAAGTGTGATGGCGAATGTGTATTTTTAAAAGACACTTGTAAGAATGAAAAAGAAACTTTAGAAAAAGTTTTAAAAATTCAAATTGAATCAAAAGATAAAGAAATAGATAGATTATTAAAAATTACTTTAGAACCAAGACCAAGCAGAGGTTTATGGTTTGGTATCGGAGCAGGAGTAGGAGTTATCATCACAACTGGACTAGTTATAGTTATAGCAAAAGCTTTATAGGAGGTCTAATGAATGTCAGTGAAAGATATAATATCAAATTTAATAAAGAAAGAGGGCGAAGTGCAAGTTCCGCAAGATAAACAAAATAGATTCAATATCATCTTTCAAAAAATGATGAGTGTTAGATGGTATATTACATTTATCACAATGGTAACATTACTTGCCATTCTTTGCGGTATTGTTCTTTCTATTATGTTAAAGGCAACTATGGAACAAGAGTGGAAAGAAATATTACTGCTTATATTAGGAGCTTTCATTGGTTCTTATAATAGAGTTATTGACTTTTGGTTTAACAATTCTCAAAGAGATCAAATTATGCTTCAAAAAATTGACGAAGAAGATGATCCAGCAGGAACTCCTAAGTCTGATACATTATTAGTTTCCCCCGCTCAGGATGCAGTTGAAGTTAAATTACCAGAACCATTACCAGTAAAAGAAAAGGAAGATAAGTAATGCTAAATGCGAATATTATAAAACAAATAATAAAAGAAGAACTCACTAGATTTTTATCAGAAGCTAACGGTGATATGGTTGAAGTCATATTTCCAATAGACTCCCAAGAAGCACCAGCTCGTTATAAAACTTCCGGTGAGGAAGTTTCGGCTGGTGCGCCTCCAAAAGCCAGTAAGATGACTCAAGAACAATATAAAGCATGGATGGGGGATATAACTAAAAAACTAGAAGGCTTAGGATGTATAAATATAAAATATAATAGTGCATCAAACAGGATTGAATGTGAAGCATCAGTTGAAACACTTTCTAAATTATTGCAAAACTGTGGCGCTCTTCGTAAAGAGTTTGGTTTGTGGGACTCCGAGATTGAGGGCGGACTTGTTAAAAATGGTTATCAACCAATATGGAGTGCTACGCAGCAAATACCGCCAGAAAAGCTTAATTTAGTTTTAGCACCAGACGTATTACCAACTCCAAAAACAGCACAAGAAAGTTATCTGCAAGAAAAGAAAATGTCGAAATCTCAAATGGGCAAACGTGAAAAATTTGTTAAAGGCATGAAAAGTGCTGCAAAAGATTTTGAAAAAAGATATCCCGGTAAAGGTAAAGCAGTAATGTATGCTACAGCTACCAAGATGGCTCAAAAGAAAAAGAATAAATAATAGAAGCATATGATAATGAAACTTACAAAACCGTTATTGAAACAAATTATAAAAGAAGAGTTATCAAGACTTCTTGATGAACAAGACGGTTTTGAAGAAAGATCACTAACACACGATGAAGAAAATATTTTCCGAGATGAACCACCGGGATATGCTAAATCTTTTATTAATCCAGATGATTTATATAATCATTTTGATTTAGACGGCGATGGTAAAGTAAGTATTGAAGATTATATTACCTCATTAGAATCTTATCTAAGAAGACCCGAAGTATTAGATGCATTAAAAATGCAGAGATATACAAAAAAGAAAATCTATGATAAAAGTAACGTATTGGATACTGGAAGATATTTGAGAAGTACACAATATCATATGCCCGATGAAAATATGAATAATCCCGCAGCAACTGGAATTCCATCTGGTGGGAAAACTTTCGATATAGGTTAATTATGGAAAAAGAAATAGATTTTAATAAGATAGCCGCAATGGAAAAGGCTATTTCGCAAAAATATGGCGATCTGGCGGTTCAAAACCCAGCTTATTTTTGGAATGAAGACAAAGAGAAAGAGTATCTAGAGCAGCTTAAAGAAGTTTCAAGAACAAAACAAAAACAAGAGGAAACCGAAGAAAAAGATCTAGGTGGATTTTATCTAAGGGGTAAACTATTTATTAAGGAGCAAAATAACAAATGCTCCAAATGTGGCGTTTACTCCACAAAAATTATTGATGATTTATATTTAAATAAATTCAATGCTTGTTATACTTGTTATATTAAACATTTTGAAGGGTTAAAATAATGGCAGATACTACATTAGCAGAAGTTATGAAAGTTTTGAGACAGATTCAAGCAAGCTCTTATGATGGTGCCTTAACTTTTGAAGGTAAACCTCTAAAAATTGGCATGATGAGAGAAGATCTCGATGAATATCATCGTAGAAAAATTGATGCTTTTTCTGTTTCATCTGCCATGCCCGATGTTGTTAGAATTAAATATACAAGCCAATGCAGACTTGAGGAAATAAAAGAGAATAAATACTTTGAAGACGAAGTGTTTGAAGTCGTAAATTCAATCAAATCTCACCTACAAAAAGAATATAAAAGAATTTCAGGCAAGACTTGCTCACTTTCAGAGGTTAAAAAACACCCAATTGATATTCAATATGTATCCAGAGTAAATTGCTATCTTACAACTTGTGTTGAATATAAAGTCGGTGGTGGTGTAGGTAAAGATGAAGATTTAAGTCTAAAACCAACTATTAACGATACAATCAAAAACTTCTTACAACAAGTCAAAGTAGATAAAAGACCTTTAAATGATACTCGTCCAAAAGACAAAAAAGAAGATTAATGAACTATGAATTATCAAAACAAGAAATTATTCAAGAAATAGTAAAGTGTGGCAAAAACCCAAATTACTTTATAAATAACTTTGCTCGTATTACTCACCCAATTCACGGTCCAGTTCCTTTTAAATTATATCCATTCCAAGAAAATTGTATAAAAGACTTTGTTGACTATCGCTTTAATATTGTTGTTAAGGCTCGTCAGCTAGGTCTTTCTACAACTGCTGCTGCTTATGTTGCATGGCTAATGCTTTTTCATAAAGATAAAAGCATTTTGGTTGTGGCGACAAAATTAGGCACAGCAGCTAACTTAGTTAAGAAAGTAAAATCAATTATAAAGAATGTTCCTGAATGGTTGATGATTTCAAAAATTACAACAGATAATAAAAACTCATTTGAGCTTGATAATGGTTCATGGGTAAAAGCTTCATCAACTTCAGGAGATGCTGGTCGTTCCGAAGCTTTGTCTTTATTGGTTATTGACGAAGCAGCTCACGTTGAAAACATTGGAGAAATGTGGGCTGGTCTTTATCCCACGCTATCTACTGGTGGTCGCTGTATTGCGCTTTCTACACCAAATGGTATCGGCAACTGGTTTTATGATACATATACTAAAGCCGAAAGCCAACAAAATGACTTTAATCCTATTTCGTTACCTTGGGATGTACATCCAGAAAGAAACTTAGAATGGTTTAAAAAAGAAACCAGAAATATGCCACCCAGACAGATCGCTCAAGAACTTGAGTGCAATTTTAATATGTCTGGTGAAACGCTCGTAAGAACTGAAGATTTATTATATTTGGAATCTCTAGTAAAAGAACCAAAATATAAAAGCTCAATCGATCACAATCTTTGGATCTGGGAAACCTATGATACTGCAAATAAATATTTTATGATTGCCGACGTTGCAAGAGGCGATGGCAATGACTTTTCAGTTTTCCATATGTTTAGAAATGATACAATGGAACAAGTAGCAGAATATCAAGGTAAAGTTCCTGTAGATATTTTTGCTAGACTAGTTTTTGAAACAAGTAAAGAATATGGTTTTTGTTTAACCGCCGTAGAAAACAACTCAGTTGGTTTTGCTGTTCTTGAAAAACTAAAGGAACTTCGTCACCCCAATTTATATTACTCTGTAAAAAGCTCTCATGAATATATTGATCAATATCAAGCGGAAAATATTTCAAATTCTGTTATAGGCTTTAGCACAACACAAAATACAAGACCGCTTGTTATCGCTAAATTAGAAGAATATATTAGAAACAGAATATTTATTACTTATTCATCAAGACTATATTCTGAATTTAAAACGTTCATTTGGAATCATGGTAAAGCACAAGCATCCAAAGGCAAGAATGACGATTTAGTAATGGCAGCGGCGATTGCTGCATTTATTAGAGACAATGCATTAACATCTGACAAATTAAATGTAGAATATAGAAAAGCAATTATTGGAAGTATAAGAAAAAATACAAATCATTTTACTACAAATATTCCCGGCATGATTGATATGACTAAAGTTGATCAATATGGAAATAATGTAGTCAACACAAAGAACTATTTACCTAATAAAAGCAACAATGTCATGCCCATCATGATATTCAAGGGATAAAGATGGCAAACAATTGGAATAAAAATAGAAAAAACAATCCTTATAATCCTGAGTCAGAATTATATCGCAGACTTACAAGATTACTATCTGGTCCAATTGTTAACTTTCAAACACAAAGACCAAAGTATGGAAGAATTGATCAGTTTATTGATGCCAGTAAAGCTACCTTTAAATCTTCATCTGGTCAACAGTTTAAGAAGCAAACATATGATCCATTTAATAATCTTCAAGCTATGGCTGTTGCTAATGCCAGAAGAAATGAAAGATATTTAGATTTCGATCAAATGGAGTATACGCCAGAGCTTGCTTCTGCTTTGGATATTTATGCAGATGAAATTACTACCTCAAATCAATATCAAAAGATATTAAAAATTACTTGTCAAAATGATGAGATTAAAGAAATATTAAAAACTCTTTTTTATGACGTTATTAATATTGAATCAAATCTATTTGGTTGGGCACGCAATATGTGTAAGTATGGCGATGCTTTTTTGTTTTTAGATATTGAAGAAACTCTAGGTATTAAAAGTGTTATTACATTGCCAACTTCCGAAGTAGAAAGATTGGAGGGTGAAGATAAATCTAATCCAAATTATGTTCAATTTCAATGGAATGCTGCTGGTTTAACTTTAGAAAACTGGCAAGTCGCACACTTTAGAGTATTGGGAAATGACAAATATTCTCCTTATGGTTCATCCGTGTTAGAAGCAGCTAGAAGAATTTGGCGTCAATTAACAATGTTAGAAGACGCAATGATGGCGTATAGAATTGTGCGCTCTCCTGAAAGAAGAGTGTTTTATGTGGACGTTGGTGGTATTGCTCCAGAGGACGTTGAACAATACATGGAAAAAGTTATGACGCAAATGAAACGTCATAAAGTTATTGATAATGACACAGGTAAAGTAGATCTTCGTTACAATCCAATGAGTATTGATGAAGATTATTATATTCCTGTTCGTGGTGGTCAAAGCACAAAAATTGAATCATTACCCGGTGGTGAATTCAAAGGTGGCGTTGATGACGTTGAATATTTAAGAGATAAATTATTTTCAGCTATTAAAATTCCACGTTCTTATCTTGCCAGAGGTAAGGATTCAACAGAAGATAAAGCAACACTAGCTCAGAAAGATATTCGTTTTGCTAGAACAATCCAAAGATTACAAAGATCTATTCTTGAACAGTTAGAAAAGATTGCGATTGTTCATTTATATACTTTAGGTTATAAAGGCTCTGATTTACTTTCATTTGAATTGTCTTTAAATAATCCCTCAAAGATTGCTGAATTACAAGAATTAGAGCAATGGGCAAAGAAGTTTGAGGTTGCTGGAAGTGCAACTGAAGGCTATTTTAGCAAACGTTGGGTAGCTATTAATTTGTTTAATATTTCTGAAGATGAATTTAAAAGAAACCAAGAAGAGATATTCTATGATAAAAAAGTTGCCGCAATGCTTGAACAAGCTGCTCAAGGTGCTGCTGCTCCCGCCGAAGGCGGTGGCGGCGGGCTTGGCGGCTTAGGTGGTGGTTTAGGTGGTGGTTTGGGTGGAGAAGAAGCCCCTCCAGAGGGCGGTGAAACGCCAGCACCAGAAGCGGAACCAGAAGAAGCAACGCCACCCGAAGGCGGTGCTGGTGGGGGAGAGGGCGTTTTATTGGCAGCCCCTCCAGAAGCAGGCGCAGCACCAGCAAAAAGAGATACAAAATGGGATAATGTAGCATATGTACAATATGAAGATGGTTCATATGAAACAAAAGGTTCAAATGGCAAAAAATATACTCCTGTAAAACACGATGGGAGAAAAGATGCTGGAAGAAAGAAAAATTATTCATCTATGGCTGGTTCCAACCTAGCTGCTGCAAACACAACAAATGTTATGCCGGGTTATAAAAATTTATCAGCAGCATCAAAAGGTTTGATGGAAAATAAAACTAATTACATTAATGAAACAGAAAAAAAGTTATTTGAGAGCAAAAAAGAAATTTTTAATTTAATTAAAAGCTTGGAGAAAAAAGATGAAAATGAAGCATAATAAGAAAAGAAATACCGCTTTTCTTTTTGAAGTTCTATCAAAAGAACTTACAAAACAGATTTTGAGAAAAGATAAGCAACAACAAGCAGTTATTCTGGAAATGTTAAAGACTTTCTTTGGTAATGGTACAGTTCTAAATAAAGAACTAAAGCTATATAAATACCTATTGGAAAGCAAGAATTTAAACGAGAGAGCTGCTACCGAGCTTGTTAAAAGAGTCAAAGAAGAATATGACAGAATCGATGAAACACATATCTTCAATGCTCAGAGTAGACTTATTTCACAAATGAATAAAAACTTGTCAAAAGATGTTTATAATTATTATGTTCCAAGCTATAAAAATTTAGCTACAATTTATCAAATGTTTGATAACAAAACACCTTTACCAAAGAAAATTATATTAGAACAAAACATTGTTCATAATTTAATTATGCCTCAAGAAGAACCTAATAATGTTGGAAATGTAAAACTACGCAATTCTGTTGTAACTTCTATTGTTAAAATCTTTAATGAAAAGTATTCCGATTTATTAGAAGAACAAAAAACTCTTTTAAGAAAATTTATTTATTCTGTTGAAGATGCTTCTGAATTTAAATTTTATATAAATGAAGAAGTTACACGACTTAGAAAAACATTAGAAACTTTTAAAGAAGACAAAGATATTGTTCATGATGCCAATATGAAGATTAAGTATGAAAAGGTCTTTGAGATTCTAGATTCTTTTAAGACTGATTCTGTTTTAACTGAGTCTAGAGTTTCTGATTTAATGAAAGTTCAACTTCTTGTTAGCGAGTTACAAAAATAATGATCAAAGTAAAACTAACAAATCCAAGCGAAGAAGCAGTACAAGTTCCAGAGGTTGCTTTAGAACCTCCGAAACCTAGAATTAAATTTGTTGAACCTGAAGAAAAAATTCAGATTAAAGTCAATAAACCAATTCCCACAAGAGTTATTTTACCAATTGATATTAAAAAAACATTAGATGGAAATATTCTCATAAAAGATCATCCATTGATTGACATTATGATTATTCCAACAGCAAATAAAGTTATAACTCTTGCAAAAGACAATAAAGCAAGAGACACTTATTATGCTCAAAAAGAGTTATTTGAATTATTGCGCTCTTTTGGATTAATTATACCAGAAACAATTCAAGGTGGCTCAACATATGGCTCATTAGAAGCCATATATCCCAACTCAGATAAAGTAGATTCTCTTTCTGCTGTATTGGTTGGTATATATAAACTACTTCAACAACACCAACAATATAGCAAAATTGAAACAGAATATGAAGATAGTTTTGAACAATGGCTTACAAATCCAAGCGAAGATGATTCGACTGATTATGAAACAGCAATGTCAACTCACCGCGTAAGAAAAGGCTCCATCGATCCAAAACAAAAAGCCTTTGGTTTATTATTCAGGATTTAATGCAATTACTTTATTTTATTCTGATTTGTTACGGCTTAACGCAAATCATATGTTATGGAAAAATTTTTGATAGATTTAGACCAGATAAAGATTGGCTATATGGTCTAGGTTTGTTATTTCACTGTTCAATGTGTATGGGCTTTCACGTTGGGTGGTTTACTTATCTACTTTCTTGTTTTAGCAAACTATTTACTTTTGAGTTTTGTTTTATAGATATGTTTTTTATGGCATGTCTAAGCTCAGGAACTAGTTATATTTTAGATAAACTAATTGATGACGAAGGTTTAAGGATAAAATGAATCAGGATTTTAATCCATATACAATGATACACTGGATGTTGCGTCCACCAACTCATTGCTGCAAAGGAAGCTGACCATGATAAACGATAAAGTACTATTAAGAGAATTTTTTGAAATGTCATCAGATGATTCGCTTCTAACCGAGGCTGATCGTAAGAAGATTAATGAAGGTGAAGTAATCATGGCTGGCGTAATGCAACGTGCCGATGCTGAAAACGGTAATGGTCGCGTTTATCCAGAAGATATTTTAAGAAAAGAAGTACAAAATTATAAAAAGATTGTTGGCGAAAATCGAGCTTTAGGCGAATTAGATCATCCTGATTCATCTGTTGTTGAGCTTAAGAATGCCTCACATATTGTCACCGAGATCGAAATGCGGGGCAAAGATGTAATTGGAAAAGTCAAAGTGTTGGATACACCATCTGGTAGAATTTTGAAAGATCTTATCAGGGGTGGAGTTAAACTTGGTATTTCCTCAAGAGGTTTAGGCTCCGTAAAATCAAATGGTGGGCGCAATCTTGTACAAGAAGATTTCCAACTAATTTGCTTTGATTTTGTTTCCGATCCATCAACTATTGGCGCGTTTATGATTGCAGAAGGTAAGAATGTTAATAGCAACATCTTTACAAGATCTGATAGAATAAACAGAGTTTTAAACGACATATTTAGAGAGTAACATGAGAAAAAAAAAAGATCAACTCAAAAATTTATTCAAACCAATTATTAAAGAATGTGTCAAAGAACTTATTCTAGAAGAAGGCGTTCTTTCGTCACTTATTTCCGAAGTACAAAAAACAAGCTCCAAACAAGAGAATAAGCAACAAATAACTGAAAGTGATTTTAAACAAGAGTCGATTGCCAGAAAAAACAAAATTGACGAATCCAAAAGAAAGCTATATTCGGCTTTAGGTTCTGATAATTACTCTTCTATATTTGAAAATGTTGAGCCGCTTACTAGTTATGAAGTAGGGGAATCTCCTGCATCTATGGGTGATCCATTAAGTGGTCAAGCACCAACAGATCCCGGCGTTGATATCGCATCAATTCCCGGAATGAAAATGTGGAAAACCTTAGCAACAGATAAAAAGAGGTAATATGTCTAAAAGAAGACCAGTAAACGCACAAGTTCATTTAAGGCGCGATGAGAGTGCAGAACATCTTATCAAACGTTTTATGAAGAAAGTGAAGAACGAAAAAATTATTGACGAGGTTCGTGATAGAGAATATTTCGAAAAACCATCAGTAGTTGCTGCAAGAAAAAGAAAGCGTAGAAGAAACGTTATGAAAAAACTTCAAGCTCAAAATAATAAACAATAAGAGGATAAAATAAAATGTCACAGTATTCTAATTTAGATTGGCAATATCCGGGGTTATCTGATGTTGGCTCTTATCAAGCAAGCGCAACTCCATTTGTAACTGGCAATGTGACTGTAGTTGCCTCTGGTTCTTCTACAACACAAGTCGTCTTTCCAAGTGTTACAAAATTTGTTACTGTCGTAAATGAAACTACTGGAACAAACTCTGCATTGAGAGTTGGATTTAGTTCAAACGGTGTTAAAAACACAAATTATTTTATTCTTGATAATGGCGAATCATATACGGGCGAATGGAAAGTCACCAGCGTTTATTTAATGGGTAATAGTACAACTGGCTGTACAGCAAGTGTTATTGCTGGGGTAACAAATGTACCATATAGCGAACTCCCATTAAATTGGTCTGGCTCTATTGGAGTTGGTTAAAAATGTGTAAAAGCGGATTTGGTTCTTATAAAAAAAATTCCGCATCATCCGTTGGTTTTAAAACATCCTTGGATAATTTTGCTAGTATTTATGCTTCCGTTTTAAGTATAGCAGGACCAGATCTAATATTTTTTGGTTTTCCAGAAACAGCAACAATAGCAAATGGAAAAGTTTCTAAATGGACTAGTTTTTCAAATTTATTAACTAGTTCAAGTCCTTTGTATTTAGATCAGGTTACTGACGCAGCTAGACCAGCATTGAATTCAAGTACAAGCAGACCATTCCAAAATTTTGGCAATGCGAGTGGAACATATCTGACTACTAGAACAACTCAAGGTACATTTGGAAATGTAAATATGACTAGCGTTACAGATATGACTGTTTGTACATACTTAGACCTTAATAATGTTGATGGCGCAGCAGTTTATCCCATATTATTTGAGACTGGTCTAGGTGGCTTTGGTGGTGCATACGTAAATACTTTGGGAGCTTTAGAATTACAAATAGTTTTTCCAACCACAGTAGCTTCTGGTAAAATAGAATTTGATTTAAAAAGAGGGCATACTTCAAATCACTATCAAATTGCTTCTTATCTGGTTGATAATACTAATAATTATCTTAGAACTGGTTTTAATCACTTTACTTTTTATTGGAAGGCAGCAAAAGATAATGGAACTGGCAACACCTTTGAGTTTTCTATCAATAATGTTACACAAACACTAACCGTGTTTTCATCTCCTGCTGCTCCGGGGACAGCGACCAGTGTTACCAATTTTAATAATATTCCAATACATTGGGGTTCTTCATATGGCTTCTCTACAATTACTGCCGATTATTCATCTTTAATAATAATTGGCAGAAAATTAACAACAGACGAAAGAACAAAAATATATAATATCCAAAGAGCAATTGGGGATGTTCTACAATGAAACAAACACTCATTATTAGAGAACATAATAATTTTTCTGACGGGTTTCAAACAATTAATCCGATTGTAAAAAATACAACAAAACAAATTCATTATTGTATAATTGGCTGGGGAGAGATAGAAACTACAGACTTTCTTTATAAAGAAATAACATTAGATAATGAGCGTTTTAATGAACAAGAAGTATTAAACAAA
>Ga0172372_10008272_pt1 | contig 13769 bp, 14 predicted proteins | sample LakKiv5m_2_FD_114544 | JGI IMG/M metagenome (GOLD analysis project Ga0172372, IMG submission 114544) | Freshwater microbial communities from Kabuno Bay, South-Kivu, Congo - kab_092012_9.5m | ecosystem: Environmental > Aquatic > Freshwater > Lake | place: Democratic Republic of the Congo...
GTAACTTTTGAGCAATTGATCTTTTTTTAGTCGATAGTTAGTGGGATTGTATATTTTGGCCATAAAAATTTACCTTTAAAAAGATTTTTTTTAGGATCTAGTAATATTTTTAAATATTTTACTGAATGTTGAGGTTTTTTTTTTGCATCAGGTTGCATTTCGGTTTTTACGTAACCAGGGCTAAAAAGATTGATTTTAATATTGTATTTTGAATATTCTTTTGATGCCGTCAAAGAAAAAGCATTTAATGCAGATTTACTAGCACTATAAATAGAAGCATTCTTAAAACAATTTAAAGGAGCACCTGAAGTAATATTAATTATTCTGCCATAGTTATTTTTTTTCATTAATGGTAAAAAAAAATTCATAATTAGCACGGGGGAAAATACGTTTATGTTGAAAAATTTATCAATTTTTTTTTTATCGATATTATCAAATTTAGATAATTCAAAAACTCCCGCGTTATTAATTATATTTTCAACATAACAATATTTTTTTTTAATTTTTTTTAGAGTATACTCTAATGAATTAAAATCCGATAAATCAGTTCTATAAAAATCAAAATATTTTTTATTTATAGTATTTGGTATTCTTCTAGATAAAGTTATGATCTGATATTTTTTGTAAAATTGCTTAAGAATTGCCTTACCAAATCCACTGCTACATCCTGTGATTAAAATTTTTTTCATTTTATCATTAATTTCCTAACAATTCTTAAATCATCTAGTGAGTCTACATCTATCGACTCTGTTTTTTTTAATACTTTATAGCCAATTTTTCCGAATAAAATTTTTTTGTTTTTTTTATTAAATTTCGTTAGATTAAGCGCTATAACATTGCCTACAGTTTGATAATGTTTCTTATAAGTTTGTCTTGGAACCCATATTTTTTTATTAAATAATGGTTTTAATGTTCTGTCATTTATTTTCCAAATCCTAAATGGAGAGACCATTGACTCTGTAAATGTGCAAAAACTATCTAATTTTTTTTTTAATATCATCCTATGAGCATGTTTAATTTGACTAACTTTTCTAAGTGGACTTGTGGGCTCAATAATAAATAAATAAAAATTTTTTTTAAATTTAAATTCCTCTTTAATATTTAATATAGTGTCAAGAATATTTGATTTATCAGATGATAAATTTTTAGATCTTAAATGTGAAATTATTTTATATTTTTTAGCTAGCCTTAATATTTTTTTGGAGTCTGAGGATAAAATTATTTTATCGAAAATTTTACTTTTTTTTGAAACATCTATTGCTAATTCAATCAAACTTTTATTATTAATTTTTCTTAAGTTTTTATTTTTTATACCTTTACTACCTGCTCTTGCTGGTATTAATGCTATAAAATTATACATTGTTTATTTATAAAATTAATTTAAAGATAATTTAAATTAATAATTTTTGTAAGTTTTAATCATTAAATTTAATTTGCTATAATTACCAAGCAGTCCAGCCACCATCCACAACTATATTCGAGCCGTTATTATAACTTGATTTTTCATTAATGAGATAAATGAGCGCATTAAAAAGTTCATGTGGTTTCCCCATTCTCTTGCTAGGATTATTTATTGAAAATCTATTAAGCCATATTCTTTTATGAGTTTTATCTTGTATACCCCCAGGTGAAATAGAATTAACTCTTACACCGTCCGAAGCTAACAAAGTTCCCAGATATTTTGTGATTGCAATAACTGAAAATTTACTAGCTGTATAAGTTATAGGTGCAGAAATGTTTGTATTTTTATATAAGTAGTGTCTAGGAGATTGTAAAGCATACATTGATGCAATATTTATTATCGATCCATTTTTATTTTTAACCATTTCTTTACCAAAAATTTTACATCCGTAAAGAATACCAAATACATTTACTTTAAAAACTTCTTCAATGCTTTTAACTCTAATCTTGAAAAAATTATTGTTAAAATTTTTTTTATTTGAGTGATTAGTATAACCGGCATTATTTATCAAAACATCAATTTTGATATTTTTTTTTAAGATTTTTTTTTTTAGATTTTCCCAATGGTTATAATTTGAGACATCCAAAGTATAAATTACCACTTTCTTATTTTTTTTAAATTTTTTTTTTAATTTCAAAGTATTTATATCTGTTAAAATTAAATTGGCTCCTAAGAAAAGCAAAAAATTAGCAAAAGCTGTTCCTAAATTTCCTGATGCACCGGTGAGGATAATATTTTTTTTACTTAAATCACAATTTAAAAATTCTTTATAATTATTCATTTTTTAATTCCTCTAAAATAAGTTATTTGAATTTAATTATAATTATATTTAACAAATAATCCTTATCATCTTTCACTAATAAAAAAATAGATTTGCATTAAAGAATTTTTAGTTTTTCTTTAAAAAAAATTATTTTTTTGAGACTATAAAATTTTTATAAATAATAACATTATTATATAATATTTATAACCTAAATTAAAAAAATTTAAAAATAAATTTATGAGTAACTGTCATTTAAGATCTAAAGATTATTCATGCTCCCATAGAGGCATCTATATAGGCTAAAAATTCAAATAATTAAATTTAATGAAAACAGTATTGGTTTAAGCTAACAATAATAAGATAATCAGAGCTATCTCAAAGAGCGGTGTAATTAGATCTATTTTTCTCAAAAATTTAACTTCTCCTACTCCCAAAGTTATAAGTAAATCTTTTAAATACCATTTATCATCAATTGATTAAGACAAAGTCAAAAAAATTTTTATCAAATACAAAATGAGTTTATTACTAGTTTAATATAATAATTTTATGTTATTTAATATTATAACTTTGAACAATTTCTTTGATTAAATTTTTTAAAATCTTTTTAAGAATTTATAATTTAATTGAGACATAGTATTATTTCACTTTCTTAAAAATGTTTTTTAAATAATTTTAATTTTTTTTCCCATTCATAGGAAGTTTTTAGAATATACCTTAAATTATTGTGCTTAGGTTTCCATGATAAAGTTCTAAAAAACTTATTTGGATTAGAAATAATTGACCTGATATCACCTGGCCTTCTTGGACCTATTCTAAATTTAATTTTTTTATCTAGTAGTTCATTGTATGTATTGATTACCTGTTTAACTGAAAAACCCTTACCATATCCACAATTGAAAATATTTGATCTATTATTCTGCATTAAATATTTTGCTGAAAGAAGATGCATATCTGCTAAATCTGATACATGAATATAGTCTCTAATTGGTGTCCCATCTTTTGTGTTATAATCATCACCATTGATTATAATTTCATTTCTTTTACCTACCGCAACTTCTGATGCAACTTTTATCAAATGTGAAGAAAATTTTGAAATTAGTCCTGATCTTAATTTCTCATCTGCTCCCGCAACATTAAAATATCTTAAAATAATATAATTTATTTTATTAGTTTTTGACTTATCTATTAAATAATTCTCTAACTTAAGTTTAGTTTTTGCATAAGGGTTTGAAGGTTTTAATTTGCTTCTTTCTGTAACTCTTATGCTTTTTGTGTATCCATATACTGACGCTGTCGATGAAAATATTATTTTCTTAAGATCATTTTCAAAACAGGTATCTAAAAATTTTTTTGCTTTTTTATAATTAAATTCATTATATCTTTTGGGCTCATTTACTGATTCATCCACTCTGATAAGAGCTGCTAAATGTATTACAATATCATACTTATTTTTTTTTAAGATATCGTTTATGATTTTTTTATTGTCAATATCACATTTAAAAAAATTTGCTTTTTTATTAATTAAATTTTCATTTCCAGTAATTAAATTATCAATTACAGTTACTTCATAACCTTTATCTATTAATAGATTTACAAGGTGACTACCAATATAACCAGCTCCACCAGTAACTAGAATATTTTTCATAATAAAAAATTTAATGTTATCATTGTATCTTATTCAGAAAAGAGTATTTCCAACTAAAAAAAAATTATAAGTTTCAAATATTTTTTAATTTATGATATTTATTATTTAATGTTAACTAGAAAAATTACTTTTCTCTTGGATAAAAAAAATGACTGGATTCAACCCTACCTGAAAAACTACATTAATAAATTTTCAAAGAAATATAAATATACTATATCAAAAAATTCCCGAAAAATAAAAAATAAAATTGTATTTGTTTTGTGTTATACGAAAATTTTAGGAAATAATTTTTTAAAAAATAATGCAGAAGTGTTGATTATTCATCCCAGCAAATTACCAAAAGATAAAGGATTTTCTCCGGTACAAAATCAGGTTTTGAGAAATAAAAATTTGATTCATATTACTCTTTTAAGAGCTTCAGAAGAAGTTGACGCTGGGCCAATAGCAATTAAATCTACTTTTTTGTTAAAAGGAGATGAATTATCTGAAGAAATAAGAAAAAAGCAAGCTTCTGCTATTTTTTTAGTTATAAAAAAATTTTTAGCTAAGTATCCAAATATTCAATATAGAAAACAAATAGGAGTTGGTAGCTTTAACAAGCGAAGAACTGCCTTTAGTAATGAGTTAAATATAAACAAAAGTATAAAATCGCAATTTAATTTGTTAAGAATTGTAGACAATAAACTTTATCCAGCTTTTTTTAAATATAAAAAAAATTTATATTATATATATATTAAAAAAAAATAGTACTTTTTATTTTAAATTCTTTTTTCAACTATTATATTTATATTCTTCATATTATTTTTATAAAATTTAAAAAAATAAATTGAAAAAATATTGAATCTAATGATAAGTCGAAATGCTAAAGTTATTAATTTTGCAAGAGTATAAGTTGTATTAATTCTGATACCACGAGCTTTTTTTTTATTGATATAAATAAAATTATTCCCCTGCATAATTAAATCACCATACAAATAGTAAAACTTAAATGATGATAAATATTTTTTTTTTATCTTATAATCAATTAATATATAATTACCGAGGTATGGAGAAAATTTTTTTAATGAAATAACTGCCAAAAAATACCAAAAAATATGAGAAATAATCCTTTTTATTAATTTAAAATTTTTATAGTAGTGCTTAATAATTATAGGTTTTTTTTTTTTACAATATAACCTAAACATATCAATAATATATGCTGGGTTATCTTCTAAATCACAGTCTAAAATAATAATTAATTTTTTTGTACTTGATTTTATCCCTTGGTAAATTGCTTGATGTTGACCGTAATTTTTATTTAATTTTATACCCTTTATAAAGTTATATCTTTTTTTAAGTTTAATAATTTTATTCCAGCTTGAGTCTTTACTTCCATCATCGACTAATATTATCTCAAATTTCCTAACAACTTTACTTGAATAAAAAACTATTTTTTCTACGAATTTTTCTAAGATTTCCTGAGAATTGTATACTGGGGATACAATAGATATCATTATGTTATTTTTAGTTTTTAATAAAGTATTAACTATTTTTTGAGTAAAATTAAATTTATTTGTCTACAAATATATTCAATATCTTTGATTTTAATATAAATGTGCAGTGGTAATCTTATAGAATGGTTAAAAACATATTCGGTATTTCTTAATTTATTTGAATTATAACGTTTACCATATTTAGAAAGATGAAGAGGAAAGTAACAAATATATGCGTTAATTCTTTTGCGTTTTAATTTTGCTAGAATAGGATGAATTAAATTATTCCTAAAAGTTATTACAATAGCGTGATAATTATAACTATATTTGTTTACATTTTTTATAATTTTAATATTTTTAATAGAATTTAATTTTTTTAAATAATGTTGATATAATTTTTTTCGAATTTTTATTATTGATTTAAACATTTTTATTTGTGGCCAAAGATAAGATGCGTGTAATTCACTCATTAAATATGAAGAACCTAAACACACCCATGAATAGTATTTTATTTTATTTTTAATTTGCTCTATCCTATTTGATCCTTTGTCATATATGTAATTTATTTTTTTAGTGATTTTTTTATTATTTATTACTATGCAGCCTCCCAGACCTGTATGAAAATTTTTTGTTTGATGAAAAGAAAAACAAGCAATGTCTCCAAAATTTCCTAAGTATTTATTTTTAAATTTAGACCCTAAAGCTTGTGCAGCGTCTTCAATTAAATAAATATTTTTTGAATTACAATACTTTTTGAGTATATCAAGATAGCTTACGGACCAGCCTTGGTAATGTAATATTACAATTGCTTTGGTTTTTTTTGAAATAACATGAATTATTTGACTCATACTGGGCATAAAAGTGCTTTTTTCAATATCGCAATAAACAATTCTAGCACCAGTCCTTGCAAAACTTGAACCAGTCGTTATGAAAGAGAATGATGGAACTATAACTTCATCATCAGGTTTTAAGTTTAGACTCAAGGCAGCAATTTCTAAGCTGGATGTGCAGCTATTAGTAAGTAAGACGTTTTTAAAACCAAATTTTTTTTTTAAAAATTTTTGAATTTTTCTATAGTTTTTTCCTGGTCCGAGAATACCTTCTTCAGAATCCATTAATTTTTTAACGTTGACCTTACTATACTTACTTTTTATAGGTACATTAAATTTAATAATCACTATAGTTTAAAATGAAAAAGAAAGTTAAATTATTAGTATGGTCATGTGGTTCTTTTTTTAAAAGAAAAATTTTACCTATTTTTTTATCAAATAAATTTACTATTGAAAAAATATTTACAAAAAAAAAAATATGTCTTGGAAAAATTAACATTACTAATTCAGAAAAAATTTTTTTTAGCGATAATAAATCAAAGTTCATTTATATAAATTCGGCTCAAAAATTACACTATCACAACATTAAAAAAAGTCTTAATAATAAATTAAATGTTATATGCGAAAAAACGTTATGTTCAAATTTTAATGAAACTAAAAAAGTTATAAATTTAGCAAAAAATAAAAATTTAAAGATTTTTTGTGCAATATACTATATTTTTCATCCTGCTTTTAAAAAAATTAAAAAACTTATAAACGATAAATCTTTTGGGAAAATCAAATACTGTTTTTCTTCATTTAGCTTTAATAATAATTTTAAGACTGACAAAAGTTACAGAAGTAAAAAATTATTGGGAGGAAGCGCTATTCTGGACTTAGGTTTTTACCCACTGTCGTTAGAGTTTTTTTTATTTAATAAGTTCAAAAAAAAAGTTGTAAGTTCCAGTATTATTAAATCAAAAAAATTAAAAATTGATATATCAGGCAATGTGCATTTGAATGATAAAGATTTTAATAGATATTATTTTTGGGGTTATAATAACAGCTATCAAAATTTTATAAAAATTATTTTCGAAAAAGGTGAAATTTTTATGAATTTTCCCTTTAGTAAAAATTCAAACCTAATTAAACTGAAAATTATTAAAAATAATAAATTATATATATTTAAATATAAGAACTTTAGTCAAGAAACAATTGCTTTTCAATACTATTTAAATAATAAATTTAAAATTACAAATTTTGATGAAATTTTAAATTTGTCAAAATTAATTGACAAAATAAAAATGAAATGATGAAAAAATATTTAATTTGGTATTATAAATTAATAAAAAAAAATAAATCTAAAGTTATTATTAAAAATTTAAATAATTGCAAAAATTGGGTTATTAACAAACGTAATATTAAACATAAATCAGGCCTTTTTTTTAAAATTATTGGTACAAAAGTTTTAAATCCCTATGAAAGAGAAACAAATTTAACAGGATGGGAGCAACCTTTTATTAAGGAGGTAAAATTTGGTTCAGGCCTAATAGGTATGATCATCAAGAAAATTGGTAAACAAATTTTTTTTTTAATTCAAGCTAAATTTGAACCGGGAAATATATTTAATATTCAAATTAGTCCTACAGTTCAAAGTACTTTTTCTAATATCAAATACAACTCAAAAAAAACTAAATTTTTGAATTATTTTCAGGCTAATTTATCAAAAAGTAAATTACCAAAAATAAGAACAGTTTTTAAAAAATGGGTTTCTGAGGATGGAGGAAGATTTTATAAAAAAAAAAATCTAATTCATATAATCAAGATACCAAACAATCAGAAAATGAATTTACCAGAAAATTATATATGGATTGAAGAAAAAAACTTGGTCAAACTAAATCTACTAAAAAAACCTATAGTTAATTGTCATGTAAGATCAATTTTATCATTTACAGGTTATTTTTAAAAACTAGCAAATTATTAGCTTCTTTAAATTAGTCCTTGTCTTTTGCCATTATATTTTTTTTTTGTATGTTTAATCCATTTTTCATTTTGAATATACCACCTTATTGTTTTTTGTAGATAAATATCCATGTCAAAATTCTTATTTATATTTAGTTTTTTTAATACTTCGTTATTAATAGAATAATGTTTGTCATGACCAGGTCTATCATGAACATGATCTATTTTTTTTTCGCTAAAATTTTTATTAAATTTTTTATTAAAAATATTAATTATTTTTTTTATAATTTCTTTATTAGTAAATATTTTACCGCTACCAACATTTATAATTTTTTTTTTATTAAATATTTTTTTTTTTATTATTTTATAAATTATGGAAGACAAAATGTCGACATGCATCCATTCTCTTTTATTTAATCCATCTCCATATAAAGGTATTTTTTTATCATTTTTTATAGAATTTATTATAGTTGGTATAAATTTTTCAGGAAATTGAAATTTTCCAAATTGGTTGCAAGTTCTGAGTATTAAGTATTTAAAACCAAATGTTTTATTATACGAATTGAGTATAATCTCTATTGCAGCTTTTGATACTGAATAAGGTGAGTTAGGCTCAAGTTTGTCATTTTCATTATTAGGTTTCTTTTTATAATCTCCATATACTTCATCAGTGGATAAATGGATATAATGAACACCCACCCCCTCTTTTTTTATCTGTAAATTTGAAAGAAAATCAATAAATTTTAAATTGCTTTTTATATTATTTAGTATGAAATTATATGGATCCTCAATAGATTTATCTACATGACTATCATTGGCTAAGTTGATAACCACTGAAATATTATTTTTTTTTATAATTTTTTGTATTTTTTTTATTTCTTTAATATCAAGCTTATAAAAATAATAATTTTTATTATTTTTATAATTTTTAAAGTTATTAGGAATTGAACAATAAGATATTTTATCAATATTAAAAATTTTATAATTCTTGTACTTTAATAAAGTTTCAATAAGATTAGTGCCTATAAATCCAGATCCTCCACATACTAAAATTCTTATTTGCTTATGTGTCATTGTGACTTATATATAATAAAGTTATGAAATTTAAAGCGGTTCTTATGGCGGGAGGATTTGGTAAAAGATTAAAACCTTTAACAACAATTATAAATAAACATCTATTACCAGTATATAACAAACCAATGTTCTTTTATTCATTAACTTTACTTGAATTATCCGGGATTGATTCAGTTTTGCTCATAACAGACTCAGCTTATGTAGAAATGTATAAAAAAGTAATTAATCACGGTTATAAAGGTAAAATTAAGATTTATTTTAAAGTTCAAGAGCAGCCGAACGGTATTGCAGATTGTTTTAGATTATCTAAAGACTTTTTAAAATATGAGAATAAATTTATTTTATTGTTGGGTGATAATTTTTTTTATGGAAGGGATATTCATAATATGATTAATAAAGAATTATTTTTCGAAGATAAAAAATCTGTAGTTTTATTAAGTCCTGTTAAAAATCCAGGTAATTATGGCATAGCAAATTTGAATAATAAAAATTCTCTTGAAAAAATTATCGAAAAACCAAAAAAATCAAAAAGTAATTTAGCTGTTACAGGTTTGTATATTTATCATAAGTCTGTTTTTGAAATTAGTGAAAAAATAAAAAAATCGAGAAGAGGTGAATTAGAGATAAGTTCTATCAATAATTTGCTAATAAAAAATAAAAGTTTGAGATTTATTTTATTGGGCAGGGGTACTACCTGGTTTGATATGGGTTCATACTCTGATTTATTTAATGCTTCAGAGTTTGTTAAAATAATGGAAGATAGGCAGGGTTTAGAGATTGGATCACCATCAAATATAAAAATTAATACTATTACTAATTAAAATTGGTTTTACTAATCTTTAAATTAATCTGACTTGATATGATTTATTTTAAATTTATTCCGTTTTTTCATTAAAAAAAATTGTAGAGTAGTTTTTGTATTTATCCTCTAATACTTTAACCCATAAATCATAACTTTCCCATGATTTTTTAAGTTTTAAATTTTTCCTTGGTAAGCCAAAAGAGTGGTTTGAGAAAAGAAGCTGTAGAACAACTCTGTAATATCCACTCTCTTTAATTGTTTTCCCTCTATGAAGTCCTCTAGTATCTACTATAAAAGTTGATCCTGATTTTCCCAGAAATGTATAAATCTTTTCTTTATATTTTTTTTGAATATAATTATCACTACATCTCATTCCAGAACCTAATTGATATCGCAGTGGATTAAAAAAATTGAATTTATGTGTATCTAAAACTATCTCAAATGGACCTTGATTTTCATTATTAACATCTGTTAGATAAGTCATAATTTTAATATCTCTAAGATTATCACAATCTCTATGCCACATTTGAGAACTAACTAAAGTCTTAACTTCATCATAATTATCAATTGCTTTTGGTGGAGGTAACGTTATCCAGCAATCAATTCCGAGTAAATATGGCTCAGATCCTAAAATATTATTTATGATTTCTAAAAACTTTTCATTAGTGGCAAAACGCACAATATTAGTATTCCTTAATAAATCTTCTCCAAGAATATCTAGTCTCATTAAATTATGATTTTTATAGTACTGAAAATCAATTTTTTTATTAAATTTATAATTTAAGTTTTTTTTTAAATATTCACCTTGTATACATTTATTATTAATTCTCATATTGAAAATTTCATTTAATAAAATTCTACTCTGATGTGAATTTATTGCATTGAAATGCCTATAACCATACTTAAAGTCTTTCGGATATTTAATTTTACTCTTGATTAAAAATTTTGATAATAAATAAAGTATTATCCCATCTGAAATTAAAAAAAAAAATCTCATCATAATATAAGATTTGGTGGATATTTTAAAAAAAATATTTTTTTTTGATTTATATAAGTCTATAAAAAATGTTATAAAAGTTTTTATATACATCATATAAAATTATTTTTTTAATTTTAAATATAATTATATAAAAACTTTCAAAGTTAAAGTAAAAAAATTAAATTATGAAAATAATATTACCAACAGGCGCAAGAAGTTTTATGGGAAGTCATCTAGTCGGTAGACTTGTTGAAAAGAAATATGAAATTATAGTTTTAAATAATTTTATTGGCGGCAGTTTAAAAAATTTAAAATAAAATTAAAATTATTAAAATTGATATATTTAAATCAAAAAGTTTTAAAAAAATATTTTTATAGAAATGATGCTATTATTCATTTGGTGCCATTGGCTAGTATAAATCAAAGCATTCTTAATCCAAAATATTATTTTAATAATAGTATAATGTAAGTACATTTAACGTTCTCTATTTTAAAAAATAGGGTAATAAAATTATTTATTTAGCTTTAGACAAATTGTCTTGACTTGCCAAAAATTTCCAAAAAATTAAAATAAAAAAAAAGATATTTAAAATCTTTATTTATTAACTAAGTATTTGGCGAAGAGTTAGTTTTGTATTGCTACAAAATGTATAATATATCCTCTGCTACATTAAAATTATTTAATGATTATGGTACTTGCTTTATTGCATTTAGTTTTTAATAACTTTTTTTTGCAAATTTTTTATCCCAAAAAATTCAAGTAAATGTCATAGTAATAGTTGGTGATGGAAACCAAACAAGAGATTTTGCTTATGTATTAGATGCGGCCGGAGCAATTATAATGACTTTAAATTAAAAAAAATAACCATGTAAATATTTTACATGTTGGTAATGAAAAAAAAATAAAATTAAAAAAAATAGCAAAATCTTTTGGTAAAAGATTTAAAAATATTAAAAATATCAGAAGAGTCTCCTTGTTTAATAGCTGATATTTCAAAAATAAAAAAATTTTAAAATGGAAACTACAGACTTCAATAGAATAGAAAAGGGTATTTATGTAATTTTAAAATAGCAAAAATAACTAAACTAAAAATATTTTTTAAATAAAATGTTTAATTTAATGCATTTATTGATTATTTAACAATATTATCTTAAGAATAAATATTTAAACTATTAATATGATCAAATTTCAAATTGACAAATTTTTCATATCCTATGCCACTAGTCCATTTATTATAGCTGAAGCGTGCGATAACCATTTTGGTGACATTAATTTAGCTATTAAAATGATAGATGCTGCAAAAGAGGCTGGTGCAGATGCAATTAAATTTCAACATCATTTGCCTGATGAAGAAATGTTACCAATTATTCCAATGTCTGATAATTTTGAAGAGCCGCTTTATGATTTTTTAAAAAAAAATGCATTGAAATTACATCAGCATATAAAATTAAAAGAATATTGTGATAAAGTTAATATTTTATATTTGTGCACACCTTTTTCTTATAAAGCTGCAGTGGAAATAAATAAGTTAGTTCCAATTTTTAAAATTGGTTCAGGAGAAATGACAGACATACCCTCATTAGAAAAAATCACAAAATTAGGTAAAGGAATGATTATCTCTACTGGCATGTCTACTTTTGAAGAGATAGATAGAACCTATAATTTTATTCTCTCAAAAAAAATACCTTTAGTGTTAATGAATTGTATTAGTGAATATCCACCTTTGTACGAAGATTTAAATTTATTAGTTATTAAAGAAATGATTAAAAGATATCCAAAAGCTCTTATTGGTCATTCCGATCATACCAGTGAGTTATATTCAAGCTTAGCAGCAATTACTCTTGGGGCTAAAATATTAGAAAAACATGTTATTTTAGATAAAAAAATGAAGGGTCCAGATCAAAAAGTATCTATAGACTTTCAAGAACTTAAGAAATTAGTTGATGGAGCAAAAAAAATTAATTTAAGTCTAGGTAAAGAAAAAAAAGTTCATCAAAAAGAAAAGCAAATAAGAAAATGGGCTTTCAGAAGTTTAGTTTCTATTAAAAAAATTCCTAAAAATAAAATTATAGATCAGGAAGATATTTGGTGCAAAAGACCAGGAACAGGAATTCCGTCATATTTAATGAATGATGTTATTGGACTAAGAACACTTAAAGAGATTGAGAACAATCAACTTATTGATTGGAAAGATCTAGAAAAGAAATGAAATTATTATTTTTATTGGGATCCCGAGGAGAGTGGGGCTACATAAAGCCTATCATTGACATTTGTAGAATTAAGAAAATTAAATATTCAATATGTGCAACGAATATGGTTTTGTTACCAAGTTATGGCTTGTTAATTGATGAAATTAAAAAGAAAAACTATAATATTGATTATGAAATAGATATGGCACTTGAGGGAAATAACCACTTTACTATGGTTAAATCTTTAGGTATTTTTTTTACTTCTTTTATTGATATTTTAAAAAAATCAAACCCAAGTTGGCTGATATTAGCGGGTGATAGAGGTGAGCAGTTAATGGGAGCTATATCTGCGGCGTACACATACATACCTGTCGCGCATATTCAAGCAGGCGAAAGATCTGGAAACATAGATGGAGTAACACGGCATGCCATATCAAAATTTTGCCATTTGCATTTTGCATCAAATAAAGATGCTGAAAAAAGACTTCTTAAAATGGGTGAAGAAAAATTCAGAGTAAAAAATGTTGGAGCACCTCAGATTGATGATATGATTAAAAACCAAAAAAATTTAAACCGTTTATTTATAAAAAAAAAAATTAATATAGATTTAA
>Ga0172372_10008276_pt1 | contig 13762 bp, 8 predicted proteins | sample LakKiv5m_2_FD_114544 | JGI IMG/M metagenome (GOLD analysis project Ga0172372, IMG submission 114544) | Freshwater microbial communities from Kabuno Bay, South-Kivu, Congo - kab_092012_9.5m | ecosystem: Environmental > Aquatic > Freshwater > Lake | place: Democratic Republic of the Congo...
GATTTTATGACAGCCGATTGGGCCGAGTTGCCTTACGACTTACTCAAACGAGTCTCGACTCGAATCATCAATGAGGTGCGGGGAATTAACCGGGTGACGTACGACGTCAGCAGCAAGCCGCCTGCAACGATTGAGTGGGAGTGACTTTTTGAGTGTAAGTTGTTGATTTATAAAGGTTTTCAACTTACACAAAAGTTTCACAAACCAAATAAGTCATTGATTTTATTAGGCGTTGGATTTACGGTTACACGTAAAGCTACACTAATCGCGCAAAGCCCGACGCAGAATTTTCCCCACATTGGTCTTGGGCAGCTCCTTGCGAAACTCAATCTGCTTGGGGCATTTGTAGTTCACCAGGTTTTCTTTGCAGTGCTTGATGATGTCTTCGGCCGTCAGGCTCTCGTTTGATCTCACCACAAAGGCCTTCACCACCTCGCCGCTTTGTTCATCGGGCACGCCAATGGCAGCCACCTCAACCACATCGGGGTGTAGCGCAATGACATCTTCCACTTCATTGGGGTAGACATTAAAGCCGGAAACCAAAATCATGTCCTTCTTGCGATCTACCAGATAGACATAGCCTTGTGCATCCACGTAGCCCATATCGCCCGTTTTCAAAAACCCGTCTGCAAAGAAAACCTTTTCGGTTTCATCGGGCCGCTGCCAGTAGCCTTGGGTGACCTGTGGCCCGCGGATGCAGATCTCTCCGGTTTCGCCCACAGCAAGCTCTACGCCTAGGTCATCGCGAATCGAGACTTCAGTGGAAGGAATCGGCAGGCCAATAGCGCCATTAAAGCCATTGCCTTCAATCAATGGGTTTATGGTGGCGGCAGGCGATGTTTCTGTAAGCCCATAGGCCTGGGTCAGTGTTGTGGAAGTCACCGCGTGCCAGCGATCGGCAACTGCTTTTTGCACGGCCATGCCGCCGCCAAGCGTTAAACGCAGGGAGGAAAAGTCAAGCCTTCGAAACTCTTCGTTATTGAGCAATGCGTTAAACAATGTGTTCACACCGGTAAACACGGTGACCGGATACTTGCGCCATTCCTTGATGAAATTTGGCAAGTCCCTTGGGTTTGCAATCAGCAGGTTGGTTGCGCCAATGCGCATAAAGGTAAGGCAGTTCGCAGTGAGTGCGAAGATGTGATAGAGCGGCAAGGCCGTGACAATGAATTCTTCACCTTTTCGAATTACCGGGTCGATCCAGGCCTGGGCCTGCATGACATTGGCCACGATATTTCCGTGGGTGAGAATCGCACCCTTGGAAACGCCCGTGGTGCCGCCTGTGTACTGAAAAAACGCAATATCGGCTGCATTGATCGAAGGCCTTTGATAAGGCCTGCCGCTTCCTTTTCCAAGGGCAGCCTTGAATGTTATGGCCTGAGGCAAATGCCATGGAGGCACGAGTTTTTTCACCTTGCGCACCACCAGGTTCACGATGGCGCCTTTTACGCCGCTTAGCATCTCCCCAATTGAGGTAACCACGACATGGCGAACAGCGGTTTGACCAATGACTTTTTCAAGTGTGTGGGCAAAGTTTTCCAGAATCACAATGGTAGTTGTACCTGAGTCTTTGAGCTGGTGTTCCAGTTCACGCGGGGTGTATAGCGGGTTGCAGTTCACCACCACGGCGCCGGCGCGAAGCGTGCCGAACAAGGCAATGGGGTATTGCAAAAGGTTGGGCATCATCAGGGCAACACGGTCGCCTTTGCCCACGCCAATGGATTGCAGATAGCCTGCAAATTGTGCCGAGCGCCGGTCGAGCTCAGCATAGCTTAGGCTTGCGCCCATGCTGATATAGGCTGTTCTCGAGGCAAATTCCTTGGTTGCCGAATCAAACAGGTCAACGGCTGAGGTGTTGGGGTCGAGGCTGACATCGGCGGGCACGCCTTGCGGGTAGCTCTTAAGCCAGATTCTCTCCATGCTGGGTCTCCTGTTTTTCTTTTCTAGGCAGATCGTTGGATCTTGGTTTGGTAATGGCTACGGGTTGCAATGTAAATGGTTCTGACAATGCTGGCGTGGGTCTGGCCTTCCTTGTCTAAAAGCTCCATTGAAAAATCATGCTCACATTCCTGATGTTCCTTGAGTTCTGTGCGGATCTTTTCTAGATCTGAGTCCGTAAGGGTGAAATCAACGGTGAGATCTGTGAAGGCGGGTTTTCGATAACGGATCACAGCGGTTTTGTCCCAAACGATGACATTGCGGCCCAGGGCAGCCATGAGCATCATGGGGTGGGGCCCGTCGGTGACGGCAAACAGCGAGCCTCCATAGATGGAGCCCACAATGTTCTTGGTACGCCAGCCGTGAGGTAGCTTTGCCCGCATAAGCCGAAGGTCTTTTGAGACATGGATCATGCGGCCACCCGTGCCGCGAAAGGCCGGGTGAAGGTTAAAGCCCACCCGAATAATCCAGGCGCGCAGGCCAGGCGATACGCCAAATATCCATGCAAGACGCATGACTATGCCGGCGGCTTAGAGCCGCTCGAAAATTCCGGCAGCCCCCATGCCTGTGCCAATGCACATGGTGACCATACCATAGCGCTTTCTGGTTCTTCTCAAGCCATGAACCACGGTACAAGCACGAATAGCCCCCGTAGCGCCAAGTGGGTGGCCCAGGGCAATGGCGCCGCCCAGTGGGTTGACCTTTTGCGCATCAAGCGCAAGTTCCCGAATGACTGCCAAGGCCTGGGCGGCGAAGGCCTCATTGAGTTCAATCCAATCGAGGTCTTGGGCCTTGATGCCGGTCTTTGCAAGCACTTTAGGAATAGCAGCCACAGGCCCAATGCCCATGACATCGGGGGCAACGCCTGCAACACTAAAGCCAGCAAACCTTGCAAGCGGTGTGAGCTGATAGCGCTTGACCGCGGCAGCAGAGGCTAGCACCAGAGCGGCTGCACCATCGGACATCTGTGAAGAGTTTCCGGCGGTAACTGAGCCCTTGGTCATGAACACAGGCTTGAGCTTGCCAAGTTTTTCAAGGCTGGTATCTGCGCGCGGGCCTTCATCGCGATCCATTGTCATGGTGCTGTGCTTCACATGACCTGTTGCGAAATCGGGCTGGTGGCGATGCACTTCAAATGCAGAAATCTCCGCTGTAAAGAGACCGGCCTTTTGCGCGGCAAGGGCTTTTTGGTGTGACTCCAGCGCAAAGGCATCTTGGTCATCACGCGATACTGACCATCGGGTAGCAACGTTTTCAGCCGTCATACCCATGCCATAGGCAATGCCAAGATTCTCTTGCCCCATAAAAACGGCCGGGTTCATCGCGATTTTGTTGCCCATTATCTGCGGCATCAGGCTCATCGATTCGGTGCCTGCGGCAATCATCAGCTCGGCATCGCCAAGCGCAATGCGCTGGGCGGCGAGGACAATTGACTGCAGGCCCGAGGCGCAAAAGCGGTTAATCGTCATGCCGGGCACGCAGTCTTTAAGCCCTGCAAGCAAGGCCCCGATGCGCGCCACATTCATCCCTTGTTCGGCCTCGGGCATGGCGCAGCCCACAATCACATCGCCAATCTCTTCGTGATCGAGTTCTGGCAGTGGCGCCAAGGCCGCACGAATTGCGCTTGCCAGCATGTCGTCGGGCCGTGTTGTTTTCAGGGCCCCGTTTTTTCGGCCTACGGCAAGCCGTTTAGCCGAAACAATATAAACCTCTTGAAGTGCTTGTGTCATGAGCGTTCTCTGTGATTAGTTTCTCAAGGCCTTGCCGGTCTCGAGCATGTGCTGGATGCGGGCCTGGGTCTGTGGGTTTTTCAAAAGCGCCATGAACCGCTGGCGTTCCACTTCAATGATCCAGTCTTCGGTGACCAGGGTTCCGGCATCGACATCGCCGCCGCACAGTGCGGTGGCAGCCGCCAGTGCGACCTTGTAATCGTGGTCGCTGATCATTTTTCCGGCGTGCATGTTCACAAGCATCATGGAAAGATTGGCAATGCCGGTTCGGCCTGCAACGGGAAATGGCGCAGGCGGTGCAGGCGGTGCAAAGCCTGCATCGGCCATGGCGCGCGCCGAATTGATTGCAACGTGCAAAATCTCGTGTGGGTGAAACACCACTTGATCAGAGGGTTTGCCAAAGCCCATATCAATAACTTGCAAGGCGCTTTTGGCCACCTTGGCCATGGCAATCGTGGTGAACACCTCCTGAATGAAGGGAAACACTTCTGCGGGCGTTGGCCCCTGTGCGGCCCACTGGGCTGCACGCACTGCAAACTCTTTGCAGCCGCCGCCTGCAGGAATAACGCCTACTCCTGCTTCGACCAAGCCTGCATAGGTTTCCAGGGCCATCACCCGGTGGTGGGCATGCATTAAAAACTCGCAGCCACCGCCTAAGGCCAGGCCCTGTGCTGCAGCCACCACGGGCACCCGGCAATATTTCAACGCCTGCGAGCAGACCTGAAACTGGGCCACCATAGCCTCAAGGCTTGCGAAGTCTTTCGCGGCGCAGGCTTTGCTGACCTGCTTTAGGTTTGCGCCCACTGAAAACGGCGGCTCATGCCAGAGCACCACACCGTCAAGTTGTTCCTCCGCCACTTTAAGCGCAAGGGGAATTCCGGCCAGTACATCATCGTCCACGGTATGCATTTTTGATTTGAACGACAAAATACCAATGCCTTGGTCTTGCTGCGGCAATCGCCACAAACGAACACCAGAGTTTTCAGAAATAGTTTCGCCTGCCCACTGCTCTGGCGGTCGCATCTGGCTTGCTTCGAGTTCACCAAGCAGACGTTGCGGAAAAATCTGGCGCTGATAAACCGTTAGCACCGAGCGTGGCGAGCCGTTTTTATCTGCGGGAGAGTAAGAGCCCTTGGGGGAATTCACGCTTGCGCGTTGAGGGTCTCGTGCCCAATCCGGCAAAGACACTTTGGCAATTGTTTTGCCAGCGGAAACATCGGCCTCAATTGCAGCGGCAATGGCCTGCCAGCCCGCTGCCTGCCAGGTCTCAAAGGGACCCATGGCCCAGCCAAAGCCACAGCGAAGCGCGGTATCAAGCTCGCGGGTGCTCTGGGCAATATCTTTTAGGTGAAATGCACTGTAGTGAAAGACATCGCGAGAGATCGCCCACAAAAACTGCGCCTGCGGGTGATTGCAGTCACGCAGCGCCTTGAGCTGCTCGGCCGGGTTGCGCATGCCTAAAATCTTTTCTACTTCCGGGTCAATGGCCGCATCACTTTTCCGGTAATCCTCGGCTGCAAGGTCCAGCACCAAAATCTCTTTGCCTTGCTTGCGATAAATTCCTGCGCCGGTTTTCTGGCCAAGCGCCCCTCTCTCAATTAAGGCAGTCATCCAGGCAGGAAGCCTGAAGATGGAATGCCATGGGTCATTGGGCAGCTGCTGATCCATGGTGTTGACCACATGGCCCAAGGTGTCTAAGCCCACGACATCAACAGTGCGATAGCTTGCGCTTTTGGGCCGGCCAATGCGCGGGCCGGTTAAAGCATCCACCACATCAAGCCCAAGGCCAAAGGCCTGGGTGTGATGCATGGTGGCCAGCAATGAAAACACGCCGATGCGGTTGGCAATAAAGTTAGGCGTATCTTTTGCGCGCACTACCGTTTTGCCTACTGCTCTTGTGAGCCAGGTCTCAAGGGTGTCAAGCACCACAGGGTGGGTGGCTGCGGTGGGAATGAGCTCAACTAAGCTCATATACCTTGGCGGGTTAAAGAAGTGAACGCCGCAAAATCTCGAGTGCAAATTGGCAGGAAGCTCTTTGGCCAAAGCCTCAATGGAGAGGCCCGAGGTGTTGGTGGCAAACCAGGTCTGCTCTGAAATATAGGGCGCAATCTTTGTGTAGAGGCTGCGCTTGATATCCATGCGCTCGGCTACGGCTTCAATAATGAGTTGGCAGCCACCCAAGGTCTTTAAGTGGTCATCAAAGTTGCAGGCTGAAATTCTTGTGAGCACCCGAGGGCTTGCAATTGGCGCAGGCTCCAGTTTCTTGAGTCGATCAAGCGCAGCTTTGACTATCTGGTTTCGATCGCCCTCGGCAGAGGGAAGGTCGAATAGGGCCACATCGAATCCGGCATTGGCCAGGTGGGCCGCGATCTGGGCCCCCATGACGCCTGCGCCAAGCACGGCAGCTTTTTGAATCACAATTGATTTCACAGGATTTCCTTGCTTTTTGTTAACAACAATCAGAACTGGTTTTCGTTCAAGTCATTGGCCGAGTGCCCGCCTTGTGTAATGGCAATGCCCAGGCCCGGGGCCTGGCTTAACAAATGCTCGGCATAAAAGCGTGCAGTCGTGATTTTTGCGTTATAAAACTCCGGATCTTCGGCTTCTTTGGTCTGCGCAATCAGCAGGCTTCTTGCCATCTGCCAGCCACACAGCACCAGGCCGCAAAGCCGCAGATACGTTACGCTGCCGGCAAACACGGCTTTGGTCTCTGTTTTTGCCTTGCCTGCAACAAATTCAACGGCCTTTTGCAAGGCTTCACGGCCTGCCTGCAAATGGGCCCGCATCGATTGCGCAGCAGGGCTGCCGCTTGCGGCGAGCTTGCTCTCGGTTGCTGCAATCTCTTTCAAGATGTAACCCGCTGTGGCGCCACCATCACGCAAGGTCTTGCGGCCAATCAAGTCATTGGCCTGAATGGCTGTGGTGCCCTCATAAATTGGCAATATCCGGGCATCGCGGTAAAACTGCGCTGCGCCGGTTTCTTCAATAAAGCCCATGCCGCCATGTACCTGCACCCCAAGACTTGTCACATCAATCGACATCTCGGTAGAAAAGCCTTTGACAATCGGCACAGTGAACTCATAAAAGGCAAACATCTGCTTGCGCACTTCTGCATCGGGGTGGTGTTTGCTCAGGTCGCAGGCGGCCGCAGAAAAATAAGCCAAGGCGCGGGCCCCCTCGGTGTAGGCCCGCATGGTCATGAGCATGCGTTTCACATCGGGGTGATGAATGATGGGAACAGGCTCGGGGCCCGTGAGGTCTTTTGATTGCACACGATCGCGGGCATAGCCCACAGCCTTTTGATAGGCGCGGTCTGAGACGGCAATGCCTTGAAGGCCAACGGCAAAGCGTGCAGCATTCATCATGATGAACATGTATTCCAGGCCGCGGTTCTCCTCGCCTACCAAGTAACCAATGGCACCACCCCGATCGCCATACTGCAGCGCGGCGGTGGGGCTCGCTTTAATTCCCAGCTTGTGTTCAATTGAGATGCAGTGAATGTCATTTCGTGCGCCAAGCGAGCCATCTGCATTGACTAAAAACTTGGGTGCCACAAAAAGTGACAAGCCTTTCACGCCTGCTGGCGCATGTGGGCAGCGGGCCAGCACCAGGTGCACAATATTTTCGGCCAGGTCGTGTTCGCCATAAGTGATATAAATCTTTGCTCCAAAGAGCTTATAGCTGCCATCGCTTTGTGGCTCGGCACGGGTGCGCACTGCTGCCAGATCAGAGCCTGCCTGCGGCTCGGTTAGGTTCATGGTGCCGGTCCACTTCCCAGAAATCATATTGGGAATGAATTTCTGCTTCAGCTCATCGCTTGCGGCTGTTAACAAGGCTTCAATTGCGCCATCTGTGAGAAGAGGCGCGAGCGCAAAAGAAAGATTCGCTGCATTCAGCATTTCCGAGGTGGCGGTGGAAATCAGCTTGGGAGCCTCCTGGCCGCCGTATTCTTCGGGGTGAGTCAGGCCTTGCCAGCCGCCTTGCACAAACTGCTCGAAAGCTTGCTTAAATCCTGGAGCGGTCGTGACCCCTCCGTTTTCAAAATGGCTGGGCTGTTTATCGCCTACGTGGTTTAGGGGAGCCACCACTTCAGCGCAGAGCTTTCCGCACTCCTCCAAAATCGCCTGGGCGGTGTCGGCATCAAATTGCTCGCGGCCGGGAAGGGCAGTAATGTCTTTAAGCCCCGAGAGATGCTCAATGACAAACATCATGTCTTTGATTGGTGCGCTGTAGCTCATTTGGTTTTCCTTTCGCGATCCCAATACAGTGGCCCACCCCGAAAGGGGGCAAACCCGGTTCCAAAAATAATGCCGGCATCCGCAAGGTCGGCATCGGCCACGACATGGTCTTCCACCAACTGCTTTGCTCTGTTGACCAAGGGGCGACTCAGTTCTTCCACAAGCGCTTCGTTGCCTCCTGCCTTGGATGCACCGTTCGATCCAGTGTTTAGCGCCTTGCCGTTTTGCCACTTATAAAATCCCTGGCCGGTTTTCTTGCCAAGGTATTTTTGTTCTACAAGTTTGCGCAGACACTTGGGTGGCTCTTGGCCCGCGCTCATTTGCGCGCCCGCAGCCATGGCGATATCCAGGCCAACGATGTCAATCAGTTCAATGGGGCCCATGGGCATGCCGAACTGCCGCAAGGCCTCATCAATCGCCTGCGGCGAAAGGCCACGGTCAACTGCCTGCATGGCGGCGAGCATATAGGGTGCGAGCACTGCATTGACTAAAAACCCCGGTGCGCTTTTTACTGGCAGTGGCAGCTTGTCAATCGATCGCACGAAGGCAAGCGCCTTGGAAACCTCCTCCTCGAGGCTGGTCTGGCCACGAATCACTTCTACCAGAGGCATCTGGGCAACGGGATTAAAGAAATGAATACCGACGAGCCGATTGGGTTGAGCGAGCGCGCTCGCAATGTCTTCAATGCGAAGGCTGGAGGTGTTAGTCGCCAACAGTGCATTGTGTTTGAGTTTCGGCTCAAGGGTTTTGAGCAAACTGTGCTTGGCCTCAAGGTTTTCAAAGATCGCCTCAATCACCACATCGGCATGGGCAGCCCCATGGCCTTGCGGGTCGGGAATTAAGCGATCCAGCGCGCTGCGAAGGCTAAGCGGGTCACGAATTCTTTTCTGAAAGAGTTTCTGCGCCCGACCGATAGCCGGAAGTATTTGCTCAATGGTCTGATCTTGCAGGGTCACGGTCATACCCCGCAGTGCACACCAGGCGGCAATGTCTCCACCCATCACGCCTGCCCCAATCACATGCACCCGCTTGGCCTGAAAATCCGCTTCCTTGCCGAATGCCTTCAGACGCTCCTGCAGGAAAAACACCCGCACCAGGTTGCGTGCGGTTGGCGAGTTCACAATATTGCCGAGCAGTTTGGTGTCGCGCAGGGCATTGCCATCGTGTTTTTGCCAGATATCAATCAGTGCATAAGGCGCAGGGTAATGCTCGGGCCTTGCCTTTTGGGCCACCTGCTTTTTGGCCATGTGGGCGATGATCGGTCTTGCAAGTCTTGAGTTCATAAAGCCAGAAAGCCCAGCCGCTTTGCGGGCGGGTTTTTTCGAGAGCACCAGTTTCGCAGCGGATTGTTTTGCTAGTCGCTGCGGCACACACAAATCTACAAGCCCTGCGCGTTTGGCCCGTTTGGCATCCAGGCTCTTTGCCGTGAGCATCATGTCAAGGGCTGCCTGCGGGCCGATCACTTTTGGCAGGCGCATCATGCCGCCCCAGGCCGGAACAATGCCCAACAGCACTTCGGGCAGGCCAAGCTTTGTGGAGGGAATGTCGACTGCAATTCGGTAACGGCAAGCTAGCGAAAGCTCCAGGCCGCCCCCTAAGCAAACACCCTTGATTAAAGATAGCGTTGGGTAGGAAACGCCAGCTAGGCGGTTAAACAAATCCCAGCCACGCTTCACAAGCTCAACGGCTTTTTCCTGCGAATCAAGTTGTGTGAATTCTTCGATATCAGCGCCGGCTGCAAAGCCGGAATCTTTCTCGGAATAAATCACAAGCCCTGCTGGCTTTTCAAACTCAAGCTGATCGAGTGCCAGCCCAAGCTCTTGAAGCACTTCTTTGGAGAGCTTGTTCATGGCCGAGTCGGCGGTATCAAGGCCAAGCCAAACAATGCCTTCGGAGTCTTTATTGAGGTGCCAATGTTTCATTGCGCAATTGCCTCCAGCATCAAGGCGCCGCCTTGGCCTCCGCCAATGCAAATCGCAGCCATGCCTTTTTGTTTGCCTTGCGTGCGTAGGGCGTGGGCTAAGTGCAGCACAATGCGCGCACCTGAGGCGCCCACTGGGTGGCCAATGGCGATGGCCCCGCCATCGACATTGAGTTTTGATTCATCCAGCGCACCCAGGGTCTCTGTGTTTAACTGCGTGCGGCAGTAATCCTGATCTTCCCAGGCCTTCAAGCAGCCCATCACCTGTGCGGCGAAGGCCTCATTGATTTCCCAAAGATCCAAGTCATTAAGCCCAAGGCCGTGGCGCTTCAGGATAGGTGTGGCCGCATGCACGGGGCCCAGGCCCATTTGAGCGGGGTCAAGGCCTGCCCATTGAAGGTCCACAATTTTCGCAATGGGTGAGAGGCCATATTTTTTCACGGCGGCTTCCGAAGCCAAAAGGCAAAGTGCTGCGCCGTCGGTCACCTGCGAGCTATTGCCCGCAGTAATGTTTCCATAGGGCTTATCAAACACGGGCCGAAGCTTGGCCAGATTTTGCACCGTGGAGTCTTCGCGAACTCCGTCATCTTCAGTAAAAAGCTTGCCGCTTGAATCAACAATCGGCGTGATCTCTTTGAAGTGTTGTTGTGATCTGCCCTGCAGGGCACGGGCATGGCTGCGTGCTGAAAAGGTATCCATCGCGGTGCGGTCGATGCTAAAACGATGCGCAAGGTTCTCTGCTGTCTGGCCCATGGAAAGGCCCACGACTGGGTCGGTCAGGCCCCGAAGCAGGCTGATCACGGGTGCAAATAACTCGCCTGGGCTTAAGGAAGCAAAGTGTTTCGCTTTATTGAACGCCCCTTTTTTTTGAGACATGGCTGCAAACCAGTTCACCATTTTCGGCGAATACATCAGGGGCGTGTGCGAGAGGGCGTCGGTTCCGCCAGCAAGCACCAGGTCGCTTCGGCCCGACTGAATATTCACAATGGCCGAGTCAATGGCTTGCAGGCCCGAGGCGCAGTTACGCATGACTGTCCAGCCTGGCACGGCATGGCCACAGCCCAAGCGCAGCGCAATCACGCGGCCGATATTCGTTTCATCAACGCTTGGGGCCGCACAGCCAATAATCACTTCATCAAGCTGCGCAGGCGCAAAGGGCTGGCGAAGCAATAGTGCTCGGCCCGCCTGGGTTGCTAAATCAGAGGCCGAAAAAGGCCCGGGGCCACCGCGCGCTTTAAGAAAAGGCGTGCGCGCGCCATCAACCAAATAAACCGGAGTGAAGGCCATGATGTTTCAGGCGACTTTGCGCGGCGCGGGGGCAGCGGATGCCTGCGATTCTTTAGCCTGAACCGCGCTTGGCTGATTCGATCCGGAGCCAGCACGAATCTCAAACGGGAAGTCATCCACATGAATGACCCGATCACGCAAGGCATCGCGGCGCGCAAGCAATGCATATTCCTGATCGGTAATGACGCCACGCTCGCGGGCAAGCTCGGTAATGTCGCGAAGGTTAGCCCGCGGCTCATTCGTAAACACACCTTCCTTCATGGCTTTGCGAATCTTGGCATCCACCGGCTCGGCCTGGGCCATGGCGGCAAGGGCTGCTTCAACCGCACCCACGGGGTCGTGCTCATCATTTGGTAGGTAGCAGGCCTGGGTTAAACGGTCGCGTGCTGCGCCTGCGGTGGAGAGCATCTTGGCAACCTCTCTGCCAAGCTTATCTGTTGCAGGCTTGCCCGGAATTCCCCAGGGAAACAGAATTATTTTGAGAAGCGATGCCACCCAGCGAATCGGGAAGTTTGCGAGCACGCCTGCAAAGGCAATGCGGGTTTCATTGAAGCATTCCTCAATGGCCCAGCGGGCTGCAGGAAGGTCTTCCTTGATGCGGCCTTGCATTTCATAACGCTTAAGCACGCACGAGATCAAGAACATCTGCGCCAAGATATCGCCAAGCCGGGCCGATAACTTCTCGCGCCGTTTCAACTCACCGCCTAACATGAGCATGCTTAAGTCAGACAAAAACGCAAAGGCGCTGCTGATGCGATCAAGCTGCCGATACGTAGTTTGAAGTTCAGGTGCAGCCTGTGGGTTGCCTTTGGTAAACCTTGCACCAGTAAGGCCATGCGCGAATGCGCGCAGACCATTTCCAATCACATGGCCCACATGGCCCCAGAATGCTTGATCAAATGCTGCCAGGCCTTCCTCTGCATTTGGGTTTTGCGCAGCCTGCATTTCTCGAAGCACATAGGGGTGGCAGCGAATGGCGCCCTGGCCAAAGAGAATCAGGCTTCGAGTCAGAATGTTGGCGCCTTCTACCGTAATGCCAATGGGCATTTGTTGATAGGCTAGGCCCAAAATGTTTGATGGCCCAAGGCATATGCCTTTGCCACCGGCAATGTCCATTGCGTCGGTCACCATTTTTCTTGCGCGCTCAGTCACCTGATACTTCGCAATCGCGGAAACGACCGATGGCTTTTGCCCAAGGTCAATGGCCATGGCTGAGAGCGTGCGCACGGCATCGGTTAAATAGACATTGCCGCCAATGCGGGCAAGCGGCTCTTCAATGCCTTCAAAGTTTGCAATCGGTGTTTTGAACTGCGAGCGCACCCTTGAATAGCCACCTGCAACCCGGGCGGCTAATTGGGCAAGGCCCGCATTGGAAGAGGGCAGGGAGATCGCGCGGCCCGCAGCCAAACACTCCATGAGCATGCGCCAGCCCTGGCCTGCCATCGCCTTGCCACCAATAATAAAATCAAGCGGCATGAACACCTCTTGGCCACGCGTTGGCCCATTCATGAAATAGGTGTTCAGCGGAATGTGCCGGCGGCCTGTTTCCACCCCGGGGTGATTAGCCGGCACCAAGGCGCAGGTAATGCCAAGATCTTTTTTATCGCCAAGCAGGCCATTGGGGTCATAGAGTCGAAACGCAAGACCAAGCAGGGTGCACACAGGCGCAAGCGTGATGTAGCGCTTCTCCCATGTCACCTTCATGCCCAGTACTTTTTTACCCTGCCACTCGCCCTCACAAACAATTCCGTAATCAGGAATTGCGGCAGCGTCTGACCCCGCCCAGGGGCTGGTTAATGCAAAGGCGGGAACTTCGAGGCCCTTGGCAAGCCTTGGCAGATAGTAGTTTTTCTGCTCAGGCGTTCCGTAATGAAGCAAAAGTTCTGCGGGCCCCAGGGAATTGGGCACCATGACAGAAATGGCGAGTGCAGAGGAACGGGTGGAAAGCCGCATTACCACTTCAGAATGCGCGTAGGCTGAAAACCCAAGGCCGCCGTATTCCTTGGGAATAATCATGCCCAAAAAGCCTTTCTCTTTAATGTACTGCCAGGCTTCGGGCGGCATGTCGTAATCATGAAAGGCCACCTGCCATTCTTTGACCATGCTGCACGCCTCTTGCACTTCATTGTCAATAAACGATTGTTCTTGCGCGGTCAGCTTTGGTGCTGCAATGGCATTTAATTTCTTCCAGTCGGGCTTGCCGCTAAAGAGTTCAGCTTCCCACCACACAGTGCCAGCTTCAAGGGCAGCTTTTTCAGTTTCCGACATGCTCGGCAAAGCGCGCTTAAAGGCCTTGAAAATGGGCTCGGTAAGAAGATGACGTCGTACGGAGGTGAGCATAGGTTTTCTTCCTTTCAATCAAGCCGCTGTCTTCGCTGGACTTGTTTTGCGGGTGGTTTTCCGTTGGGCTTTCTAGTTTCAATTGCGCTTAAATCGGCAAGCGGCGAGCGCAGGCCGCCAATTAAGAAAGACATGAGCCTTGCGTTTAGGGCATCGATATCCATTTCAATGTCGTGATCGTCTTCCTGCGTCCATTGGGTCACAAGCTTCAGGCTATCGGTGCCGGCAATGGCGTAAGAAGTAGCGCCTAGCATGAAGTGAAAGCGCCAGAGAATTTCTTTCCTTGGAACGGTCGGCAGGGCCTTAAA
>Ga0172372_10008280_pt1 | contig 13759 bp, 7 predicted proteins | sample LakKiv5m_2_FD_114544 | JGI IMG/M metagenome (GOLD analysis project Ga0172372, IMG submission 114544) | Freshwater microbial communities from Kabuno Bay, South-Kivu, Congo - kab_092012_9.5m | ecosystem: Environmental > Aquatic > Freshwater > Lake | place: Democratic Republic of the Congo...
CACCCTGGCAAAGACCGGAATCACAAACAGATTCAGGATGATGATGGCCACCACCATGGCGATCATCACGAAAATCGGATAGCGAAGTGCCTGTTTGATGCGCTCGCGCACGTCGCGCTCGAATTCCATGTGCTCATTCAAGCGCAAAAAAACTTCGGTCAACTTGCCTGTCATCTCGCCGACGCGAATCATAGAAATGTAAAAAGCACCGAACACGTCCTGATGCCGAGCCAGAGACGCCGACAGCTCGCGCCCCTGATCCAGACTGGATCGGATGTCTTGGAGCAGCTCGACCACCGTTGGCTTGTTGCTGGAGGACTCCAGGCCGGCAAAAGCGCGCAAGATGGGCACACCGGCCTTGTTGAGCGAATACATCTGGCGCGTGAAAATCATCACGTCTTCAGGGACCACCGGCGCCCGTTGCAGGCGTTCCAGCCAACTGTCGCTTCGCGGTTCCGCCAACACCCGCAGCGGGCTGATCTGCACTGGTGCCACGCCGATCGCCATCAACTGGTCGGCCACACCGTTTTCGGTGAGCGACTCCAGTTGCCCCTGCACGACCTCACCGCGCGCGTTACGTCCCTTCCAGGCGTAAATGGCCATGTCAGTCGTCTTGATCGTCCGCGTCAAAGCCGACGCGCAAGGCTTCGGCCAACGAGGTTCGCCCTTGGCGCACCAGTTCAAGCACGTGGAACGCCATGGTGTGGCCGTTCATGCGCTCACGCGCCAGCTGCATGAAACCGGTGACGTCGGAGTGCGAGGCAGCCTGCGTCAAACTGGCGTCCATCTCCAGCAACTCGTAGACGCCTTGTCGGCCCGCATAGCCGGTACCGTTGCAAGAAGAACAACCCAGGCCACGCCGGGACGCAAAACCGGCACCGTCCAGCCCCATCCCGGCCAGCCACGACAGCTCCTGCGCCGTGGCCTGATGCGGCGCAGCGCACTCAGGACAGTTCAAACGCACCAGCCGCTGGGCAATCACACCCTGCAACGACGTCGCCACCATGAACGCCGGCACCCCCATGTCCAGCAGTCGAAAGGGCGTACTGATGGCGTCGCGGGTATGCAATGTTGATAGCACCATATGACCGGTGATGGAGGCCCGCAAGCCGATTTCAGCCGTCTCTGCGTCACGCATTTCACCCACCAGAATCACATCCGGGTCTTGCCGCAAGCAGGCACGCAGCACTCGCGCAAAGCTCAGGTCGATCTTGTCGTTGACCTGCACCTGCGTCAACCCGGGCAGGCGGTACTCGACCGGGTCTTCGACCGTGATCACCTTCAATTCTGCCGCATTGATCTCGGCCAGCGCTGCGTACAGCGTGGTCGTTTTGCCCGACCCGGTGGGACCGGTGACCAGAACCATGCCGGCACTGTGACTCAGCAATTCGCGAAAACGCTTGAGCAAGTCGGGCGGCATACCAATGTCGTCCAATTTCTTCATGCCCGCCCCCTGCTTGAGCAGACGCATCACCACCGATTCACCATAGGTGGTGGGCAATGTGGACAGGCGCACGTCGATGGTCAGGTCACGCAAGCGCACGCTGAAGCGCCCGTCCTGTGGCAGCCGTTTTTCAGAAATGTCCAGCCCGGCCATCAACTTCAGGCGTTGGGCCAGCGCGCCCGCAATCCGTTTGTCGGCTTCGGTCTGGGTCTGAAGCACACCGTCTACGCGCACCCGCACCTGCAGACCCGCCTCCTGCGGCTCAATATGCACATCCGACGCACCCACCTGTATCGCATCTTCAAACAGCGACTGCAGCAACCGCACCACCGGCGCGCCTTCGGATCCGACGTTGGCGGAAAGTTCGCCAAAGTCAACCGCATCACCGAGGTCTTTTTCCAGCGCCCGGGCCAGACCGCTGATTTCCTCGGTACGGCGATACAGCTTGTCAAACGCCAGCGCGAGCTGACTCTCCGGCACAGCGGCCATGGCCACACTGCGTTTGAGCAAGCGCGTCAGCTCATCGTAGGCAAACAGGTCCAGCGGGTCCGCCACCGCCACCAGCAGGGTGTCGGCTCTGTCCTCCAGCACCAACGCGCGAAAGCGGCGGGCCGCAGATTCAGGCAGCAGTTTGACAACATCCGCACGAAACGGAAAGGTCTTGAGGTTGACGAACGGAATGCGAAGTTGGCGCGCCAGCCCGTTGGCCAGCAACTCTTCGGTGATGAGGCCGGTTTCAATCAGCAGCCGCCCCATTTTTTTTCCGGTCTGCTTTTGCAGCGCCAGGGTCTGCTGCAATTGCTCCTGCGAAATCAAGCGCTGTTGAACCAGCACATCGCCCAGGCGCAGCTTCTCGGGACGTCCCGGCGTTGCAGGAGGGAGCGGGTCCGTGCTTGTCACCATGAGCGTCCTTGGGTGTCTTGTCAGGTCAGTGCAAATGACGGGGTTTGCGCCCACCGTGCCCACTGGAGCCTCCGCCCGCGCCACGCGGGGGTTTACCCAACTGCAATGAATTGACCAGGTCGTCAAAACGCTGGCTGAAAAGCTGATCGATCGCCGCCACAACGCCGCCGAGCTCGGCCCCGTCAAAATGGCGCTCCATCAGGTTGACGACGTCCTGCACCAGCAGATCACGCTGCACCTGCATGATCGACGCTGGATCAGGGCCAACGAACAGCATTACAAAATCATCGCGCGATTCAGCCTCGTCGGAGCTGTCTTCGTCGTCTTCAAACTCAGTGTCGTAAAAAGTGACTTCGATCGCTGCGCCCGAGAGCGCCACGTCGTTGAGGTTCATGCACATTTCGTCCAGCGCTTGCCGGAAGTCGTCGTCGCCTTCAACCGTCCAGCACATCTGCAGCAAGTGCTCCTTGCTGTCAAACTGGATGCCCGGTTCGTCTTCATAAAAGCTACCCGCAGCGGCGGCAAGCGATTTGGCTCCCGCATATTTCCAGATCGGCTTGAGGGCGTCTTGCAACTGATCAAGCGATACCTCTGCCCGCAGGGCCACCTGCCCATGCACATGGATTTCAAAGGGAGCGTTGTAACGAGCCATAGGTGATGAGTTTACTGGTGCCCGAGACCGGGGTCGAACCGGTACGCCCGTTATTCACGAAGCGGCGGATTTTAAGTCCGATGTGTCTACCTATTTCACCACTCGGGCACGTCTGTTGCGCCCTATTGTCAAACAAAAAAGCCCCGCAATCATTGCAAGGCAGGGCACCGACCAAAACTTGGGAAATAGCCTGAACTGGAGGCGCGATCCAGAGTCGAACTGGACTAACCGGATTTGCAATCCGGGGCATAACCGCTTTGCTATCGCGCCGAAGGGGCGCAATGATACCACCGGCTCAGGCGCTGGGCAGAATCAGAAAGTCGCGACTGATATGGTTGCCCAGATCGTTGACACGGTCCAGAAACTGCGTCAAGTACGCATGCAAACCGGTGGCCAGAATCTCATCAATACGGCCAAACTGCAACTCGGCACGCAGCTTTCCGGCACGGCGCTCGGTTTCGCGCGACTGGTCATTGGCCACCATCTGCAAATTGCCCACCACCTCGTTGAGGCTGGCGTGCAAGCTACGTGGCATGTCCGGACGCAAGATCAACAACTCGGCCACCCGCTCGGGCTTGATAACGTCACGGTACACCTTGCGATACACCTCAAAGCCACTGACGCTGCGCAAGATCGCACTCCAGTGGTAGAAGTCGTATTCCTGGTCCTTGTCGCTGGCGGCCCCGAAGAAGTCGCTTTCGACCGCGTGAAACTTGACATCCACCAGCCGAGCGGTGTTGTCGGCACGCTCCAGAAAGGTCCCCAGACGCATGAAGTGCAGCGCTTCGTCCATCAACATGGTACCCACCGTTACGCCACGAGACAGGTGCGATCTGAACTTGACCCATTCAAAGAACTGGGAAGGATCGGCCTCGAACTCGCCCGCCTTGAGCATGCGCTTGACCTCCAGCCAGGTCTGATTGAGCGTTTCCCACACCTCAGTAGTGAGGGTGCCGCGCACCGCACGCGCGTTCTCGCGCGCTGCGCTCAGGCACGACACGATGCTGGACGGGTTGGTTTCGTCGCGCACCATGAAGTGCATCACGTCGGCGGCGGTGATGGCATCGTGCTTGGCCTTGTACGACGGCAGCAGCTCACTGATCGACAGCAAGCCCTGCCAGCCCGCCTGTGCGGCAGCAGCAGACTGTGGCAACAGCGAAGTCTGGTAGTTGACATCCAGCAGGCGCGCGGTGTTTTCCGCGCGCTCGGTATAGCGATTCATCCAGAACAGATGGTCGGCGGTGCGTGACAGCATGAGTGCTCCCGGTCAGTTTTCTAAAATCCACGTGTCTTTGGTGCCGCCGCCTTGTGACGAGTTGACCACCAGCGATCCCTCTTTGAGCGCTACACGGGTCAGGCCACCGGGCACCATTTGCACGCCTTTGCCACTGAGCACGTAGGGGCGCAGATCAATGTGGCGCGGGGCAATGCCGCTTTCGACAAACGTGGGGCAGCTCGACAGACTCAGCGTGGGCTGCGCAATGTAGCCCGACGGGTTGGCCGCCACCACCTTCTTAAATTCTTCCACCTCGGCGGCTGTGGACGCCGGGCCCACCAGCATGCCGTAGCCGCCCGCACCGTGCACCTCTTTGACGACCAGCTCTTTCATGTGCGCCAGCATGTAGGCCAGGTCGTCTTTGTTGCGGCCCATGTAGGTGGGCACATTGTTCAGGATGGGTTTTTCACCCAGGTAGAACTCAATCATTTTGGGCACATAAGGGTAGATCGACTTGTCGTCGGCCACGCCGGTGCCCACACCGTTGCAAATGTTGATGTGCCCGGCGCGGTACACGTCCAGCAAACCGGCGCAGCCCAGCGTCGAGGTCGGGCGGAACACCTTGGGGTCCAGAAAGTCGTCATCCACACGACGGTAGATCACATCGACCCGCTGCGGGCCGCGCGTGGTACGCATATAGCAAAAATTGTCCTTGACAAACAGGTCTTGCCCCTCCACCAGCTCCACGCCCATTTGCTGCGCCAGAAACGCGTGCTCAAAGTAGGCGCTGTTGTACATGCCGGGCGTCAGTACCACCACGGTGGGTTCGGCCGTGGTGGCCGGGCTGCTTTCACGCAAGGTCTCCAGCAACAGGTCAGGGTAATGTGCAATCGGCGCCACCCGGTGCATGGCAAACAGCTCGGGAAACAGCCGCATCATCATCTTGCGGTCTTCCAGCATGTAGCTCACGCCGCTGGGCACACGCAGGTTGTCTTCCAGCACGTAGTACTCGCCCTTGCCCTGGGCGTCGGGTGCGCGCACGATGTCGATGCCAGAAATTTGAGAATACACCTGGTTGGGCACGTCCACGCCCATCATCTCGGGACGGAATTGCGCATTGCGCTCAATCTGCTCACGCGCGATGTGGCCCGCCTTCAAAATCTCCTGGTCGTGGTAAATGTCATGGATAAAGCGGTTGAGTGCGTTGACGCGCTGCGTCAGCCCCCGCTCCAGGGCTTGCCATTCGTGCGCAGGAATGATGCGAGGAATCAGGTCAAACGGAATCAACCGCTCGGTACCCGCGCCGTCCTCGTCTTTGTCACCATACACCGCAAAGGTGATGCCTACGCGGCGAAAAATCACTTCAGCCTCGGCACGACGCTTGGCCATGGTGTCGCCGGGCTGGCGCGCCAGCCACGCGTCGTACAAACTGTAGTGCGCGCGAATCTGCTTACCCCCCGAGAAAAAATCGTAGGGCAACTGGGTGTACATCTCGTCAAACTTTTGCATGGAAGTCCTCTCTCTGAAATAGCATAGCAAGGATTGAGCCAGTTTTATCAAGGAGCTTGATGGCGCCACACGCGCCGGTCCAGGTCGCGCTGGCACTGCACCGACCCTGCGCGCCAGCTTTGCCAGGTGATGGCACCACAGCGGGGCGTCTCGACCACACGCACCCCTCTGGCCTGATAACGCTCCAAGACGGTGCCTGCCGGGTGGCCGAAACGGTTGCGGTAGCCAGCCTGCACCAAGGCGATGCGCGGTTGTACGGCATCCAGAAACGCGCCGCTGCTGGACGTTTTGCTGCCGTGGTGTGGTACCACCAAGACGTCAGCGCGCAACGGTGCGCCCGCCTGCACCAAGAGCGCTTCTTGCGCCTGCTCGATGTCGCCGGTCAGCAGCGCCACGTGTTGAGCCGCCCGAATGCGCAAGACACAACTCAGCGCATTGCTCTGGCGCACGGTGCCGTAGTCCTGGGGCTGTGGATGCAGCAACTCAAAGTCCACACCGTCCCACTGCCATCGCTGCCCGGCACGACACGGCTGCACGGCGGGGATATCGCCCGTTGCTGAGGCCTCAGACTGCCGCGGCAACTGATCCGGCGCGACTGACGTGAGCACCCCTACTCCCGGCCATATCGCCAGCAGCGCCGCACCGCCGCCAATGTGGTCGCTGTCGCGATGGCTGAGCACCAACGTATCGAGCCGCACCCCCAGGGCCCGCAACAGCGGCACCAGCACACGGTCGCCCGCGTCGCTTTCCAAGCTGTAGCGCGGGCCCGCGTCAAACATCAAGGCGTGGTCGGCGGTGCGTACCAGCACCGCACTGCCCTGCCCCACGTCGGCCGCCAGCAATTCAAACTGGCCCACCGGCGGTACGGGCGCGCGCCATAACAGCACCGGCAACAACATCGGCACGCCCAGCAGCCGCACACTGGGCGGAAGACGCAGCACCAGCACTACGCCCCCCAACACGCCCAAAACGCCCAGCCAAGATGGCGCACGCGGAACCCACAGCACCGCCCCGGGCCACGCGGCCAGCCATTGCAACACGGCGCTCAAGTTCCCTGCTGCCCAGGCGGCCGCATCCCACAGCGGCGCCCAAAGCACGCCCAACAGCGCCAGCGGCGTGACCAGCAGTGTCACCCAGGGTATGGCCAACGCGTTGGCCAGCAATCCGACCAGCGAGACCTGGCCAAACAGCAGCAGACTCAAGGGTGCCAACGCCAGCGTGATCACCCATTGCTCCCGAAGCATGGAGAAAAAACGGCCTTTGGCCCCTTTCTGACCTAAATAGTTTGCTCCCGAATCAGAAGCAAACAGAACCCCGACCGCAACAAAACTGAGCCAAAAACCAGCTTGCATCAAGGCCCACGGATCCACCACAACCACGGCGGCACCGGCAAGCAGCCACACCTGCGGCCAGGGCCAACGCAATCCAGCCAGGCGCAACACGCCGACCGCGAACAGCATCAACACGGTCCGTTGCGCCGGCACCCCCCACCCGCTGAACAACGCGTAGGCCGTTGCCAACAGCATGCCACCCAGCAACGCCGCCGTCGGCGCTGACATCGTCAAACACAGCACACTGCTACAACGCCACAGGCGGTTGATCAGCAAGGCGGCCAACCACGCGAACAGGGTGATATGCAGCCCAGAGATACTCATCAGGTGGGCGACCCCGGTGGCGCGAAACACGTCCCAGTCGGCACGCTCAATGGCGCCTTGATCTCCCATCACCAACGCGGCAATCAGTCCCGCTTGGCGCGGATCGGACAGTTGCTGAAAGATGCGCGCCCGCACCAGTTGTCGGGCCCGCTCCAGCGGGTGCCGCCAGCTGTTCTCCAGCAGCACCGGTACCGGACTGCGAGGGCCAACACGAACATAGCCGGTGGCCTGCACACCGCGCTCCCATTGCCACAACTCGTAATCGAATCCAAACGGATTGACCGCGCCGTGCGGCGCCTTGAGCCGGACCGTGAACTGCCAGCGTTGACCGGCCTGCAACTGCGGTGTGGCCAACTGCGAGGAAAGCAGCCCGGGCGCATCGGCATCCACCTGGGCGTCGCTGCGGCCCAAAGCACCGCTGTACCAGGCCAGCTCGACACGACGCGGTAACCGGACCGGTTGCCCATCAAGCCTGCCGTCCGTCACATCAAAACGAAAACGCTGTCCCCCGTCAAACGCCTGCGGCATATCGGCCACCGTGCCCGTCAAAGCCAGGTCGCGTCCTTGCAACGCGCTCGCCAGCTCGCCCTGCGCGTAGAGCAGCGCACGCAGCCCAACCGCGCCACCGGCCAACAGGGCGGCAGACAGCAATAGCAGCACGGTTTTAAAGTGACCTTGAATAGCTATCTTTTTCAGAGCGACTGCACAATAGATGACAGCGGCCACCAGCACAAAAAAGGCATAAAAAGTCGCTCCATGCAACTGCCCTTGCTGGATTTGTGCAGCGCTACCCAGTACCAGTCCGGCCAGGGTTGCAGTGCTCCACCCGGCACGACGCGGCTCAGTCGGCGCCATCGCCCAGCACGACCTGCGCCTGCGTCAACAACTCGTCACGTGCCTCCAGCAGGGGTTCCAACTGGATGTAAATGGAATGTGTTTGCCCCTGTGCCCTGAGTTCGCACAGACACGCCACAAGCTCGTGGATTCGTTCATGCAGTTGCGCCAATCGTTTCACTGCGTCCGGACTCTTGCTGTGCTGCCCGCCAGCCGAGCTCAACCATTGTCCGAACCGGCACGTACGTGCGTCTAGCTGACGCACTACACCGTGTTCGCCCACCAGATACGATTCGACCTCCTTGATCCAGGCCCGGTGCTCCACCATGGCCAACAGCAACGGCATGTCCCGACGCGGCAACACCGTCACATCGAACCACGAAGGATGACCATGCCACTCGGCGATCCAGCCCAGCACCTCTTGTGCTGGCATCGGGCGGGCAATGCCATAGCCCTGAGCCAGATCACAGCCCAATTGCAGCAACATGCGCCCATGCTCCACCGTCTCGACCCCTTCGGCGATCACATCCCGGTGAAAAGAACTGGCCAAATCCAGAACGCCCAGCAAAATCGACAGGTCGTCGGCGTCGTCGAGCATGTCACGGACAAAGCTCTGGTCAATCTTCAACGTGGACGCGGGCAGGCGTTTGAGGTAGGTCAGCGACGAATACCCGGTGCCAAAGTCGTCCAGTGCAAAATGCACGCCCAGGTCGGCGCAACGGTTGATGATCGCAGTCACACGCGCCATGTCTTGCAGCGCGCTGGTTTCCAGCACCTCCAACTGCAGGTCGCTGGCTGCTACGGTTGGCTGCAGCGACAGTGCCGCAGCCAATTCCTGTACGAAATCACCCTGCTGCAACTGTCGCGCCGCCACATTGACACTCACCTCCACACGCAGCCCCTGGGCTTGCCATTGCGCCATCTGCATCAACGCACTGCGGATGACCCATCGTCCCAGGTCCACCATCAATGAGTGGTCTTCGATCAATGGCAAAAAATCGGCTGGGCCCACCACGCCACGCTGCGGGTGCTGCCAGCGAATCAGCGCCTCAACCCCAACCACACGAGCGCTGCGCATATTCACCTTGGGTTGGTAATAGAGCACGAACTCCTGCGCGTCGAACGCCTGCTGCAGCCGTTGCACCCCTTCAAAGCGTCCACGCAATTGCAAATCCTGCGCGGCGTCGAACAGGTGATAGCGATTTTTTCCCGCCTGTTTGGCCACATACATGGCCTGGTCGGCCTGACGCAGCAGTTGGTCTGCGTCAACTTCTTGTTGCTGGGGATACAAGGTCAGCCCCACGCTGGCGGTCACCGTGACCTCGGTCCCGTCAATCGTGGCTGGCGCCCCGACGACCTGCAACAGGCGCTGCAGGATCGGTTCGCAGCTGGTCAGCCCGTCCATGTCCATCAACACGACGACGAACTCGTCGCCCCCCAGCCGGGCCAGCGTATCGCCTTCGCGCAGGACTCCTTTCATGCGACTGGCCAGGAGCAACAGAAGTTGGTCGCCCGTGGCGTGTCCGCACGTGTCATTGACCGCCTTGAATCCGTCCAGGTCAAGAAAAAGCACAGCCAGCTGATGCCCCCGGCGCTGCACCAAAGGCATGGCCTGACGCAGCCGGTCGGCCATCAGCACGCGGTTGGGAAGACCGGTCAATGCGTCAAAATGGGCTTGCCGTTCTAGCTCAAACTCGTGCTGTTTGCGGTCGCTGACATCCACATACAGGGTGACAAAACCACCGCTGGGTAGCGGTGTTCCGCGGACATCAAGCACTGTCCCGTTGCACAAGGTGAGTTCAACCCGATGCGCCTTGAACTGACGCGCCGCCGCAAGACGTTCGTGCACCTGTTGCTCGGGATCACCCGGGCCATAGTCGCCACGCTGGGCATGCCAGCGAACCACGTCCTCATAGTGCAAATCGGGCTGCTTGAGCAGCGCAGGCGGCAGCTCGAACACGTGACCGAACTCGGCGTTGAAAGCCACAATCCGCAGATCGGCGTCCACCACTGACACGGCACCCGGAAAATTTTCGATGATCGCGCCCAACTGGTCGTTCTGCTGTTGCAGGCGAAATTCGGTTTGTTTGAGCTCTTGGACCTGCCGCGCCAGCTCGTGTGCCTGCGCGTCGAGCTTGGCCTGGTTGTCTGACAGCAGTTGCGCCATGGCGAACTGAGCATGCGCCAGGTGATCAATTTCATGAACCCGACTCTTGATATGCTCCAACGCATTGAATTCGAGCCTTCCAATGCGCTGGCTGTTTTCCACCAGCAACTGCAACGGCCGAATCAGCCCATGACTGCCCTGCTCGGTCAAGGCCATCGCAAACAACGCCACCACCAGCAGCGCCACCGACAACGGTAAAACCATTTGAATCCACTGCGGCGAAAAATCAGCGGCCGGGGCCAGTACCATCATCCACAAGCGTTGCTGCCCCAACGAATAAGCGCGCACATTGACCAACCAGCGCGTGCCGTCCAAACTGAAGTTCAGCACCTTTCCTTCGGCACGATCGCTTGCGTGCCAGGCACGCATTGCACCGCGCACACTGGACAAGGGCAACTGCGCCACCGGCTGCAACACGTGCGTCAACCAAGAATTCGAGTCGGCACCATCGGGCAGAGGTGGCACGGCCAGCAGCTTTTCGTCCTCGGTCATGACCAGCAACAGACCGTTCTTACCCACCACCGCGTTGCGCGAGACGCTGGAGATGTCTTTAAGGGTCAGGTCCAAACCCAGTACCAGATCGCGCCCATCTTCCAGCCGCACGCGGGTGGACGCAGTCATGCCAGGTTCGTGCGTCGTGAAAAACGTGTATGGCGCAGTCCAGCGAATCTCTGATGACGGCATGCCGCCGCCCACCATGGCCGCCCGATACCAGGGACGTTCGCGCGGATCGTATTGCAGTTCGGTCCACTGGGATTGCAGCGGCAACCCAGGTCCGTGCTGCCACAACCGGTGGCGCCCCTCGCCCCAGGCGGGCAGGTCGGTCATGCGGTTAAGCCAGCGACCACCGCTCTGGTGGAGCAACAACCACCCCTGCCCGGTGGAGGACCCCGCCACCACAGAAGTGATATGGGGAAAAGCCGTCAAAACCGGCTTGAAGATCGCGTTGAAAGCTTCGGGCGAATTCAAATCCGGCGCGCGGCCGCCCAGCCAGCCGATACTCATGCCCAACAACTGCTGCGGCGGACTGAAGACCTGGGTCAAACCGGTTTCCGCCTTGATGACCGCCAGATCAAACTGGTCACCTGCAATCTGATCGGCCAGCGGCCGCAGTACCAACCAGATAAAACTGCCAGCCACCAACATCGCCGTGCCGGCCACCACCACCCCTACGCGACGCAGCAAAAACTGGCGTAGCGGCTGTCCAAAGTGGTCAAAAAGTTTCATGGCAGGTGTCATGATAGCCACCAACCCACACGCTGCAAATCAGGCCGACAACACGCAGGTCGCCCGCTCGCGCAACCCGACTGTTACAGCAATGACTGCCCCGGCTGCTGCATCGACCAATCGATCGGGTCCTGCTGCAGCACCGCATCAATGTCCAGCCCAAGGACCTCGGCGACCTCCGACGGAAACGTCACCGTCATTACGTTGCCCGTCAGACCCATATGCCGACACCGAGCGCGCCATATCGCCAGATGCACCACACCCGCCAGCGGCTCGGCACCCTCGGCGTCACCTTCAAAGGGCGCATGGGCATGAAGCAAAGCCTCATAAATCAGCGGTGGCAAATGCCATTGGCGTACCAGCCACGCACTGACCTCGGAAAAACAGAAATCAAACGCACGCCGCTCGACCCGCCAACGGCGGAAATCGAGCGGCTTGACCATTTCATCGAGTTCAACCGCCTGCGCCATCGACGCCCGCATCGCCAATTCCCCAACGGCGTGGATCAGTCCGCAAGTGAACGCCGCCTGCGCGTTCAGCTGCAACAGTCGCGCCAGCGCACGCGCCACCTTGGCGCAGTCGAGGCTGCACGACCAGTAATCAGCCAGGTTCAGGCCAGGCCCTGCCTGCACCGCCGTCGTCGTCATGGAGGCCACCATCGACTGCACCTGCCCCAGACGCAGAATGGCCAATGCCTCACTGACTCCATGAACCTGCCCACTGAGCTTGAAATAACTTGCGTTTGCTGCTTGCATCAAGCGTAACGTCAAAGCCGGATCCGCATTGACAAACTGGTTGACGCGCTGCAAATCCACATCCGGACGCGCCAACTCCACCATCAGCTGCGCGACCGCGCGCGGACGGCTGGGCACCGCAAAGCGGTTCGAAAGCAGCTCTGAGAGTTTCACCGGAATGACTTTCCACCGACCTGGAGTTTGGCAAAGGCACTGGACATGGCGTTCGACGGTGGCTGTTCGGTCCGGGACAGGTGCCGATGCTGGCGGCCCGGCGCATGGAAGTGGTTACCGTCACCCGCTGCTGCACCGGAGCCAGGGCGTCCCAGACGCATGCTCAGCGAAATGCGCTTGCGAGTTGCGTCGACTTCCAGCACACGCACGTTGACGATGTCGCCTGTCTTGACGATGGTGCGCGCGTCGCTGACAAAGCGGTCGGCCAGTTGGCTGACATGAATGAGACCGTCCTAGTGTACCCCCAAATCCACAAACGCGCCGAACGCTGCCACATTGCTCACCGTACCTTGCAACACCATGTCTGGGCGCAGGTCTCCGATGTCTTGTACCGCGTCGTTGTAACGGGCCACTTTGAAATCAGGTCGGGGATCACGACCGGGTTTTTCCAGTTCCGACAAGACGTCACGCACTGTGACAACGCCAAACTGATCATCGGCAAACTGATGGGCATCCAGCGAACGCAACAGCTCGGTGCACCCGAGCACTTCCCGAACCGGCTTTCCGATGCGCGCCATGAGCCGCTGTACCAGCGGGTAGGTTTCCGGATGAACGCCGGTCATGTCCAGCGGGTTGATACCGTTGCGAATACGCAGAAAGCCAGCACATTGCTCAAACGCCTTGGGGCCCAGACCGCTGACCTGAAGCAAGTCTTGTCGCTGACTGAAGGCTCCATTCAAGTCGCGCCAGCGCACCACAGACCGTGCCACGTGAGTGCTCAAACCCGACACCCTGGCCAGCAGCGGTACGCTGGCGGTATTGACGTCCACGCCGACAGCATTGACACAGTCTTCTACCACCGCGTCAAGCGTGCGCATCAGCGTGCTCTGATTGACGTCGTGCTGGTACTGGCCGACACCAATGCTCTTGGGGTCAATCTTGACCAACTCAGCCAACGGATCCTGCACACGCCGGGCAATACTGACAGCACCGCGCAGACTCACGTCCACATCGGGCATTTCTTCTGACCCTAGCGCGCTGGCCGAGTAGACCGACGCCCCGGCCTCGCTGATTACTATTTTTTCTATAGCTTTCGAGCAAGTACCAGAAAGGGCAGGAGTTGACTTTCTCAAGAGACTGATCAAATCAGCCGCCAACCGGTCGGTGTCCCGACTGGCGGTACCATTACCAATGGCGATCAGGTCAACACCGTGCTGCCTGCACAAACGCTCCAGCGTATGCAA
>Ga0172372_10008283_pt1 | contig 13756 bp, 6 predicted proteins | sample LakKiv5m_2_FD_114544 | JGI IMG/M metagenome (GOLD analysis project Ga0172372, IMG submission 114544) | Freshwater microbial communities from Kabuno Bay, South-Kivu, Congo - kab_092012_9.5m | ecosystem: Environmental > Aquatic > Freshwater > Lake | place: Democratic Republic of the Congo...
GCGGATGGCGGTCGCGTTGCCGGTGCCCGTGAGGTTCGCGAGCGTGGGTGTGCCGGCGGCGACCAAGAGGCCGTTGGTGTTGGTGCGGACGGTCGAGTCGGTGAACGTGAGTCCGGGGAGCGAAGTGCTGAGGCCATTGGTGGCGTGTTCGATGATGGCCCCCTGAATCGACGCGGACGTCGCGCCGGCCTCGACGAGGATGCCGACCCAGGAGCCCGCCGTCGTGCCCGTGGTGGAGCGGAAGTTCACCGGCGCGCCCGCGGTGCCGTTCACGGTGAAGGCGCCGCGCACGATCAGCTCGACGCGTGCGGTGTTGGCGTTGGCGGCGAGCGCGTCCGTGGTGGCGAATCGCACCTCGACGCCCGACTCGATGGTGAGGAAGGCGCCGGCGGGGACGATGATGTCGCCCTGCACCGTGTAGGGGGAGCCGGCCGTCGTCCACGTTTGATTGATGACGTTGCCGCCGGAGATCGTGGTCTGTGCGTCGGCGCGGCTGGCCGCGAAGAGCGCGGCGCAGGCGGCGACGAGGGCGGCGAACAGCGTGGATGAGGAGCGGGGAAGAAAGCGCGTCATGGGGCCTTGGGGCGCGAGGATACCCTTGAAGCCGCGCGACTTCAGCGGGGCTCAGCGCGAACGGACGAGGAAGCGCACGGCCGCGCCGAAGCGGCGTCGCCAGGCGCGCTCGTCGTGGCGACCGCGCGGATCGAGCCGGAATTTCAGGGTTTCGTCGTCGTAGCCGCGCGCGCGCAGGAGCGTGACGAGGCTGCGGGAGCCCTCGACCATGCCGCGTCCCTCGCGGCGCCCGACATCGACGTAGATGCGCGAGGCGAGCGGGCGCGGGCTGCGCGCGACGTACTCCGCGATGAGCCCGTGGCCGAACCAGAACGACGACGACATGCAGAGCGCGGCGCCGAATCGATCGGGGCGCGCGTGGTGCGCATACATCGCGGCGAGCCCGCCCATCGACGATCCGCCGATGATCGTGCCGCGCGGCTCGGGGAGCACGCCGAGCTTCTTCCATGCGTCGGTGACGACCTCGTCGGCGAGCCACGAGACGAGCGCGGGGAGCAGGCCGCGCGAGCGCTCGGTCACGAACGGCGAGAGCTCGTCGAGGCGCGCCGTGCCGCCGTGTTCGACGGCGACGATCACCGGCGCTGCGGCGCGCAGCGACTCGGCCGCGGTGTGCACGCGCCAGCCGACACCGCCGAATGCCGGTGCGTCATCAAACACATTCTGCGCATCGAAGAGCACGAGCAGCCGCGGCGGGCGGCGCTTGGGGCGCGCGTGCGGGACATACGCGCGCAGATGCCGTGGGCCGACACCGGGGATGTCGAAAGGGCCGAGTCGGTGGAGGGTGCCGGCGGCGAGCATGGGATGGGGCGGAGGGCGCTCGTGCTCGGCGGGGGATGGTGAGTGTGGAGGTTGGGATGGGTGGGAGTTGCGGTGGCGGGGAGCGGGAAGGAGAACGGGATTCGAGAATCTCATTCTCGTTCTCGGAGAATGATATTCTCGTCAGCCTCGTCTACCCACGTTTACTCGACCAGCGAGAGCCCCGGAGGCAGGGATTCGCCGAAGACGCGGCGCTCTTCGGCCTCGGCGAGCACGGTGGGCTCGCGCACCATCGTGGGCCATGCGGCGGGGGCGCCGGCGCGCTCGAGGCGGACGGCGACCTCGAGGCGGAGCGCTTCGGGCAGATCGCGCTCGCGGTCGCCCGAGGCGCGCGCGAGCTGCGCGGCGGCGAACATGGCGGTGTCGACCTTCGCCCAGTCCTGACGCAGCGCGAGGGCGAGCCACGCCATGGCGGTGTCGCGCGGGAGCACCTGATGCGCGCTGCCGTAGAAGGGCACGCGCGCGCCGAGCCGACCGACCGCCCACCACGACTGCTTCGGCTCGTCGTGCTTGGTGAGGCGCTCGAGGAGCCAGCCGCCGACCTCGGATTTCTTCGCGGGATCGAGGCGCTCGAGGGAGCCGACCAAGCGCACCATGTCGTCGTGGCCGAGCATCTTCGGGCCTTTGGGGCGCGGGCGCGGGCGCGGTGAGGGCGGCATCAGGTAATGGGCGAGCGTGTCGACGAGGCGGGTCTGCGCGGCCTCGTCGAGGCCACCCGCGACGCGGCGCCAGAGCGTCCACCACTCGGCCCAGATCTGCGCTTCGGGCGCGAACTGCACGCCTTCGGTGAAGAGCGCCCAGAGCTGCTTCGTGCGCCAGTCGTCGAGCGGATAGCCGAAGCCGGGGCGCAGGCAGTAGCCCGCGAGGTTGAACCACACACGCTCGTGATCGGCGCTGCGGCGGCGGCGCTTGGCGCCTGCGAGGAGCGCATTGAAGAGCTCGCGGAGCAGCGGTGTCGACCACGTCTCGCGGGCGCCGAGGATGCGCTCGAGATCCTGGCGCAGCGTCTTGATTTCCTTGGCGGCGACGTCCTGCGCGCTCTTGCCGTAGAAGGCGTGGATGCGCGCGGTCGCCTCGGCGAAGCGCGGGTGGAGCTGCGTGATCGCGCGGGGTGCGGCGTCGTCGCCCGCGTCGCCGCGCAGGCCCATCTCGAGCTTCCAGCGGCGGCCGCTCGTCTCGTCGAGGCAGCTCAGCTCGAGCGTGCCGACCTCGGTGAGCGCGGCGGCGAGGCGCACGGGGACCTCGCCACGCGCGGCGCCGCCCTCCGTCTCGAGCACCGCGACGATGGGCGGGAGATCGGCGAAGGTCGCGTCGTCCGGGTCGAGGTCGAAGAGCTCGCCGGCGCGGTAGGCGCGCGCCTCGGCCGTGGAGGTGATGAGGTGGAAGCGCACCGGCTCGCCGATGCGCAGCGAGAACGCGCGCTCGCGGAGCACGAGCTCTTCGCCCTCTTCGGCGCCGCGCGGCAGCAGGCACACGGCACGCCGCGGGCTGCCCGCCGCGCCACTGACGACGACGTGGTAGCTGCGCGCGCTGCCGCCGCCGATGCGCAGGCCCACGCCGCGCCGCGCGAGCCCGTAGGCGACGGCGCCGCGCGCGACGGCGAGATCGGGCGCGTCGTTGGGGAGCAGCGTGGGCATCGCGCCCGAGCGCCAGCGGGCGAGCACCTCGAGCAGGCGCGCGGAGAGCGGTGTGCCGTGGAAGACGCCGCCGTTGAGCAGCACGGCGTCGGGCATCGGCAAAGCGTCGCTCGCCGGGGCGCGATCGCCGAGCGCCGCGCGGGAGAGCTCGGCGTGCGCGGCGAGGAAGGCCGCGATGTGCCGCGTGATGCCGGCGTCGGCCGTGAAGGGCAGGCCCAGCTCGACGAGGCCGGTGCGGCGGCGCGCGGGGAGCTCGGTGAGCGCGGCGTCGGGGAAGAAGCCGTCGCGCACGACCTCGTCGACTTCGGCGCGCGTGAGCTCGGTGCTGCGCGCGGAGCCGACGAGGCGTGAGCCGCCGCCGAGCACGGTGACGCGCACGGACTCGGGCGCGCCGGGCGAGAGCATGCGCTCCTTCGCGTCGCGGCACTGCGCGACGAGCTCGCCGAAGCGCGCGGAGGAGAGCGCTGCGCCCTGCGCCGACTGGCCCGGTGCGGCGAGGCGTTGCTCGGCGCGGCGTGCGAGGGCGAGGTCCATGTTGTCGCCGCCGAGCATCAGGTGCTCGCCGACCGCGATGCGCGTGAGGCGCGGTCCGCTCTCGCGCAGCTCGACCTGGATCAGCGTGAGGTCGGTGGTGCCGCCGCCGACGTCGACCACGAGCGCGAGCCGCACCTCCGCGAGCGCGGCCGCGACGTCCGTGCGGTGCCGATCGAGGAAGTGATAGAAGGCCGCCTGCGGCTCTTCGACGAGGCGCACGCTCCCGAGCCCCGCGTCGCGGGCGGCGCGCAATGTGAGGGCGCGCGCAGCCTCGTCGAAGGAGGCGGGCACGGTGAGCACGACCTCCTGTGCGCGGAGCGGGTGTGCGGGGTGCTGCGTGTCCCAGGCCGCGCGGACGTGCGCGAGGTAGCTCGCGCTCGCGGCGACGGGCGAGACGCGCGGGATGTCATCGTGCGACGCCGTGCTCGCGGCGGACCACGGCAGGATGCGCGCGGTGCGATCGACGCCCGCGTGCGAGAGCCAGCTCTTCGCGCTCGCGACGAGCCTTGCGGGGCTGCGCGCGCCGAGCGTGCGCGCGAGCGTGCCGATCACGGCGGGCGGCGTGTCGGGGCCGAGATCGGGCGCGTGCCACGGGAGCTGCGTGTCGCTCTCGGCGAGCTCGCCGGGCGCCGCGTGATAGCGGACGGAGGGCAGCAGCGGCCGCCGTGCGACCTCGCCCGGCGCGACGAGCTGCGCGACGTCGAAGGTACGCACCGCCGGCACGGCGCCCTCGGCGAGGCCCGCGGTGTCCGCATAGGCGACGACGGTGTGCGTCGTGCCGAGATCGATGCCGACGAGGTAGCGCGCTGCGGCCATGACGGCCGCGCAGGGTAGCAGGTCGGGGTCGCGGACACGGTGCGGAGCGGCGCCGAGCGGCAACCGCCGGAAGCAGACCGGGGCGCCGACATATCAACGACCTTGATATGTTCAGCGATGCGCCCTTGGCGCCGCGCGCTCAGCCCGCGTCGTGGCGCACGTCGAGGCTCAGCTTCCAGCGCTCCGTGCCCTCACGCGGGACGGCGTCGAGCTCGAGTACGCCGACCTCGGTGACGGTGGCTTGCAGGCGTACCGCGACGATCTCGCCCGCGGTGCGGCCGGCGGTGGGCAGCTCGGCCTCGAGCTCCGCGAGCTCATCGAGTTCGCCTTCCCGCCAGCGCTCGAGCACGGTGCCGACGACGTCGTCGCGGCGCGTCGAAGAGCCGAAGAAGCGGAAGCGCACGGGCTCGCCGACGACGAGGCCGAGCTCTTCGTCGAGGAGCGCCGCGCTCGCGCCCTCTTCCATGCCGAAGGGCGCGACGCAGAGCGCCGAGATGGGCGGCGCCATCCCGGGGACGGCGGGCATCGCGCTCTCGACGCCGACGTAGTACGCGCGCGCCGTGCCACCGCGGATGCGCACGCCGGCGCCGCGCCGCGTGTACGCGTGATAGGCCGCGCCGCGTGCGACGGCGAGGTCGAGGTCGGCGCCCGGCAGCTCGCGCGGGGCGGGTGCGCCGAGCGCGGTGAGCCAGTCGCCCAGCACGGCGAGCACGCGCGCACGAAGCCGCGCCGACTTGAAGACGCCGCCGTTGAAGAGCACGGCCGTGGGGCGCGCGAGGCCGCCCGCTGCGCCCGTCGCTTCGGCTTGCTTCGCGAGGAAGGCCGCGAGGTGGCGGGTGACGGCGGCATCCTGCGCGTAGGGCAGGCCGAGCTGGCGCAGGCCGACGCGCGCGCGCTGTGCGGGGCGCGCGGAGGCGGGGACCGCGGGGAAGAAGCCCTCGAGCACGAGCGCGTCGACCTCGTCGCGCGTGAGCTCGGTGCGCAGCGAGCTCGCGACGAGGCGGGAGCCGCGACTCGGCACGACGACGGGCACCGACGCGGGGCCGCCCTCGGTGAGCAGCTGCTCCTTCGCGGCGCGGCAGCCGTGGGCGAGCGCGACGAGCTGCCAGGTGTCGAGCGTGCGGCCGTCGGCCTCGAGCTTCTGGCGGACGCCGTGCGCGAGCGCGAGGTCCATGTTGTCGCCGCCGAGCAGGATGTGCTCACCGACCGCGACGCGCTCGAGCGTGAGCGCGCCCTCGCTCTCGCGGACGGCGATGAGCGAGAAGTCGCTCGTGCCGCCGCCGACGTCGATGACGAGGATCACGTCGCCGACGTTCACCTCGCGTCGCCACGCGCCGTCGCTGCGCGCGATCCACGCGTAGAGCGCGGCCTGCGGCTCTTCGAGCAGACGCACGCGGGCGAGCCCGGCGCGCGCGGCGGCCTCGGCCGTGAGCTCGCGTGCGGCGGGATCGAAGGAGGCGGGCACGGTGAGCGTGACGTCCTGCGCGGCGAGCGGCGTCTCCGGGTGCGCGCGATCCCACGCGTCGCGCACGTGCGCGAGCAGCGCGACGGCAGCGTCGAGCGGCGAGATCCGAGGCTCCTCGGGCGGCGCGTCGGCGGGGAGCACGGCGCCGCGACGATCGATGCCGCCGTGGCAGAGCCAGCTCTTCGAGCTCGCGACGAGGCGCGAGGGCGTCTTGCCGCCGAGCGCGCGGGCAAGCTCGCCGACGATGAACGGTGATTCAGTCGCGGCGCCTTCGGATGCGGGCGCGGCCCACGGCAGCGCGCGATCGGCGGGCGTCAGCTCGCTCGGGTGCGGCAGGTAGAGGAAGGAGGGGAGAAGCGGCCGCGCGTCGATCTGCCCGGGCGCGACGAGCTGCGGGATGGCGAGGTCACGGCCCGCGATGGCGTCGCCCTCGGAGAGGTCGGCGTCGACCCAGGAGATCGCGCAGTGCGTCGTGCCGAGGTCGATGCCGACGACGTGGCTCGAGGACGCGTCGGCCGGCTCGCTCACAGCTCGACCTCCGCGGGCGCGATCACGGTGACGTCGTGGCCCTCGGTGAGCTGCGGGAGGTGCACGTCGGACGCGCGCCAGCCGCGGTGACGCAGCGTGCCCGTGAAGGGTGGCTCGCCGCGGACGTTGCCCGTGACGCGCACCCCCTCGGTGGCGAAGTTCGCCTCGAGCGTGACGCGCGAGTCTTCGGGCTCGCTGCGCACGGCGCGCAGGTGCATGTGCTCCTCGAGTGCGCGGGCGCAGCCGTCGTGCACGACGCGCGCGGCGGCGCCGATCTCCGCGTCGGAGAAGGCGGACACATCTTCCTTCACGAAGTCGACGAAGCGGCCCTCGCGCTGCAAGAGGGCGAGGAGCTGGAGTGCGGCGTCCGTCGGGGCTTCGCGCAGGCGGGGCGGGGGCGCGGCCTTCGGGATCGCGGGCGCAGAGAGGCGCAGCTCGGGCTCGGCGTGCGGCAGGGCGGGGGCGCCGTCTCGCGCGGACGCGACGCGGGCGGCGAAGACGCCGTCGGCGAGGATGCGGAAGAACGCGGCGAACGCGAGCGCGAGGCGGGACACGAAGGAGAGAGAAGGCTCGGCCAAGGGCGCACCTCGGGGATGGGGGCGGGAGGCTTACCAAACGCCGCCGCGCGGGGCGAGAGATCAGCGTGCGTCGCCTGTGTGACGTGCCGGCGAGGTGTCAGCGGGCGAGCGATTCCGCGAGTTTCACGCCCGCGAGCGCCGTCGCGAGGGTGCTCTGACCGGGGAAGAACGAGTCGCCGACGAGGAAGGCGCCGCGCGCGATCTCAGGCGCTCGGAACGTCGTGTAGTGGTGCAGCCCCGCGCGCCGCGGCACGCCGCCGACCGCGCCGTCCGCCCGCCCGGTGAAGCGCGCGAAGGTGCGCGGGCTGCCTGTCATCGCGTGGACGATGCCCGCCGCGAGCTCCGGTGCGCGGGCCGCGATCGTGCGGCGCATCGCGTCCTGCACGCCGGCGACGTACGCGCCGCGTGCCTCGCCCTCGAGCGCGGTGAGCCGCGTCAGCGGGATGTGCGTGGAGACGGTGACGGTGCGCTCGCCGTGGGGCGCGCGATCGGTCTCGTCGCGGCCGCTCACGGAGCAAAATACGTGATTTCCTTCGAGGAATGGGGCGTTTGCGTCGTGCACGAGCTCGAGGTGGGCCGGGCCCTCTTCGTGCACGGCTTCCGGGCGCACGCGCAGGTAGAGCATCGCCGCGCCCCAGCCTCGCGCGACCTCGTCGGCCGTCTTCTGCAAGGAAGCAGGCAGGGGTACGTCGAGCAGCTTCGCGGCGTCCGCAGGCAGCAGGTTCAGCACGACGCGGCGCGCGCGCACCGTGCCCTTGCGCGTCCCAAGGATGTAGCCATCACCATCACGCGTGATGCGGTTCACGCGGTCGGGGAGGCGCACCTCGCTGCCGAGCGCGCGGATCGCGGAGACGAGCGCCCACGCGAGCTTGCCGACGCCGCCGTGCACGTGGCCCGTGCCGCGGAACGGATAGTCGAGCGTCGACAGCGCGAAGGGCGCTTCGGCCTCGGCGGCGCTCGCCTGCACGGTGATCTGCGAGATCGCATCGGCGTAGATGCGGAGCGGCGCGAAGTCGCTGAGCCCGTGCCGCGCGAGCACGGACGCGAGCGGCTTCCCCATCACGCGGAGCACGGGGAGATAGCGCGGCAGGCGCGCGGCGTGCGTGAAGAGCGCGGCCGCGCCGAAGGGCGGGAGCAGCGCGGGATCGGCGAGCAGCGCCCAGAGCGCCTCGGCGACGCGCGCCTGCTCCGCGAAGAAGGCGCGTACGCGGTCGCCCGGCGCATCGGGGAGCGTGGCGATGGACTCGACGAGCCGATCGCGGTCGGCCGGCACGGGCAGATCGAGGCCGGGCGCGCGCAGCGTGATGACCGGGTCGAGCGGGACGAAGCGAACGTCGAGCGCGTGCCGCGCGATCCATTGCGCGAAGAGCTGGCCCGGCGCGAAGCCGGAGAAGAGCGTCGCGCCCGACTCGTAGCGCGCGCCGCCGCGCGTGAAGGTCGACGCGCAACCGCCCGGATACGCGAGGGTTTCGAGCAGCAACACGCGCGCGCCGCGCTCCGCCGCCGCGAGCGCCGTGCCGAGCCCGCCGAAGCCTGCGCCGACGACGGCGATGTCGAAGTCTGCCTCAGCCACGCCGCGGGTCTGGGGTCGCGGCGGCGTGGTGGCGAGGGTCGCTGCGTGGCACGTCGGGACGCGCAGACGGCGCGCGCGGGAGTACGATGCGCGCCATGTGTCGCTTGATCGGCGTGGTCGCGAGCGAGACCACGAACTTCCGCTTCTGTCTGCGGGATGCACCGCGCAGCCTCGCCGTGATGTCCCCCGAGCACCCCGATGGCTGGGGCGTCGCGGTGCATGACGGCGCGGCCTGGCAGCTCGTGAAAGCACCCGCCTGCGCGCAGGACGACGCGCACTTCGAGGCGCTCAGCGCGACGCGTCAGGGGCGTGTGCTCATCGCGCACGTCCGCAAGCGCACCGTCGGCCCCATCGGCCCGGACAACACGCATCCCTTCGCACGCGGACGCTGGACGTTCGCGCACAACGGGACGATCGACGACCAGGATTTTCTGCGCGCACACAGCGCACCCGCGCGGCTCGCCGAGGTGGTGGGCCAGACGGATAGCGAGCTCTTCTTCGCGTATCTGCTGACGGCGCTCGACGCGCGCCCCGATGCGCCGGACGACGCGCTCGCCGACGCACTGCGCGCGCTCGTGAAGCGCAGCGGCGTCGCGGCGAACTTCCTGCTCGGCGATGGCGAGGTGCTCTATGCGCATCGCTTCGGCCGCACGCTCTTCACGCTCGAGCGGCGCCCGGGCGATGCGGTGCGCACCGAGCGCACCTCCGTCGAGACGTTGGCGACGCTCGAGACGGGGTGGACCCCGCGGCGCGGCGCGGTGTTCATCGCCTCCGAGCAGCTCAGTGACGAGCCGTGGCAGGAAGTGCCGACGGGCACGTTGCTCCGCGTCGATCGCGGCGCGCTGCCCACCGTGCGCGTGCTTGCGACGACGGTTTCGACCTAGGACGACCACGCCTTCGAGTCGTCGGACGGAGGCCTGGAATGCGGCGGTGGTGTGGCGCGGTGGTCCGAACCGCGTGACGCGCGTCCATCGCTCATCGGCACCCCTTGGTTGGTCATGGGGAGCGTGATATTTCGGCTCTCATGACCCGTCGTCGTCGCCTGCTCGGGATGCTCGCCTCGCTCGTCGCGCTCGGTGTGGGAGGCAGCGTCGCCCGCGCCACCGTCACGCAGGTCGACGGAACGATTCTGCCGGTCACCACGGCGATGCAGGCCGCGCTCGACGGGCAGGGCGAAGGCGGCGCGCCCGCTGCGACGGCGATCAACGCGGTCACCGACGCGTCGACCGTGCCGGAGATCTTCCTGCCGAATCTCACGACGCCCGTCACCTTCCGCGACGTCGCGGAGGGCGCCGGCTTCGAGAACAGCTTCGGTTATTACAACGTCGGCGACGACCTCTCGAACCGCGCGAACCTGCACGCGGTGCTTGGCTGCAACCGCGCGCGCACGGACTACCCCATCACGGCGGGGGGTGTCAGCGAGCGCGCCGCCGCGGCGGGCTACGTGCAGAACGCCGAGCCCGGCAGCGTCGCGACGATCAACTTCATGACCGAGCTCGCGGCGGGTCGCTACAAGGGCGGCTTCATCGGCTTCTACCTGATCACGCCGGAGGGAAATCCCTCGAACGACAACTGCGGCGACTACGTCAACGGCACCGACGGCCTCTCGCTGCTCGGCCGCATCTACTACACGCAGAGCGATCTCAACGACGACGGCGACTTCGTCCATCACCTCGTCTATCCGTCGAAGCGCACGGTCAACCGCTTCTACTTCGGCTTCGAGGACCTCTTCCGCGGCGGTGACAACGACTTCGAGGACATGGCGACGCAGGTCACCGGCCTCTCGCCGCCCTGCGTCGCACAGGCGGAAGTCTGCGACGGCCGCGACAACGACTGCGACGGCCTCGTCGACGACGTCGCCGACCTCGTCGATGACAACGCCGCGTGCACCTGCTCGGGCTCGCCGCTCGCGTGCGAAGGCGGCGCGCGACAGGGCGTGTGCCGCACGGGGCTCACGGCGTGCGTCGCGGGCGCGCTGCTCTGTCGCAGCAGCGTCGCGCCCTCGGCCGAGCTCTGCGACGGGCTCGACAACAACTGCAACGGCTCGGTCGACGACGCGACGACGGACACGGGCGCGGCGTGCGACGGCAGCGACGGCGACGCGTGCAACGAGGGCAGCGTGCAGTGCGTCGCGGGCGCGCGCGTGTGCAGCGACACGACGGGCACCAACGCGGAGACGTGCAACGGCGTGGACGACGACTGCGACACCCTCGTCGATGAGGGCAATCCGGGCGGCGGTGCGGCGTGCGACGGAACGGATGGCGACGTCTGCCAGGAGGGCACCGTGCAGTGCACGGGCGGCGCGCTCGTGTGCAGCGACACGACGGGCACGACGGGCGAGCTCTGCAACGGCGTCGACGATGACTGCGACGGCGCGGTCGATGAGTCGCCGTCGGGCGTCGGCGTCGCGTGCTCGGCGGGCGTCGGGCTCTGTCGGCGCAACGGCGCGACGGTGTGCACGGCGGGCGCGATCGTGTGCGGCGCGGTCGCGGCGCCGCCGGGCACCGAGTCGTGCAACGCGATCGACGACGACTGCGACGGCGAGATCGACGAGGGCTTTGGTGTCGGGACGCCTTGTGATGGTGTCGGTGCGTGCGGGCTCGGCGTGCTCGAGTGCGCGGGAAGCAGTGCGACGCGCTGCTCGACGGATCCGGGCGGTTCGGCGTCGGGTGTGATGACGGAGACGTGCAACGGCGCGGATGACGACTGCGATGGCAGCGTCGACGAGGGCCTCTCCGACCTCGGCGCGTGCGGCGACGACACGGGTGAGTGCGCGGCCGGTCGCCTGCGCTGCGTCGGCGGCGCGCCCGTGTGTCGCGGCGCGGTCGGCCCCTCGCCGGAGGTGTGCAACGGCCTCGACGACGACTGCGATGGCCTCCGCGACGAGCGCACCGGCGCGCCCGGCGACCTGCTCTCCGGGCTGGTGGATGAAGGCGCGGCGTGCGGCAGCGGCGTCGGCGAGTGCCGCACGGGCACGGAGGTCTGCACGGCGGGCGTGCTCGTGTGCACCGGTGCGCGCGGCCCCGCGGGGGAGACGTGCAACGGCCTCGACGACGACTGCGATGGCGTCGTCGACGACGCACCCTCCGGGCTCGACGTGCCCTGCGGCTTCAGTGATGTCGGCGAGTGCGCGCTCGGCCGCACGATCTGCGCGGGCGGCATGGTGCTCTGCAACGGCGAGATCCCGCCTGTTGCGGAGGTGTGCAACGGCCTCGACGACGACTGCGACGGCGCGACCGACGACGACCCCGTCGACGTCGGCCTGCCCTGCGGCTCGACGCTCGGCACCTGCGTGCGCGGCACGTTCGCGTGCGTCGCGGGGGCGCGCGTCTGCGGCGGCGGCACGGTCGGCGTGCCCGAGGTCTGCAACGGCATCGACGACGATTGCAACGGCACCATCGACGACGCACCGAGCGACGCGGGCGGCGCCTGCGGGCTCGACGAAGGCGTCTGCGAGCTCGGCGCGGTGCGCTGCATCGCGGGCGCCTTGCAGTGCGTCGGCGGCACCTCGCCGGGCCTCGAGATCTGCAACGCCGTCGATGACGACTGCGACGGTGCGACGGATGAAGGCTCGCTCTGCGGCGGCGGCGCCTGCGTGGATGGCGTCTGCGCGAGCACGTGCACGGAAGGCGAGTTCTCGTGCCCGCCGGGCTTCCGCTGCGAGGGTGGCTTCTGCCTCGAAGATCCGTGCGCGACGGTCACCTGCCCCGACAGCCCGGACGGCACGCGCAACGTCTGTCAGGGCGGCGCGTGCGTGCCGCTCTGCGCGACGGTCACATGCGCTGCGCCGCTCGTATGCCGCGGCACCGACGGCAACTGTGTCGAGAACGTGTGCACCTTCTTGCCCTCGCTCTGCGGCGCCGACGAGCTCTGCCGGGCGCGCGCGTGCGTGCCCGATCCGTGCGTCGGCGTGACGTGCCCGGCCAGCGACTTCTGTCGCGAAGGCGCGTGCGTCGGGAGCTGCGCGGACGTGTTCTGCGCCGGCGACGAGCGCTGCCGCGACGGCGCGTGCGTGGCGACGGGCTGCGATGCGCCGTGCGGTGCTGGGCGCGTCTGCGTCGAGACGACGGACACCTGCGAGAGCGATCCGTGCGCGATGGTCGACTGCCCTGCCGGGCAGGTGTGCGATCCATTCGCGGGCGGCGCGTGCATCGAGGACCCCTGCGTCGGCGTGCGCTGCGCGATGGGCGAGGTGTGCCGACTCGGAGACTGCTTCGCGGCCGTGCCCACGCTCCCCGATCTCGGGCCGCCCGACGCAGGGCGCCCCGACCTCGTGCTCGCCTCGGGCGGTGCGGGCTGCGCGGTGTCGGCGCACGCTTCACACGGTGGCGGTGCGGGCTCCGGCGTCGCGATGGCGCTTCTCGCGCTCGTCGGCCTCTCGCTGCGCCGCCGTCGGCGTGTCGCGCGTGTCGTCACGCTCGGCGTCGCCGCGTGCGCGGCGCTCGCGGTGTCGGGCTGCGACGTCGATCCGTACTGCATCGGGCGCTGCGGCGAGGTCGCGACGGACGGCGGTGCACCCGTCGACGCCACCATCCCGGATGGGGGTGGAGAAGACCTCGCGCGCCCCGACGCGTGCGTGCCGAGCGCGGATCCCACGGAGATCTGCGACGGCGTCGACAACAACTGCAACGGCCGCATCGACGAGGAGTTCGACCTCGACGTCGACCCGCGCAACTGCGGCGCGTGCGGCGTCTCGTGCGCACTCCCGGGCGCGCAGACGGAGTGTGTGAGCGGCACGTGCGCCCTCGCGACGGAGCCGTGTTTCCCCGGGTTTCACGACGTCGACGGCGACACGAGCGGGCCCCTCACCGCGTCGAACGGCTGCGAATACCGCTGCTTCGAGTCGAATGGCGGCGTCGAGGCGTGCGACGGCCTCGACAACGACTGCGACGGCGCGATCGACGAGGACACGAGCTTCGACACGGATGCCGCCAACTGCGGCGCGTGCCGCCGCGTGTGCTCGTTCTTCCGCGCGACGAGCGCGTGCACCGCGGGCGCGTGCGCCTTCGATCCGATGACGGATTGCGAGGCGGGTTGGCTCGACGTGAACGGCGAGCAGGCCGATGGCTGCGAGTATCCGTGCACCATCACCAACGGTGGCGTCGAGATCTGTGACGGCCTCGACAACGACTGCGACGGGCCCGTCGACGAGGACTTCGCGCTCGAGACGAGCGTCACCGACTGCGGCCGCTGCGGGCGCGTATGCAGCTTCCCGAATGCGGCGCCGCGCTGCACC
>Ga0172372_10008286_pt1 | contig 13753 bp, 4 predicted proteins | sample LakKiv5m_2_FD_114544 | JGI IMG/M metagenome (GOLD analysis project Ga0172372, IMG submission 114544) | Freshwater microbial communities from Kabuno Bay, South-Kivu, Congo - kab_092012_9.5m | ecosystem: Environmental > Aquatic > Freshwater > Lake | place: Democratic Republic of the Congo...
AACTCCCGTTGCGAAACGCGGCCGCGCGGCTTCACGTCCGCGCGCGATCGGTGAGTTATCAGAGAGTCATCGCCGGCCGGTGGCAGGACTCGCGGCCAGCGGCCATGCTTTCGCGGGATGGACATTGCTGCAAGGCTCAGGAGAACGCGAATGCTTCCCCCTCGACTGTTGGTGATACTGGCTGGTCTGCTGGCGGCCACCGGTATTCTCCGGATGGATGATGTTCGGGCGGATGAATTGAGTGTGGTCGCGGACTGGCTGGCGAAGCCGATCCTCGATCCGGCTCAGCCGCTTCACGAAGCGCAGGAATTCTGCGAGCGGCGCGTTCCGCCCATGCCGCAGGTCAGCAGCGTTGAAGAATGGGAGCGGTATGCGCAGCAGGCCCGGCAGCGGACCTTGAACGACGTTGTCTTCCGTGGTGAAGCGCGAGCGTGGCGCGATCATCCGGCAAAGGTTGAGTTCCTGGAGACTCTGGAAGTCGCTCCCGAATACCGCATCCGCAAGCTGCGGTATGAAGCTCTGCCCGGATTGTGGATTCCCGCTCTGCTTTACGAACCGGTCCGACTGGATGGTCCCGTTCCCGTGGTGCTTAACGTCAACGGCCACGACCGCGAGGGCAAGGCGGCGAAGTACAAACAGATTCGCTGCATCAACCAGGCGAAGCGCGGCATGCTGGCTCTCAACACCGAATGGTTCGGCATGGGGCAGCTCGCCACGAGCGACTTCCTCCATTACCGGATGAATCAGCTCGACCTGTGCGGCACCAGCGGCATCGCGCCGTTCTATCTCGCCATGAGCCGCGGTCTGGACGTTCTGCTCAGTCATAAGAATGCCGACCCGAAACGCGTCGCGGTGACCGGCCTTTCCGGCGGAGGCTGGCAGACGATCTTCATCAGCGGCCTGGATGAGCGGGTCACGTTGAGCGATCCGGTGGCCGGCTACTCCAGTTTCCGGACGCGAGCCAGGTTTCTTTCGGATCTGGGAGACTCGGAGCAGACGCCCGTCGATCTGGGAGTGACCGCCGATTACGCGCAGCTCACCGCCATGCGGGCGCCGCATCCCACACTGCTGACGTTCAACGCCAAAGACCAGTGCTGCTTCGCATCCGGCCACGCGCTGCCGCCGCTGCTGGAGGCGGCGAAGCCGATCTTTGAACTGTACGGCAAGGGCGATCATCTGCGGTCGCACATCAATCATGATCCCGGTACTCACAACTTCGAGCGCGATAACCGCGAAGCGCTCTATCGCATGCTCGGCGACTTCTTCTTCGCGAACGACAAAACATTCAGTGCGGCAGAAATCCCCTGCGATGCCGAAGTGAAGTCCGCCGAGGAACTCAAGGTGGAACTGCCTTCGGTCAACGAGGACTTCCATTCGCTGGCCATGAAGCTGAGTCAGAATCTGCCGCATGGACCGGCCGCGCCGACCGAACCGGTCGCACTTGCGGACTGGCGGCGCGAACGCCGGGCGACGCTCAGCGGAATCATCCGGCAGCGGCATTATCGAACGCAGCCGGAAGCGGTGTCCGATCAGTCGGTCGATGGCATCCGCGTGCGGCAGTGGAAGCTGCAGATGGACCGGACATGGACCATCCCGGCCACTTCTTTTGAACGAGGCGCTTCGTCCGGTGTGACAATCGTGCTGCATGACGGCGGTCGAAAAGCCGCTTCGGATCGAGTCGTCGAACTGCTGCAGTCAGGCCGGGTGGTGGTGGCGCTGGATCCGTTTTATTTCGGTGAATCGAAGATTGCGTCGCGCGACTTTCTGTACGGCCTGCTGGTCTCGGCGATTGGCGACAGACCTCTGGGAGTTCAGGCGGCTCAGATCAACGCCGCGGCGCAGTGGGCGTCCCGTGAGTTCTCCACGTCGGACGTGCATGTGGACGCCAGCGGTCACCGCACGAGCCTGATGACGCTGATCGCCGCGGCTTCGGATGCGGAAACCATTCGCGCCGCCACCGTGCATCAACCGCTCAACAGCCTGCGGGATGTCATCGAGAAGAACATCTCCGTCAACGAACAGCCGGAACTCTTCTGCTTCGGCCTGCTGGCGGAATTCGATCTGCCCTCCCTGATTGATCTGGCGGGCGACCACCGCATTCGCGTGCGCGGAACCGCGAAACCTTGAACGAAGCAGAAGCGCGAGTCTGCTCTTCCAGACCACGTCACTCCGGCCAGAGAGAACCTGATGACTCCTCTTTTCCGTTTGTGTCTCTGCCTGCCACTGCTGCTGATGACCTGCCGGCTGAGCGCTGAAGACCAGATCCACGTCGCGTTCTGGAACGTCGAAAATCTCTTCGACACAAAGGACGATCCGCTGGTGGAACTCGATGAAGAGTTCACTCCGACCGGCCCGAAGGAATGGTCCGACGAACGACTGCAGATCAAGCTCCAGAACCTGGCGCGCGTGCTGAAGGACATGAATGAGAAACGCGGACCGGATGTCCTGGGACTGGCGGAAATTGAAAATCGGACGGTACTTGAACTGCTGGTGAAGGAACTGTCCGCCTTGAAACGCGATTACCACATCGTGCATCAGGACTCGCCCAGTGGACGCGGTATCGACTGTGCTTTGTTTTATGACGCCCGTCGTTTGAAGCTGATCAGTCATCGGTTTCACGCCATACCAATGGTGAAGACGCGCGACATCGTGGAAGCCGAACTGCAGTCCGGGTCCGCGGCGTTTCATCTGTTCGTGAATCACTGGCCGTCGCAGGGGAACCCGGAAGAAGACCGCATCACCACCGCGGGAGTTCTGCGAAAGCGCGTGGACGAGCTGCTGGCGAACGATCCCGAGGCGGACTTCTTAATTATGGGTGACCTCAATGAACCTCCGGTCGATCCGGCCGTCTCGAAGACTCTGCGGACCTGGGGCGATGCGGACTCGCTGCGACCGGGAGTGCTCTTCAATTCCATGTGGCCGGTTCACCAGGCTGGACGAGGCACCTATGTGTATCGCAACAAGTGGAATCTTCTGGATCACGTCATTCTCTCGCCGGGTCTGCTGGACGATCGCGGATTGAGCTGGGTGAAAGGCTCAACCGAAGTCGTGCAGTTTGACTACCAGATGTTTGTTTCGCGGACGGCGGGTTCGATTCCGCGTCCATCGCGCAGCTATACGGGACCGGTTTTTCATCGGGATGGTTACTCGGATCACCTGCCGGTCGCGTGCCGGATTCGCGTTCAGTCGCCATAGTGGCGGCTCTTGCCGCTGACGTTTTCGGCAGGTCATTCCGTGCCCATCCCGTTCCCTTCATCGCGTTCCATTTCTGAAGTTCAGCCGATCGGCTGAGGGAGAGTCTGTCACATGTCTCGCATTCGACGCTGTTTCGTAGCCGTGCTGGTGCTGGCCGGATCGCTCTGGTCCGGACCGGAGACGCAGGCCCAGGTGAAGCTGGCGCATCTCGCGCCGGAAAAATGCCTGTTCGTCATGAGCTGGAACGGCTGGTCCGAACCGGCGAAGGACACCACCAACCGGACCGAGAAGCTCTTTGCGGAAGTGTCGGTGCGGGATTTCGCGCAGCAGTTGTCCGCCGAGATCGGGCGGTTGATTCAGGCTCAGGCCGCCGGCCAGGCGAACGCGGCCGAGGCCATTGAAGCGGGCATGACTCTGGGGAAGGCCGTGCTGACTCATCCCGGCATCGTCTGCCTGGAATCGGTGGAAGTCGGTGACGAACCGCGACCGCACCTGTTTGTGGTCTTCGATTTCGGTGATGACTCCATCGGCGTGCAGACGGCCATCGCCTGGCTGATGGGGCTGGAGAAGCGAACGGCTTTCGAGACGGCCAGCATCGGCGGCGTGAAGTTTCAGACGGTCAAGGACTCATCGCCCACAAAGCCGTACTGGGGCTTCAGTGGATCGCGCATGATCGTGGCCTTCGATCCGGTGACGGCGGAGAACGCTGTGAAGGCGATCAACGCGCCCGCGAAAATGGCCTCGTGGGTCACGGAGATTTCCAGCGAGCTGTCTGTCGAACGTCCGACGACTCTGGCTTACTTCAACACCGCCGCGATTCTGGAAACCGTCCAGCCGCTGATCACCGATCCGCAGATCCCGCGCGTGCTGGAAGCGCTGGGCCTGACGCAACTGAAGTATGTCGCGTCGGTCGGCGGTTACGATCAGACCGGCATGCACATGGCCTCGGTCGCGCGAACGGATGGAGCACCGCGCGGTCTGCTGAGCCTGCTGCCGGACAAACCGCTGTCCATCGACAGTTTCCGGAAGATCCCGGCCTCCGCGTCCCGCGCAACCGTGTTCCGCTTTGACGGCGGACACCTGCTGCGGGAGATCTTCAACATCGCCGAGGCTGTCGATCCCGAAGCCAGGCAGCAGTTGGAATCCGGCCTGGAGAACTCGGAACAGATCCTCGGTTTCAATCCAAAGACCGATCTGCTGGAAGCACTGGGCGACGAATGGACGTTTTACATTTCCGGTTCCGAACAGGGCATCATGTTTGTGCCGGGAGTCGTCCTGGCGGCAACGGTTCGCGATCAGGCGAAGTTGTCGAAAGCGCTCAGCGTGCTGGTGGATCAGGCCCGCACAGTCTCTCAACTGCAGGGACAGCGGGCGTCGTTCTCTATCCTCGATTACGAGACTCGTGGTGAGAAAGGCTATCGCATTCAGTTCACGGGAACCCCGGTGCCGATCGCTCCGGCCTGGGTGCTGACGAAGGACCAGCTGGTCATCGGCGTGTCGCCGCAGGTTGTCAGCAGCCATCTGGCCGCCGCCAGCCGGACCACACTGGCTGATGTTCCGGAAGTGAAGGCGATGTTTGAACGGAATCCGAAAGCCGTGATGGTCAGCTACCGCGATCCGAAACCCGGTCTGCAGGGGCTGTACACGATCGTGAATTCGTTCGGTCCGCTGATGCTGGGACAGCTTGCGCAGAACGGCATCAACTTCAATCTGCCGCCGCTCCCGCCGATGGAAGACATCACGCAGCATCTGGCTCCCACCGTCTCGGCCATCAGCCGGGTCGAGAACGGCTGGATCACGGAATCGCGCGGAGTCATTCCCAGCGGAGTGGAGATGGGGCCGGCCACGGCCGCCGTTGGAGTGGCTCTGCTGCTGCCCGCCGTCCAGCAGGCCCGCGAAGCCGCTCGACGCTCTCAGGCGAGCAACAATCTGAAGCAGATCGGCCTGGCGATGCACAATTTCCACGACGCTCTTGGAGCATTCCCGCTTCGCAGCGGATCACCGAACGGGTCTGGTAAACTGGGCTGGCGGGTTCATCTCCTGCCGTATTTTGATCAAGGTGAACTCTACCTGCAGTTCCGCGATGACGAACCGTGGGACAGCCCTCACAACAAAACCCTGATCGAAAAAATGCCGGCGGTCTACCAATCACCAAATGATCCGGATCTCAACAAGCAGGGCAAGACTCGCTATCTCGTTCCCACTGGTCCGGGAACTGCCTTTGAGAATCAGACCGCCAGGCTAAGGATTCAGGACATCACGGATGGAACGAGTAACACAATCCTTGCTGTGGAGGCCAATCGCGAAGCGGCCGTGATCTGGACGAAACCGGACGACCTGGAGATCGACTTCAATGATCTGCTGAAAGGCTTGAAAGGCGGTCGCACGGGCGGATTCCAGGTGCTGCTGGCCGACGGCTCGGTGCGGTTCATCTCCGAGAACATCAACCTCGACACCTTGAAGGCTCTCTTCACGCGCGCCGGTGGTGAAGTCATTGGAGCTTTCTAAGCCGGATGCCTCTGGAGGGGGCGGGACTGCCCGCCCGCTTCCTCCGGCTTCCAGCGAACATCAGACAGTGAGCACTCTCATGGCAACCGCTGATTTCCGTGATCGACTGCTGACCGGGCTGGGAGGCCCGTGGCCGGAACCCTGTCCGCTCAACGTCAAGCTGCGGGAAACGAAACAGGCCGACGGCTTCCGGATCGAGTCGCTCACTTACGACGCGGAACCGGACGATCCCGTTCCGGCGCTGCTGCTCGTTCCGGACGGCGTTTCAGCGGCGAAGCCCGCGCCCGCCATCGCCATCTGGCATCAGCACAACGGGGAGTATCACCTCGGCAAGTCGGAACCGGCCGGTCTGGCGGGGAATCCCATGCACCACACGGGAGCCGCCCTGGCTCGCGAAGGTTATGTCGTGCTTTGCCCGGATGCTTTGTGCTTTGAAGAACGGCAGGATTCGACCGGACGGCAGAAGGGCGGCAACTTCGAGCGGTTTGAGTTTCTGCGGTATGTCGTGGCCGGAAAGTCGATGGCCTGGAAGAACATCCTCGACATGCGGCGCGCCGTGGACTTCCTGGTCAGCCGGCCCGAAGTCCGGGCCGACCGGCTGGGGTGCTACGGACATTCGATGGGGTCCACGCATACGTGGCTGGTCGGTCCGTGGGAGCCGCGGTTGAAGTGCCTGGTCGGGAACTGCTGCCTGCCGACGTACCGGGCCATCCATCGCGAACACATGCTGCACTGCTTTCCGAACTTTATTCCGGGAATCTTTCCATACGGAGACACGCCGGATATCGCTGCGCTCACGGCGCCGCGGGCGCTGCATCTCAATCTGGGAGAACTCGACGGCGGCAGTCCCATCGACGAAGCCCGCCGCGGCTGCGAAAGCATCGCCAACGCCTGCGCCGCCATGCATGCCGAAAGGAACTTCTCGTACTTCATCGAACCCGGTGCCGGCCACGTTCTTTCAGAAGCCAAGCGGCAGCGCACCCGCGAAGTCTTTACCCGCCATCTGCGCGGCTGACTCCGCGCCTCGCAGGAAGGCCGGAACGGTTTCTCCTCACCTTCAGTGAGCGACTCGCAGACTGAAATCGTCCGTTCCTGCGCGCAGACGCTTCTGGCGATCCGTGTCACTCCAGCGCGGAGCCGCCTCAATTGCGAGTGATCCCGGTCAGCACCTCCCCAGTCATGATCAGGCCTCGTGGCTGGCATATCGCTGATCGAAGTCGTGCTTCAGTAGCAGCTTGCGCGAATCCTCCGCTACTCCGGCCGGGACTGTCCGATGCGTATTTCCGAATTCTGGAAAGATTCTGTGCGTCCCGCCTTCCAGTTTCGTTGATCCCGATACGGGATGGTCTGCGCATCAGCGACCTGGAAAGCTGATCGCAGACCGTTCGCTCCACGGAATGCCGGTTGATCCGGTCGGTCTGTTTTTTGTAACGGCATTCATTGCCTGGAGCCGTTTCGCACTTCAAGGATTCGCAGCATGCTCATCACGTCCTGGCTTTCGGCATCAGAGAACTGGATTCGCAGTCAGCGCCGTAAAGTTCGCCGGAGCCATCGACAGGGCAGAACTATCCGCGAACGCGCGGCAGCCACATGGAACCTGTCGACAAGAGCCGAGACGCTGGAAATCCGGCAGGTGCTCAGTTCGACCAACTGGGTAGCGGCAGGGCCGTTCGGGGTTCTCAATGGGCAGTTGGAGAACGTCGATGTGCCGGGCGAAAATCCAATTAAGCCGGGGAAAGCCGAGAACTTCGTAAGCGGCGCGGCCAGTGTGGTGCTGCCGCATCCGACGAATCCCGACATCCTCTTTGTGGGCGGCGTCAATGGCGGTGTGTGGCGCTCGATGAATGCCACGGCCTCGAATCCTGACTGGGAACCGCTGACCGACTTCAATTCGTCACTGTCTATCGGTGCGATGGCCTTTGATCCCGATGATGCCGAAAGCGATCGGCTGATCGTCGCGTTTGGACGCAGCAGCAGTTTCGCCTTTCAAGGCGGACCTAAGACCGGATTGCTCATCTCCGAGAACGCATTGGGGGACTCGCCGACGTTTGTGGCGAAAGGCACCGATGATTTGCTCGGTCGCAATTTGACGGGCGTCACAATCTCTGGATCGAACATCGTTGTGACGGCCAATGATTCCGGTGAGGGCGTAGCCCCCGGCATCTATCACAGCAGCAACGGCGGTGACTCGTTCACGAAAGTGCCGGGCTTTGATGAGCCGGCTTACGACCTCATTCAGGATCCCGTCCTGACCGATCGGCTGTATGCGGGCACTCAAACGGGCGTGTATCGCTCGGATGATGGCGGTGCGAGTTGGGATCCCCTTGGAGGCATCCTCAATCTGCCGACGAACCAGAGCACGAACCATCTCAAGCTGGCGCTGCACTACAACAAAGACAACAACACTCGCGCTCTCTACGCGGTCATTGTCAATGACGGGCAAGCAGCGGGCATCTTTCGTGACGCACAAGGTGTCGATGGCCTCGACAACGATAACAACGGCTTCATTGACGATGTCGACGAAACGAACTTTGTGGCGTTCGATCTGCCGCGCACGCTGGAGGGGCCGGCGGCCATCACCGGGGCGACAAACGCGAATCCGATTGTCATCACGTCGGCCGTCGATCATGACCTCAAGACGGACCAGACTTATTTCGTCGTGATCTCGGGAGTTCAGGGCAACACAGCGGCCAATGGTGAGTTCACCATCAAGCCGATCAACAAGACCCAGTTCCAGTTGCTGGGAGTTGCCGGTAATGGAAACTACACAAGCGGCGGCACATGGCGACTGGTAAGCCCGTTGCAGCCGCGCGTGAAGCCGGGCAGTCAGGGCAACAAGCACATCTCGATCACGGCGGATCCCAACGATCCCTTCATCGTGTATGTCGGCGGTGATCGGCAGGATGCTCCGACGCCGGATGACACTGGCTTCTCGGTCCCGAATTCGATCGGCGCTCGCGACTTCACGGCGCGGCTCTTCAAAGGCGATGCATCGATTCCGCGTCTCAACACAGTGGTCACAGTTGGCGTTCCCGGAGCACAGTGGTCGCCGCTGACGCATATCGGCACGAAGTCGAATTCGGCGCCGCACGCAGACTCGCGGGATATGGCCTTCGACGCGTCGGGGCGTTTGCTGGAGGCGGATGACGGCGGCATCTTCGTCCTCGACGGTCCGAAGGGCGGTTCAATCACCAATGTGACTGGAACTTCGACCATTGTGATCCACTCGCGCGCGCATGGGTTGAGCACCGGCAATCAAGTGCGGATTACGGGTATCAAAGGTAAGAACGCTGCGAATGGCACGTTCACGATCACGCGAATCAACGCCGATCAGTTCTCACTCAACGGCGTCTCCGATAACGCGGCCTACACCGGCGGCGGTGTGTGGGGAGCGAGCGACTGGGTGTCGCTCAATCGCGGTCTGCAGATCGGTGAGTTTCACAGCATCGCCTACGACAGCCTCTCCAACACGATCATTGTCGGCGCTCAGGACAATGGCACTCAGGAACAGGACCGTCGGACGGGCGATCCGACAATTTGGAATTTCGTCTCCGGCGGCGATGGCGGAGATGTCGCTGTCGACAACGTCTCGCTCGCTGATCAAGGCCAGTCGATTCGTTATTCGAGCAATCAAAATCTGGGAGGCTTTCAAAGACGGATCTTCGATGAGTCCGGCAGTCTCGTCTCAACGCAGTTCATCAAACCGAAAGTTGCCGAGCAGACGATCGGTGCTCCCATCGCGGTGACCGGTGCGACCAATGCGAATCCTTTGGTTCTCACGGCCCCCGGTCATGGCTTGCAAATCGGCAACGTCGTCATGATCTCGGGCGTTGGAGGGACGACGGCAGCTAATGGCAAGTTTGTCGTCTTCGATGTGACCGACGACACACTGACTCTCGCGCAGACCAATCTCTCCGCGTTGGTCGACGCGTCAGGGTCAGGCGTCTACACGAGCGGTGGCACGATTCAGCGAGTGGCAGCGGACTTTGTGCCCGGCTTCCTGACGCCGATTGCACTGAATGCGAATGACCCGCAGCGTCTGGTGATTGTCACGGAGCTCGCGATTTACGAGTCACCCGATCGAGGCAACACGATCTATGAAGTCGGTCCGGGCAGTCGGTTCTTTGCGGGCGGTCGTGAAACGAATGCGATCGCGTATGGCGACAAGGCGAATGGGCTGCATTCCAACGTGCTCTATGTCGGCCTCGGCAGCCGCCTCTACACCCGGACTTCAGGCAATGGGGTTCTGCGGGAAGAAGACACTTACGCCGCTTTCGAAGACTCCACTCGCATTCGAGATGTGGTGCTCGACCCCGATAATCCCTTCACGGTTTATGTGGTCGATATCGACTCTCACGTTTATCAGGGGCGTAATCTTAATTACTCGACGACGGACGACTTGGATAACGACAACGATGGCGAGATCGACGAGTTCGATGAGATCCCAGTCTGGTTCAACATCACCGAGAACGCTCCGCAGGTGGAATTGAGAACGCTCGAATTCATCCCCGGCTCGGACTACGACGTGCTGGTGATGGGCACTGATGTCGGCGTCTATATCCGCCGCCTCGACTCGCAGACTCAGTTTCCCGCAGGAGACTGGGTCGAACTCGGAGCGGATTCGCTGCCGAATGTTCCCGTCTGGGATCTCGACTATGACGCGACGGACAATGTGCTCGTCGCGGCGACGCTCGGACGCGGCGCATGGAAAATCAACACCGCCGGAACATTCGGAGCTCCGAGCGAGAATGCTCTCTTCGATACCAGCGGCGGCACAGGCGATCTGCTGACGGTCAACTTGAACGACTACGCCATCGCCACTGCGTTCTCGATCAACGGTGCTTCGATCCCTGCGGCCAATGAGACCGTGACGCTGACGCCGAATGCACTCGGCTTCGAGGCGGCGGTCGATGGTGAAGTCATCGGCCAGATCGTGCTGCCGGAGAATCTCACCGAGCAAACTTTTGCGACGAGCGGCATCTTCCACTTCCTGCCATCACTGAAGAGCGACATCACCTTCGATGCTGATCCGGATGAGACTGGTTTTCAGGGCCGCTTGAAGATCGACGTCACCGCCGGTCCGTTCGACTTCAGTGTGTACTTCAACGTACAGCCGGGCTTCTCGGCAGAGGATGGTGTAGGCGGCGTTACATCCAACGTGCAGGCTCCCGGAGGGAGTTCGTTGCTGGCGCAGGTCGGTGAGGGCGGCATAAATCAGCCGGGGCCGTTCCTCGTTACTTCCGAGAACACGAAAGAGAACATCCTGCGGCTGCAGCAGCGGTTGGCCTCGCTGGGCTTTCGAGATACCGCAGGCAATGTCCCGTTGCCGACCGGTGTGATGGATGCGTCAACTCAAGCGGCGCTGCGTTTGTTTCAAACCGTTACCGACTACAGCCGACGGACGGTGCCAGTCGACATTGGAGTTCCCGGCTACACAGTCGCATCGGGCACCTTCAACGACTCGATCCTCCTACGTCGCTTGAATGGTGCCGCGCCGCGCTGGGTTGAATTGATTGATCCTGATCCGCAACCCGCTGGCCAATTCAATATCAACACACCGCTCGGTGCGTTCGACATCATCCCGGCACCTGATGCCGGAACTGGCCTGCGGACGGGAAATACGCCGCAGCCAGAGAGATGGGCTTCAAGCTGGGTCGTCGAAACGTTCGTCGCCGCAGCAAACGCTGTCGCGAGTGCGCCGCTTTACAACGGTCCGATCCCGGGGAATCCGGTTCAACTCTTACGCAGCCTCAGCACCAAAGACGCTGTCTCGTCCGCAATTTCCCGCACTGCGCAGGATCCGGGACGCCATCACACGTCGGGAATGGAGATCGAAGTCGACCTGACGGGAATGGAAGATCTTGAAGTCATGGAGTTGATTAATGCGCTGGCCCCATCGGGGCTTGGCGGCATTCATGGCCTTGAAATCACAGACATCATCGTCGACCGACCGAGTCTCTTTGCGGATTTGGGACTGGGAGATTTTACGGCGGTCGATGCTTTAGGCGTTCCTTTTACCGGCTCTGATGGAGGCCCCATCGCGCGCATGTCGGGAGCAAATCCGCCGAACCCGAATCGGCTCTACGTCCAGTTCGCCCCGCCTTTCACTGCGCCTTACATCAGTCTTAAGGTTGAGAGTGCCTTCGACTTTACGGCGTCTTCGTTGATTCAGTTTGCGGTCGGGTTGTTCTCGCCCGAAGCGAGTGAGGGAGCGGGGCTGTTGGCGCATGAGTTGACGGCCATCGTTCAGCAGAATGACCCCGGAACTCCGCAGCAACAGCAGGCGCCGCAATCCAGTCAACGGAACTCGCAAACGCCGAGTTCGCCGCCGTCGTCCAGTCTGTTCGCGTCTTCGTTCTTGATGTCTTCGCTCCAGGAGGGGCAGGTTGGGACGCCGTCGAATACGCCGCTCAGCGATCTTCAGGACGATGAGACTCCGACATTCGGCACCATTCTCGGTTTTGCGGATCGGATCAAGCAGAGCTTCGGAACTCCGATCAAGAACTACTTCCAGCAGGATCAGACGCCGACGCTGCCGGAGTTGATCGCGTTCCTCGATACGCCCGGTTCGCCGCTCTCGAACTATGTCACGATCACGAACACGAATGACCTCATTGAGTTCTCGTTCGATATCGACTTCGGGCGGCACATCACCCGCGATCTCAACTTTGGGGACATGCTGACTTCAGCGGGACTCGATCTCGATACGGCGGGGAAGATCGACCTTGAAGTGTCGATGACGTCGACCGCGACCATCAGCATTGATCTCACGGACGGTAAGGCGCCGCAAGAAGCGGTCTCGTTCCAGTTTGAGCCGATCGTTGTGGAAGCGTCGGCAGAGATTCCGGCGGATCCGGGGCTTGATATCTCGGCGCGGCTCGGGTTCTTTGGGGTCAGCATCAAGGACGGGTCGCTCGATCTGAGCGCCAAGATCGAAGCGACGATCAACGACGGGAAGCAATTCACCGTCGGGCAATTGCTGAGTGCCAATCCCTCGACGTTCTTCGAGTTCGCTGAACCGATCGGGACGATCAACGCGGTGCTGCCAATTGGCCTTGAGATCGGGACGTTCAACTCGGACACCGTCTTTGGACCGACGGTCGAGAATGGGATGACGGACTTGCGGCCACGGCTCGTCATTCAGGTCGACAACTTCTTTGATGGGATCGAGCAGGATGACTTTGCTCTCACGCTGCCGCCGAAGTTGAACTTGTTTGATGTCGATGCCGGCGGGATCAATGGGATGCTCGATCAGGTGCGCGACTTCTTGAAGTCGATGCAGGACTCGCCTTTGCTCGCGGCTCAGATTCCTTTCACCAATGGGACGAAGCTCGGGGATGCGTTCGACTTTGCTCTCGCGTTCGATCAGCAGATCAACAACTTCACGATCGGACTCGACGGGCTGCCTTCGTTTGGGACCGTGCAGGAACTCGCGGACGAACTGCCGGGGCTTGATGACGAGATGCCGGTTGACATCGTCGAGGATGCGAACGGCGATTATCGGCTTGTCTTTAACTTTGATTTCTCGAAGACGTTCGCGCCGAAGCAGGCGAAGTTGTCGCTGTCGACGCTCAATGCGGCGGATGTTGGGATCGGCGGGATCTCGACCAGTAGCAATGTTTCGATCTCGGCCAATGTCGGCGCGGAGTTGTCGCTCGGCGTGCTGCTGAAGGAGTCGGGATCGGAAGTCGCGATTGATGGCACGACGAAGATCTCGGCCATTGTGCCGCCGATGGTTTCGAAGAATGGGCAGCCGCCGGCCGATCGTTGGGACTTCCTCGACACCAATGGCGCGACCGCCGATGTGAAGATCACGCTCCGAAATGGGACGGTGAAGAATGTGGATCTTAGCTCGATCAAGGGCGCGACCGTGCCGGCTCAGGAGAGCACGCTCAATGACTTGATCGGGCTGCTCAATGCGGCGGTCGGGCCGAACTTTGCGAAGATCGAAAACAAGCGCTTCGTCTTTAAGGACCCGACGACTCCGCAGGGGAGCGATCCGCAGTTCAGAATTCAGGACGCGAATAACTCCGGCCTCGCGATGGTCGCG
>Ga0172372_10008287_pt1 | contig 13752 bp, 9 predicted proteins | sample LakKiv5m_2_FD_114544 | JGI IMG/M metagenome (GOLD analysis project Ga0172372, IMG submission 114544) | Freshwater microbial communities from Kabuno Bay, South-Kivu, Congo - kab_092012_9.5m | ecosystem: Environmental > Aquatic > Freshwater > Lake | place: Democratic Republic of the Congo...
GAGCGAAAGGACGTCATTAGGCCATTTGATAGTGGATTCACAATCCAACTGAGAAAACATCTGAGAAATTCCTAGTCCCACAACCAAAGGCAAGCAGAAGAAATTCTCTATTTTCCCTGTACTTTTAAAAACAAAAGTTCCGTATAAAGCAGATTCCGCCTCCTGCCAGACCCTACCCTGACGACCTCTACCTTTATTTTGACTTCGAGCAATAACTAATCCGGCAGAACCAGGCTTTATATCAGGAATAAGAGCTCGGGCATGATCCATGGTCGAGCCCACCTCTTCATAGGCCTTAATCAACCACCCTGCCGCAGTGGTCGTTACTGGAATAAGCTTAGAGTAAAGCTCCTTCTCCCATGAGAGAATTCTTCCAGCCTCGTAATCGGCAAATTTATCTTTGTTCATACTTTTATATCTAATGAGATATCGACCGAGATGTACTTATTGGTCAACATACCCATAGAAGCGGTATCGGCTCCTAGCGAAGCGAGTTTCTTTAGTCGCTCCTGAGTGAGCCCGCCTGAAATCTCCACTATACAGTCAGGCCTACTCTTCTTGATTACCTTTAAGGCACCCTCTACCTCACTATCTGACATATTATCCAACATTATGGCCGTTACAGGAAACTCTACCGCGGCTTTAACTTCTGCCAAATTCCGGACCTCAATCTCAACAGGGGAATACGGTGGTTTGTTGGCAAATACCTTAGTAAGCGTTCTATTTATATCCCCATCGTTTGCATCGATATGGTTATCTTTGATTAAAACCATCTGACCCAAGTCAAAACGATGATTAGCAGCTCCGCCCACTCGGACTGCATATTTTTCAAGCGCCCTAAACCCCGGAGTGGTTTTTCTAGTATCACAGACCTTCAGTCCTTTTGCCTCTTCACTTACTTTGCGAGCCAGGGTGGCGCATCCTGAGAGCCGCTGAAGAAAATTTAAAATTGTTCTTTCTAGAGTTAGTAGATCTCTTAGTGAACCAGACAACTCTCCGAATACTTGTCCCGGAACCAGTTTGTCCCCATCTTTAACCGTGAATTGACATTGCAGATTGGCTCCGACCTCTCTAATAATCTCAGGCACTAGCCATAACCCGCAAATAACGGCAGTTTCTTTACATTTAAGAAATCCAACCCCTTTGTGGTCTGGTTCTATGGTCAATTCAGTAGTTAGATCTCCGCCCGCGGTGTCTTCTTCAATCGCTAATCTAATTAACTGCCGGGTAATCGGGGTAATCATATTTGCTCTCTCCCTAAACTAAGGCCCCTGACTCATCTGCACCAAAAAACCACTCTCTTCCTTCAGCCAAGATAACTCTCAGGGCTGCTGCCAAAGGAACCGCCAAAATAATCCCTAAAAATCCAAAAATCTGTCCGCCGGCCACGATAGCCAAAATAATAACCAAAGGGCTGAGACCCACTTTATCTCCGATGATTCTAGGGGTTATTAATGTACCTTCCAGGACCTGAACAATTATAAAAACTAACCATACCTGAGCCACACCCGAAAATCCTTCACCGCTGAAGATTGCTATCACTGAACTAAGCGTCACGCCTACAATAAAACCAAAATAAGGAATGATGTTTCCAAATCCAGAAATAACAGCTAACAGGAACCAGAGATCTAAACCCACAATACCTAGTCCTAACGCATATAAAGCGCTTAATATGACTCCAACAGTTAACTGCCCCCGCACAAAGGATGACACATAGTGATCAATCTTTAGAGCTATCTCTCGAACTTTATGCCGATTACGTACTGGGAAGAACGCTAAAAAACTCTGATGTAGCCCTTTGAAATCCGCCGCAATATAAAAAACGAAAAACGGTAAAAGGATCAGATTTAGAATAGTCAATGTCAGAGAATAACCTTTTAGAAGAGCGTTCTTCATCCCTGCTAAAATATTCTTAGCCCAAGAAAAGCTCATCTCATTAATCGAGGGCACGCCGTTACCATTCTCTGCATGCATCTTGAGAAGCGACTCAACCTTTTCCACAATCGGCTGCACAGCCTCATTTATCTGACTAGCATATTGGGGCAACCGCTCAGAGAACTTTTCATAATCCCTCACCAAGGTCGGGATAGCGCTACTTACCAAGAAGAATCCCACTACAAAAAGAAGGATAAAGGTAATGATAATGCCGAGGGAGCGATTAACTTTGTATCTCTGTAATCGTGAGACTAAAGGATCTATAAGGTAGGAGATGCAGTAAGCCACGACCAGTAAAGAGGCTATTTCTTTAAGCTCCCAGACCAACCAGCAGAATAATCCTGTAACCAGGGAGAACATGACCCACTTGGGGGGTAAAATAGATTCTTCTGAAGACTTCGCCACCTGCTGATTCTCCTCTTATTTTGACTAGACAGAACGGGCGAATCATAACAAGTAGAGACCCATTCCTCAATCATAGTATTTTCGAACTGAACCCTTTACTCAGCTTTTAATGGAGGTTAAAAAGAGGGGCTTAATTAGAGGTAGCTGTATGACGTCTGCTGTTAATCATTCCCCCACCCCCTCTGGAATCGAAACAAACAATACCATCCGTTTAGGTATTTTTACCGGCGACGGCAGAGCAAAAGAAGTTGCTGAGTATTCCTGGATCGTGCCTCAATTGGTAAACGAAAGCCTAAATACTGAATTTTTTAGAGCAGAGACCCTCCCCTATGATGCGGAGTATTACCTAAGAAAAGGGGAAGCCTGGCCAGAGGGAACACCCAAGCTCCTCAAGCAAAAATTTGATGCATTTGCGCTGACTGCGTTTGGTGATGCCAGAGTTCCAGGGACTATGGCTCATGCCAAACCTATCATATTGGACTTTTTAAGAGGAAACGCCGCCATAGATAATCGTGACTCTTTATTCACAAACTACAATCGAAGACCTTGTGAATTATGGGATGCGGGCTTAGTGAGAGAACCGGTTCGGCAGCAATTCGGATTTAAACTTCATGTGATATCTGAAACTGGGTTCAGAGTTGAAGAACATGTTGAAAATCCAGGTACAATTCAAGAGAGAGTCTCCGTAAAAGAGTACCATGAAGTTAATGCCTACACTCGATTAGTAGATCAGATAGCGCCTAAAGTATCGGCTGATGGTGAGCATATTGCAGTGGTATTAAAATCAAATGTTTATAACTTTGCCCACCTTCCGGTGGAAAAACTACTTAAAGAGCGCTATGCCGAGGCAAATCAAGCCTATCTAAAGGCAGGAAAACCTCCCTTTATAAAATTCTATAACGCCGATGCCTTCTGTTTTGAGATGGTCGACCATCCTGAGCGAATGCCGAGGCACATAGTTACAGATCCCGTGTTTGGAACAATATTGAGGTCAGGCATCTCTGCTCTTAATCAGGGGCTGCTAGCAAAGACCCCAAGTAACTTCTATGCCGAAGTTGGACGAGAAGCCGTTTCCGGTCAATACATCTGTCAGGGAGAAATAATAGATCCCGGCATAAGACAAGTGGGTGTGCAGAGGCATCTTCACACGGCGCATCTTATCAAAGAAAATCTACGCAGAGCCGCACAGATAGCGGTAGAAAAAGGTTGGATTGAGATGAGCGTTATCCATAATGGTGGCCTGTATCCAGAGACCGCTCGACTCATGGAGAGATGCGCCCATGAGATAGGTAAAGAAAGGGCTGTGTTTATAAATTTTGTAGCTATGGAAGAATTCTTCCGGATGGCTGTGGCCAATCCTGAGCAGCTTAACCAAGTTATCTTAACAGCTTTAAATTTAGAGGGAGATATCGCCTCCGATGCATTAGCAGCTCGGTGCGGCGGGCTGGGCTGTGCTCCTAGCTTAAGTGAAACAACAGACGGAGTCCTAGGGTTTCGCAAAAGTGTGTATGTTGAGCCAGTTCATGGTTCAGCGCCAGATCTTGAACCGAACAGAATTAATCCAACTGGAATGTTGGCCAGCATGTCTCTACTTTTAGATCACTACAATTTACCGAAGCACGGGAATGCTCTGAGAGACTCAATTAAAGAAACTATAAGGCTTGGAATCAGAACCAAGGACATGCCACAATTACCGACCAATATGACAGCAACTACTGAGATATTTGGAATTACAGTGCTCGCAAGATTTAGGCAGAAGTTAGGAATCTCAAAAATTTAATTTATTCTAGACAAACGACATAACAGGTCGACCGAAGAGCTGCTCAACCTGCTCGCATAGCGCTTCCGAAGGGGCAACGCAGATGGGTTTATCCCTAGAATCCTTGAGCTCCAGAGGGTACGGTACCTCTGACACCCTTATCTTTACAGGACATGTGCCAGGATACTTTCTGGTAAGGTCCTGAAGCTTCCGCAGGGCTTCCTCACCACACTCATTCCCCTTGAGCTCCATCAAGGCCACAGTAGCGCTCTTGTCACGAATAGAAATTAGGCTCTCAAAAGAATCCGCGATTAAAACTCGACGCTCTGGAGTAACATCCATCTTGCCGGAGATAACTACAGGATCTTCACCCACCAGCAATGCAGATACCTTCAAATATGTATCCGGCCAAACAATAGTCTCCATCGTCCCTAGCCAATCTTCCAAAGTGAAGGTGGCATATCTGTCCCCCTTCTTGGTATTTTTAAGCTTTAACGCTGTCACAACGCCGCCGGTCTTAACTTTTCCGGGCTTGGTCAGGGCTCTAAGATCATCTGTCGTAGCCAATCCTAACTTTTTAATCTCGCGCCGATACTTTTCAAGAGGGTGTCCTGAAATATAAAAACCAAGGGCATCTTTCTCAAAAGCGAGTTTTTTATTAACGGGCCACTCAGGTAGATTCATTCTTCGACGTGGAACTTCCTGCTTGCCGCTATCGACACCAAATAGTCCCATCTGATTTGTCGCTTTATCTTTGTGGATCTGCTGAGCTGACTTCAGCAGCTCTTCAAGCCGCTCATGCATCTCTCTTCTGGTAACTCCAGAGTGATCAAACGCTCCGCAAGTTATCAAACTCTCAAGCACCCGGCGATTAACCATGCCTGGGTCGACCCGAGTTAGAAAATCCTCTAAATCCTTAAACGGACCAGACTCGTCTCTTACTTGAATCATGTGGGTCACAGCTTTCTCGCCGATGCCCTTTACTGCTTCAAGACCGAATCTTATTTTATCTTTATCAACCGAGAATCCTGCCGAGCTATAATTTACATGCGGTGGCAATACTTCAACGCTCTGCTCTCTACACTCATTAATATTTTTGAGTGTCTTATCACTATCACTCATCTCGTGAGACATGAGCGCTGCCATAAATTCGACAGGATAGTGAGCTTTTAGATATGCTGTCTGGAAAGATATTAAAGCATAAGCAGCGGAGTGACTTCTATTGAAACCGTATCGCGCAAAGGTCTCCATCTGCGAGAATATCTCTTTGGCGAGCTCTTCATCGATGCCTTTCTTTTTAGCACCATCAACAAACATCTTCTCTTGCTTCGCCATCTCCTCTGGCTTCTTTTTACCCATGGCGCGCCTGAGCAAGTCAGCGTCGCCTAGTGAGTACCCAGCAAGAGTTCGAGCGAGCTGCATGATCTGCTCTTGATACACGATAATGCCGTACGTATCAGCCAGAATATCTTTCATGGTTGGGTATAGATACTCTACCGGCTCACGACCGTGCTTACGCTCGATGTATCTATCAACCATGCCGGCATCAAGCGGACCTGGACGATAAAGCGCTAAAATAGCTACCAGGTCATCAAAGCAGCTTGGTTTTAACCGTTTTGTAACCTCAGTAATGCCACCTGATTCAAGTTGGAATACGCCTGTCGTATCACCATGGCATAATATCTGGTAGGTCTTTGGATCATTCACAGGAATAGTACTGAGCTCAATCTTTTTGCCCTGACTGCCTTCGATTAATTTAACAGCAGTATGAATTACCGTTAAAGTTTTGAGTCCTAAGAAGTCGAATTTTACAAGTCCAATCTTCTCAACATAACTCATCGAATACTGAGTTACATCGTTACCATCTTTATCGACCATCATTGGCAAGAGATCGACTAACGGTCTATCACCAATTACCACACCGGCCGCATGAGTAGATGTGTGACGCACTAAGCCTTCAAGCTTTAGAGCTAGTTCAATTAACTCTTTTCCTTCCCCTTTGGCATAATCCGCTAACTGCTTCTCCATCTTCATGGCTTCAGTCAGTGGATAATCAAAACCCTGCCTTGGTGCTGGAACCAACTGAGCTATCTTGTCTGTCTCGGCATAAGATAGTCCTAGCGCGCGACCAACGTCTTTAATTGCAGCCTTAGCCTTCAGAGTTCCGAATGTACAGATCTGAGAAACCCTATCTTTGCCGTACTTATCGACTACATAATTTATGACCTTGTCTCGACCGTTGATACAAAAGTCGACGTCGATATCAGGCATCGATATACGTTCAGGGTTTAGAAACCGCTCAAAAAGAAGCTTATTATAAATAGGATCGATATCTGTGATTCTTACAGCGTACGCGACAAGCGATCCAGCTGCACTACCACGACCTGGGCCCACTGGAATTCCATTCTCTTTAGCCCATACGATAAAGTCAGATACCACCAGGAAGTATCCCGGGAATCCCATAGAGGCGACTATCTTGAGCTCCTCTTCTAAGCGAGCTTTGTAAATTGGAATCTCTTTCTCACTCCAATCATTACGAGCGGCAGCGATCTCTTTAAACCGCTCCTTTAATCCTTCACGAGCTTTTTCAGCTAAAAGCTCTGCCAAATCGACCTTCCCCGAATCTTCATACTTCGGCATGTAATAAGTATTGAAATTAAAATCGAGGTTGCACGATTCAGCTAAGTCAACCGTATTCCGAATCGCCTCTTCTCCCCGACTCCAATCTTTGAATTCAGCTCGCATCTCATCAGCACTCTTTAAGTGAAGATGAACACCATCGTGTTTTAATCTATCAGGGTCTGTAACCTGCTTACCGGTGGAAACGCACATGAGAACTTCTTGGGCGTAATGATCATCTTCTCCCGGATAGTGACAGTCATTTGTAGCGATCAAAGGCAGCGACATTGATTGAGCTAACTCAAAGCACGCTTTGTTATGTTTTTGCTGCTCCTTAATAGCATGAGGCTGCACCTCTACATAAAAACGGCCAGGAAATGTTTTCGCGTAATATTCCAAAACCTCTTTGGCCCGCTTTTCATCATCGTTCTCAACAAAGCTACTTAGTTCCCCGGCTAAACATCCCGAGAGAACAATCAATCCCTCATTCCAACGAGATAGAAGTTCATGGTCTACTCTGGGCTTAAAATAAAATCCCTCCTGGTAAGCTGAGCTCACCAAGCGGCAGAGATTCTGATACCCCTTCATATTCTGGGCTAACACTGTTAGATGATGAGTTCCCGCACCGCCCAAAGCTTTGGTCTTCTTTTCAAAACGAGAGCCTGGGGTAACATACAATTCACAGCCGATGATCGGCTTTATGCCCAACTCTTTGGCGCTCTGATAAAACTCTATAGCACCGTGCATGTTGCCGTGATCGGTCATAGCTATGGCGGGCTGACCCAACGCTTTGGCTTGCTCGATTATATCTGGAAGTTTATTAGCTCCGTCGAGGAGACTGTACTGAGTATGGAGATGAAGATGAACGAACTGACTCACGGTTTACTGCAATGCAGGCCCTAGTGCCCTAACTTTAGACAGTAAAATGTACCATTACCGACCGGAGATTCCAAGTGAATGGAAAGCCGCTCTAGATAATATTTCTATCTCTCCTCACCCTATTCAGGGTCAAGGAAGCCCCTTAAGCCGCTGTGATATCCCGCTGAGTCATATTGCGGATAATATCAAAATTAAGCTCTGGTAACTTGACTCTAGCCGTCCTGGTTCCCAATTGAGCCAGAGAATTAGCATTAGAGAAGCTGAACAAGTTAAACTTTATCTTCGGCCACTTCTTCTTAAAGAACTGCGCAGAATCAGGATAAGCTAGATCGAAGGTTCTAAATCCCATCTCCTCAACAAGAGTTGGCAATACACTCATCCTATGCGGTGTTTGATCCATTCGACTAGGCATAATGAAGCCCTTTAAGGACTCTACCAATTCTACAATCTGGTTAATTGGAGTATTCACAACATAAGTTCTTTGGCCTCTAGCAGCAGTTGGAACTCCAACCACATTCAAGAAATCTTCAACATCTCTAGTTCTGAAATTTTCAGGGAATAAACAGGTAAGTGCCACATCATCACAGGTTCCGATTTTGCAACGAAGGTTCACGCCAGGAACGATCTTCACATCACCACCATTTGCTGCTCCTACTACTGCATCAATAGATGCACCACTGTGGTAGTCAGTAACCGCCATCATGTCTAACCCCTTGACCTTGGCTAGACTAACTAATGCTGGAGCTGTATCAATTCCATTAATTCCAAAATAACCGTCAGAGGCAGGAGTATGAACTCTTAGGTCCAACACGAAGCTTTTTGCTCTCTTCTTAGCTGCAGATTGATTATCAACAACCTCTTTTTCAACGATCTTATTTAATGAAACCTTCTCTTGAGTCATGATTATATCCTTCTTTTAAAACCTATTTCTTCTCTTCAGGGGCTGGAGCGGGATTAGATGCCGTGGGCGTAACTGGATTTTTTGCTAAAAACGCCTCAACTTTATCCTTCGGCTCTTTGGCCTCAATAGAGATATTGCCAGCCACCATCTCTTTCAACATGTTACGCATAGCGGAAATCTGCGACTCAAGCCGCTCAATGTCGTTGGTGCTGGGGGTATTATTTAATAAGGTCATGAGCCTCTCTAATCTGATGGAGAGATTGCCCATTCGTCCAGCCAACAAATCTATCTTGCCCTCTATTAACTTAAGTTCCGAGCTAGTTGATAAACCCATCATCTTTACAACAGTAGATGCGCTGACTTCTGTCTTAGTCACGGTACCAACATCCACCTGTAGAAGCTCCTCTATCTTTTCGCGCTCCTCGGCAAACCTGGCCCCATCGACCGAAGTGATAGTAAGAGGTGGTGGTGATTGATCCGAGGCAGAATTATTCTTCTCCTCTGGAGCTGTATCTTTTATAGGCAGTTCTTCGGCCACGGCGAGTAACCTTCTAAAACTAAATTAACCTTAAATTGAGCTGGGAGCCGCTATTTAGGCGAGCTTCCCCCTATCTTTAGACTCGTTTTTCAAACGATTAGATTCGGGATTGTTCTTGTCGGCGGAAGTACCTGATTCGACGAGCTTTAATCTCTTAACCGAGGAGTCAGGCCGAGCGATCCTAATCAGACGAACCCTATTTCTAATAACCCTCTCAACCCTTATTTCAAGACCATCAGAGTGTAAACTTTCACCCTTAAAAGGGATCTTACCCAGCCGTTGCATCACAAATCCGGCTATTGTGGAGTAATCCCCCTCTGGGATCTTAAGCCCGTAGATCTCATTTAGATCTGATATAGTCATCGTTCCATCAACAAGTAGGTCACCTGAACCATGTAACTTGACCGATTTTTTCTCCTCTCCGATATCATACTCATCAAGGATCTCACCCACTATCTCTTCCACTAAATCTTCCAGGGTCACGAGCCCATCAACACCACCATGCTCATCTCTGACAACGGCTAGGTGAACAGCACTAGATCTAAGCTCCTCAAGTAGGTCATTAATCGGAGTTACAACACTGCAGAAATAAACCGGTCGCATTATAAACACAGCATCAAATGACATCCCTTCTTTTCCGACAAAAGGGAGCAGGTCTTTCAAAAGAAGTACTCCCTGAACATCATCAAGATCTTCTCCACACACCAGTAACCTAGAGAATCCAGTTGTCCTAAAAACCTCCGCAATAGCTGGCAAACTCTGCCCTATCCTAACAAACGCCACGTCTTTACGAGGCGTCATTACCTCAGTAACAACAGTATTAGAGAAAGCAAAAATACCTTGTATTAATTCGCGCTCCTCATCCCCTATTTCACCAGCCTTGCTGCTTCTATCTACGATCTCCTGAATTTCTTCCAGCGATTGAACCACATACCGGTCATCTATCGGAGCTATGTTAAGTGTTTTAAATAATTTATTTGAAACTGAATTAACGACAATAATAAGGGGATAAATAATAAGACCGAAGATGCGAAGCGGGAAAGCTAAAATGCAAAGCGACCGATCTGGATTCCTCGCCACCAGCGACTTTAGGATCTGAGATGTTGCTAAAGTTAAAAGACAAAGGATGCTCACTGATGCGAAAGCAACTAACAACCATCCCACTGAACCCAGGTCGTAATATCTAGTGACCTCACCTGAAATAATTACCGCACCTGTTTGAATAAATCCTAGAAGAGCCCAACCAAATGCTGTGGCAGATAGGAGCTGACCTAATTGGCAAGCTAACGTGTAATGACCGATCCTCTCTAAAAGCTTTTGAGCCAAATCCGAGAAGAATACCCCTTGTTGAGAGAGCGTCTTTAAGTCGGCTATAGCCGAACGGCTCAGGGCGGTAGAGGCGCTTATGAAAAAACCGTAGAAGATAAGAAAACCGCCGAAAAGCAGGATAAACCGAATAAGTAAATCAAATATACGAACGTCCATCGCCAACCACCAGTGTGCTTTGCCCCTCGGCTTCTGTCAATCGAACAAATTTACTCGTTTTATTGGCAACTTAAAAAGACCAAAATGGCAAAAAATCCGTGGCTAAAACAAAAGGTTTGTTTGAATATGTGACTCTAAATTAAGATTAAAATAGATCTGCATTCAGGATTCGAAATGGAAGAGCAAGCGACTCGAGAGATAATGTGGAACATCGGCACGCTGCCGAATGTGATAATGATGTATACCCTGATGGTGCTATCACTTGCCGTAGCCTTCATAGGACTTTTGCGACAATCTGAACTGGTCAGATCAGGTAAAGCTAGCCCACTGCACGAGGGAGATTTCGGGGTAAGGATTCTAGATGCTGTGCGTGATGTACTGTTCCAGCGACGCACAATAAAATCTTTGACTCCTGGAATTGCTCATACTCTAGTTTATATTGGATTTCTCACCTTACTATTTGCCACCACGGTGGTATTCATCGAGCATGATTTAGGAATTCCTATTTATAGAGGTAACTTCTATCTATTCATTACATTCTTTGCCGATATGCTAGGATTTGGGCTTTTATTTGGTGTTATGATATTTGCCCACCGAAGATACATCGACAAAGCAGACCTGGTTCATTCTCGGTCAATCGATGGAATGCTTCTTATCATTCTAGCTCTTTTAGTAATCCAAGGCTTTGTAGTTGAGGGATTACGAATTCACCACGGAGAGATATCAGGGAATCCTGATAAATGGGCGGCCTTCTCACCTATTGGTCTATTAGTCAGCAAACTATTCTGGGGCCTCTCAGTTGAGGCAACCAAGGCACTTCACTATTTTAATTGGTGGTTTCACACGATAACCGTATTCGCAGCGATAGCGATCGCTCCGTACAGTAAATTCCTTCATATTATAGCGAGCTCCGTTAACTTATTTTTTAACCGCACCAAGAAACCAGCCGGAGCGCTCCCCTTCCCAGGAGATATTGAAAAGATGGTTGAGGCTGGCGAAGAGTTCTCAGTCGGCTTGGGCACTATAAAAGATTACTCCTGGAAGCAGCTCTTGGATCTGGAAGCCTGCACCAGTTGCGGTCGGTGCCAAGATGCCTGCCCGGCATACCGTTCAGGCAAACCGCTCTCGCCTAAGTGGATGATTCTCGACACGAGAAATCACGCCATGATTCTTAACAATGAGGGCAAGCTTGGTTCCTCTAAATTAAAAGGCCCGCTGTTTTCTCTAGATCAAAATCTCGCCAGGAACTTGCTCCTGAAAGGTAGCGGAATAGTGCCACAAAAAGAGGGTGGTTATGGGTATGCCGATGGCGGGGTGTTTAGAGGCAAAAATGAATTAGTGCAGAAATCTGCCCTAAAACTGGGCGCAAATGTTGACCAGAGAATTTCCGGCGAAGTTATAGACTCTGAGACTTTCTGGTCGTGCACCACATGTATGGCGTGCGTAGAGGCTTGTCCTGTTGGGATTAATCACGTCGATCAGATTGTAGAAAATCGCCGTAACATGGTGCTTATGCAGGGCGAGGTTCCTTCAGAGGCTCAGAAGACCCTGAAGGCCCTTGAAAATCGTGGTAATCCTTATGGCCCACCAGAGGCTCGTACGGAATGGATAGGCGATTTAAAAGTCCCAGTGGTAAAAGCTGGCGATGAAGTTGAGTATCTTTATTGGGTAGGTTGCGTTTCGGCTTTTGATAAACGGAAGCAGAAGATTGCAAGATCATTGGTCACAATAATGAATCAAGCAGGGCTCTCTTACGGAATCCTGGGCAATGCAGAGGGCTGCTCAGGTGACCCGGCCAGAAGGCTCGGCGAAGAAAACCTATTTCAAACCTTAGCCAAGGGAAATATCGAGACACTTAAATCTGTAAAGTTTAAATACCTGGTAGCGAATTGTCCGCACTGCTTTAACACAATCAAAAACGAGTATCCGCAGTTAGGAAACCTGGGTGACGGCAGAGAGCCTGAGATAATTCATCACTCAGTGCTCCTTAAGAGATTGCTGGCTGAAGGCAAAATCGCACTCAAAGATGAGGGCACTGCCAGAAAAGTCACGATGCACGATCCGTGTTATCTTGGCCGATATAACGGCGAATTTGATGCTCCGAGAGAGACAATAAAAAAGAGCTCAAAAAGGCTTCAGGTCATCGAGATGGACGAGAGCCGAGAAAAGGCTATGTGCTGCGGCGCAGGCGGTGGTCACTTCTGGATGGATCTTAAGATAGGCACGAGGGTGAATGCGATTAGAACCGATCACGCAGCAGCAACGGGAGCTGATACTGTGGCGACTGGGTGTCCGTTCTGTCTTCAGATGATGGAAGACGGCGTTAAGATAACTGGCCGTGAGGAGAAGATGGAGGTCAGAGATATTGCCGAGTTGGTGGCGGAGAATTTGAGATAGAAGGACCGAAGCCGACGTCGCTTCTTTTGGGATATATTCCCCTGCGAACCGTACTACAGTTTAATTCTTGGTATTTAGAAATCCCCGAGGTGAAGCTATCTTAAGGTTCGCTTGGGGAACATATCCCAAAAGAGCGACTATTAGATTGTTGTGATTTCATAACCGAGGCACCAAGCAATCCAACTCATTAACTAGTGAAAATACAGCCGCCATGGGTATCCCCATCGAGTTGACCAGCCCCTCCATCCTCATCAAAAGCCACTTTAGGACACACATAGTTATAACACGCTGATCCTTCCCAATTCTCATCACATTGAACCTCAAAAGTTATCCTTTCGGGCTTTAGCGCTCGAATATAAGTGCAACTACCTGTGCATATCCCTTGAGCATCTTGAGTCGGATCTTCACCTTCACCAAACCCCTGCAAAGGCGCGGCAAGACAACAAACAAATAATACTCTCCAAAATGCTTTCATAAGGTCTCCGGTGATGATTAGCCCTCCCCTAACTCATCGACAAAAAAATAACTTTAGTCCGAGCAGATATCGCCTTTTACAATTCCGAATTTTAATTAGGCGCTAGCCCTTATAGAGGGGCCGGCTAGGATTAGAGCTCTTGAAGATAATTGAGTGCCGAGAAGTTTTTCTATTAGGGCATATTAACTCCTCCTTGAAACAAATTGATTTAAAATCAGGATTTCAGGTGTTTCTAAACAACCATGGGTGCAAGTCGAATGAATCGTTTCTCCATAATACTCGTGCTATTGGTTGTTTTCGCCTATTTGGGATTAGCCGAACAATTGATAAGCAGCATGAGTATCTCTAGCGGGATCCTC